>ENA-UONW01001418-UONW01001418.1-human-gut-metagenome-genome-assembly--contig:-CS52-NODE-1418-length-28900-cov-14.822430_pt1 | contig 28900 bp, 25 predicted proteins | sample MGYA00242463_ERZ724010 | MGnify/ENA metagenome assembly ERZ724010 | reverse complement strand
GCGCCTGCTTCACACGCAGGAGGTCACTGGTTCGAGTCCAGCAGTCTCCACCAAAAAAGTCCAGGAATCTCAAGGGTTTCCGGACTTTTTTATTTTTGCCAAAAATGACGTTGTTAGTAACGTGTTAGTAGTAGCACATTAGGTTAGTTTTTTAGGACGCTGTTATAAGCTTTCTCATTGACGATTTTTAGGGTGTCCATAAGCTCGCCCATGCCTTCCTGACTCGTTTAAATTGTCCGCTGCCATAGTTATAGCCGAGAATAGGCTGCATGCCGGCTGCGATGCCTATGACAATACAGAGGGCTTGCATTTTCGCTGCGAATATGGCAAAATCGGGGAAAAGAAACACAAGGAGGGGATGAATATGGATCTGTATCGGGACCCGGCCACCATGGATCCGGAAGAGCTCCGGGCATATTTGAGTGACGTCCGCTGCGAGCTGGAGACCCTGAACGAGGACGAGCCGGAGGATGAGACCAGCGAGGAATTTGTGGATTGGGCGGAGGAGCATGAAGCCCTGGAGGATTTGGCTGACGAGATTATTGACCGCCTGGAATCCCTGGGCGAGCCGCTGGAGTAAAGCTGCAAAACAATTATCTATACAATGTGGGCACCCACATTACGCTGCTCCCACGCACCTATTAAACAACCTCATGCTATGCAAAAATGAAAGCCCTCCGGGAGAGTGCAAAATGCGCTCCCGGAGGGCTCTTTATCGCTAAAAGCCACAGATCAAAATGCCATGATCTCCGCGCCGCCCAGGGCGGCGGCATCCTCGCGGTCGTGGGTCACGCATAGAATGGCGGCTCCGCTCCGATGCCGCAGGATGTAGTCCGCCGTCTGCTGTCGAGTTGCGTCATCCAGGCCATTGAAGGGCTCGTCCAGCAGCAGAAGCCCGGCGCCAAAGCACACCGCCCTGCCGATGGACACTCGCCGCCGCATGCCGCCGGAGAGCTCCCGGACCGGCTGGCCCAGGCTGTCCGCCAGGCCCAGCTCTTTCAAGTGTCGGCAAATCTCGCCCTCATCCATGGCCCGGCCCGTGACCAGACGGATATTGTCTACTGCGGAAAATCCGTCGCACAGACGGTCCTCCTGAAACACATAGCCTATCCGCTCCGGAAGGTCCGTAATTTGGCCGCTGTCGGGCCGCTCCAATCCGGCGATGCATCGCAGCAGGGTGGTCTTGCCCCGGCCCGAGGGGGCCATAAGGCAGGCCGTCCCGCCGCTCTCCAAAGTCAGAGACACATGATCCAAAACCACCCTGCCGTCAAAGGATTTGCACAGATGCTGAATTTTCATGCCGGCGCACCTCCTATCCGGCGAAAAATATGCCGCAGCAGCCACAAAACCAGCTTTTCAAACCCGGCACTCAGGGCCACAATAACCACTGTCCAGGCCAGCAGGTCCGCGGTCATCAGGTAGATTTTCGCATCATACAGCCGCTCCCCCAGGGAGCCGCTCACCACGCCGATAACCTCCGCCGCCACCCCGGCCTTCCAGCTCATGCCCAGGGATGTGGCGCAGCCTGCCAGCAAAAACGGCTCCACCGCCGGCAGGTAGATCATCCGCACACGTCGTTTCCAGGGGACTCGGAACACCCGCGCCATCTCCAATAGCTGCCCGTCTGCGCCGCGGATACCTGTCAGCACATTGGTGTACAGCACCGGGAACACCATAAGAAATGAGATAAACAGCGACAGCTGAGAGGTTCGCAGCCATATGAGCGCCAGAATAATGAACGATGCCACCGGCACGGACTTAATGGCCAGCACATAGGGCCGAAGCAGAATTTCCAGCAGGGAAAATCGACCCGCCCCGAAGGCCAGCACCGTGGCCGCCGCCAACGCCAGCAGAAAGCCTCCGGCAATACGCAGCAGGCTAAAGCCGACGGTGCTCCAAAAATCCAACGTGACCAGCAGCGCACCCAGCCGATCCGCCACCCGGAGGGGTGAGGGCAGCAGGATGGGGGCGTGGACCAGCATGGCCGCCCCCTGCCACACGGCCAGGGCCAGCGCTGCAGCTAAGAGCTGCTGCCAGCGTTCCCGATTCATGCGCCCAGCCAATAGAAGCCGTCCGTGGGCATGGCGCCGCCTACGGCCTCGCTCTTCAGGTCATACAGGGTCTGCAGGTAGCCGCTTACTGCGGTTTTCATCTCCTGGCCGGTGATGCACACCAGGTTGCACCCGGGCAGGGCCTTCTCTGCCACAGCGGCCTTCACGATGCCCAGCTTCTCCACTAAAACGGCGGTCTCGGCGGCGTGGGTGTTGGCGTAGTCGGTGCTGGCGGCGTACTCCTCCAGGAACTTAGCCACAGCCTCGGGATGCTCGTCGGCAAAGGCCTTGCGCACCAGCAGGCCCGCTGTGACCAGGCGGCTGTCAACGCCCAGCTTATCCCACTGGGCGGACAGGTCCATAGCCACCTGCAGGCCCTCCAGCTGGCCCTGGGCCACGGTGACGAAGGGCTGGGGCAGCACGGCAATGGCATGATCCTCCTGGGCCATAAGGGCTACGATCTCCGTGGGCTCGCTCTTCCACTCCACGGTGACGTCCTTCCCCAGGGTCAGGCCGTTCTGCGCCAGCAGATAGGTCAAGGCGTATTCAGGGGTGGCGCCCTTGCCGGTGGCATAAATGGTCTTGCCGGCCAGGGACTTCACATCTGTCACGGTCTGGCCGCCCTTTTCCACAATGTACAGCACGCCCAGGGTGCTGGCGGCAACAAGCTCCACCTGGCCTTGGGTCTGGTTATAGAGAATGGCCCCCACATTGGCGGGCACAGCCAGGATGTCCAGCTCGCCCTGGATGAGCTTCGGGGTCAGCTCGTTGGCGGAGGCGGCCATGGTGAACTCATAGGTGTTGGCGGTGAGGCCGTTTTCGGCGTCATCCAGCAGCTTGGCCATGCCCATGGAGGTGGGGCCCTTCAGGCCGCCTAAGCGAATGTTCACAGATTGATAGTCCTCCTGGCGGGGCTGCACGGCGCAGGCGGCCAGGCTCAATGCCATGACCAGGGCCAGGAGCAGGGAAGTGATCTTTTTCATAGTGGGATTCCTTTCTTTTGCCTTAGTTTTTCCCGGGGGTGATGACATGGGAATACTGGGTCTTGGCGCTGACTCCCTCCAGCCGGCCGATCTTGCCGCTGAGGGCGGAGATAGCGTCCTGGGGCGCGTCCAGCACCACGGAGATGATGTTCACGCCCTTTTCCCGGTAGGGCAGGCCCATGCGGCCGATGATGTAACGGCCGTACTGGTGCAGCAGCTCGTTCAGCTGGGCCACCGATGACTCCTTCTCCACAATGATGCCGATGAGGGCGACTCTTGTTTCCATGTGATACCTCCCGGATGGATTTTCGCGGCAAAAAAGCCGCATCGCTCTGCGACACGGCCACAAGACCCGCCGGAGGCGGGCAATTCTCTCTATGGCGCATCTTCCGCCGCAAGAAGGACTTTTGGCGTCAGGAGCTTGGCTGTATTGTAGAATAAAGCCGTGCGGTTGTCAAGCCCACTATCCCTGCGCCCGGCCCGGGTGCCGGTGAAGCTAAGAAAAAAGCCAAGCCCGGGGGCTTGGCTTTTTGCGCGAATTTTCTCAATCCAACAACTGTAAGCGGTCTATCGAGGGGGCAAAGTCCAGCCAGGTCATCTCCTTGGCAAAGGGGCCAATGAAGATGGTGCCGGGGAACGAAAGCTCCGCTTGCAAAGCCGTGGTGGCGGGGTATTGGAACCAGGTGTGCTGGTGCATATAGCTAAAGTGGCTGTTGATGTTGAACGCATCATCTACATCAATTGTGGTGTATGCCAGGTAGCCCCGCCGGTTTTCGCCCTCCCGGGGCAGAGAGAACCCGGCGTAAAGGTTGGTCTGCTGCGTTGTGCCCAAGAGCATGGACAGGGCTCCGGCATCCACGGCGGTGGCCTCCCCTAAGAAGTAGTAGGGAGCGGTGTAGGTCTGGCCGTCCCGATCATAGAGCAGCCGCCCGGTGACATCGCTGCCCTTGGCCCAGCCGCGGGCTTCGATTTGGTACGCGGGCCAGACCTCCAGGGCATCCGTGCCGAAGAATTCGGGGCCTGTCTCCCAGAGGAAATGGTGGAGGATGACCCAAGTCTCCGCCTCTCCGGGCGCCTGCACGGCAATGCCGGTGATACGCAGACGCTTGTTGGAGGTTTTCTCGTGTCTTAGGGTCGGGCTGTAAACCTTGCTCTCCACATCCACCCGCAGGGCCCCGGCGCAGGCGGCCAGGTCCTCCTCGGCCAGGTCGCTGAGAATGCTCTCCGGAAAGCCCAGGTCTAAAAGATTGGCCTTGATTTCCGCCGTTTTCGCCGTCTCAGCCTCCTCCAGTGGCTGCCAGTCCATGGAGTGCTGGGCGCCGAACAGATACCCGGCGGCGCAGCCCAGCACCAGCACGGCAGCCAAAATCAGCACCAGCCACAGGTCCGGCACCTTCACCGGCGCCGGGTGCATGGTGTACCCGGCCTCGCTCAGGGCCTTAGTAGTTTTGCAGATACTGCGCAGGATGAAAATGAAAGCGACCAGCAGGAGCAGCGGCAGGATCATCCCGGGGTACTGTATCAGGGCCAGAAAATACACCACGCCATACCACACCATCAGCGCCAGAACGCCTCCCGCCCGGGGCGGCAGGCCCGCCTTCTGCTGCACCGCCCGCAGCCCCAGCCACAGGCAAAATAGGCCCAACAGCTGCAGCGCAACGGAGACCGGAGTCAGAGAGGTGGTGACACGCTCGGGAATGAAATCGTCCCGGCAGGCGAATGTGTTCAAGATCAGTGTCGGGAAGAAGCACGCGCACCGCAGGAGGATCAGCACAAAGCAAGCGGTGAAATACCCGTTTTCCCGCCGCAGGGCCCGCAGGCCCAGCAGCCACAGCACCATGCCCACGGCAGGCAGAATGTAATTCAGATACCAAAAGTTCAGAGTGATGGTACACAGCACCATGCCGATGAGCACCCGGTTCATGGCCCGCTTCCAGGGGGTCACGTCTCTCACCACCTCCTCCGGCGGCAGGGCGGAAAAGCTCTCGGAGAAAACGGTTCTGAGGTCAATATCGTCTGCGTGGCGCCAACCCTCATTGCGCATGGCCTTCACCTCCCAGCATTTTGCGCAGCTGCTTTTTCAGCCGGTAAAGCTTCCCCTCCACGGCCCGCTCTGTCATGCCCAGCTCGGCGGCGATCTGCGCCGTGGGCTGCATGTAATAGTATTTTCGGTAAAACAGGATCCGGTCCCGGTAGGGAAGGCGCTCCAGGGCATCCCGCACGGCCTCCTGCCGCTCCCTTTGCAGCACCGCCTCCTCGGGGGTATGTCCCGCCGCCGGGGTGTCCTCCGGCAGCTCCTCTGCGCTGCTGCCCAGGGCCTTCCGGGCGTGGTTCAGAGCCGTGTTGCGGGTAATAGCCGTCAGCCAGGCGTTCCAGCTGCCGCGCTTTCGGTCATACTGCTCAATTTTCTCCCACACCCGCAGCGTCACCTCGGAGAGGCAGTCCTCCCGGTCCTGGGGGTTCGGCAGAATAGGCGCGATGATGTAGCGCATCAGCGGCCCATAGTGCAGCAGCAGATCGGCCATTCCTGCTTCCTCCCGCGCCAGCAGCCGCCGGATCATCTCCTGTTCCAAGCCCTCTCCCCCTCTCATTTTTTCTTTCTACCCCATTATACACGAACCGGCAGAAAAACCCACGACTTTTCCCTCCGTAATTTGGAAAAAATCTACACCGGCATCCGATCTCCGGGCGTGCAGGCAAAAAGGCATCCGGGCAGTGTTTCTGCCCGGATGCCTGAGACTGTCGAAAAACCCTCCGGGTTTTTCCGACAAAAGGATTGCAGTCTGCTGCGCGCATAATTTGTCCGTCGCAGACGGACAAATTCCACACTGGCAGCCTGAGCGGTATTTTCTCTCACGCACATGTCGCGAGAGAAAATGATTTTATTTCTTTGCCGCCTGCGGGCGGCAAACTCTGCGAGGCTTTTTTGATACGCTGAGGCATCCGGGCAGTGTTCCTGCCCGGATGCCTTGGCTTGTAAATAATTTCAAAGGAATTATCGACCGTGTATTTATCTGACCCCGAACAGCAGATCGCCGTAGGTGGGGAAGGGCCAGTAGCTGGCTGCGGTCTGGGTCTCGGCCTCGTCGGCGGCAGCACGCAATGCACCCATTCCGGGGAGGAGCTCATCCCGGATGAAGGACGCTTCCTCCATAGAGCCGGACAGGGTATCCAGCCGGATCAGCTTTTCCTCCAGGGCGTCCACCCGGTCATCTATGGCGTCCACCAGGGAGGCCAGCCTGCGCAGCTGCTTTTTCTCATAGCCCCAGGGCAGCTCCGCATCGATGGCCTTCTTGGCGCCAACGGCAGAGGCCAGGCCCGAGACATAGCTCTCCACGGCCGGCAGGATCTCCTTCCTGGATATATCCACCATGGCCAGCGCCTCAATGCGGACGGTCTTGCAGTAGTTTTCCAGTTGGATCTCATAGCGGGAGCGCAGCTCGGACTCCGTGTAGACCTTGTGGCGCACCAGCATGTCCAGGTTGTCCTTCTGGATCAGCATGGGGATGGCGTCCGGGGTGGTCCGCAGGTTCAGCAGGCCGCGGTTTTTCGTAGCCTCCTCAATCCAGGCATCGTCGTAGCCGTTACCGTTGAAGATGATACGCTTGTGCTCTCTGATGGTGCGCTGGATCAGATCGTGCAGGGCCGCACTCAGGTCGGCGGCGCCCTCCAGCTCGTCTGCAAACAGCCGCAGGGACTCGGCCACGGCGGTATTCAGCATGATGTTGGCGCAGGCGATGGAATTGCTGGAGCCCAGCATGCGGAACTCGAATTTATTGCCGGTGAAGGCAAAGGGCGAGGTGCGGTTGCGGTCCGTAGTATCCCGGAAGAAGCGCGGCAGCACGTCGGCACCCAGCTTCAGCTTCTTCTTCTCCACACCGGAGTAGGCGGTATCCGTTTCAATGGCCTCCAGAATGGCCGTCAGCTCATCCCCCAGAAAGACGGAGACCACAGCAGGGGGCGCTTCGTTGGCACCAAGGCGGTGGTCGTTGCCGGCGGTGGCCACAGCAGCCCGCAAAAGGCCCTGGTAATTATCCACCGCCTGGATGACAGCTGCCAAGAACAGCAGGAACTGGGCATTTTCATAGGGCGTCTCGCCCGGAGAGAGCAGGTTGACGCCGGTATCGGTGGAGAGGGACCAGTTGTTGTGCTTGCCGCTGCCGTTGACCCCGGCAAAGGGCTTTTCGTGGAGCAGACACACCAGGCCATGCTTAGCAGCAACCTTCTGCATGATCTCCATGGTCAGCTGGTTCTGATCGGTGGCGATGTTGGTGGTGGTATAGATGGGTGCCAGCTCGTGCTGTGCGGGGGCTACCTCATTATGCTCCGTTTTGGCCAGGATCCCCAGCTTCCACAGCTCCCGGTTCAGCTCCTCCATATAGGCCGCCACCCGGGGCTTGATGGCGCCGAAGTAGTGGTCGTCCAGCTCTTGGCCCTTGGGGGGCTTGGCACCGAACAGGGTCCTGCCGGTGTAGATCAGGTCGTGGCGCTTGTCATACATATCCTTATCGATGAGGAAATACTCCTGTTCTGCGCCTGCGGACGGAAGCACGCGCTTGACGCTGTCGTTGCCGAACAGCTTCAGGATGCGCAAGGCCTGGATGTTCAGCGCCTCCATGCTGCGCAGCAGGGGCGTTTTCTTGTCCAAGGCCTCTCCTCCATAAGAGCAGAAGGCGGTGGGGATGCATAGGGTCTTGCCCTTAATAAAGGCGTAGCTGGTGGGATCCCAGGCGGTGTAGCCCCGGGCCTCAAAGGTGGCGCGCAGGCCGCCGGAGGGGAAGGAGGAGGCATCCGGCTCGCCCTTGATGAGCTCCTTGCCGGAGAATTCCATAATCACGCCGCCGTCCGGGGCGGGGGAGATGAAGCTGTCGTGCTTCTCCGCCGTGATCCCGGTCATGGGCTGGAACCAGTGGGTGAAATGGGTGGCGCCGTTCTCGACTGCCCAGTCCTTCATGGCTGCGGCTACGGCGTTGGCCACGGACGGGTCGAGCTTTGCGCCCTTTTGGATGGTGTGCTTCAGAGAGCGGTATACATCCGCGGATAGACGGGCCTTCATCACCCGGGTATCAAAAACCAAGCTTCCAAAGTATTCCGGTACAGTCGACATAGCAGTTTATTCCTTTCTGTGAAAATAAAAAAGGAGACACTGCGTCCGGGCGGGAATATCCCCTTCCGAGACGCCAGTGTCTCATCACATGGCCGAATATACACCCGGCGATTTCAAATGTCAATCACAAAAAACGTATTTTTTCTATTTTTGCGCAAATCGCCGGATTGTCAAACAAATCACAAATCAATTTCTTGCAATATGTCGGATTGAATAATGCAAAAATTAGGTATATACTACGTTTGAACGACGGTGTTCTGCAGGATGTATATTATTATCCTGCAAAACGCGGTCGGTTTTTCTATATTTAGGAGTTGGTAATATGAGCAAACTGGAAGGTCAGATTCGGATTCCATCGGGCTGTGCCATTTCTGCAGTCATCTCAAGAGACGGTCAGCGAATGTCGGGAGAAAAAATAATAGAGAGCATGAAGCCCATGCACGACCGCTCCAACGGCCTGGGGGGCGGCTTCGCAGCTTACGGGATCTACCCGGAGTATAAGGATTTCTTCGCTCTGCACATGTTTTTGGAGGACCGGGCCGCCCGTAAAAGCTGCGAAGCATTTTTACGGGAGACCATGGAGATCGTTCACTTAGAGCGCATCCCCATCCGTACCACTCCGGCCATCACTAATGAGCCGCTGATCTGGCGATTCTTTGTTTCGCCCCTGCGCAGCACCCTGGCGTCCATGCAGATCGACGAGGAGGAGTGCGTGACCCGGGCCGTAATGGCCATCAACACGCGGATAAAAGGTGCGTATGTGTTTTCCTGCGGAAAAAACATGGGCGTATTCAAGGCCGTGGGATATCCGGAGGACGTGGGATATTTTTACCGCCTGGAGGAATACGAGGCCTACAGCTGGACGGCCCACGGCCGCTATCCCACCAATACCCCCGGCTGGTGGGGCGGCGCCCACCCCTTTGCCCTGCTGAATTACTCCATTGTTCACAATGGGGAAATATCCTCCTACGACACCAATCGCCGTTTCATGGAGATGTTCGGTTATAAATGTACTCTGCAGACGGATACAGAGGTCATTACCTATATAGCGGACTATCTGCTGCGAAAGCAGAAGCTGACCCTGGAGGAGTTAGCCTCGGTGATCGCCGCCCCCTTCTGGAGCACCATTGACAGGAAGCCGCCTCAGGAGCAGGAGAAGCTGCGGTATCTCCGCAAGGTATTCTCCAGCCTGCTTATAACAGGGCCGTTCTCCATTGTACTGGGCTTTGAGGGCGGACTCATGGCCCTCAATGACCGGCTAAAGCTCCGCAGCATGGTGGTGGGCGAAAAGGATGACAAGGTGTTCATCGCCAGTGAGGAGGCAGCCATGCGAGCTATGGAGCCCAATGTGGAAAACATCTATGCGCCTGCCGGGGGAGAACCCGTGATCGTCCGCGTAAAGGAGGGGAGATTCTAATGGGTATCGACTATATTTATCCGCCATTTGAGGTTGTCCGCGACCCGGCCCGGTGCATAAGCTGCCGCCTGTGCGAAAAGCAGTGCGCCAACGGGGTACATCGCTTCGACAAGGAAAAGAAATGTATGCTTGCTGACGAGAGCCGGTGTGTGGACTGCCAGCGCTGTGTTTGCTTTTGCCCCACCCATGCATTGAAGATCCGGAAAAGTGATTGCGCCTTCCGGGAAAATGCCAACTGGTCGCCGGACACCATCCAGGAGATCTATAAGCAGGCCAGCAGCGGCGGCGTGCTGCTGTCCTCCATGGGAAATCCCCAGCGCTACCCGGTTTATTGGGACAGGATCCTGGTCAACGCCTCCCAGGTGACCAACCCACCGGTAGACCCCCTGCGGGAGCCCATGGAGACCCGGGTATTTTTAGGCAGAAAGCCCGATGGCCTCCGCCGGGATGAAAACGGGGAGCTGATCTGCCACCTGCCCCCGCAGATCGAGCTGTCCATGCCGGTGATGTTCTCCGCCATGAGCTATGGATCCATCAGCTATAATGCCCACGCCTGCCTGGCCCGTGCGGCTCGGGAGCTGGGTATCTGCTATAACACCGGCGAGGGCGGTTTGCATGAGGATTTTTATGCATACGGTGAAAACACCATCGTCCAGGTGGCTTCCGGACGCTTCGGCGTACACAAGCAATACCTGGAAGCCGGCGCCGCCATCGAGATCAAGATGGGCCAGGGGGCCAAGCCCGGCATCGGCGGCCATCTGCCCGGGGCGAAAATCGTTGGAGATGTCTCCCGCACCCGCATGGTGCCGGAGGGGACGGACGCCATATCCCCTGCCCCGCACCATGATATTTACTCCATTGAGGATCTGCGCCAGCTGGTGTACTCCCTGAAGGAAGCCACTGATTATAAAAAGCCCGTTATCGTAAAGGTGGCAGCGGTACACAATATTGCCGCCATTGCCAGCGGCATTGCCCGCAGCGGCGCGGACATTATCGCCATAGACGGTTTCCGGGGCGGCACCGGCGCGGCGCCCACCCGTATCCGGGACACGGTGGGCATTCCCATTGAGTTGGCCCTGGCCGCTGTGGACCAGCGCCTGCGGGATGAGGGCATCCGGAATCATGTTTCGCTGATCGTCAGCGGAAGCATCCGCTCCTCCGCCGATGTGGTCAAGGCCGTTGCCCTGGGGGCGGATGCCTGCTATATCGGCACCGCCGCCCTGCTGGCCCTGGGCTGCCACCTGTGCAGAACCTGCCAAACAGGGCGGTGCAGCTGGGGCATTGCCACCCAGAATCCGGAGCTGGTGAAGCGGCTGGATATTGAGGCCGGCAAGACCCGCCTCGTGAACCTGCTGACCGCCTGGAAGCATGAGATCAAGGAGATGATGGGCGGCATGGGCATCAACTCCATCGAGGCTCTGAAGGGAAATCGCCTGATGCTTCGGGGCGTCGGCATGACGGACCGTGAGCTGGAGATTCTCGGTATTGCCCACGCCGGAGAATAAATTCCACATACCATATACAAAATACGCGGAGGTGTGATATAATGACTAATATAGATGCGTCTATGCTGGATTTCCGACAACTGAACGCGGCCATCCGGGATTGCGCCGGAGATGCCGCCGTCACCGGCTGCTCCGGGCAGAGATTCATCGGCGCAGGATTGGAGCGCGGCAAGCTTATCCTGTCGGGAACCCCGGGAAACGCCCTGGGCGCCTATTTAAACGGAGCCCGCATTGAGGTGTGCGGAAACGCCCAGGATGCTGTGGGTGACACCATGAACGCCGGGCGGATCGTTGTCCGCGGCAGCATCGGTGATGCGGCGGGCTATGCCATGCGGGGCGGCGAGCTCTATGTCCAGGGGAACGCCGGTTATCGGGCCGGCATCCATATGAAGGCCTATGGTGATAAGCTCCCCGTTATGGTCATCGGCGGCAAGGCTGGGAGCTTTCTCGGCGAATACCAGGCCGGCGGCGTCATTGTGGTTTTGGGCCTGACTGAGAGCACCCGCCCCATCGTCAGCAATTTCCCCTGCACGGGCATGCACGGCGGAAAGCTGTTCCTGCGCTCCGATTGCAAGAACATCCTGCTGCCTAAGCAGGTCATCGCCCGCCCGGCGTCCTATAAGGATCTGGACGGAATATGGACCTATCTGCACACGTTTTGCGAGCTGTTCGGCGGCGATTGTGATAAGCTTGTGCAGCAGCCCTTTACCCTCATCACGCCCAACAGCAGCAACCCATATAAGCAGCTTTATGTCACAAATTGAAGGAAAGCAGGTGAACTTGTGAAGTATACGTCCAGGGAGGTCATTGAGTTCGTGCAGCAGGAGGAGGTCCAGTTTATCCGGCTGGCCTTCTGCAATGTCTATGGAAAACAACATAACGTTGTTATTATGCCCAGCGAGCTTCCGCGGGCCTTTGCCTACGGCATTGCCATTGATGCCTCCGCCATTGATGGCTTCGGCGGCGAGGTCCGCTCTGACCTGCTGCTGCGGCCGGACCCCTCCACGCTGATCCAGCTTCCCTGGCGGCAGGAACAGGGCAAGGTGGTGCGGATGTTCTGCGATGTGTTCTACCCCGACGGGCGCGCCTTCGAGCGGGACACCAGGAGTATTTTGAAAACCGCCGTGGCCCAGGCCGCTGCCAAGGGGTATGAGTTTGCCTTTGGCGCGGAAATGGAGTTCTACCTGTTCAAGATCGACGAGCTCGGCCAGGCCACCACCCTCCCCCACGACCGGGCCGGGTATATGGACATTGTCCCCGACGATAAGGGGGAGCACATCCGCCGGGAGATATGCCTGATGCTGGAGCAGATGGGGATACAGCCTGAGAGCTCCCACCACGAGAGCGGGCCGGGACAGAACGAGATCGATTTTCGGTATTCTGACCCGCTGACGGCGGCAGACAACGCCATCACCTTTCAGGCGGTGGTCCGCATGGTGGCCGCACAGAATGGCCTGTGCGCCAGCTTTATGCCCAAGCCCCTTCCCGATTGGGACGGCAGCGGCATGCACATCAACATCTCTGCCAAGGGGGATGGGGGAAGGGATCTGCTGCCTGCCGTCATGGCAGGAATCCTGGAAAAATGTGCGGAGATCACACTGTTTTTAAATCCCTGTGAGGAATCCTATCGCCGCCTGGGTCACGATAAGGCCCCCCGGTATGTGACCTGGTCGGACGAGAATCGCTCCCAGCTGATTCGCGTGCCTGCCGCCGTTGGGGAGCAGCGCCGGGCGGAGCTTCGCTCGGCAGATGTGACGGCGAACCCCTACCTGGCCTATGCCCTGTTAATTTATGCCGGGCTCTACGGCATTGAAAAGGGCCTGGTCCTTCCACCCGCGTCAGACATCAACCTCTATACCGCCCCGGCGGAGATATTGCAAACCCTGCAGGCACTCCCGGGCTCTCTGGAGGAGGCCGCTGCCCTGGCCGCCACCAGTGCGTTCGTCCGGGAGCATCTGCCGGACTCCGTACTCAGCGCTTTTAGCGGCAGATGAACCGCTTATGATCTGTATGGCGAAGGGAGGGGGAGCGTGTGGTATTCCAGGAGAAAACATACAGTGTGCTGATCGTATCCGCATCGGATAGCTTCACAAACAGCGTCATGCCGCTGCTCCCCATGACCGATTATTGGCCGGTGTCCACGGTTGGCAGCGTCGGTCAGGCCCGCAGGCGACTGGCCGACACGGAGTTTGACATTGTGCTCATTAACACGCCGCTGCCGGATGATTTCGGCATGCAGCTGGCCATCGACATCTGCAGTACCAGCGGCGCCGGCGTCCTGCTGCTGGTGAAAAACGACCATTATAACGACGTATACGCTAAGGTGGTGGGCTACGGAGTCATCGCCCTGTCCAAGCCCACCAGCCGGCAGATGGTGGCCCAGAATCTGCGGATTATGTGCGCCACCAGGGAGCGGATGCGCCGGATGCAGGAAAAGCAGGCCACCGTGGAAGAAAAGATTAAGGAGATCCGCCTGGTGAACCGGGCAAAATGGCTGCTCATCGAGTGCCTGCGCATGACGGAGGCGGAGGCGCACCGGTATATAGAAAAGCAGGCCATGGACCTGCGTATCTCCAAGCGGGAGGCAGCTGAAAACATTATCAAAACCTACAAGTAGCCGGGGAGTGCCGAATCTGAAAAAAATCCTTTTTCGGAATTGACAAGGCATAGTCCGTGCTGTATAATATCCGCTGTTGAACAAAGGCGTTCGCCAAGGGGTTTCTGCCCCCTGGCGGGCGTCTCTTTTTATTTTGCGGGAGGATGGCATATGACAAAGTTCATTTTTGTGACCGGCGGCGTGGTGTCCGGTCTGGGCAAGGGGATCACGGCAGCTTCCCTGGGTCGGCTGCTGAAGGCGCGTGGCTTGAAGGTGGCGGCGCAGAAGCTGGATCCCTATATCAACGTGGATCCCGGGACCATGAGCCCCTATCAGCACGGCGAGGTCTATGTCACGGAGGACGGTGCGGAGACGGATCTGGATCTGGGACATTATGAGCGGTTCATTGACGAGGACCTGAACAAATACTCCAACCTGACCACCGGCAAGGTCTACTCCAATGTCATCGCCAAGGAGCGGCGAGGAGAGTACCTGGGCAGCACCGTGCAGACCATTCCCCATATCACCGATGAGATCAAACGCTTCATTTATCGGGTTGGAGAGCGGACAAGTGCGGATGTGGTCATCACCGAGATCGGCGGCACCATCGGTGATATAGAGAGCCAGCCCTTTATCGAGGCTATCCGGCAGGTGGGCCTGGAGGTAGGGCAGAACAATTCCCTGTACATCCATGTCACACTGGTGCCCTATCTCAGGGCCTCCGGCGAGCACAAGTCCAAGCCCACCCAGCACTCAGTTAAGGAGCTGCAGGGCATGGGCATCACGCCGAATATTATCGTCCTACGCTGCGACGAGCCCATTGAGGACAGCGGTATCTTCCACAAGGTGGCAGACTTCTGCAATGTGAAGCCGGATTGCGTCATCGAAAATCTAACCCTCCCAATTCTCTATGAGGCGCCGCTGTATCTGGAGGAGCGGGGCCTGTCCTCCGTGGTCTGTCGGGAGCTGCACCTGCCTGTGCCGGAGCCGGACCTGCGGGAGTGGCGGGCCATGGTCTCCGCCATCAAAAACCGCAGCAAGTCCGTGACCATTGGCCTTGTGGGGAAATATGTGCAGCTTCACGATGCCTATCTGTCAGTGGCGGAGGCGCTGCGCCACGCGGGCTTTTTCCTGGATGCCAAGGTCAGCATCCGCTGGATCGATTCCGAGCTGGTCACGGCAGAAACGGTGGAATCCACTCTCGCCGGTCTGGATGGCATCCTGGTGCCCGGCGGCTTCGGCAGCCGCGGCATTGAGGGGATGATCCTGGCAGCCCAGTATGCCCGGGAAAAGAACATCCCCTATTTCGGCATCTGCCTGGGCATGCAGGTGGCAGTGATCGAATATGCCCGCCATGTGCTGGGCATCGCAGATGCCAACTCCGGCGAGTTTGCTCCGGAGGGGCTGCACAAGGTTATCGATTATATGCCCGGCCAAAGTGATGCGGTGGATAAGGGCGGCACACTGCGCCTGGGCAGCTATCCGTGCTTCATCCGCCCGGGCACGACCATGGAGCGCTGCTACGGCGTGGGAGAGATTTCCGAGCGTCACCGCCACCGCTACGAGTTCAACAACGAATACCGGGAGGCGCTGGCAGCCGCCGGCCTGACCCTGTCGGGCCTGTCCCCCGATGGACGGCTGGTGGAAACGGTGGAGCTGTCCGACAGGCCCTTCTATGTGGGTGTGCAGTATCACCCGGAATTCAAGAGCCGTCCCAATAAGCCCCACCCGCTGTTCAAGGGGTTCGTGGCTGCTGCCCTGGCGGCGCAGCAGGTCCTGGGGCACTCAGCGGCGGCGCCGAAGGAGCCTGATATCCTTTAAGGCAGGGCTGCCTGGAGAAAAGGGCTTCCGGTTTCGCAGGAAACCGGAAGCCTTTTTTATCGTATCTGTCCTCATTAATCGATGGTAAGAAAACTAAAAACAATGCGGTTGCAAATACCTGATTTGCTGGTATAATAATCGCAGCAGCCGCATATAGCGGGCTTGCCAAAGGCCGCCCGGGTGTGTGCCTCAACCGGGATCAACCGCAGGAAAGAGGATGGGATATGGGAACCAGAAACAGGAAAAATGCCGCCGCGGCGGCGCTTTGTACCGGCGTGATCGGCAACGTCATTTGGGGCTCCAGCTATCTGTTTACACGCATTGCCCAGAATGAGTCCTCCCCTATGGTGCAGCTTGCCTGGCGGTTTGCGCTGGCTTTTCTTCTGCTGAATCTCATGATTCTGTTCGGCTGGGAAAAGCTCCATCTGCGCGGGAAGAAGCTCAAGCCGCTGATTCTCCTTTCCGTTGTGGAGCCGTTGTATTTTTTTTGCGAAAGCTATGGCATTTATTATTCAAACAGCACCTTTTCCGGCGTTATGCTGGCCATTGTCCCCATTATTGCCATTGGTCTGGGAACGCTGATCTTGAAGGAATACCCCACTGCAAAGCAGGTTTTGCTGTGTCTGCTTCCCATTGCCGGTGTGGTTTTGGTGACCATTGCGGGCTCCAGGATGGGGGCCGTGCAGCCTCTTGGCGTGCTGTTGGTGCTGGGTGCGTGCCTGTTCGCTGCGTTCTATCGGGTCTACAACAAGGGGGCGGCTGCGGAGTTCACAGCCTTTGAGCGGTCCTATTTTGTGATCGGATTGTGCGCAGTGGTGTTTGCAGTGGTGGCGCTGGTTGGCGTCCGGGGAGATCTCGCGCCGTTTGCGGCGGCGCTGCACAGCAGAAAATTTGTCATGGCCACCATTTTTCTCAGCGTGTTCTGCTCTGTGGCTGCCAATATTCTGGTAAATTACAGCGCATCCGTGTTGCCCATGGCAATTTTTTCCAACCTGGGTAGTCTGATCACGGTGTGTGCGATGTTCTTGGGGATCATTTTTCTGAAGGAGCCCGTCAATGTCATGAGTCTCATAGGCTCCGGCATGGTTTTACTGGGCCTATTTCTCATTGCGCGTACCAATAATGCCCTGTTGCAGGGCAGCCGGGCCCTCCCTAACCAAGAAAAATCCGAAAAGCAATAACGTGTCCAGGCTGCTAACATGCAGCAAACAAATTTGGGTCTACAAGAATAAAGAAAGCCCGGGAACCATTGAGATTCCCGGGCACGAACCAGCAGCCTCCCACGTGTGAAGATATAATGAGTGCCGGAAAACGTTGCAGTGCATCATTTTCCGGCGCTTTCGCATGTGCTTTCGGCTTGGTGGGCAATCCACTGTGTCTGCCTGCTTTTCTCCGCATTTGGGCTATGGCTTGAGTCAGGCTCCGTGACGGTGCAAGGCGGGATAAAGCTATTTCATAAGCGCAGAGCCCGACCATGCACGGGCAGGAAATGGCAGAAACGAGGCAGTATGAGACATCCTGTTGCCGCCATAATTGCGCTATGAATGAACTGCCTGAAAAAGCCCGCAGGCAGAGTTGATGGAAGCGCATTTCTATGGTAGAATCAAAATAACACACTTTTGGAGGTGCGATCTTGAAAACGGATCCTCTGGCGCAGCTGCGCACAGGTGCACCGCTGACTACCCGTCAGCAGATGTCCCTGACGCTGCAGCTCAGTTGGCCGGCCATTATGGCTCAGCTCGCCACTATCATCATGCAATACATCGACGCAGCTATGGTGGGCCGTCTGGGTGCGACTCAATCGGCGGCGGTGGGGCTGGTGGCCTCCACCACCTGGCTTTTCGGGGGATTGTCTTATGCGGCGGCTATGGGCTTCAATGTGCTGACGGCGCAGCGGGTGGGCGGCGGCCGTTTGGCCGAGGCACGCAACATTCTCAAGCAGGCGCTGGTGCTGTGCTTGGCGTTCAGCGTAGTCATGGCAGCGCTGGCAGCAGCACTGTCCGCGCCACTGCCCGGAATGCTTCGGGCAGATCGGGATATTTGGCAGGATGCCTCCGCCTATTTTTTGGTGTATAGTCTGTTCCTGCCTGCCCTCCAGCTCGACAATGTGGCGGCCGGTCAGCTGCAGGCCACAGGCAATATGCGTACGCCCGGTATCTGCATGGTGGTCATGTGCGCATTGGATGTCGTGTTCAACACCCTGTTTATTTTCCCTTCCGGCACTGTCCGGCTCGGCTCGTTATCCCTCCCCGGTGCAGGGCTGGGCACGGCAGGTGCCGCACTGGGTACAGGCCTTGCCGAGCTGGTGGCGGGGCTGTATCTGTTGTATTTTGTTCTGCGCCGCAGTCCGGTGCTTCGTTTGCAGAAGGGTGAACATCTGCGCTTTAATCGGCCGCAGCTGTGTACAATGCTCTGCATTGCCGCACCTGTGGCATCGGAGAAGGTCATACTGACCACGGCGCAGATCGTTTCTACCGCTATTGTGGCACCCCTGGGCACTGTGGCTATTGCCGCCAATTCCTTTGCCATCACGGCAGAGAGCCTGTGCTATATGCCCGCCTACGGAATTCAGAGCGCTGCAGCTATGTTGGTGGGACAGAGCGTGGGTGCGGGGCGGCGGAACATGGCCCGCCGGCTGGGCTGGGTCACGGTGCTGATAGGCGTAGCCGTCATGATCATCACCGGCGGGCTGCTATATATCTTAGCCCCGCAGATGATGGCAATATTGACGCCGAACCCAGACATCATCGCCCTGGGCGCTCGTGTTCTGCGCATTGAGGCTTTTGCCGAGCCTCTGTTCGGCGCGTCCATCGTGGCCGGCGGCGTGTTTCAGGGCGTTGGCAGCACACTGATACCCACACTTTTCAACTTGGGAACTATGTGGGGGATCCGCATACCGCTGGCATGGCTGGCCGCACCCCGCTGGGGGCTGCCCGGCGTATGGGCAGCCATGTGCCTGGAGCTGTGTGTCCGGGGTGTACTCTATCTGACGCGGCTGGTCGGCAAGCGCTGGCTGCCGCCCGGGGATCAGAATGAGCAGGCATAGCTGCACCAAATATCGGCAGCTATTTTTATACTCCTTATCAGGCTTACCGGCAGTCACGGGCCTGATCCAGTCATCCGCCTTTTATAAATCAAGCATTTCGCTTCAGCCTCAGCAAGGGGTCAAGCCAGTGATTCCGGCTTTCTTGCTTTGTAGTAGAGCAATCCGGCTAAATCCGCCAGACCCCAGCCAATCGGGACAGACCACCAGATGCCGGTGACACCGATGGCGCCGATGGCGGACAGCAGATAGGCCAGTGCAACACGGGTGCCTAACGAGATGACCGTAAGCACCACGCTCATGCCCGGCTTTCCCAAGGCGCGATACAGGCCGTAGAGCAGGAACAGGCACCCGATGCCGCAGTAAAACGCGCCTTCTATACGCAGATACCGCACGCCCTCCAGTATGACTTCGGTTTCTCCGGCATCCACAAAAATCGCCATAAGGGGTCTTGCAAATGCGAAGACGAGGGCGGATATGACCACGCAGAAGGCCATGGAAATACACACGGCACTTTTTAGCCCCGCGCGTATTCGCGCGCTCTCTTTTGCGCCGTAATTCTGTGCGATAAAGGTGGAAAATGCGTTGCCGAAGTCCTGCACCGGCATATAGGCAAAGGCGTCGATTTTTACAGCGGCGGCAAAGGCGGCCATCACAATAGGGCCGAAGCTGTTAACAAGCCCCTGCACCATAAGGATGCCGAGGTTCATGATCGACTGCTGCACGCAGGTCAGCGTGGAGAAGGAGACGATCTCCCGGATGCGCCCGCGCCGCAGGCAACTGACCTTCCATACCGAACGCACCTGTGGGAAGCGCATAAACGCATAAGCGGCGATGCCGATCCCCGAAACATATTGGGCGATCACCGTTGCCTCCGCCGCCCCGGCAACGCCCCTATTTAGCCCGATGACAAACCAGAGATCAAGGGCGATGTTCAGCACAGCGGAAACAGCTAAAAAGACAAGCGGAATGACGGAATTGCCGATCGCCCGCAAAAAAGAGGCAAAGTAGTTATACAGGAAAACTGCGGGAATGCCTATGAAGATCACAAACAGGTATTCGCGCATATCGCCCCAGACCTCGGCGGGTACCCGGAGGAATGTGCGAAGTCCGTCCAGACAGGCAAACGATAAGATGTTCAGGAGCGCAGTGACGAGCGCTATAAAGAAAAAAGATGCACAGAGGTTTTCACAAAGAGCCTTCTCATCCCGCTGTCCAAAGCGCATGGAAAACAGCGCGCCGCTCCCCATGCACAGGCCGAGGATGATGGAGGTCAGAAAGGTCATCAGCGTAAAGGCTGAGCCGACCGCTGCAAGCGCATCGCGCCCGAGGAATTGCCCGACGATCAGCGTGTCGGCGATGTTATAGCACTGCTGCAACAGATCCCCCAAAATCATGGGAATGGCAAACAGCAGCATCGACTTGGTGACAGGGCCTCGTGTTAAATCGCGCTTCATGACGCGCCTCCGTATCTTAAGCAATAAAGTACAATTCGGGAATATTATAGTGCGATGGAAACACTTCGTCAATCCGGCTCACCGCCGCCCGCGAGGAGGTGCGCGAGGGAATGAATGATGAGAAATGCAAGAAGCTGCTCCGTCTGCTGGACGCACAGAATATATTAACTGGAGGAGGCCACGCTGATGAGCTTCACGGCAGGCTTCAAGCTGGCATGGGGCATCGCCGGAGAACCGGGGGCACCTTACTCCTACGACACCGATGAAGAACAAAAGGTGCAGGATACGCATTCAACGGAGTAACAATACGCCATCAGCGGAATGATTTTCTCCCCGGTGTTCACGCCATTGCTGACCATATACCAAAAACCGTCTCAAGCATATTGCTTGAGACGGTTTTTGGCAGGCGGCTTCAATTCGGATATTTTTCTAAATCAATCCTTGATAATCGCGTCAGTCGTCTATCTCCGCCTCGTGCTTGAGAATGGCACCGGAGGCCGCGTCGATCTCGTAGTCATATTCCATATTGCCGGACTTGAACTCGACCTCATAGACGAGCGTGCCGTCCTCGTCGTCCAGCTCGATCTCCATGTCATACGCTTCATTTTCGCTCACGCCTGCGTGGTTTAGGGCGATGGACTTCGCCTTGGCATGGCCAATGTCCTGCGCTGTTCCGGACGGATCGGGCTTCTGATCAGAGGGCTTCGTTGTCTCATTTGGCGTGGAAGCGGCAGTCAGCAAGTTCTTCTGTCCGCTGAGCACCTTCCCCGTGTAGGCGTCCACCAGATACTCAAACTCACCCCACGCCGTGTGCAGCTCCACCTCGTAGTGGGCGGGAGATTCGTCGAGCTCGGAATCGACCTCCGCCGTGACGGAGTCGAGCGCCGTTGTCCCGCCATACTGCTCCGCGGCGCAGGCGGCGGCCTCTTTACCGATGGGCATAGCAGGCGCGCCCGCTTCGGCAAGGTCCTTCAGTTCCTCGACCGAGAGCCTTGCCAACGCGTCAAACTTGAGCGACGGGTTGATGGCGAGGACGCAGTTCACCAGTGCCGCCTTGCCGGTAGAAATGTTATTTTCCCGCGCCTGCTGCTCCCGCGCCGCGTCCTGCGTCAGCGTCTGCGTCAGAACAGCGGCCTTTGCTTCGCTGGTCTGCAAAACGCCGTCCACGGCGCTCGTCAGCTCACGCTGGAGCTTTTCCGCACGGGCGGTATCCTTATCCTCCACCGAAATCATGATGGCGGAGGAAATGCTGTCGAGATAGCCGTTTCGCACAAGACTGCCCACGATGGCGTTCACCGCCACGTCGAGCTTTGCGCCCTTGAGGTCGGCACCATTACTCATATCCGCAAGGATGGCTTTTGCATCCTCGTTGAGCGGCGTACAGACGAGAACTTTTTCGCTCCGATTCACTTTCAGCTCGATGCTCGGATTCACATCCAGCGACACCACGGACGCGACCGCGTTCGCCCGCTGGTAGAAGAGTCCGCCGCCGAGCAGCATTACCGCAAGGCAGGCGGCGATGAGCGACGTCCATCTTCTCTTTGTTGTTTTCTTCGTTTCCATGTTGATTACCGTTCCTTTCCGCGCTTCACAGCGGGAGAGAACGCCGCTCACATCGTCCGGCACGGTCTTTTCAAGCGCCGCAGCCAGTCTCTGCTCCATTTTTTCATTGGTCATCGGGCGTCATCTCCTTCCAGAAAAATTCGCATCTTTTTCAATGCTCTGTGATATTTCGACAGGACGGTGGGAAGCGGCAGCTCCAGCAGCGCCGCGATCTCCCGGTGCTTCATGCCCGTGACCGCGTGAAGTAGCACGACGCGACGTTCCTCGTCAGCGAGGCTTGCCAATGCACCTTGCAGCAGCGCGCGTTCGTCGGCGTCCAGTCCGCACTCCTGCGCGGGAATGGCGTCCCATTCCTCCTCGCTGAGCGCGGTATGACGTTCCTCGCGCCGTAGGCGCATCAGGCACAGGTTACGGCACACGGTCAGAAGCCAGCCCATCGGCGAGCCGGTGGGGCGGTACTGCGCCGCGCAGTCCCACACCTGCACATAGACGTCCTGTGTGAGATCCTGCGCGTCGTGCGCGTTTTTGAGGTAGGAAAGCGCTAAGCCGTACACCGCCGATCTCGTGCGCTGATACAGCTCCGCCAAAGCGTCACGCTCACCGCCGGCAATGTGAACCAACAACTGCTGCAGCTCGTACCGATCCTCTGCCGGCGCATATTCGGTTGTCATCAGCATACTGAGCATGGGCTTTTTTCTCCTGTCATCCATGTAATGCACGGAAAGGACGATTTATTGCACGGGATTTCTTTATTTTTGTGATTCTGTTTCTCAGCCAGTCGGAGATAAAAAAGTCACCATCTCTGAGCCTTGAGCATATCTGTCAGAGACATGTAATCCTTATCTTCGATGGTAGTAACCGTGATCTCAGCACCGTTTACAACGATTTTTCCATTCATCTGCTCTCGCCTCCCATTCAGGTCTTATCGTGGGTCAATTCTTTGAAAAGTCCCTGACATCCCGCCAGCACATCCTGCCACGTTGCCTCGAAATCGCCCGTGTACCACGGGTCGGCAACATCGCCGGGGCGGTCGGTGTAGTCCATCAGGAGGTGCAGCTTGCCGTCCGGGTCGCCGCCGCAGATGCGGTGCATATTCCGCAGGTTTGCGCTGTCCATGCCGATCAGCAAATCGTAGTTCTCGTAGTCGGCATTGGTGAGCTGCCGCGCCGCGTGGCCGTCGCAGGAGATCCCATGCTCCGCCAGCTTGCGCCGCGCCGGGGGATAGACCGGATTGCCGATCTCCTCCCGGCTGGTTGCTGCTGATTCGATATGGAACCGTGAGGCAAGCCCTGCCTTCTTGACCAAGTCCTTCATCACGAACTCCGCCATCGGGCTGCGGCAGATATTGCCCAAGCAAACAAAGAGTATTTTTGTCATCGCTCTCACTCTCCTGAGATAGTTCTTTTTCTTCAGTATAGCAGGAATCGGCCTGTTCGTCGAGAGGAGAATGCAACCACGGCTTTCGCCGCGCATGGCACCGCCATATGCCGTGTGGGTGTCCCCCCAATGGCGGCGTCCCTGCCGAAGTTGTGATCTGTCGTGTGACGATGCTGTAGAGCAGTTCTCAAAAGTGAGAACTGCTCTACATACACTTCACTCCGTATAATACTGCGCCTGTGCGTTCCAGAGCGCGTAGTATTTGCCGCCCCGATCGGCGAGCAATTCGGCGTGACTGCCCTGCTGGATGACCGCGCCCTCGTGGAACACGGCGATCTCGTCGCAGAATTTGCAGGAGGACAGGCGGTGGGAGATATAGATGGCAGTCTTATTGCCTGCGATCTCATCGAACTTACTGTAGATCTCCGCCTCGGCGATGGGGTCCAGCGCCGCTGTTGGCTCGTCGAGGATGATGAAGGGCGCGTCCTTATAGAGTGCGCGGGCAATGGCGATCTTCTGCGCCTCGCCGCCGGAAACCTCGACACCGTCCTCGGAGAGATTTTTGTAAAGCATGGTGTCCAGACCCTTTTCCATCGCTGCAAGACGGTCTGCGAAGCCTGCATCGATCAGAGCTTTCCTTGCCCGGTCACGGTCATATTCCATGCTGCCCGCCACATTGTTGCCCAAGGGCTGGCAGATGAGCTGGAAATCCTGAAATACCACGGAAAATATTCCCATGTAATCGTCATAGCGGTACTTGCGGATGTCGATGCCGTTGAGCAAAATCTGCCCCTCCTGCGGGTCGTACAGGCGACACAGGAGCTTGATGAAGGTGGTCTTGCCGCTGCCGTTTTCGCCCACGATGGCAAGCCTTTTTCCGACCTTGAACCTCATATTCACATGGCGCAACGCCCAGATGTCCGAGCCGGGATAACGGAAGGATACATCCCGAAACTCCACGTCATACTGACGATCCGACCTCTTTTCGGTGGTGAGACTCCCCTGATACATGGAATTGGGAATGTCGAGAAACGTATAGATGGCCTTGAGGAACTCAGCATTGGCCCGCATATGACTGACGGTGCTCAGTAGCAGGGCGGCGTTGCCGGAAAATGTGGTCACGGCGCTGACATACTGGGTCACGCTGCCGATGCCGAAGGCACCGCCCAGCGCCTTCAAGCATACGAACACATACACAACGCCGGAGAGAACAGCGGATAGAGAGGCGGCCAGCGCCTTGCTCAGTCCCACAGTGGTTTGGGACGCCTTTGCCACGGGAGAGCCGACGCCGAAGATATTCACTGTGCGGACATAATGCTCCGCCAGTTCGCTCTGGCGGTACATTCTGCGATCCATGTCTTTTTCCTTGTCCCCCGGCTGCATGAAAACGAAGTGGCTGAACACGCGATTGCCGAAGCATACCTGCTCTGCCAGCGTGTTCCAGGCAGAATAGGCTCTGCCGACCAGCGCCGGACCAAGGCAGGTAACGGCGGCAATCAGCAGAAGGATGCCCACAAGGAAAAGCGGGTGATTGAGAGCGGCCAATTTTCCCGCCGAGGTCGGGACTTGCCGGGTGAACAGGCTCACCGTCAAGGCGGCAGCCCCTAAAATGCCGGTGATGCCTTGGACTGCCTGCGTATAGTACAGCTTGAGATGGGCAAAGCCCCAACCGGACCAGTCGGCATTCTGCCGGATCTGAGAGAACAGATCACGTGTTTCCTGCCTGTCACAGTCGGCATAATCCATCCGCAGAAATTTCTCGGTATACAGAACTTCTTTCTGTCTGTCAAGCAGTTCGCTCCGGACATTTTTCCACCTCTCCAGCACGGCCTTGAGCAGCTCTGCCGCAGCACTGACCGCTACGATCCAAAGGACCCATTTGGCCAGAATCTCCGGTCTGCAAAGGGTGGATAGTTCATCGACAAGCCGGGCGGAGAGCCAGATGACCGCATAGGGCGATGCTGCCTCCACAACAGCACAGAGGATAAACGGCGTAAAGCAGCCCGGTGCGATCCGGCGCATATCTCGTGCCGCCCGGCGGTGGATGGCAAAGGTCTCCCGCAGGCTCATGCCCTCAGCTTTCTTCTTCATCCTGCACACCTCCTTCCTGATAATAGCGGCTCTGCACGGCAAATAGCTCCGCATAAGCACCGCCCTTTGCCAGTAACTCCTTGTGGGTACCCTCCTCGGCGATGCCGCCGTCTGCTATAAAGAGGATGCGGTCACAGAAGCGGGTAGACGCCAGCCGGTGGGAGATGAACACGGAGGTCTTACCCGCCGTCATATCGCTGTACTTTTGGTAAATATCGTTTTCCGCAATGGGGTCCAGCGCCGCCGTAGGCTCGTCCAGAATGAGGATGGGCCCGTTCTTATAAAGCGCTCTCGCCAGCATCAGCCGCTGGGTCTGGCCGCCGGAGAGCTGTACGCCGTCCAGATACACCTCCCGGCCAAAGTGGGTATCCACCCCTTGGGGGAATTTGGCAATAGCCTCTGTCAAGCCGGCCTGTGCAAGGCAGTGATCGACTTTTACTCTGTCGATATGCTCGGTGGTCTGGGCAACACATTCCGCAATGGTGGTATCCAAAATGGAAAACCCCTGAAATACAGCGGAAAACAGGCGGTAATACGCGCTGCGGTCAAATTCACGAATATCCTGCCCGTTTAGCAGCACGCGCCCCTCGGTGGGGTCGTAGAAGCCGCAAAGCAGCATCACCATGGTGGTCTTGCCCGCACCGTTCAAGCCCACCACCGCCAGCTTTTCGCCGGGATGGATGGTCAGGTCTATGTGTCTGAGAATATCCCTCTCCGTGCCCGGATAGTGGAAGGACACGTTCTCCAGCCGCAGCTCATACCCGTCGGCTGCGGGCGGCTGCACTCCGCCCTCAAACCGAAACGGCTCCGGAATGTTCAGATATTCCTGTATTTTGGACAGGTCGATGCTCTCCTTATGCAGTTGGCTGCACTGGGTCAGGATGCCGGTCACCCACGATGCAGCGCCGCTGACGGCGGTAAAGTAGAGCAAAAATGTCGATGCAGGCCAGCCATGTACCAGAGTTTGCCGAATCAGATACGCATACGCGATGCCGTTGCGAAGAAGCGTCAGCGCCATGTCAGCCACATTAGCCCAGAGATAAGTCCTTTCCCGGCGGGCGATGAAGGCGGAGAGTGCCTTCATGGATTTTTCCCGCAATTCCCGCAGCCAAGGGGCTAAGCCAAAGACGCGGATGTCCTTGGCAAGCTGTATCTGCCGAGGCTGCGTCAGAAAATAGTGCAGTTCCTTGTCATACTGTTCCCGTTCATCCCGGTGGCGGTACTCCCACTCACTGATGTAGTGGGAAACGAAGAAGTCTGCTGCGGCGGTCAGCACCACCAGCAGGATCAAAAAGCGGCTCAAGCGGGAGAACAGCAGCAGATATACGGCAAAGCCGCCGAGATTTGCCAGCAGCTCCGTCAGCGTTCGCCAAATATGCTCCGCCGCATCGTCGTTGCCGCTGGTGGCCCGCTGCACCTGCTCCTCCAGCTTCAGAATTTTGGAGTCGTGGACATTTGGGTAGGAGGTCTCGCCGCTTTTCCGGGAGATCATGCGGATGATGGCACAGCGAACATCGATCTCACCGGGCATCCGGATGGCATCGCAATACGCCGCAGCCCCCTGTAAGAGAAGAAGTGCCGCTGTGAAAAATCCGATAGTTGTCAGCAACTCCCCCACGGGAACGCCCTGCTCTACCCTCGTAAGAATTTCCGGTGTGACATAGAGCTGCGCCAAATCCAACGCCACTTTGATGGCCGCGACCACAACGCAAAGGAGCGGCACTCTCCTGCGCTTCTCCCAAGCGGTCCGCACCATAAAGCAGACATTTTGCCGGACGCTGTACTTCGGTTTTTCTCTGTGTTTCATGTCGTTTCACCTCACGCGCATAGCATAGCAGAAAAAATCGTCCCCGGTTGACTCCGGGGACGAATCGCTTTTTCCGGGGGATGAATTGCAGCTCTCACTCCTGCGGAAGCAGTATTTCAGTGGTGAATGCACCGTCCTCGCTGTTGCGGCTGATGTATCCGTCCAGCCGCTCCACGATGGCGTCGATGCGAACAAGGCCAAAGCCATGCCCCTCGCCCTTGGTGCTGCGGAACAGCCCTCCCTCCTTCTGCATTTTCTTCCCGGCGGTAAAATTGGTGAAGGAGATGTAGAGCTGGGTGTTTTTCATATCCATATAGACCCGGATGAGGCGCTTATCCTCCGGCAGCTTCATGCTGGCCTCAATGGCGTTGTCGAAGAGATTGCCGAGGATGCAGCAGAGATCGATCTCCGAGGACTTCAGCCTGACGGGGATGTGGGCATCCGCCGCTACCTCAATGCCCTTTGCCTTTGCAAGGGAGATTTTGGAGTTCAAGATGGCGTCGGTCATGGGATTGCCGGTCTTGATGACCGTGTCCACGGTTTGCAGATCGGTGTCCAGCAGGTCAAGGTAGTTTTGGATGGCGTCCCAGTCCTGCGCGGCAGCGTAGGCCTTCATGGTCTGGATATGGTTGCGGTAGTCATGCCGCCAGCCGCGGATCTGGCGGTACATGTTGTCTACCTCCCGGTAATGCGTTTCGATCAGCTCCTGCTGATAGGAGGCGAGCTGCTTTTCGATTTTCTTTGCAAACAATTCCATACGCCTTACCTCATGTTGATAATGGCACGGTTGACGCCCTCATACGCGCCCCGCGGCAGCGGGATGGCGGTTCCGTCACTCAGCCGGATCTCCGTCTTGGTGACGCGGCTGATCTGCGTCAGATTCACGAGCGCAGAGCGCCCCACGCGGTAAAAACGCTCGTCGAGCCGCTTTTCAAGCTCGCCCAATGTCATTTTCACCGTCACATCCGTTCGCGCGTGAATAGTCACATAGTTGCCGAGCACGTCTGCATATCGAATCTGATAAATCGGCACACGCACCATTTCTCCGCCGGCCTCGAAATGCAAGACCCGTTCGTTTTTCGTTATCTTTTCCACGGCGCGGTCCAGCACCGACCGGAGCTTTTCTTCCTTCACGGGCTTCATCAGATAGTGGAGCGCCGCCACCTCGTATCCCTCTGAAATGTAATCGGAATAGCCGGTGATGAAAATGATCTGCACCGTATCGTTGCTCTTGCGAAGCTCTTTTGCCATCGTGACGCCGTCCATCGCGCCCATTTCGATGTCCAGCAGAAGAATGTCGTAGTCGTTTTCTTCTGCGTAGCGGAACAGGAAGCTCTCGGCGGAGGGAAAATCGTCGATATGCACCGTGTGACCGGCGGACGAAGCCCAAGCGCGCACCATATTCAAAACATATTGTCTGTCCGCATCGGAGTCGTCGCAGATCGCAATTTTGTACTTCATACCCTCACCAACCCCATCTAAGCGATAATCTGTAATAAGCATATTGTGACGCGGCACGGCATGGTGTCCGTCACCATCCCACCCACGTCCCATATCCGCTTGGCATCTGTCCTGTGATATTCTTATTCTATCAAAAAAGCCGGAATAATCAAGTGGCGCGTCAAAGCCTCGACTGTATTGATCTTAATTGATTCCGTCATTTCTTACCATTTTCAAGGATAGGCAGCAGTATCCGTAAATAACCCTACCTGTGTTCTGAAACAAAGCATACGCAAAATAACAGGGCTATAAACGCTGCGTATCGTTTATAAAACGCGATCATCTCAGCATCGCGCACTTCGAAATTTCCAATATAAAATACGCTGCCAGCCCCGAATGCGTTAGAGCATAAGAGATAAATACGACAGCTATAAGTAACATCACCGTTGCAATGGCTCTGCATATTCGCTACCATGTTACATATGCAGGAAACCGTCAAAGGCTGCCTCCTGTACCTCGTCCAGCGTCGCCAAAAGTGCGGCGAGGTCATTGAGCTTGTTGAGGCTGATCTCTAACCCGTCCAAATGGGGAGCGAGATACTCAAAGGCATAGTAGGGGCAGCCGTTACACTCCGGCGAATGG
>ENA-UONW01001417-UONW01001417.1-human-gut-metagenome-genome-assembly--contig:-CS52-NODE-1417-length-28911-cov-25.121396_pt1 | contig 28911 bp, 29 predicted proteins | sample MGYA00242463_ERZ724010 | MGnify/ENA metagenome assembly ERZ724010 | reverse complement strand
TGCGATATGCAGTTTGCGGATGTTGCTTGTGCATTAAAAACGCAAACTGCTATAATGTATAAAAAGCCCGGAAGGCCGTGTCATCACAGCTTCCCGGGCTTTTCTTGTTTCAGATTCAGTTTTCCATGCAGGCACGGATGGCACTGAGCGTCACGTCATACTCCCGCTTTGCCTTGTCCATGTCGGCTGCGGCCGCAGCGATATTACCGCCCCGCAGCGCCTCGGTGATGGGATTCAGTGTGCCGCACAGCTGGGTAAACGACAGGCTCTGACAAACGCCCCGGAGGGTATGCGCCGCATTGAAGGCCGCCTGCACGTCGCCCTCGGCCATCGCCTGTTCCAGCGCACGAAAGCTGGTGTCGTCGATAAACCTGCCCAGCAGGCGCTTTATCATTGCCTCATCGTAAAAACGGCTCAGGACATTGTTATAGTCTCCGCCCATCTGGCTGTAACATTCCTTAACTGTCATTATTTTCCTTTCCTTCAATCGCCCGAAAAAGCCATAGACACAAAAAAAGACTGCAACAGCCACCCCTTGCGGGGAAAACTATTGCAGCCGAACTACCTTCTGCTTGCAGGAAATAAAAGCAGAAAGCTCCTAGCTTTGCGTCCCTGACTCACATCAGGTTTGCCAACAACGATTCTGTTTTCAGAGTCCATTCCGGAAGCACTATGCTGTTCTCTTTCGCCACACCTCGAAAGTGCGTCGTCCGGCGCAATGCTCCATTAAACTGACCTCTGTTTTTATAGTATAGCACCGACATTTTTTAATGTCAACTCGTTTTGCGTTTTGTCAATACAATGATTGATTTTTTCATGCACGCTTCACAAAAGCTCCATCCGAAAAGTCATACTCATTCGTTAAATTTTGCAAGATTGTGAATTTTCTGTATTTTTTCGGTGGACAAGCATCCGGCGGGAGTGCTACAATAGTCTTTGTTCTTTCCCGGCCGCTTGCGGGCGGCGGGAGTTTCACAAACAAACAGGAGGAACTTTCATGTTCGAAAAAATCTTTCACCTGAAAGAAAACCACACCGACGTCAAGACCGAGGTCATGGCAGGCATCACCACCTTCATGACGATGGCCTACATCCTTGCGGTCAACCCCAGCATCCTTTCCGCTTCCGGCATGGATGCAAATGCCGTCCTGATTGCCACCTCTCTGGCATCCTTCGTCGGCACTGCCCTGATGGCTCTGCTGGCCAACTACCCCTTCGCGCTGGCTCCCGGCATGGGCCTGAACGCCTACTTTGCCTATACTGTCGTCCTCACGATGGGCTACAGCTGGCAGCTGGCCCTGATGGCCGTCTTTGTCGAGGGCATCATCTTCATCGTGCTGAGCCTGACCAACGTCCGTGAGGGCATCTTCAACGCCATCCCCATGACCCTCAAGAGCGCCGTCAGCGTGGGCATCGGCCTGTTCGTTGCCTTTGTCGGCCTGCAGAACGCAAAGCTCATCGTCAACAGCGACTCCACTCTCGTCACCTACCAGCACTTCAAGGGCGAGACCTTCTCCTCTGTGGGCGTGGGCGCCATCCTCGCACTGCTGGGCGTGGCCATCACCGCCATCCTGCTGGTGAAGAAGGTCAAGGGCGGTATCCTCTACGGCATCCTCATCACCTGGGTGCTGGGCATCGTCTGCGAGCTGACCGGCATCTATGTGCCGAACCCCGACGCCGGTATGTACACCGTCATCCCCATCAGCTTCGTCAGCTTCGACTTCTCCGCTCTGGGCAAGACCTTTGGTCAGGTGTTCAAGACCGATTTCTCCGGCGTGGGCATCCTGAACTTCTTCGCCGTCATGTTCTCCTTCCTCTTCGTTGACCTGTTCGACACCCTGGGTACCCTCATCGGTGTTGCTTCCAAGGCCGATATGCTGGACGAGGAGGGCAAGCTGCCCCGCATCAAGGGCGCTCTGATGGCCGACTCCATCGCCACCTGCGCCGGCGCTGTGCTGGGTACTTCCACCACCACCACCTTCGTCGAGAGCGCTTCCGGCGTCACCGAGGGTGGCCGCACCGGCCTGACCTCCATGACCACCGGTATCCTCTTCCTGCTGGCCGTGGTATTCAGCCCCCTGTTCCTGACCATTCCTTCCTTTGCAACGGCTCCGGCCCTCATCATCGTGGGCTTCTACATGATGGGTTCTGCCATCAAGATCGACTTCTCCGACCCCAGCGAGGGCATTCCCGCCTTCCTGACCATCCTGGCTATGCCCACTGCCTACAGCATCTCTGAGGGCATCGCCATCGGCGTCATCTCCTGGACCATCGTCAATGTGGTCACCGGCAAGGCCAAGGAGAAGAAGATCAGCCCCCTCATGTATGTGCTGACCGTTCTCTTCATCCTGAAGTACGTCCTGCTGTAAGCACCTGCTCTGAACCCGGGACCATCCCCAAAAACAAAACCAGAGCCTCCTGCCCTTGTGCGGAGGCTCTGGTTTTTTGTTGTCTGCTGCAGAGGGGCGGCTGCGGGGGCTTAGCCGCCAAACAGCCCGAAAAAGCTGGTATGGGTAAATCCCAGCACCAGAAACAGGACGATGAGGGCGAACAGCACCCCGATGATGATGTCCATCTGGTGGACCGTCAGCGGGAATTTATCGTAGAGCTTCTCTTTCGGGTTGACGAAATCGGGGTCATTGTTGTTGAGGAGCGTTTTGCGGCCCTTCGGAGCCTCTGCACGGGCTGCTTCGAACTTGGCCTGCTCCTGTTCCAGCTGAGCTTCACGAGCTGCCAGAGCGGCTTCCCGCCGGGCCAGCTCCGCCTCGCGGGCGGTTTGTTCTTTTTCGGTCATAGTGTTTCTCCTGCCTTTAGATGAAGTTTTCCTTTTCGGAAAAGGCTCGTCTCCGTACAACCTCTCAGTCTGCTTCGCAGACAATGCCGGATTGCGGCTCCCAGCGTCTGCTGCGCTGTCGCTTGCATCCTGCTGGCCGCGGCCCCAACAGCGACTCCCTGTTTCCGCCGCTGGCGGCGGTCGTCGCCGTTGCCCCTAGTAGGGGAGGTGGCACGGCGTCAGCCGTGACGGAGAGGTTTAACCTATTATAACAAAGTGGGCCGCCCACTGCAACGAGTGGACGGCCCGATAGGCGCTCTCTTAGGGAAATTACTTCTTTGCGAGGTACTTGCGAATATCGATAGCAACAGCCACGATGATGACAAGGCCCTGCACGATGTAAGTGTAAGAAGAGTTGACGTTCATGAACTGCAGAGCGACCTTCATCAGCTCGAAGACCAGCACGCCGACGAGGATGCCGGGGACAGTGCCGACACCGCCAGTGGTGGAGACGCCGCCGATGGTAGAAGCTGCGATAGCATCCAGCTCATAGCCCATTGCAGTGTTGACGGATGCGCCGCCGGACTTTGCAGCCAGCAGGCAGCCTGCCAGACCGAACATGCAGGAAGCCAGGATGTAGATGCGGATCTTGGTGGCGTTGACGTTGACACCGGCCACCTCAGCAGCAGCCTCGTTGCCGCCGATGGCGTACATGTACTTGCCGTGACGGGTCTTGTTGTACAGGAACCAGAAGCACACAGCCACGACCAGGGCGATCCAGATCAGCACGGGGACCTTCAGGATGGTGTTGGAGGCCAGAGAGGTAAAGTTCTTGTTCAGGGAGCCGATGGGGGTACCGCCGGTGTAGACCAGGCAGATACCGTAGACGACCTGCTGCATACCCAGGGTAGCGATGAAGGGCTGGACCTTCAGGTAGCTGACCACGAGGCCGTTGCACAGACCCACGATGGCGCAGATAGCGACGACGAGGATGAAGACCACGGGGGTGGGCAGAGTGGGCATATTGGGGTAGAACTTGCCGGCAGCGCCCTCGGTCTGCGCAAAGATGCAGGCCAGGCAGGCAGCGAAACCAGCCAGACGGCCTGCGGACAGGTCATTACCGGTGGTGATCAGACAGCCGGAAATGCCCAGAGCGATGATGTAGCGGATAGAGACGTTCTTGAACAGGTTGATGATATTGGCCAGTGCGAAGAAGTTGGGGTGGATGATGCCGACGATGAGGGACACGGCCAGCATCAGGACGATGATGGCGTTGTTGCCCAGCCACTTCTTTACAGACTTGCCCGTTACTTTCTTGGTAGCTTCCACGATAGACAGCCTCCTTGTTTACTGATTGGCCGCCGCCGCTTCGGGCGCGGTCTCGAACTGGGTCGCCAGAGCCATGATGTTCTCCTGCGTAGCATCCTTGCCGTCGATGAAGCCGGTGATGCGGCCATCGCACATGACCATGACGCGGTTGGACATACCGATGATCTCGCTCATTTCGGAGGAGATCATGATGATGCTCTTGCCCTGCTTGGCCAGGTCGGCGATGATGCAGTAGATCTCATATTTTGCGCCGACGTCGATGCCTCGGGTGGGCTCGTCCAGAATGAGGACATCGGGGTTGTTAGCCAGCCAGCGGGCGATCAGTACCTTCTGCTGGTTGCCGCCGGAAAGGCTCTTGATCGCCGTTTTGGGGCTGGGGACCTTGATGGCCATCTTCTCTTTGTTGGTAGCCACCAGCTCAAGGATCTTCTTGTCGTCCAGCATGATGGGACCCTTGCGCAGGGCGTCCAGAGAGGCGATAGAGATGTTATCGGCCACGCTCAGCACGCCCATGATGCCGGTGGCGCGGCGGTCCTCGGTCAGCAGAGCCACGCTGTGCTGGATGGCGTCGCGGGGCTGCTTGATGGCGACTTCCTGACCCTTGATCCACACCTTACCGGCGGTGTGAGCGCGCAGGCCGAAAATGCCTTCCATCAGCTCAGTGCGCTGTGCGCCCACCAGGCCGGCCACACCCAGGATCTCGCCCTTCTTCAGTTCGAAGCTGCAGTGGCGGAAAGAGCGCGGATGGATGGAGGTGAAGTCTTCCACCTTCATCATGATCTCGTCGGAGGGGTGGTTCTCCAGCGGGGGATACAGGTTGGACAGTTCGCGGCCGACCATCTTGGCGATGATCTGCTCTTTGGTCATGTTGGCGACGTCCCACTTACCGATATAATGACCATCACGCATGATGGTGACTTCGTCGGCAATGACCTTGATCTCGTCCATCTTATGGCTGATGTAGACCAGAGCGACGCCCTGCTCTTTCAGCTCGTTCATGATGCGGAACAGGGACTCGACTTCGTTCGCAGTCAGCGAGGAAGTCGGCTCGTCCAGGATCAGCACCTTGCAGTTTGCGGAAACAGCCTTTGCAATTTCCACCATCTGCATCTGTGCGATGCTCAGTGTACCCAGCTTTGCGTGGGAGTTGATGTCCAGCTTGAGCTTTTTCAGCAGGTCATCGGTATCTTTGTACATCTTGGCATGGTCCACGATGGTGATGGGACCAGCCTTCTTGGTGGGGTAGCGGCCCAGCCAGATGTTCTCGGCCACAGTACGGGCCGGGATAGGCTGCAGCTCCTGATGCACCATCGCGATGCCGCGGTTCAGTGCATCCAGCGGGGTGGGGATGTTGACCTTTTCGCCTTCGTACTCGATCTCGCCCTCGTCCATCTTGTAAATGCCGAACATACATTTCATCAGGGTGGACTTACCGGCACCGTTCTCGCCCATCAGGGCCATGACTTTGCCGGGGCGGAGCTCCAACTGCGCGTGGTCCAGCGCTTTCACGCCGGGGAAGGTCTTTACCACGCCTTTCATTACCAGACGGTATTCTGACATTCCTCAGAGCCTCCTTGTCTTTGGGTCTTGGAAAGTGCGTCTTTTGCCGACAGGTTCTTAAAATAAGGCGCGTGCGCGGAGATATTTTCTCGCACGCACGCGCTTTTTTAGCTTTTAATTAAGCCTTATTGGTTCACTGCGCACCTTGCAACGATAGGGTTTTGGCTGCTTACTTGATGTACTGTGCAGCGTTCTCCTTGGTGACCTTGACGTAGTCGACCCAGTAGTACTGCTCGACCTTGCTGCCCTCGACGTACAGCTTGGTAGCAGCTGCGGCGGCGGTAGCCTGGCCCACGTCATCGTTCAGAACGGTGCCGGTCATGTTGCCATCGACGACATTCTGGACAGCCTCGCTCAGTGCGTCAACACCGACCAGATAGACGTCCTTGCCGACGGTACGGCCAGCCTGCTGCAGAGACTGCAGAGCGCCCAGTGCCATTGCGTCGTTGTTGCAGAAGACGACTTCGATCTTGTCGCCGTACTGAGACAGAGCGTTTGCAACGTCCTGCTGAGCGGTGGTCTGATCCCAGTTGTCCAGGTACTCGTACAGGCACTCCACTTCCTTGCCGGCATCGGTCAGAGCCTTGATGGAGTACTCGGTGCGGTACTGAGCATCGATGTTCTCGGGGTCGCCCTTGCACATGATGTAGGTGATCTTGCCGTCGCCGTTGATATCGCCCTGGGTCTCGGTCTCCAGGATCAGCTCGCCCTGGTAAGTACCGGACTGACGTGCGTCAGCGCCGACGTAGCAGCACTTGTCTGCGTAGGAGTCCAGAACGCTCTTGTCGGGCTCACGGTTGATGAAGACGATAGGAGTCTCAGAGGGCTTGACGGTATCAACGATGGTCTGTGCGGAAGTGGTCTGCACGGGGTTGATGACCAGCACGTCCACGCCCTGCTGCAGGAAGGTGTTGATCTGCTCGGTCTGGGTGTTCTGGTCGTTCTTGCCATCGACGATGGTGACGGCGTAGCCCATGTCCTTCAGGTACTCTTCCAGGTCGGTACGGTACAGGGTCATGAAGTTATCAGCAAACTGATAGATGCAGACGCCGACGTTAGCAGAGCCGGAAGCAGCAGCTGCGGTAGAAGAAGCAGCGGTAGAAGCTGCAGTAGAGGAAGCAGCAGTAGAAGCGGAAGAGCCGCCGCAGGCAGTCAGAACGCCGGTAGCACCCACAACAGCGGAAGCTTTCAGGAAGTCACGACGAGAAATCATTTTCATAATCTTGTTCTCCTTCATTAACGCTTATCACAGCATCTCGCAAAGCGCACTCGTTACACGTTTTGCGGTTTCTGTTTGTATTATAACCATCCGTCCGACCGTTCGCAATAGAACAAATAGACAAGATTATTTGCCATATTTTGTGAGTGTTCCACAATACATTCTGTTGTATCCAAAAATCTTTTTGTTAAGCAGCACAATTTTTCATATTTGTGCAACCAGCGTCCAAATTTATTGTGTCTGTGCGTATTTTTATCAAATCGGTTACAAACTTTTCGAGCCGTTTCGCGCCGGGATGCAACAATTTTATCGGTCTGCTCCAAATTTCTATTTTCCCGGGAATCCCGGTAGACTGTCATTCCATTTCGGAAATATTTCTTTATGCATTGACGGATTTCCCATGATTGTGGTAGTATATTACATGATTATAATTATCCGCTGCAGAAGGACTGCTGTTTCTCGCCCTCCTTCCACGCCATACCTCGTTACCTCGTTATAATAGGAGCGACATCATGTCCGAACTTACCGAGCAAAATTTGACACGCCAGCAGGCCGAACAAGAGATGGCCTGTCTGCGCAAGATATATGCTTCCGTCCGTCTTCTCGACCCGAAGATGCTGGCGGAAGAACCCTGCTACCCGCCCTGGAAGAATGTCCATCCCTGCACCAGCTGCGTGGGGCGCGAGGCAATGGCAGGCAAATGCCAGTGCTCCAAGCTGGAAACGCTTGGCAGCTCCCTCTATCAGGTCACGGCCCGCTATGTCGAGGTGGACGGCAAGCCCTATGTGATGGAGATGATCCTGCCGCTGGACGCCAGCGCCCGCAGCACCCTCAACTCCAACGAGCTCATCTACCGGGATGCCCTCACCGGTGCCTACAACCGCCGTTTCTATGAAGAGGAATTAAAGCACAAGTACCTTAACGCCGGCGTCGCCATGATAGACCTCGACGACTTCAAGCTCTGCAACGACACCTACGGTCACTCAGCCGGTGACGCAGCGCTCCGGCTCATCGTCTCCATCATCCACCGCCGCATCCGCTCCACCGATATGCTGGTGCGGTACGGCGGCGACGAGCTGCTGCTCATCCTGCCCGACATCTCGGCTGAGGCTTTCGTGCGCAAGCTCAAGGACATCAACAAGCGCCTCTTCGCGGCCCATCTGCCCGAGTTCGAGAAGATGCACGTCTCGGCCAGCATCGGCGGCGTGATGGCCGCCGGCATCCCCATCAGCGATGCCCTGCCCATCGCCGACAAGCGGATGTACCTTGCAAAACACAGCAAGAACACTGTCGTCACCGAGGACATCGCCCCCGATGCCGTCCGCTCTGAAAACGACCACCGTCCGATGGTGCTCATCGTGGACGACTCCCCCATGAACCGTGACATCCTCTCGGAGATCCTCTGCGACGATTTCGAGATCCTGGAAGCCCCCAACGGCCCTAAGTGCCTCGAGCTTCTGAACGCCTGGGGCTCGGATATTTCCATCGTACTGCTGGACATCGTGATGCCCGACATGGACGGCTTCGATGTCCTCTCCCGGATGTCCGCCCAGGGCTGGCTCGAGGACATCCCCGTCGTGATGATCTCCAGCGAGGATTCCTCCCAGACCGTCCGCCGCGCCTACGAGCTGGGTGCTTCGGACTACATCAGCCGCCCCTTCGATGCCCGCATCGTCCACCGCCGCGTCTCCAATGTCACCCGGCTCTACGCCCGTCAGCGCCGTCTCAGTGCGCTGGTGTCCCAGCAATTCTATGACCGGGAGAAGAACGACCAGATGATGATCGGCATCCTCGGCCAGGTCATGGAGATCCACAACAGCGAGAGCATCCACCACATCTCCCGGGTGCAGCGCATCACCAGCATCCTGCTGGAGCGTCTGTGCCAGAAGACCGACATCTACGGCCTGAGCGGAATGGACCGCTACCTCATCACGACGGCCTCTTCCCTCCATGACATCGGCAAAGTTGCTATCGACGACCGCATCCTCAACGCCCACGACCTGACGCCAGAACAAACTGCCATCCTCCACACCCACCCCATTCTGGGTGCGCAGATGCTGGAAAATCTGTCCCAGTATCAGGACGAGCCGCTGGTGAAGTTTGCGATCCAAATCTGCCGCTGGCACCATGAGCGCTGGGACGGCAGCGGCTATCCCGATGGCCGGAAGGGCGATGACATCCCCATCGCAGCACAGGTGGTAGCGCTGGCGGATGCCTATGACGGTCTGGTCGGCAAGCGGGACAAGCACGAGGCCCTCTCGCAGGAAGAAGCGGTCGCTGAGCTGACCGCAGGAAAGCGCGGTGCTTTTAATCCGCTGCTGCTGGAATGCCTGCGCGACGTAGAAGACCGGCTCGCGGAGGAGACTGAGGGAGATACCCCCGCCCCCCCCCCGAAAAAAGGAATTCTCTTTGACGAAACTGTTCTTGAGTGAGGTATAAAAATGACGTTGGAACAAGTATATGCAGCCATTGGCGGCGATTACAAGGGCGTGATGGAGCGTCTGCCCAGTGCTGACTTTGTCCGCCGCTTCGCGCTGAAATTTCTACAGGACGACAGCTTCCCGAACCTGAAAAAGGCGCTGGAAGAGAAGGATGCCCCGACAGCATTCCGTGCCGCTCACACCCTGAAGGGCGTCTGCCAGAACCTCGGCTTCGATGCACTGTACGTCCCGTCCAGTGCTCTGACAGAAGCCCTCCGCGGCGGCAGCCTTGACGGTGCCGACGAGCTGTTTCCTCCGGTAGAGAAGGAATATCAGCGTGTGGTCGAGGCGCTGAAAGCATTAGAATAAACCTCTCAGTCTGCCTTCGCTCGACAAGGCCGGGTTGCGGCACCCAGCATCCGCAGCACTTCGTTTGCGTCTTGCTGGCCGCTGCCCCAACAACGACTCCCTGTTTCCGCCACTGGCGGCGGTCGTCGTTGTTGCCCCTACCGAGGGGAGCCTCTGGCGAAGAGATAAAGCTTTACGAAATGCCAAGGCCTCTCCTCGATAGGAGAGGTGTCACGCCGCAGGCGTGACGAAGAGGTTGTTCCTTAATTATGCAAAAAACACCCGCAGTGCATCAGCATTGCGGGTGTTTTTCTATTGGATGAATATCAGGAAATATCTGTCATTATTTCCGGCTTGCCAGCAGAGCCTCGATCTTCTTGATGGGGTCGATGATGCTGGAAACGGACATGTCATGGTTCAGAGCCACGACGAAGTATGCGGCGTACTTGGAGACGTCAACATCGACGTACCAGTCACGGGTCAGCAGCTCAGGCATACGGTAGGTCAGGTTGGTGCCGGTGACGTAGTCCAGAATGCCGTCGGCCACAGCCTTGTCAAACTTCTCGAGGCCGCTGGTGAAGAGCGGGAAGGTGGCGTTGGCGATGATGCGCTTTGCGCCGCGCTCTTTCAGGTTGGTGGCAACTTCCAGCATACTCTCGCCGGAAGCGATGATGTCGTCAGCGACGAAGACGGTCTTGCCCTCGACGGAATCGCCCAGATACTCGTGAGCGACGATGGGGTTGCGGCCATTGACCACGCGGGTGTAATCGCGGCGCTTGTAGAACATACCCAGGTTGCAGCCCAGCACGCTGGAGAAGTACATGTTGCGGCTCATAGCACCCTCATCGGGGCTGACCACGATGAACTTGTCCTTGTCGAAGCTGATCTCGGGGTTCTTCTTGAGCAGGTTCTTCAGGACCTGATAGGTGGGCATCGCATTGTCGAAGCTCATCAGAGGCACAGCGTTCATCAGGCGGGGATCGTGAGCATCAAAGGTGATGATGTTCTTGACGCCCATGGCCTGCAGCTCCTGCAGAGCCACAGCGCAGTCCAGACTCTCGCGGGACACGCGGCGGTGCTGACGGCCACCGTACAGGCTGGGCATGATGACAGACACACGGTGTGCCTTACCGGCCACGGCCTGGATGAGGCGTTTCAGGTTGGCGAAGTGGTCATCCGGAGACAGGTGGTTCTCATAGTTGAACAGCTTGTAGGTCACGCTGTAGTTGCCGGGATCAACAACGATGAAAATATCGTCGCCGCGCACCGACTCCTTGACCAGACCCTTGGCGTCGCCGCTCTGGAAGCGGGGGCAGGCGCTCTCGATGATAAAGCTATTGGTCTGGTAGCCGGCCTCGCTGGCCCAGCGCACCAGATGCTTGTCGATGAGGTTGGTCAGCTCCTCGGCGCCCGGGCAGGCGATGAGGCGCAGGTCGGCGACCTGAGGCTGGTGGAAGCAATCCTTAGGGATAATGACAGACATAATTACAGCTCCTTAAAGTTTCTTTTATCAGTTGATAAAATCAGACGTTGAAGTGCATATCCGCTATTTATTCTATCACATTTTCGGCGTTTCGACACTAGAAACTTGCATCCAACCTGCATTTTCTGCGCCTTGCACATCTCTTTTTCGAAAAAGAGCCGGAGACTATGTGTTTTTTACAAAAACCATACATTCTCCGGCTCAAAAGTCATTCTTTTAAGTTTTTACTCTTACAGGGCAGCGACAGCAGCCTTCAGCTCTTCGACGCGGTCGGTGTTCTCCCACTTCACGCCCAGGTCCTCGCGGCCCATGTGGCCATAAGCAGCCAGCTTGCGGTAGATGGGCTTGCGCAGGTCGAGGTCGCGGATGATGGCGGCGGGGGTCAGGTCGAAGACCTTCTCCACAGCCTGCTCGATCTTCTCGTCAGCCACGACGCCGGTGCCGAAGGTGTCCACCATGATGGAGACGGGCTTTGCCACACCGATGGCGTAAGCCACCTGCACCTCGCACTGCTTGGCCAGACCAGCGGCCACGATGTTCTTGGCCACCCAGCGGGTCGCATAAGCGGCGCTGCGGTCCACCTTGCTGGGGTCCTTGCCGGAGAAAGCACCGCCGCCGTGGCGTGCGTAGCCGCCGTAGGTATCGACGATGATCTTACGGCCGGTCAGACCGGTGTCGCCCTGAGGGCCGCCCACGACGAAGCGACCGGTGGGGTTGATATAATACTTGGTGTTCTCGTCCAGCAGCTCGGCGGGGATGGTGGCCTTGATGACCTTCTCCATCACGTCGGCGCGCAGCTGCTCCATGCTGACGGCATCGCTGTGCTGGCTGGAAATGACCACAGCGTCCACGCGGACGGGCTTGCCGTCCACATACTCGACAGTGACCTGGCTCTTGCCGTCCGGACGCAGATAGTCCAGCTCGCCGCTCTTGCGGACTTCGGTCAGCTTCTTGGCCAGCTTGTGGGCCAGGCTGATGGGCATGGGCATCAGCTCGGGGGTCTCGTCGCAGGCATAACCGAACATCATGCCCTGATCGCCGGCACCGCCGACCTCATCGTTGGTGCCGAGGGCGATGTCGGGGCTCTGGCCGTCGATGTTGGAGATGACGGCGCAGGTGTCGGCATCGAATCCGAACTTTGCGCGGGTGTAGCCGATGTCAGCCACGACCTCGCGGACGATCTTCTGGAAATCGACGTAGCAGTTGGTGGTGATCTCGCCCATGATGTGGACGAGGCCGGTGGATGCGCAGGTCTCGCAGGCCACGCGGGCGTCGGGGTCATGGGTCAGGATCTCGTCGAGGATGGCGTCGGAGATCTGGTCACAGATCTTGTCGGGATGGCCCTCGGTGACGGACTCAGAAGTAAACAGACGGTGCTTTGCCATTTTTGTACCTCCTTGGCGTTGGGGTGTGTGTATCGATATTGACAGCTTCCTACTCGTTCATCAAGTTTATGCAATTAAAAACGCTCAGAACCGAAGCTCTGAGCGTTGCACTCTTATCTTTCGGTTTCCCGCAGGATTTGGCACCTTATGCTCACACACAGGTTGTCGGGCTTCACAGGGCCTGTCCCCTCAGCCGCTCTTGATAAGTCGGTATTCAGTTTGTCCGGGTAATATCTTATCATTGCTTCGTCGAAATGTCAAGAAGAGTCGCACTCTTTTTTGACATTTCGCGCAGATCGATAAGGATCAATAACCCTTTGCCTGCTCGCCGTTCAGGATCTTGACGGCGCGGGAGGTGCCCAGACGGTCTGCACCGAGGGCGAGGAACTTCTCCATATCCTCGACGGTGGAGATGCCGCCGGCGGCCTTGACCTTGCAACGGCCGGCCACGCCCTTGACCATCAGTTCCACGTCGTGGAAGTTTGCGCCGGCGGTGGAGAAGCCGGTGCTGGTCTTGATGTAGTCAGCGCCTGCCTCGCAGACGATGTCGCACATCTTGCGCTTCTCGTCGTCGGTCAGCAGACAGGTCTCGATGATGACCTTCAGGACCTTATCGCCCACAGCCTGCTTGACGGCGCGGATGTCCTCGCGGACGGCGTCGTACTCGCCGTTCTTCAGGCGGCCGATGTTGATGACCATATCCACCTCGGCAGCGCCGTTCTCGATGGCAGTCTTGGCCTCAAAAGCTTTGGAAGCGGTGTCCATTGCGCCCAGAGGGAAACCGACCACACAGCAGACCGGGATGCGGCCCGCCATGTACTCGACAGCCTGCTTCACATAGCAGGTGTTGATGCAGACAGAAGCCGTGTGGTTGGCGATGGCCTCGTCGCACAGGGTCTGGATCTGGGGCCAGGTAGCCTCAGGCTTGAGCAGGGTGTGATCGACGTGGGACAGGATCTCTTCACGATTCATACTTTTTTCCTCCTGAATCGAAGTTGTTTTGAAAACAGCTTCTTAGTTCTTGGTGGCACGGCGTACCTTCGCCATGCCGACAGCGCTCAGGGCAATGGCCGTTGCAGACACCGTTGCGCCGATGATGCCCAGCACCAGACCGGAGACCAGAAATGCAAAACCTTTCAGACCACGTTTCATAATACCGTACCTCCTGAAATTATATCAGATATTTTTCTGCCGCCGACAGAAAAATATCTCACTTACGCTTAAAAACGATGAGCTTGCTGAACACATAATTCAGCACGACCACCACCACGTTAGAGAACACCTTCACCGCCATGCCCCAAAGCGCCTGGGCATCGTAGAAGCTGGTGACAAAGATGGCCGTCGGGCCGTCGGCACCGCCAATGATGGCAATGGCGGCAGAGCCGTCGGAGATGGAGGGAGCGGGCGCTGCGCCGCCGGTGGCCATGTGCAGCACCGTATCCGGGCCAAACCAGCCAGCCAACAGGCTCAGCGCACCGTTCATAAAGCTCTCCACCAGAGCCGCCCCCTGGGCGGCCAGCAGGTTGCCGAAGATCATCATGATGGCGGCATCCAATACCAGTGTACCCAGACGGCAGGTGACGAATGCACCAAATTCTTTCAGCGCTTCTCTGCCCTGCGTCCGGCTGGCGAAGACGAACGCCCGGTTGGTGACGTAGGCGAACAAAATGCAGATGACATTGTCCAGCACATTGCCCCAGCTGTTGGCAGCTTCGTAGCCGAACAGGCGGCTGAACAGCGCATACAGTACGATGTTCAGCAATGTGGTCAGCACACCGAAAACGAGATAAGCCAGCACCTCGCGGTGCTTTATAAACCAGTTTTTCATAATTGTACAAAAACAGCCCCGCCGCCGTTTTCCCGGCAACGGGGCTGTAGTTCGCATTGTGTCTGATGAGACTATGCTGCGGGCTGATTACTCAGCGTCGTCGTTCAGCAGAGCCTTCATGGACAGGCTGATACGCTTCTTGTCGAAGTCAACATCCAGCAGCTTCACGTCGACCATATCGCCGACCTTCAGTGCGTCGGAGACCTTCTCAACGCGGTCATTGCTGATCTCGCTGATGTGGACCAGACCGTCAACACCCGGCAGGATGCGGACGAATGCACCGAACTTGGTCAGGGACACGACCGGAGCATGGAAGGTGCTGCCGATGGGGTAGTTGTTCTTCAGCTGCTCCCAGGGGTTGTCCTCAGCCTTCTTGTAGCCCAGAGAGACCTTGTGGTTCTCGGTGTCGATATCCTTCACATACACCTCGATGGTGTCGCCAACGGAGACGACCTCAGAGGGATGCTTGATGCGGTTCCAGCTCAGCTCGCTGATGTGGCACAGACCGTCCACACCGCCGATATCGACGAATGCACCGTAAGAGGTCAGGCTCTTGACAACGCCGGTGTAGGTCTTGCCCACCTCGACATTTGCCCAGAACTCCTCACGCTTTGCCTTGTTCTGCTCAGCGGTGACCTTGTTGATGCTGCCGACGATCTTGCGGCCGGAGCACTCGGTGACGACCAGCTGAACGTGCTGGCCGACCAGAGCAGTGTAGTCCTCGTCGCGGCGCATAGTGGCCTGAGAACGGGGGACGAACACCTTGACGCCCTTGACGTTGACGACAACGCCGCCCTTGTTGAACTCGGTGACGTCGCCCTCGACGACCTCGCCGGACTCAGCTGCCTTGGCGATCTCTTCCATGCCCTTGCGAGATGCGAGCTTCTTGCGGGAGAGCTGGATGACGCCATCCTGATCCATAACCTTCTCGACGATGAGGTCCAGCTCATCGCCAACCTTCACCAGGTCTTCGACCTTGGCGGAGGAATCATCGGTCAGCTCGCTCAGCTTGACAAAGCCGGTCTGCTTCGCTCCGATATCCACCTGGATCTCGTTGGCAGAGATGCTGGTCACGATTCCTTTCACAATACTGCCTGCATGAACACGCTTTTCCTCGGATGCGTTCAGCATCTCCTCAAAGCTCATGCTGTCATTGATTTCTGCGCTCATACTGTTAAGTACCTCCTCAATAATAGACGATGGCGTTGAAGCCCCGGCTGTCACGCCCGCCACTTTAACATCTGCAAACCATTCCGGCCGAAGTTCGCTCGCTGTCTCGACCGTTACGGCACGCGTGTGTTTTGCGGCGACCTGTACCAGCTTTTGGGTATTGGAAGAATGATGACCGCCAATGACAACAATGATGTCGCATTGTTGGCTGAGGTCTTCCGCTTCCTGTTGCCTCGCCCACGTCGCATTACATATTGTATCAAAAATTCGGGCGTTTGTATAGGCTTTTTTGAGAAACTCCGAACTTTCTTGCCATTTTGTTACCTGAAATGTGGTCTGTGCAACTGCAAAAATGGGCTTTTGGGGGTCCGAAGGCCCTTTCCACGCCTTCAGCTGGGCCAAATCGCTGAAAACGAATACCTCTCCCCGGGTATGTCCGACGATGCCCTGCACCTCCGGATGGGACGCATCACCGGCCACCACGAGCACTGCACCGGCGGCTTCGGCCTCGGAAGCGATCTTCTGTATCTTCTTCACGAAGGGGCAGGTGGCATCGTGATAAGTGCAGCCCCGGGCTTCCAGCTCGTCGTAAATGCTGCGGGGGACACCGTGGCTGCGGATGACCACCTCGTAGCCCGTAGGGACATCAGCGGGGGTGTCTGCTACCAGTGCGCCCCGGCGCTCAAGGTCTTCCACGGTCTGGGGGTTGTGGATGAGGGGGCCGAGGGTGGCCACCTTGCGGCCCTCATCCAGCAGACCGTAGGTCAACTTGACCGCGCGGTCCACGCCGAAGCAGAAACCCGCAGTCTTTGCAAGTCTGATTTCCATTGTACTCTCCTAAATTCAACCTCTCCGTCACCGCTGCGCGATGCCGCCTTCCTTACCGAGGGGAGGCTTTGGCATTCCGCAAGGCTTCATCTCTTCGTCAGAGGGCTTCCCTATTAGGGGCAACAGCGACGACCGCCGCCAGTGGCGGAAACAGGGAGTCGCTGTTGGGGCAGCGGCCAGCGAGACGCAAGCAATGCGAAGCGGATGCTGGGAGCCGCAACTCGGCCTTGTCGAGCGATAGCGAGACTGAGAGGTTCATCACAATTCACTCCACGCATCCAGAACGGCCTGCTTATTTTCCCGCAGTTTCTTTATGTCGCGGCGGCCTTCCATTGCAAACTGTGCAGCGGGCATGGGCTCGCCGAAGATGACACGCACCTTGCAGAACAGCTTCATCTTACCATCAGGGGTGTCGTAGTAGATACGGCAAGGCACGACGTCCACATTTGCTGCCGCCGCGATGACGAAGAGGCCGCTCTTGAGGGGAAGGAACTTTCCCTCCTGCTCCCGCGTACCCTCCGGAAAGAGCAGCAGTGTACCGCCCTCCTGACACTTTTTCACGGTGTCGTCGATGACACTGACCTCTTCTTTCGTGCCGCGGACACAGACTGCACCGGCGCACCGGAAGAACCACGACAGGAATGCGTTTATCTCGAACAGCTCTTTCTTGGCAAACACGGTCATCCGCTGGCCCCAGAATCGGGCGATGACGACGAACACCGGGTCGATGGCTGAGATATGGTTGGGGGCAATGATGCAGCCCTTCGTGCCGATTTTTTTCAGGTTCTCCCTGCCCTCACACCGGACGCGGAAGCCGATGTGGAACACCAGCCATGCCAGCGGGACCAGAATATAATATAGTATCATCTGACCTTCTCCGTGATAATTTTCTTCATGGCCTCAAAGCTCTGCTCAAAATTCAGCTCCGAAGTGTCCAGCAGCACGGCATCGTCTGCCTGCTTGAGGGGGGCTGCGGCGCGGTGGGTGTCCTGATAGTCGCGCTGCTTGACGTCGGCCAGCACATCTTCGTAGGGGGTATCGATGCCCTTCTGCTGGTACTCCTTCCAGCGGCGGGTGGCGCGGGCCTCCGGGCTGGCGGTGAGGAAGATCTTCACAGTCGCATTGGGCAGCACCACGGTGCCGATGTCGCGGCCATCCATCAGGATGTTCTGCGTCTTGGCCATGTCCCGCTGCATCTCCAGCAGGAAGGCGCGCACCGCCGGATTTGCACCCACGGCAGAAGCCGCCATTCCCACCTCTTCGGTGCGGATGGCCGTGCTGACGTCCTCGCCATTCAGATAGATATGCTGTTCACCCTCGATAAAAGCAAACTCGAGGGTGATATTGGGCAGCAGCGCATCGACTGCCTCGTTGTCCTTCGGTTCTTTGCCCGCGCGGAGGGCATAAAGGCCGATGGTACGGAACATCGCACCGGTGTCCACATAAATGTAGCCGAAGTCCGCAGCCAGACGCCGCGCCAGCGTAGATTTGCCTGCGCCCGCAGGCCCGTCAATCGCAACAGAAATCATTTTTATATCTCCTTCTCTATGAATCTGAAATTTCCAGCCGCTTAAACCTCTCCGTCACGGCTGACGCCGTTCCACCGCTGGCGGCAGTCGTTGTTGTTGCCCTAACGAGGGGCCGTCTGCGAAGCAGACTGAGAGGTCATTCCAGATGATTCGCAAAACTCTGTGCCGTGCAGAATGCGATTTGCAGATTGTAGCCGCCGGTATAGGCGTCCACATCCAGCACCTCGCCTGCAAAGTAGAGGCCGAGGGCCTTTTTGCTCTGCATGGTCTTGGGGTCAACCTCCCGCACCGACACGCCGCCTGACGTGATGACTGCGTGTGCCAAATCGCCCCGGGCGTCGATAGTCACCCGCCAGTGCTTCATCAGCTGTACCAGTTCCCGCTTCTGCTCCCGGGTGATCTGGTTTGCCCTGGTGGCCGGGTCGATGCCCCAGCGGGCCACCATGACCGGCTGCATACTGGACGGCAGCAGCTTCACCAGTGCGCCCTGCGCCGCGTGGTTCGCCAGAAGGGCAAAGTCCCGGGTGATGCGGTCATAAAGCTGTTCCTCACTGAGGGCAGGCTTCAAATCAATAAAAGCTTCGTACTTGTGCTTTTTCATGTCGCCCAGATGGCTCGACGCGCTGAGGGTCAGCGGCCCGCTGATGCCGAAGTGGGTGAACAGCATCTCGCCCTGCTCCTCGAAGATAGGTTTGCCGTCCTCGTGGAGGGTAAGAGTCACGTTCTTGAGGGCGAGGCCCATCATCTTCTTGCAGTCGGCGTCATGGCTCACGAGGCTGACAAGGCTGGGGACAGGCTCCACGAGGGTGTGGCCCGCCTGCTGGGCCAGCTTGTAGCCGTCGCCGGTGGAGCCGGTGGTGGGGTAGCTCAGGCCGCCCGTTGCCACCAGCACGGCGTCCGCCTTGTACTCCCGGCCCGAAGTTCCCCGTACACCCACGCAGCGATAGGCCGGGCCGGGCTTTTTCTTTTTCGGGTGGCGCGGATCTTCCGGCGCGGCAGGCGCTTCTTCCGGCTGGGCCAGCGGCTCCAGCAGCAGCTTTTTTGCCCCGTCGTGGACGATGTCCGCTCCATCTGCGTACCGCAGAAGAGCCTGCCGAATCTCTTCGGCCTTATCTGACACCGGGAACACCCGGCGTCCGCGCTCCACTTTCAGCTCCACACCGAGAGACTCAAACAGCTCCATCGTCTTGGCCGGCGGGAAAGCCCCCAGCGACGAGAACAAAAAGCGGGGGTTCGTCCGCACATGGTGCAGAAATTCCTCTGCGGTGCAGTCGTTGGTCACATTGCAGCGGCCCTTGCCGGTGACGAGAATTTTCTGAGCCGGCTTTTCCATATGTTCCAGCACCGTCACCTCATGCCCCTGCCGCAGGGCCGCGCCCGCCGCCATCAGGCCGGCAGCACCGCCGCCTACCACTAAGACCTTCATGTTTCGTTTCCTCCGCTTTTTCTTCTGTCTTCACACTTATTCTAGTTTATCATACCAGAATCGACCGCCAAAAGCAATGTGAAAAAAACAGGTACAGCGTTCTGCTGCACCTGCCCGGAAAATTTTGCTTATTTCATGGCCTTGATGGGGTCGAGATACTTTTCGCCCTCCATGACTTCCAAGTGGATGTGGCTCTCCTCGGCACACTCACAGCTCACGCTGCCCACCTTGCCGATGGTCTGCCCGACCGAGACGGTGTCGCCCTTCTTCACCTTGGCATCCGTCGTACCGCAGACCCGCCAGATCCTGCCGGAAGCATCTTCGATGGCGACCACAGGCCCCCACTTGTCGTCCGTGCCGGTCTCCACCACCTTGCCTGCCGCCGGGGCGGTCACTTCCGCGCCCCTGCTGGCGGCGTAGTCCACACCGTTGTGGGTGCGCCAGTCACCCAGCGTCTTGCTGTAGACCAGCTCATCGCCGCTGTAGCTGTTTAAGACGCGCCCCGAGACAGGCTGCGTGGAGGCAGGCGCAGCCGAACTGCTGGCAGGCAAGGACTCGGTTTGCAGCGCGGAGGGTTCGCGCACCGAACCAGACCCAGACCGCGCACCAGAAGAGGACGCAGCCCCACCGGACGAGCTGTCGGCTTTTGGCACATTGGCCACACTGTTTGCTGCGGGTGCGTTCTGCTGCTGCCATTCGGCTTCCTCCTCTCCGGCAACGCCGGGCGATGTGTTGATGCCCTCGTCGATGCCGGGGGCGGTGCTGGACGGGCTTCGCACCGCGTCCAGATCTTGCTTCAGCTCATTGCGCACCGTGCGCACAGCCCACACACCGGCCGCTGCCGCCGCCAGCAGGCAGGCGGTAAGCACCAGCGCAAAGGCTTTGTCCCGCAAAAACTTTCTGAATTGCTCCATCGTTCGTTACTCCAATCCATCTTTGTGTACGGAATCGTTTCTTTGGTGGTAGTTTGGAGCGGCAGAGCGGGGTTTATTCATAAGGACGAAAAAAGGCCCCGGCGGACCGGGGCCTAACGGGTTCATGATTCAGTGGGCGGGCATTGCTGCGGCTGAGGCTCAATCCTTACTAGCACCTTCGCCCATGCCATTGTCACCCGGCTGATACTTCGGATTCGTTACAGCAGTGGTCTGGAAGAGCGCGATCATGTACTTCTTACCGCCAACCTCGCCGGTCGCAACGGCAACATAAGATTTGTCACCCACAGTCCAATTAGGCTCACCATTATCCCACTCCGTGTCAGGAGCATTGATGGGGCCTATGGAAGTCATCAGCTGACCTGCATAGTAAATGTTCTTATTGCTACTTGCAGACAGCGTTGCGCTAATATCGGCAAAGCCACACTCATACAGCGGCGAACCATCACCAACATTTGCTTGAGTAAACTTCGCTGCCCAAGCCCCCAGCTTCAGCCTTGCAGCTTTATCTTTCATAATGGCGTTGTACACATCATCGAAGTCCTTGGCATCTCCAAAATCGATGCCCTTGCCGACCTCATCCACGGTCTTCACCAGTGCGTTTACCTGTTCCTGCAATTCTTTATTGCCCTTTTCGAAGGTAGTATCCACACCATAGACCTTCGCCCAGTCATTCAGCGCATCGAGCATTTTCACGGTAGCCACACTATTGCTGTTGTTACAGCCCGTCAGGACGGACAGTGCCAGCACGCCCGCGAGGGCTGCGGCGAGAACCTTTTTGAACAGTTTCATTCGAAACCCCTCCTCAATAAAAATAAGCTCTGTGTGCTGCTGCCGCAAACATCATCTGCCGCATCACCACACAAATTTTACCCCCCCCCGGCATTCTGTCAACCTTTCCCTCGATTTTTGGCAAATCGCACAGTTATCATGATTCAAAGCAGGCATTCTGACAAAAAAGAGCCGCCGTGCAAACGCTCTGCACGGCGGCTACGAAAAATTTGATTTAATTGTTGCGGCTGCGGCTGTTCATGCCCAGCAGACGGACAACGTACAGGAAGATGTTGATGAAGTCCAGATACAGGGTTAGTGCGCCATAGATGGAAGCCTTCTCGGCCAGCTCAGCGTCGCCTGCATAGTAGGCGTAGATCTGGCGGAGCTTCTGGGTATCATAGGCGGTGAGCAGCATGAACACCACCAGGCCGATGCCGCAGTAGAGCACCGAGGTGCCGAAGCCAAAGCCGAAGAGCGCACCCACGAGGCTGGTGACAATCATGGCCACCAGAGCCATCATGAGGCGGGGACCCCAGCCGGTGAGGTCTTTATGGGTAGTGGTGCCGTACACAGCCATGAGGCCGAAGTAGACCGCCGTGGCGAGGAAGGCCATGACCAGCGTGCCTACCGAGAACATCAGGAAGTAGTAGCTCAGGACCATGCCGTTCAGGATGGCGTATCCGAAGAACGCGGCTCTTGCACCGTCGATGGACATCTTCTGCACCCGGGCGCTGAGCATGAACACCAGCGCCAGCTCACCGATGGTAAGCAGGAAGTAAAGCGAATCGACCAGATAGATAAGGGACGTGGTCGCCGTGATATAGGCCATTGCGAAGGTGACGAGCAGGCCGCCGGCCATCCAGCGGTAGGTGCGGGTCATATAGTCCGATGCGCTCATCGAAGGCTCCGCATAGCCGCGGTCATAGTTGTTGTAATCCATAAGGAATCCTCCATTCAAAATCAGGGCATCGGCATCGGCCTTGCCCCGGTCTACGAAATATAGTATACTGCATAGAAATGAACGATTCATGAAAAAGGCTGTGATATTTGATGTCCCTCGGACTTTATCTGCATATCCCTTACTGTTTTTCCAAATGCCGGTACTGTGATTTTTACTCCGCCCCCGGCCAGCGCGGCGTCCCCCGGGCCTATGTGGACGCCCTTTTGCGGGAACTCTCCCGGTTTGCGCCGGACGCGCCCCTGCGGCCGAACACCCTTTATTTCGGCGGTGGAACGCCCAGTCTGCTGGACCCGGCAGACGCCGCCCGGCTCATCGACGCCGCGCAGCCCCTGCCCGGGGCCGAGATCACGCTGGAAGCCAACCCTGAGACCGTGACCGAAGACTCTCTCCGGGCATTCCGGGAGGCGGGCGTCAACCGCATTTCCTTCGGCGTCCAGTCGGCCCGGGACAGCCAGCTCAAGACGCTGGGCCGCCCCCACACGGCAAAGCAGGCGCGGGCCGCTTTCTCCGCCGCACGCCGTGCCGGGTTCGAGAACATCAGCGGCGACATCATGCTGGCCCTGCCCCATTATACGCAGGCCGAGTTCGACGAGACGCTGGAGCTTATCGAGGATGGCGGCGCGGCCCACATTTCCGCCTACCTCTTGAAGATCGAGCCCGACTCCGCCTTTGGCCGGACGCCCCCCGAGGGTCTGCCCACCTCCGACGAGGCGGCAGATTTTTACCTCTACGCCGTCGAGCAGCTGGAACATCATGGCTACCGGCAATATGAGATCTCCAACTTCGCCCGCCCGGGCTATGAGGGAAAGCATAACCTCATCTACTGGGACTGCGGCGACTATCTGGGCATCGGCCCTGCGGCCCACTCCTGCATGGGCGGCAAACGGTTCTACTACCCCGCCGACACCGAAGCCTTTCTGCGGGACGAGGCCGCGCCCGTCATGGACGGCGGCTGCGGTGCGGAGGATTATCTCATCTTGCAGCTGCGTCTGCGCAAAGGTCTGAGCCTCGACGAATACAAAAAACGCTATGGCAGGGAGTTCTCCACTTCGCAGCTGTCCTTTGTGAAAAACTGCGTGAAGAGCGGCTACGCCAACTTTGACGGCCACACCCTCGCCCTCACGCCTGCCGGGCTCATCGTACAGAACAGCATCCTTGCCGAGCTGCTGTGAGCCTCAGTGAACAGCAAAGCTCATCGCCGCCAGCACAAAAACACCGATGATGCTGGTAATGCGGCTCACCCTCTGCATCGCGTAATACCATTCAGTTGGCTCACCGCCGTACACTTCCAGCCCGTGGCGGAGGTTCCAGAACAGCAGCGGGAACCGGACATCCAGCACAAGGAGCACCACCAGCGCCCCTATCGGCAGCAGGAACGCCACGCTGCCCCGGGTCTCCAGCCGCCCGCCGACGGCCACATTATAGAGCCAGTTACAACTGGGCCAGAGGTCGGATCTCCGGTATTCGCCGTTGACGATGACGTTCACCTCGTCGGCAAGGCCCCCATCGTCTTCCCGCCACAGGATGGCGTCGCCGGGGGCGCCCAGCGCGGTCCCGGTAAAAATGACCACTCCGTCCTGCTCGATTTTTACGCCCGGGTCGCTCATGCCCTCGGCTTTCGATTCGAGCCGATAGTGCCGCGTCTCTCCGTCCAGCGTGAACTCCACTTCCGCACCGTTTCCTGTCTGGGCGATCTGCATGGTGTAGGCGGCATACGCATCCTTGCCCGAAAAGCTGCCGTCGGCCTGACGATACAAAAAGGCATCCCGCAGCCAGACGCCCGGGTGGAGGGCGGCCCAGAGATAGAGCACAGCGAGAAGCAGCGCGGTAAGAACGCAGAGCAGGCAGCTCGTCTTTTTCTCCATGGTCAGGCTCCTTTCGTTTCAGCCCAGTTCGATCACTTTCCACCCCAGCTCCCGGATGGCTTCTTTATCATGGGTCGCCAGCAGGGTGGGCTTTGTGCCGCAGCGTGCCTTGAGCATGGCTGCGGCTTTTTTCATGGCGGCTGGGTCCATGCCGGTGAAGGGCTCATCTAACAGAAGCGTGTCGCTCTCGGCCCAGAGAGCGCGCAGCAAGGCAGTGCGGCGCTTCTGTCCACCGGAGAGCTTCCGGGCAGGCAGGGCAAGGGCCTCGTCATCAAGTCCTAATTGTATAAAGTCATCTCGTATCTGCTCTTTGTATTGTGTTTTGACCTTGTACTGTTCTGCGGTCAGCACCAGCGCCACATTCTCTTCGGCGGTCAGCTGGGGGCAGAGCCTGTCTTCCTGAAAGACTGCGCCCACACGCCCCACACCCTCCACGCTGCCGGAGGTGGGTACTTCCAGCCCCATCAGGATGCGGAGCAGGGTCGTCTTGCCCCAGCCGCTTGGCGCCCAGAGCACCGCCGGGCCGTCCACAGTAAGCGAGAGGTTTTCGAAGAGGATCTTCTCTCCGAATCGTTTAGACAGATTCTTTATTTCCAGTTTGTTGTTGGTTTCACTCATTTTTCAGCCCCCTCTTCGCCCAGAATTGCCGCTACCGCTTTATCCAGCAGAGCAAGGAACAGCTTTTCGAATACGGCGCTCAGCAGGATGATGACGAAGGTCCAGGCAAACAGCTCCCCGGTAGAAAGGGTAATTTTTGCCCGGTAAAGCGCGTCGCCGATGCTGCCGTCCGGCAGGCCGATGACCTCTGCTGCTACGCCGCTCTTCCAGCAGATGCCCAGCGCCACGCTGCATCCCTGCCGGAACGCGGGCAGCACCGCCGGGAGCCAGACCGCCCGCAGACGCCGCCCCAGAGGCAGACGGAACACCTGCGCCATTTCGAGAAGCTGGCGGTCAGCACTCCCGATGCCGGTGCGCACTGCGCTGTAGAGGACGGGCAGCACCATCAAAAAGCTGATAAGGACGGACAGCGACGAGCCGCTGACCCACACCAGCGCCAGAATGATGAAGCTCGCCACCGGAGTAGCCTTGACCAGCTGCATCACGGGGGCGAGAAGGGCATCCACCCACTCCCACTTTTCGGCGGCTACCGCCAGCACCGCGCTGGACAGAACGCCCAGCCCGAAGCCCAGCAGGATGCGCCCGGCGCTGAAACCGATGCGCTGCCAGAACTCGGCCTGCGGCAGCAGCTCCACCAGCGTACCGATGGCCTGCACCGGCGAGACAAGAAAGACTTCCTGCCCGATGGCCACAGCCGCCGCCTGCCAGACGCCCAGCCAGAACACCGACGCCGCTAAAATTTGAATGCGGCGTTTTTTTGTTTTATCCATGTATTTCTTTGCTCCTGTTCGTTTTCTCGCTTTCAGAATATCACATCATGTATGAGAATACAATCCTTCATCTTTTCTTCTCTTGACATGAAGGTCATAAAACACTACACTGGAATAAAGTAATCCTTATTCTACGTGCCTCCGCGCACAGCTGGGAGAGATGACCATGCACGATTCCGCTCAGGCCCTCCGGGGCAAAAAGCTCCTTCTGGTGGGGTTCACCCTGTTCTCGATGTTCTTCGGAGCAGGCAACCTCATCTTCCCGCCCTTCCTCGGCGCACAGGCCGGGACGGCGCTCTGGCTCGCTTTTGTGGGCTTTGCCGTCAGCGCCATCGGTCTGCCCATCGCGGGCGTGGCAGCGGTGGCCCGGGCGGGCGGTCTGCCTGCGCTGGCCGGGCGGGTCCATCCCCGCTTCGCACAGGTGTTCGCTGTGCTGGTCTATCTGTCCATCGGTCCCTGTCTCGCTATCCCCCGCACGGCCAGCACCTCGTTTGAGATGCTGACGCCGCTGGTGGGGCGGAGCACACCGGGACAGTTCATCTACTCCCTCGTGTTCTTTGCTGCGGCGTACTTCGTGGCCCTCAAGCCCGAAAAGCTGACCCAGCGGCTGGGCCGCATCCTCTGCCCTGCCCTTCTGGTGCTCATCGTGGTGCTGTTCGCGGGCTGCATCCTCCGCCCGGCCGCGCCCGGCTACGGCACGCCTGCCGAGGCTTACGCCGCCCTCCCCGCCGCACAGGGCGTGCTGGACGGCTATCAGACCATGGACGCGCTGGCAGCGCTCAATTTCGGCGCGGTCATCGCGCTGAACATTCAGGCGGTGGGCATCACGGAAGAAGCTGCCGTCCGGCGCGGCACCATCCGGGCCGGGCTCATCGCAGGCGGGATGCTGCTGGTGGTCTACGCCATGCTGACCCACATCGGCGGCATCTCGGGGGCCGCGTTCCCCGGCAGCGACACCGGCGCCTCCGTCCTGACGGCACTGGCCGACAGCCTGTTTGGCCGGGTGGGACAGGTACTTCTGGCCGTTATCTTCGTCATCGCCTGCTTCAACACCTGCGTCGGCCTCATCGCCAGCGTAGGCGAATACTTCCACGAGCTTCTGCCCCAGCTGCCCTACCCCGCCATTGCGGCCTTCTTCGCGCTGGTGAGTATGCTGCTGGCGAACATCGGCCTTGCGGACATCCTGAGCCTTTCCGTTCCGGTGCTGAACGCCATTTACCCCATCGCCATCGTCCTCATCGTGGTGGAGTTCCTGCCCGGACGGTTCCAGCGGGCATCGGTCTGGCGGCTGAGCATCCTCTTCACGGCCATCCAGAGCATCCCTGCTGCCCTGCCCTTCGGCCCCCTCTCCGCCTTGATGAACGCTCTGCCCCTGAGCAGCCTCGGCTTTGGCTGGCTGCTGCCGGCTCTCATCGGCATCGGCGCGGGCCTTCTGATCTAAGAAAGGGGCTGCTGCACTTTCGGCTAAAACGATGTGCAGCAGCCCCTTCTTTGTTTCAAAGCTTACTTTGCGGAATTGCGGATAGCCGCCATGACCTTGCGCAGGACGGACGGCTCGGTGTAGTAGAAGTTATCGTCCGGCAGTTTGCCGCCCACGGCGGCGGGAGAGGCATCGTAGAGCACCTGCAGGTAAGCAGAGATGTCTTTCTTCATCTCCTGACCGTTGCGGTAAACGATGTTGCACTTGGGCAGGGCCTTCTTGGCGATAGCAGCCTTGGCCACCACGCCGACTTCTTCACAGAGGGCGGCGGTGCCGTCGATGTCCTCGTTCGCCGCCTTGACGCTCTTCTGGTAGTCGGTCAGGAAAGCTGCGATGACGTCGGGGTTCTGCTTTGCGTACTCGGTGCGCACCACGGTGACGCCGGTGATGAGCTGGGTGTCACAGACCCTGTTCCATTCCCTGGTCAGGTCGAGGACGACGCGGAGGTCGCTGTCCTTCATCTGGGCAGCGGTGACGTAGGGCTGAGGCAGGACGGCGATGGCATCCTTCCTGGCAGCGGCCATCTGGGCCGTGACCTCGGAAGCCTCGCTGTAGTATTCGATCTTCACGTCCTTGTCGGGGTCGAGGCCGTTCTTCTTGAGCAGATAGCGCAGGACGTACTCGGGCGTCGTGCCTTTGCCGGTGGAAAGGATGGTGCGGCCCTTGAGGTCGGCAAAGCTGTGGACGGTATTGCCCTTCTCCACGACGTAGAGGACGCCCAGCGTGTTGACGGCCATGACCTGGATGCCGCCGTTCGTCTTCTGGTAGAGGGTCGCGGCGAGGTTGGCCGGGATAGCGGCCATGTCGAGTTCGCCCTTGATGAGCTTCGGCACGATCTCATCGGCAGCGCCGTAGAGCTGCAGGTCATAGTCGAGGGAAGCAGTGCCGTCCTTCTCCATGCTCAGCAGGTTGACGAGGCCCATGGTGGTGGGGCCTTTCAGGCCGGCGATGCGCACTTTTGTGCTCGTCTTGGCCGATGCGCCGCAGGCCAGCACGCTGACCATCAGCACCAGCGACAGCAGCAGAGATGTCAGTTTTTTCATAGGATTTCGTTCCTCACTTTCATTGGGAGAAATTTTCCCGCAAAAAATTTGCAAAACCATTTGCTTTACGCCCTCAAGTTTACTATAATAAGAGAAAAAATACCGTTGCGCATGCAACGGAATCGCAGAAGGGCGGTGAGGGCCCGGGGAAAACCTCACGGAATGGGTATGGAAAATTATCTTCCGCTGTTACAATCCACCTCTCTGTTCGCCGGGCTGGAAGCCGAAGCGCTCCGGGTCCTGCTGGGCGAAGTGGGGGCCGTATTGCGCACCTACAGCCGGGGCGAGACCCTCGTACTGGCTGGACAGTCGAACCGCCGGGTGGGCGTGGTGCTCTCCGGCGCCATCGAGGCCTACCATCCCGCCGCCAGCGGGGCGCGTCTGCCCATCAGCCAGATGGGGCCGGGCGGTGTGTTCGGCGACGTGCTGGGCGGCTCGAGCCTTTCCAGCCCGGTAACGGTGATGGCCTCGGCCCCCTGCGAGGTGCTGCTGGTGCCTTACGAGAAGCTTCTGCTGCCTGGGGCCGACCCGGCCCGCCAGCGGGTGCTGCAGAACCTTGTGCGCACCATCAGCGACAAATACTTCCTGCTCTCCCGCCGGGTAGACCTGCTGCTGCTCAAGAGCCTGCGGGCCAAAGTGTGCGCCTACCTGCTCAGCGAGGCCGAGGTTCACCACAGCCTCACCTTCACCATTCCCTACTCCCGCATCCAGCTGGCCGACTACCTCAACTGCGACCGCAGCGCCCTCTCCCGGGAGCTGAGCCTGATGCAGCGGGACGGCCTGCTCGAGACCTATAAAAGCAGCTTCAAGCTGCTGGAACCGGACACGCTGCGGCACATGGTTCTGTAACAGCCTCTCCCTTTGGGAGAGCCTTATATAGAAGGAGAACTTCATCATGTCCAAACCGATTTTATGGATCGTCATTCCCTGCTACAATGAAGAACAGGTACTGCCCATCACAGCCCCCCTGTTCCTGAAAAAGATAAACGACCTCTCTACGGCGGGCCTTGTCAGCGAGAAGAGCCGGGTGCTCTTCGTCAACGACGGCTCCCGCGACGCCACCTGGTCCCTCATCCAGAAGTTCGCCTCTGAGGATGATCACTTCATCGGCATCTCCCAGAGCCGGAACCGCGGCCACCAGAACGCCGTGCTGGCCGGGCTGATGGAGGCG
>ENA-UONW01001416-UONW01001416.1-human-gut-metagenome-genome-assembly--contig:-CS52-NODE-1416-length-28943-cov-139.517758_pt1 | contig 28943 bp, 16 predicted proteins | sample MGYA00242463_ERZ724010 | MGnify/ENA metagenome assembly ERZ724010 | reverse complement strand
TTATATATATAATAAACTTCTAAATAAAAGAAAAAGTGAAGGGTCAGAGAAAAACTGAGGAACTGAGGAACTGAGGAACTGAGTCATTGCAGTAAAAACATCACAACCATCATAAACACCTGATTTACTGCTTAACTCTATACTTTAAGAGAACAAAGCTATGAGTTGCTACCCGTAAAACTATGAGTTGTCACCCGCAAAACTATGAGTAAGGAAGTTTAACTACTTTCAATCTGAAAGCATAGTTCAAACATTTCCTTATCACACCCCCAAATTTGGCAGTATCAGAGAAAAGTTGTATCTTTGCACGGAATTCCATCTATTCCATCCATACCTTCCAACTCCTTCCATACCGCTCCTTCCATGCTATCCCCATAACTCCTCCCGCCCAGCTTCAGCACGCGTCTCTCCATCCGAAGTATTAAAAGGAAAAAGATAAAAAAGGTATGGCTTTTCGAGTTATTTTTTGTACTTTTGCAGCCGATAACGCATTTTGCGAACAAAACAGGATTCTTTAAAGAAAAGAAAGGAAATAACAATGAAGAAAATATTATACTTTGTGGCAGCCCTGGCTGCTACATCCTTTATCACTACGATGGGTACCAGCTGCAAGTTTGCACCCGACCAGCATGACGGCGACACGGTAGCTGCCAGCGAGTTTTACCCGATAGATACCTCTGCGGCTCATGCCAAGAAGATGGCGAAGATTGCTGCCATCAAGAACGGAAAAGACAGTGTAGGCATCTATTATGTGGGCAGCAATTCTACCAAAAACCTCATCGAGCTCGTATCCTATCCTTCACGCCGCGACACGATGATGTACAGCAAGACCCGACACATAAAGGTGAAGGGCAATGCCGACATCAACCACGTAGTTCGTGTAGACTTCTATCTGCATAACGGCAAGGATTCGCTGGTGAAATATGTTGAGGAGGTGGTGCTTAAAACAAATCATTAAGCACCACTTCATTCTGGGCAATGCCCGAATACATATTCCGCTGAAGACCGTAACTGCTGATAAACGTCAGCTGTATCGACTTTCGGGTCTTCGTTTCCTCCATAAAGCGGACAATCTTGTTTCTCAGAACCTTCTCGTAATCCTTATTGATGGCAAACTCACTCTCCGAAAACTTCATTTCGCAAAGATTGATGGTATTGTCACCACGCTCTATCACCATGTCTATCTGGGCTGCCCGCTCCGCCGCCCCGGCATCACTCTTGCTTCGCCAGGAATACAACTGGGTAGACACACCAGAAATTCCCAACCGCTGCTTCACCTGGTCGATATGATTCATCGCCAATATCTCGAAAGAGACTCCAGCCCAGGCATAAAAACGGGGCGTGCGCTGCAACTTGCTCCAATACAGAAGATTACGGAATGAACTATCGCGCAGGAAACGGAAATAGAACAAGGTGAAGAAATCTACCAACTGATAGAGAGACTTTCGGGTAGAACAGCCATAGTTGACATACTTTCTGATGAAACCGCAAGATTCCAGATTGTCGAGAATCGTGGTCAACGATTTGCCCGACTTCATCCCTGCGGCATCGGCTATTTCCGAGCGCATCATACCATAACCACGCTCGTTCAGGCATTCTACCACCTTGACGTATGCCTCAGAATCCTTAAACAGAGAGCGATAGAGAATCGTAAACTCATTGTACAACTGACCATTGGGATTGAACAGCAGACGGTCTATATTCTGAGCCAAACTTAACCGCTCGTCCAAAAGATTCAGGTAATACGGAATTCCTCCCAATATCATATAAAGTTCAGCCAGTTCATATCTGGACAACATCATCCCCTTGGTCTTCAGAAATGCTTCCGACTCCCCAAGAGAAAAAGGCTGCAGGAAAAGACGATGAGTAAGACGACCATAAAGTCCGCCATGGTTATTGATAAGTTTATCCATCATCCAGGAAGTGGCAGAGCCGCAGACAATGAGAACGATGTCGCGACGTGCAGAGGCCCATCCATTCCAAAAATGCTCCAGGGCAGAGATAAAATTAGAGCCTGCAGTATCCATCCAAGGCAGTTCATCAAGAAAAATCACCTTACGTTCTATCCCGTTCAAAGAATCAAGATAAGTGATAAGCATTTCGAAAGCATCGAGCCAGTCGTGGGGAACAGAGGTTACATTCCTATCATAACGTCGAAGCGTATAAAAGAAGTTTTTCAACTGCTCCTGTGTGTTTCCGCCCGCCAATCCTGATGTCTGAAACACCATTTCCTGCTCAAAATATTCGCGCACAAGAAACGTTTTCCCCACTCTGCGGCGTCCGCATACTGCCACAAATTCCGACTGCCTTGACTCGTATATACGTGCCAAGGTATCCTGTTCACTCTTTCTGCCTATAATATTATTCTTCATTTCTTATTCTCCTGCTTTAATTTCTAACCATTTGCAAAAATAGCAAGAAAAAAGTAATTATTGGCTATTTCTTATATAATTTTCAGCCAATAATACCTATTTTTAAGCATTATTGGCAAAAGCAAGCGGCACATTTTGCCAATAACCATAAAATCAGCATAAAAAAAACTAGCGTTTATCAGAAACGCTAGCCTTTTTCGTATTTTATCTAACCTGAATTTCAAATCACTTAATAGCCTATAAACTATCAACTATAAACTATCAACTAATCATAGAATCCCGGCTGCTTATACTCAATGCCCAGCTCATCATCTACTGTTGCGATGACACCCTGAATCTGACCCATGGCAAACATACGGCCGAGGAGAGTGTAACCGGCATTGTGACCATGATTGCTCTCATCGAATACGCCACCAGGCTCATCGGTGAAGGTCATACCGTGATCTACTCGCATTGGCAGACGACGACCGGAATTGCACTTACCTTCCTGCTCAGCCTTCTCGAAGATGCGGCAAAGTTCAATGAGATGGCCGCGACCACCCAAGTGAGAAGCCTCAGTAAAGTTGCCGTTAGGGAAGATGTAGCAGGAGCGCAGATGAACAAAGTGAGTGCGGTCAGCAAACTGCTTCGCCATTGCCACACAGTCGTTGTGCTCGCCGGCAGAGAATGAACCTGCACAGAAAGTCAGACCATTGTGCTTGTTTGGCACAGCATCGAGCATCCACTGGATATCCTCGGCACGACCGATGATTCTTGGCAAACCGAATACAGGATAAGGAGGATCGTCTGGGTGAACACACATATTGATATCGTACTCATCGCAGATAGGCATGATAGCCTCCAGCCAGTACTTCATATTCTCCTGCAACTTCTTCTTGTCGATGCCATCATAAAGCTTCAAGAGGTCGCGGAACTTCTGAACAGGAGCAGAATCGCCCTCGCTGAAGTTACCCGATACAAAGCCCTGGGTCTTGATGATGATGTTCTCAACCAAGGCATGATCCTGCTCTGGTGTAGAAGTCTTCTTGATTTCATCAGCCTCAGCCACGAGGTCTCTGCCCCACTTGTGCTCCTTAGAGAACTCAGCCCAATCCTCACGAGCGCCTTCACGCTGCAGGATATAGATATCAAAGTAGGCAAAATCGCCCCAGTTCATATAGAGGTTGTTGGCTCCGTTAGGATTGTCGTGAGACAAATCGGTACGTGCCCAGTCCAAAACAGGCATAAAGTTGTAGCAGATGCACTTGATACCTTCCTCGCCCAGGTTGCGGAGACTTTCCTTGTAAACCTCAATCTGATGGTCACGGTCAGGACCACCATATTTCAGGGTTTCAACCACAGGCAAAGACTCTACCACGCTCCATTTCATACCATAAGACTCGATGTACTCCTTGAGTTCATGAATCTTCTCGCGTGTCCAAACCTCGCCCAGAGGAACATCGTGCAATGCGGTAACGATGCCCTCAACACCAATCTGCTTCAACTGTGCAAGTGTAATCTTATCTTTCTTGCCAAACCAGCGCCATGTTCTTTCCATATATATTATATAATGTATAAGTTTAAAAATGAATTATCTTGCAGAAACATATTTATGCAATGTCTGTCTTACGGCACCCTTGCCGGCGAAGAGTTCCTTCACCATGCCTTCAATCTGCTCACCGAAGCCAGCCTCATAGAGATCGAGACCGAATACATCCTTGCGGGAATAGAGGTTCTTCAGGCAAGAGTAGTCCTGATCTGCCTTGCCTACCTCCAGAGGAGCTACGATAGCCTGGAGCTCAGCCAACAATGGGTCAGAAGATGGCTCGAATGGCTTCAGGTTATCATCCAATGCCTTGAGATAACGGGCATAACCTGCCAATACCAGAGGAATCAACACGAGATTGCTCTTGTCGAGACCGCGGTCGATATACTTCTTGATAGTCTCACCGAAACGGATAGAGAGTTTCTGGCTGGTATCGGTAGCGATACGCTGAGGAGCATCTGGCATGAATGGGTTAGGCAGACGCTTGTTGATAACTGTGCCGATAAACTCGTATGGGTTCAATACGCCTGGGTCTGTAACTACTGGCATTGCCTCGATGTAACCTATCTTCTGGATGAAGGCACGAAGGTCCTCATCAGCCATCTCGGCAGAAATCAAGGTATAGTCGAGCATGCAACCATAGATTGACATTGCTGTATGGAGAGGGTTCAGACAGGTGGTTACCTTCATGGTCTCAACCTCATCTACAGTCTTGCGGGATGTATAGAGCGCACCGCCCAACTCCAATGGCGGACGACCGTTGGTATAAGTATCCTCGCAAACGAGATACTGCACTTCCTCGGCATTTACGAAAGGAGCGGTGAAAGTATGCTTCTCGGTGATAATCGTATTGTTATCCTCGAAGCCATCCTCAGCAAGCATCGCCTGTACCTTCTCGTGTGGACGAGGAGTAATCTTATCAATCATAGACCAAGGATAGGTAATCTTGCTGCTGTCATTGATATAATCTACGAAACCAGCCTCTACGATACCATCCTGTGCCCAACGCTCAGCATAAGCCTTTACGCCAGCCTTAACATGGTCGCCATTGTGAGAACAGTTGTCGGTAGACTGAAGAGTAAGTGGCAACTTGCCTGCCTTATAACGCTCATAGAGAAGAGCGGTAAGCTTACCCATAGCAAATACTGCATCAAGACCACGTGCCAAATCGGCATCATTGAAAGAATATCCCTTCTCTGTGATGGTGAAAGTTACCATCTGCAGACTTGGTGCCTGGAAAATCTGGACCAATCGTGCCCAGTCGTCAGCAAACTGCTTGTCAGCCTTGAGGCTTTCTGTGATAGAAGCGATGACCTTCTTCTCGATGGTTCCGTTGCTCTGGAGGCTAACGAGAAGAGAGAGATTATTGTAAGGACGATAAGCCTTGTCGATAATTTCGTAGTCGAAGCTTTCAGCCACGATTACACCACGATCGTACTTGCCGGTGTTAAGTGCATCGTTAAGAATAGCAGCAGGGAACGCACGGAAGATGTTACCTGCACCAAAGTGAACCCAAGTAGGCTCGTCGTGAGTCTTCTTAGCTACGGCTGCGATGTCATACTTAGGAAGCTCATAACCCTTAGCTTCCCATTCTGCAGCATTAAAGCTGTCAGAAAGAATTTCGTTCAGTTTCATGATTAATAATTATTGATGTTGTTTTATGTAAATTTTTACCTTTTTATAAGCAATACAATGATTTCTTTTCTGTTGAGTCAGGGCAAAATTACGAATTTAATCTGAAATACCGCTCCTTTTTAGAGATTATTTCAAAATATTGAACAATAAGAAACTTAAATTGAACAATTAGAAATGTTTCGGTAACAAAAAATACTTTTCGCCCTGTTTCCCTTTTAACCGGTAGTAGACTATCAGTATACACTTTACAGATTATCCAGTTCCTTGATCTGCTTTTTCGGTGTCACTCCAAGTCCCTTCAGGCTCTCTACCCTTCTCATCACATTGCCGGTGCCGTCATAGAGTTGCTTCTTAGCCTTATCAAAAGTGCCGGAAAGGCGGGTTATCAGATCACCCACACTCATAAAGGTATCTTCGAAGCCAGCCACCTTATCATACAGGTCAGCAGCCGTCTTCACGATTTTCTCCACATTCTTGTTCTGCCGGTCATACTGCCAGAGATTATACGCCAGCTGGAGTGCCATGAGCAGATTGCTTGGTGAGATGATGATAATCTTCTTCTGATAAGCATAGCGGCTGAGATCAGGCTGCTGCTTCATCGCTGCGATATAGCTGGTCTCGTTAGGGATGAACATCAGTACGAAGCCGATGGCATCATCCACCAGTTTGGAATAGTCTTTGGCTGCCAGTTCATCGATGTGCTTTCGTACGCTCAGCGCATGTGCCTTCATCAGGCGTTCCTGTTCAGCCTCATCTTCAGCTGCCAGAGCATCGGAATAGGCGGTAAGCGAAACCTTGGAATCGATGACCACACTTCTGCCTTCCGGGAATCTGACGATGACATCCGGACGATAGTTCTTTCCCTCTTCATCTTTCGTATTCTCCTGAATGAAGAATTCCTCATCTTTACGAAGTCCGCTATTCTCCAGGATGGTTTCCAGCACCATCTCGCCCCAGTCGCCCTGCATCTTGCTGTCGCCCTTCAATGCCTTGGTCAGGTTGGCAGCATCGGAGCCGATCTTCTCGGTCTGCTCCTTCAGGTTCAGTACAGCCTGCTGCTGTTCCTGCTGGAAGAGTTTCATCGTTGCCTCGAAGGTGTTCTGCAGTTCCTTCTTGTTCACCTCGTTCTGGGTTTTGCTCTCCTCTACCGATTTCTTGAAATCAGCAAACTGTTCCTTGATAGGTTTCAGGAGTTCATCCATCTGCAGACGGTTGTTTTCCTGCAGAGCCGACTGCTTGGCAGCCAACTGCTCAGCCGCCACCTTCTGCTGTTCTATCGTCATTCGCTGCATTTCCTGCTTCAGGCTCTCGAGTTTCTGTGCCCACTGCTGGTCGCTTTCCGCTCTGAGTTTCGCCGCATACAGCCGCTCATTCTCCATTTGAGATTTCATTGATTGAACCTCAGAAGCATGATGCAGTTTTATCTGTTCGATGTTAGCCGCCAGCACCTGAGCCTTCGCTACTAGCTGGGTTTTCTCCTCTCCCGCACTTTTTGCTTCCATCAGTTTCCCTACGAAGAATCCGATAGCAAGCCCTATGATGATTCCAATTACTATTTCCATTTATCCTTGTTTTGAATGATTCTGTAAATCTGCAAAAATTATGATTTGCAAAAGTAATCATTTCAAGACATAACACCAAACATCATGGGGGATTCTTGTAGATATTTAACTCTTCTGCATTTAACTATGCAAACAAAAAGAGCGCACCACTCTTGGCACGCTCTTTTCTTTAAATCATCTTTTAAATATACATTATCGGTTGGCAGTAGGCCACTGATAAGTATCAGTGCAATGGATATCAGCACTCTGGTCGGCTATCATCAACTTGAAGTCGCCTTCCTCCAATCTCCATTTGCCATTCCAACCTACGAAGGCCAAATCGTCTGCCTTCAATTCAAATATCATGGTCTTGGTCTCACCAGGCTGAAGTTCCACCTTGTCGAAGGCACGGAGACGACGGCCATCAGGCACCATACTAGCGATGAGATCGCTACTGAACAGGAGAACACTCTCCTTGCCTGCCACCTTTCCCGTATTCTTCACATCCACGCTCACCTTAATGATGTCGCCGTGGCGGAAATCAGACTGAGAAACCTTCAGGTTGCTATATTTGTAAGAGGTGTAGCTCAAACCATATCCGAAGCCCCACTGCTGGGTAATCTTCGCATTGTAGTCGTAAGCACCTTCCATCGTACCCACCTCCTCACTCTTCTTGAAGTCATAGTTGGCGAGCGAATTGATTTCCTTAGGATAGGTGTAAGGCATCTTGCCACTAAAGTTTGACTTGCCCGATACCAGGTTTGCCAAGGCATCGCCGCCCATGTTGCCAGGGATAAGGATGTCGATGATGCCCTGTGCCAATGGTTCGATGTCAGCGATGAGACGAGGACGACCTTCATTCAGCACCAGAACGACAGGCTTGCCTGTCTGAGCCAAAGCCTTCACCAGATTGCGCTGGTTCTCTGAGAGCCAAAGGTCGGTCAGGTTGCCCGGAGTCTCTGTATAGGAGTTCTCGCCAATGCAAGCCACAATGACGTCAGCATCCTTCGCTGCAGCCACTGCGCCCTGAATCTGAGGTTCGTTCTCCTCCCAGTATTTTCCCTTCTCATTATAGGTAACACCCTGGTTCAAGATAACATTCTCCTTGCCATACTCATTACAGAATGCCTCATAGATGGTATTGTACTTGCCGGCAAACTCATCGGCACGATGTCCCTGCCAGGTATAGCTCCATCCACCGTCCAGACAACGCATCTGATTGGCATTAGGACCCGTGAGGAGAATCTTCTTGCCCTTGGCGAGAGGCAAGACAGGATTGCCATCCTGCAACTTCTCGTTCTTTAAGAGCACCATACTCTCGGTAGCTCCCTCTAAGGCGAGCTTGGCAAACTCCTCGCCACCAAACTTAGGATAATTCTTCAGTTTCTGGGTTGGGTTCTTGAAGAGGTCGAGACGGTACTTCATGCGAAGCACACGACGGCAGGCATCGTCGATGCGACTCATCGGAATCTTACCTTCCTTCACCAGTTCTACAAGATAGCCACAAGCATCGCAAGAATAAGGTTCCATAATCATGTCGATACCAGCATTGATGGCAATGCGGAGCGCATCCTTCTTGTCCTTTGCCACCATCTCACGAGTATAGAGATTGTTGATGTCTGCCCAGTCGGTAATGAGCACACCATCCCATCCAGTCTCTTCCTTCAGCCATCCTGTCAGGATGTCCTTGTTGGCATGCATCGGCATACCGTTAACGGAAGCGGAATTCACCATCACAGTTAAGGCTCCAGCCTGCAGACCCGCCAGGAAAGGAGCGAAGTGCTTCTCTCGCAAGTCGGCAGGAGAGATATAGGCTGGCGTACGGTCTTTACCGGTCCAAGGCACACCATAGCCCATGAAGTGCTTCATTGAAGTGGCAATGTGATACTGGTCGATGTTGTTTGGGTCCTCGCCCTGGAAACCATAGACCATCGCCTTGCCCATCTCTGAACTGAGGTAGCAATCCTCGCCAAAGTTCTCCCAGATGCGAGGCCAACGGGCATCACGACCGAGATCAACGGTAGGACTGTAGGTCCAAGGGATGCTCACGGCACGAGTCTCGTAAGCGGTAGCCTCAGCCGAACGGCGAGCTATCTCACGATTGAAGGTGGCAGCCACATTGATGTTCTGCGGGAAGAGGGTTCCGCCCTGGGTATAAGTAGAACCGTGGTTCTGGTCGAGACCGAAGACACAAGGGATGCCGATGCGCTTCATCGAGATCTTCTGGATTTGTGCGATGTACTTCTCCCACTGCTTGGCGGTTGGTGCGCAAGTATTTGGAGCATTGAGGATAGAGCCAATCTTGTAGCGGGAAAGGATAGAATCGGTCTTGTGCTCGTCGATATAGAACACACCGTTCTTGTCGTTGGCACCAAAGAGGTCGGTCACCAATTCCATCATCTGACCTATCTTTTCCTCCAAGGTGAGTTTCTTCAGGGTTTGTTCTACCTGAGCCTCAATCTTAGGGTCGCTCTTGATAACTGGAACATTGGCACTGGCTGTATAAGCCAATGCCAATAATGAAATAGATAATAAAATTTTCTTCATAAACAGTAAAGGTTTGACGCTTTATGATAAAAGCGGAAATCTTTCTAATATATTATTCAATAGTTACTTTCTTTACGGTGTAACCGTTACCCACGAGGATGAGACCCCACTGCTCTTTCAAGAGTTGGATAGAGAGGTCGGTCAGTTTAAACTCCCATTTAGCTGGTCCATCCACCATGATGTCGCCACGCTCTATGTCGCCCCCCTTACCAGTAAGGATGTTGTTCCAGGACGCTGTGGTAGCGGTACCCTGACCTTTTCCATCTACATAGACACGGAGGATGGTGCCAACCTTCACCTTTGAGAGGAAGGTATCCTTCAATTTATCGAACGGTGTTTCCCATGTCACGGCAAACTCACCTTCCCAGAGGGTAGTCTCCATAGATGGACGTGGCTCTGTGGTTACCTTGATGGTACCGCAAGGGAACTGTACACCACTGCCATCTACCAATGTAATGTCGTAATCGCCATTGGCGAGGCCGGATGGAGCTGTAACTTTCAATGCCTTACCCTCATCGAGAACTTCGAAGGCAGCCTCCTTACCAGCGATGAGTACTTTCTGAACGTGATCCACCAGGTTCTTGCAGTTGCGGATGGTTGTAGTTTCTCCCGGAGCTACCCAAAGCTCGCTGGCATTGGTACCCAAAGCTGGGTCATCGGCAGCAGGAGTCACGGTAACTTTCAAGGTGCGGGATGTGGTCTTATTCTTGGTGGTGGTTGCCACAATTTTCAGTTCATGATCACCTAAAGGCAAAGTCTGGTCGATAGTATTACCTTCGGCAATCTGATTGCCGTCGAGCAACCATGTCACAGTGGTGTAGTGAACAGGAGTGACTTTAATTTCCAAGTTCAATTTGGTCTTGCGATCCAACTTCTGGTCAGCCAAGTCGGTGTTCAAGATACGAGGATTGTCATCTTCTGATACGGTGAAGAAAGGATCATCGTCAGAGGAACAAGAAGACAGTGTAGCAGTGCCTGCGAGCGCAAAGCTCATGGCGAAAAGCATCATCATTGCCTTCAAGACATTACCTTTATATTGATTCATTATCTTTTTCATCTTGATAATTATTAATAGTTATGGCGTTAGCCAATTCTTAATTGTTCATTCTAAATTCTTAATTACTTAATGTATCCTTTACCATTAGCAGGAGCGAATTCTGGCTGAAGGTTGACGTTAGCCTTATCCCACCAAAGCTGCTTGTGCCAATCATCAGTACCACCCATACGCTCGATGGCAGCCTTATAGTTGACGCTGTTATACTGACCTTCCAACTCTGGATAACGCAAGCGAGTAGGCATAGCCATGTTAGAATCGGTATAAGTGAAACCATTGGTAAAGATGCCTAGTCGGCTTCTGTCCAGGATAGCAGGATAGTCGGAGCGACGCAAGTTAGCCCAACCCTCTGATGGGTTCATCATGTGGAGAATCCATGCCTGGGTGTTGATGGTCGCCTTAGGATTGTCACCCAACTTGTTGTTGGCAATGAACTCATTGATCTCATCCTCAGAAATCTTGTTGGACGTGAGATAATAGTTGTTGAGCATCTCCATAGAAGCACGAACACCTTCCTCATAGAGAGTCTCAGCGTCACCACTTACATTCCAACCCTTGGTCTTAGCCTCGGCCATGAGGAATTTCACCTCGGCAGAGGTAATCAGAATACCAGGGCAAGAAGGCATCTCAAAATCGATGTTCAAGCATGGACGCATCATACGTGCACGAAAATCTGAGTTGTCATAATTGTTAGCATCCTGCTTAGCCAACTTAGCGAGAGTAGGAAATTCTGATACCTCAGGCACGTTCATCCAGTCGCTATACCAAGCAGCACCAGGATTACAAGGCTCCTCACCAATACCTTGACGCTGGAAGTAAGCCAACACCTCATCGGTCAAGTCGATGTTCTGCTCCTTGTCTGGCTTCACCTGACTACGCTTGATGTTGTAATAGTGGCGACAGATGCGATAGAGACGAGGGTCGTTGGTATTCTGCAACTGATAGAACAAGGTAGAGCATACCATGGTAGGCGATGTGGCATCCTGACCATAGAGTATCTCTCCCAAGGCATTGGCACGGAAATCGTAGTCGTTTGCTCCATCATAATAGGTAAATGGTGCATCAGCATACTTGATATAAGCATCATCGGCTGCACTGGCGATAGCACCGGCAGCCACAGCCTTCTCAAACTCTTCCTTTGCCTTCTGTGGATTAACATCGGAAATGCGCATGGCATAGCGCATACGGAGTGCATTGGCATACTTCTTCCACTTAGCTACATCACCACCCATGCTGGTGACATCACCAGAAATGTGGTCGGTACCTGTGCCAAGCTGCTTCTCGCAAGCGTCAAGTTCATCAAAGAACCAGCTGTAGAGTTCCTCTACGGTATCATACTTAGGGTTGGAGATACCTGAGATATAACCCAGACCTGCCTCCGAACAAGGCACGTCACCGTAGATATCTGCCAAAACTGCCGTGAGATAGACACGATGGATACGAAGTGCCGCATTCAAGTTTGCCTTGTCAGCAGATTTGTGGATGGCATCCACAAGGTTCTTGATACCGATTTCATAATAGCGGTCCCAAACTCGACGGGTCATATCATCTTCTCTGGAATTAGAACCAGCGTAATTGGTTACATTCCAACCACCAGCGAAATACTGTGGAAAACCAGTTATATAGTTACGGTAGGTATCCATCAGACTGAAGTCACCGTAAGTCTGCAACAAAGCTGTTGTCAACTGTGCGTTAGGATCGAGCTCGTTCACTTTGGTCTTGTCGGTATTGATGTTGCTCAAGGTATCATCAGAGCAAGAAGTCATCGCAGTGCCGGTTGCCATCAGGGCGAAAGCCATCATCAGGCTGCTCTTACCTATATATTTCTTGATTATATTGTTCATTTTCTTACCTTATTATATATTAGAACTCTTCTAAAGAAATTGATTCATTTTTTCGAGACTAGAACTTCACATTCACGTTCAAACCATAACTCTTGCGAGATGGCAGGGAACCATATTCCAGGCCGAGACCTGAGGTGTTGTAGCTGGAGTCTGGGTCGATGTTAGGAATGTTCTTCCAAACAATGAATGGGTTACGAGCCACGAAGGATACGGTCAAGCCCTTGACATACTTGCCCAGGATGCTCTCTGGGAAGGTATAGCCGAAAGTAATCTCACGACACTTCACGTAAGAGTTGTCATATACAAACTCGCTCTGTACGTTCTGAGCCATGTGCTTCCAGTAATCTTCTGGGCTCACAGCGATGTCGTTCTTACGATAAGTACCATCACCATTGTCGATAACACCATCCACTACGAGTCCCTTGCAGTTGCCAGACTCACGCCATGCCGAGATATCCTTACCTGCTGCCTGACGAGCCTCCTCAGAAGCGTACCACTCCTCACGGCCTGCCAATGTTCCCTTTGCCTTACCAGTCTGGTATGCAGAGCGCATAGACATAGAGTAGATATCAGCACCCACCTTCACATCGAAAGATGCAGAGAGGCGGAAGTTCTTGTAAGAGAATGTGGTATAGAAACCACCAGTCCAATCCCAAGAAGAGTTGCCGATGGTCTTCACGTTCTGGTCAACCTTTGGAAGTCCTGTGGCTGCATCGATGACAACTTGTCCCTGCTCATTGCGAACAACATCGTGTCCACGGATAGCACCATAATTCTCGCCAACCTGAGCACCTACTGATACACCGCACCATGTGGCCTTGGCAAGCTCAAAATAGTCCATGCCATCGGTGAGCGACTTCACCTTGTTGGTATTCTTCGAGAAGTTGACACCCAAGTCCCAAGCGAAGTCCTTGATCTGCAAGGCACGGGCATTGAGGGCAATCTCGATACCCTGGTTCTGAATCTCACCGGCATTGATGAGGCGGTAAGCATAGCCAGAGGTGGTGGTTGAAGCCAAACTCAAAATCTGGTTCTTGGAGTTCTGGTTGTAATAGGTGGCATCCAAGCCCAAGCGTCCGTTGAGGAACTTCATCTCCAAACCTACCTCGTAAGAACCTGTCATTGTAGGCTTCAAATCCTTGTTCGGCTGTGTTGAGTTGGCTATCATACCGATGGTATAACCCGAGTAGCTATACTTGCCTGTGGAGTAGTTGAGTGCAAGCTGGTAAGGGTCGGTATCGCTACCTACCTTTGCCCAAGATGCGCGAATCTTACCATAATTGATGAACTTCTTGTTCTTGATGAACTCGGAGAATACCAAGCTACCCGATACAGATGGATATACGTATGTATTGTTATTTGTAGGGAGCGTAGACGACTTATCGCCACGGAGGGTTCCCTCCAAATAGTAAGTATGCTTGTAGCCGAGGCTCGCGCTGGCATAGAGAGAGCTGATCTGCTTCTTGTACATACTCTCACGAGTGTTCTGCTCCTGATAGTTCATGATGTTCTGGATGCCATTCATCTGCTGGTTAAGACCGGTATTGGTGATGGTCTTATTGTTCACCTTGAAGATGTTGCCACCCGCTGTGGCATTGACATCGAAATCGCCCCATGAGTTGTTGTAGAGGGCAAGGAGCTCTGCGTTCAGTGTTCTGTTATTGAAGATTTGGTCGGTAAGCTTTCCTGCTGGTGTACCTGGAGTTGTCTTGGCGATGAAGTCCTCGAAGTTCATGCTGTTAATGTCGGTACCGATGGTACCCTGCAACTTCAAGTGCTTGTTGATGTTCCAGATTGCCTTACCTGTCAAGCGGAACACATCTTTCTTAGAAGTATTGCCATTCTTATAGAGATCCCAGTATGGGTTCTTGTTATACTGGTCGTTAGCATTCCAGTTGGAGTAGTTGCCGTCGGCATCCTCATAGTGCTTCAACCAAGCCTGGTTGTAGGTACCAGCCAAAGTCATGAGGTTCTTACCTACATTGCTCTGAGAATCACCCAAGGCTGGACGGTTCTTCACGTTCTCACGAGTATAGTTGGCGGTGAAGTCGAAGTCAACAGGACCAGCTGAGGTATTCACACGGAGGTTGAAGTTGTCACGACTCATATTGGTATTTGGCAAGATATCCTTGTTGCGCATATCGGTAACAGAGAAACGCATACCCGTCTTACCGGAATTAACTGAGAGGATGGCAGAGTTCTGGGCGGTGAAACCTGTGCGGAAGAAATCGGAGGCGTTGTTGGGATACATCATGAATGGACGCTCCTCGCCATCGAAATACTTGAAGACGAAATCATCAGCCTTAGGCCCCCAACTGGAGTTGGTACCAGCTGTACTGGATGTAGGAAGGGCACCATTGTAGCCCATACCATAAGTTGTCTGCACATCATCCCACTTAGCCAACTGGGTATCGATGGTGAAAGAACCATTGTACTCTACACCTATCTTATCCTTCTCCGCCTTCTTGGTCGTAATCAAGATAACACCATGAGAAGCACGGCTACCATAGAGGGCAGAGGCAGCAGGACCTTTCAATACGGTCATCGTCTCGATATCGTCAGGATTGATGGCAGAGATACCATCACCGAGGTCATAACCACCACCTTCACCAGCACTGCCAAAGTTGGTATTATCCAAAGGCACACCATCCACCACGTAAAGAGGCTGGTTATTGCCTGCCATTTCTGTATTACCACGAAGAAGCACGCGGGTAGAACCAGAAGCACCGCCAGCGGTGTTCTGCACAACGAGACCAGCCACCTTACCTGAAAGAGAGTTGATGACGTTGGTTTCCTTCGCCTTAGTAAGTTCCTCACCTTTAACCTCCTCCAAGCCATAGCCCAAAGCCTTGCGGTCGCGCTTGATACCAAGGGCGGTAACAACGACCTCATTCAAGGCCTTACCATCCTCTTGCATCTGTATTTTCATGCCATTAGCAGCTTTCACGGTCATCGTCTTGTAACCGATGTAGCTCACTTCGAGCGTTGCTCCAGGCTTGCAGTTCAACGTAAAGTTACCATCTATATCGGTAACGGCACCGTTGGTTGTACCAGCCACCTTCACGCTAGCGCCAATCAAGGTTTCGCCAGTGGCATCCACCACTGTACCCTTGATGCCTTGGTTCTGCTGAACGCTCATCGCTGCATTGTTCATCTGGGCAGCGAGAATGGCAGAAGCAGGCATCCACATCAAACCTGCACCGAGCAGGCCGAGAAACATAGTTTTCTTTCTCATAATTGATATATTGTTTTTAGTTTAACATTATTCTTTCCCAAAGATTCCTTCGAGAATCCAAGGAGCATTCACCTTCATACTCTTGAAACGGTCGAAGATGCCATACTTCTCAGAGCCGTTGCCGAAGTGGTTGTTGTCCCAAACGAAAGTAGAGAAGCCTCGTTTGCGAGCCTCCGTAGTCAAGAACTTACAGTAGTAGGTCATGTTTTCATGCACTTTCTCTGAGTTTGACTTATAGTGATCGGTTACTCCCCACTCTCCTATTACGACACCCAGTCCTTTGTTGCTCCAGGTATTCACCGCTTTGTCGAAGAAATCCGTCATCGTCTTCTCGTTGTCTGCAGGTATCTTGCCAGCATCCTTGTAGGCATCACCCCAGTAATCGTAGGTGCAATCGCCGGCGTAGCTCCATGGCTGATAGTAGTGAAATTCCACACTCATATAGTTGTTGCCATTGCCTTCGGCATCCTTCGGAATGATGAAATCTCCATTCTCGATGCCAAACCATGGGTTACAAACGTAAGTCTGTAAGATGAGGTGGCGCTTGGCATTGTTGCCGCCTGTGGCACGAACCACATCCACGAATATCTGATTGTAAGCATTCTGCACTTCGAGGTTCTCGGCAGTAGGTTTGCCCCAGTTATCTTTGATATGCACTTCGTTAGTTCCTGCGAAAGCAAGACGATAATCATAATTGGCAAACTCAGAAGCGATATTCATCCAGAGGAGCGCAAGCTTCTGGCAGTTTTCTTCCTTATATTGATAGGTAGGACGACTTTCGAGCCATTTTTCATGATGCACATTGATGATAACCTTGAGGTCATTATCCAGGCACCAGCCCACCACCTCCTTGATGCGAGCAATCCAAGCCTTGTCGATGCTCATCGCCTGAGCGTTGGTAATGTGGCACTGCCAACGGATTGGAATACGGATGGCATTGAAACCTGCCTTCTTCACGGCTTGTATCATCTTCTTGGTAACAACGGGATTGCCCCAGGCTGTCTCTGCATGGATAGAACCATCAGGGTTGCCAATCTGCATCGACTCACCATCCTGTCCAGGAGCTGAGCACTCGAATTCATTGCCAAGATTCCACCCCACAACATCTTTATTCCATTGCTGGGCAGTAGGTATGGATTCGTCTACGCCATCAGAACTGCCGGATGAGAGCGACGTACTTGCTTCGCATGAGAAACATGTGAAGACGCCTATTAAAAAGAGGCTAATTTTCAAAAAGTTCCTTTTCATTTTTATGTTTATATTGTTATTGTTTGGTTTTTTAAATAACTGTTTGACTTACTTAACAGAATCTGGTTGCAAAGATAAAGAAAAGGAACTTTCAGAGGGTTAGATAACAAACAAAAAAAGGTTTCAATTCAGACATATCGTCTAAGGAGAAACCTTTTCTTTGAATTTAAAACTCTAATTTACAGATACTTACTCGGAGAAACTCCAAAGTGCTTTTTAAATACAGTACTAAAATACTTCACATTTACAAAACCGGCTTTCACAGATACATCCAGCACACTATCCCCCTGTTTCAGGAAGATTGCAGCCTGCTCCAGACGTATCAAACGCATAAAATCCTGCGGACTTTGACCCGTAAGAGTCTTCAGCCTACCATAGAAAAGCGTTCTGCTCATCGCCATCTCTCTACAGAGTCGGTCGATATTAAAGTCTGTGTCGCTCAGATGAGCCAACACCAAACGGGTAGCTTTATCTACAAAAGCCTGGTCTTGCGGATTAAGAACAGCTTCTGCCACATTTTCGAATGTCTGGCCTTGCTTATTCAAGACAGTATCATCCTTTTTCTCTTCAGAAACTCCAGTAGGTTCCAAGTGTTCATCGGAAGAATCAGAACCCACAATCTGCCCGGAAGAAGCAGACTCAGAAGCAACCTCTCCTCTAACAAGAGCAAGGCTTCTGTCCATATAATACTGACTCAACCGGCGACGATTCTTCAAAATACTGGCAACCTTGCTCGCAAGAATTGCAGTATCGAATGGCTTGGCTATATAGTCATCAGCACCCAATCCGAGACCCTCTATCATAAAGTCACGACCAGCCTTAGCAGTCAGCAGGATAACAGGCAGCCATGATGTTTCCTTATTTTCCTTGATGCTGCGACAGAACTCATCTCCGTGCATTCCCGGCATCATGACATCAGAAACAACGATATCACATACCCCGCCCTCTTTCAAATATTTCAAGGCAGCCTCTGCACTCTCCACATCAACTACTTGATAAGAATCACCAAAAGTCATTCTGATATATTTGCGAAGATCTTCATTGTCATCGACAAAAAGAAGTGTATCCGTAGAAACATCAGCATCCTGCAGAACCGCAGAAGACACAGTCTGGCAAGTTTCATCATGCTTATCTTCAGCTAAAGAAGATTCAGTTGCAGCATTTTTCTTTTCTCCAACAAGCCGGACAGAAGAATCTGTTACATGACCTAATGGCATCTTCACACAGAAAGTAGTACCCTTTCCTTCCTCACTTACGAAACTAAGCTTTCCTCCCAATTTCTCTACGAGCTTACGTGTAAGCATCAGTCCTAATCCACTTCCCATTTCCTGAGAATTTATCGCATTAGAAGCCCTGAAGAAGGTCTTGAAGATACTCTTAATTTCGGCCTTTGGAATACCTATACCTGTATCACATACATGAATCATAGCCATCTTACCTTCAACAGAAGCCGACAACGTAACCTTTCCACCTTGAGGTGTATATTTGATAGCATTCGAGAGAAGATTTTCCAATATCAGATCCATCATTTTGACATCAGAATGAATCTGTTGCTGCGGACACGTTTCAATACACAGTTGAATATGCTTCTCTTGAGCTGCCAATACAAACTTTTCCAACTGCACACGTAAAAGCATCGGCAATTCTATATCTTGCAGGCGAACCTGTTCGGCAGACTGCTCTACCTTTTGGAAGTCAAGCAATTCTGTAACCATCTTCAAAAGTTTGTTGCCGTTGCGATGCGCCATATCCAAGAATCCACGGCTTTTCTCACTCAAGCTGGAATCATTAGCCAGATTATCAAGAGGAGCCAACACGAGACTCAAAGGAGTACGTATGTTATGGGCAGTATTAACGAAGAAATTAATTTTCTCATCATAATACTTTCGCTGTAAGCGCTCTTTGTAATACTGCCAGACAAAATATAAGATGACAGCAAAAATACAGAGATAGATAATCCATGCCCACCAGGTATTCCACCAAGGTTGGGCTATATGAATTTCCAAAGTTGTTTCTCCCAATTCTCTACCATTACTTCTGCAGATAGCCTTTACATGAAGCACATAGCTGCCCGAAGGCAAATTTACAAATCGTGCCAACTGATTAGAAGATGGTTTACTCCAATTACGGTCGTATCCTTCCAAATAATATTGATATTGAATATCATACTGGTATTGATAATTGATACTCTCGAAAGAAACAACCAGCGTATTCTCATTATGGCTAAGTTTCAATTTGCCTTCCTTCAACATTTCAAAGAGACATTCATTCCAGTAATCGGAACGTTCGACACCTTCAACCTCAACACTATGAATACGAAGTGGAGCGGCATAATTCAAACCTTTGGCAAACATAGGAGTCAAAGCGACAACTCCATCGTTGCTGCCAAAAAGCACCCTGCCATCTGAAGTACACGCAACAGACATTCGGTTATACTCACGTTCCATTCCCTTAAAGATGTTGAGGTTTACTATCTTCCCCTGTTTCATGAACGCCAATCCTTTATCCGTACTGATCCACAAATTGCCATTAATACCTCTTATAAGTCCATAAACTGTATTAGAAGGCAAAGCGTCCTGATTCGTATAACGCTTAAACTTCTTTGCCAGTAAATCATAATCATAGAGTCCTCCTCCATCCGTTCCAATCCAGATATGACGGGAATCCTGAAAAGACATACTGTTGACAAACAAATTAATGTCTTTACCGGGATACTGTTCAGGATAAAAGAAACGACGAGGATGCAAAGGTTCGCGCTTATCAATCAAATAGCCTCCATGCGAAGTTCCTACAGCAATAAAACGCTTATCCAGTGATTCCGTGATGCATTGCACTTCGTTGACTGGCAGATAGAATACCGACTTTCCCGTTCCATTCAAATTATATTTATCTGAAGGGAAACAAGCCATATCTCCATCCAAACATCCCACCCAAACATTACCATCGCTATCAGTAAAAAGACTGAATACGTAATCACTCTTCAACATTCCTGTTTCCACAGAATAAGCAGGCATACTAGTGCCATCAGCATGAACCTGATATACACCATTACCATAGGTACCAACCAGAATTCTGCCGTCTACAGTCTGACAAATCGTAAGCGCCACTTTATTATATAATCCATGATGCCAAAGACGAGTCTGCGCATCATAGACACTTACTCCTTTATCTGTAGCATACCATATTTTCCCATCACGGCTTTGGAAAACATCGTTCACACAATTATCTATCAGTGATTGATTGTTGAGATATTCATGTGTGATATATTCCAATGTATGTTTCATCGGTATTGCCAAATCTACTCCTCCCGAGTAAGAGCCTGTCCATAAATCGCCAAAACGATCGCAGCACAAGGTATATAATCCATTACCATTCAGCACGTTACCCGGACGTCCATCTGTATCAAGCAAGAGTTTGGTTTGTTTATCCGAACTGTCATAAGCATATATTCCTGCTCCATCTACAGCCATCAGAAGAGTCTGCTTATCATATAAAATGATTGAACGTACGGGAATTTTAGGAATGTTTTGCAAAGATTGGAAATCAGCAGATTTTATCAGTTTCCAAGTACGATCATCCATCACTTTAACTCCTTCGTGAAAAGTACCCAGCCAGATACGATGTCCCACAATATCATGATAAGAGGATACTACGGAACTACCACTAATCTTCTTTTCTAACTTCCGGGCAGACATCGAATAGCAATAAACATCTTTAAATGTTCCTATCAAGAGTTTCTGACCTATAAATTGGATATGATTAATATAGGTATTTTTCAATACAAACCTACCCTTAGCTGTCTCCCGAACTATCTCCTTTCCATCAGTAGCTGCTGATAAGCAATAAATGCCTCTATCCATAGCTAACCAGAAATTGCCCTTTTCGTCTACCAACAGTTCGTTCAACACGATACTTCCACCTAAAATTTTCTGAAGATTACATTTCAAAACAAATGTATCTTTCCTCTTATCATATATATACACCTTTCCCTTGTTGTCGTAGGCGTAAATCAGATGTTGCGCATCCTTAGTCAGTTTAATACTTCTACCACTAGCATCACTATACGGCATCTCTGTGTATAAAGTATAATTGGTTACTTGTTGCCCATTATATCGGTCAACTCCACGCTTAGTACTTATCCACATGGCACCATCCTCTGCCTCGACAATAGAATAAACTCGAGGGCTGGAAAGACCATTGTCAGCATTGAGATTGGAAAGCATGAACATATTTCTGGAAACATGCGCATATGCCTGAAGAGCCGATGCCAACAGCAGCAATATAATTAGAGTACAGGATTTATATCGTTTCATAATTCATTCATTGATCTTATTTGGGGACAAAGATAATACAAAAAAATGAAAAACAAATAGAATAATGAGATAAAATGAAAAAAATCTATTATCTTTGCAAGATATTAATATAAAGATATAGACTATGATCAAAAGATTATTATCCTTTCTAGACGCATCGCCAGTGAATTTCCTGGCAGTAAAGAATATCTCCGAGGAATTGGAGAAGAACGGGTTCCGCCGTATGAACCCACAGGAGCCTTTGGGCAAGATTGAAGCGGGTGAAAAGTTCTTCGTTACCAAGAACGACTCTTCCATCTACGCCTTCCAAATCGGAAAGAAGCCTTTGGCAGATGCCGGTTTCCACATGATCTGCGCCCACTGCGACTCGCCTACCTTCCGCATCAAGCCAAATGCTGAGATGCTTTGCGAGGGCGGTATCGTAAAACTGAATACCGAGGTTTATGGTGGTCCTATCATGTCAACCTGGTTCGACCGTCCGCTCACCCTGGCAGGTAGAGTTATCGTGAAGGGCGAGAATGCGATGAATCCCCAGACGCTCCTTCTTCATGTGAAGCGCCCATTGCTGCAGATCAGCAATCTCGCCATCCACTTCAACCGTCAGGTGAATGATGGTGTGAAGTTGAGCAAGCAGAAGGATGTACTTCCTATCCTCGGCATCATCAATGATGAACTGGAGAAGGGTAACCTCCTGATGAATGTGATAACCGACGAACTGAATATCCAGAAAGAGGATGTTCTTGATTTCGATCTCTATCTGGCTGATGCCACTCCAGCCTGCACCTTCGGTGTACACGATGAGTTTATCTCTTCAGGCAGACTCGATGACCTGTCTATGTGCTGGGCTGGCGTAGAGGCGATGATTGCATCTGATGCCAACGATACCACCCAGGTTCTCGCCATCTTCGATAATGAAGAAACGGGGTCTCAGACCAAACAGGGAGCCGGAAGCCCATTCCTTTCATATATGCTCCAGCGCATCGCTCTGGCACAGAGCCATACAGAAGAGGCTTATTATCAGGCAGTAGAGCGTGCCTTCATGATTTCAGCCGATAATGCGCATGCCTGGCATCCTAACTATAGCGAAAAATTCGACCCTACGAATCATCCTAAGTTGGGCGGTGGTCCGGTCATCAAGTTCAATGCTGCCCAGAAGTATGCGAGCGATGCTGTATCAGCAGCCATCTTCGCCAACATCTGCGATGCAGCCGGTGTACCATGCCAGCGTTTCGTAAACCACAGCGATGTAGCAGGTGGCAGCACCTTGGGCAATATCCTCGCCTCTTCCATCCCATTGAAGGGTGTGGATATGGGCAATGCCATCCTCGCTATGCACAGTTGCCGCGAAACCGGTAGCGTTATCGACCACGAATATTGCGTGAAGGCTTTCACCAAGTTCTATCAGTTGTAATCAATCCCGATTTATCTCTTCACTCTTCACCTTCTCGCCCGTAACCCCTCTGTTTATCGGGGTTTCGGGAGGTGAAGAGTTTTCTTTATCTCTTCACCCACTCTTCACCCCTCTTCACCCATTTATCTTTTTTCTCATTAAAAATTATTTAAAAATCAGTTTCTCCGTTCTATCAGCCAGGAAAAGAGGGATGTTGATAAAGGAATCATCCCTCTTGAGATTAAGCATCGAATATCTGATGCGCAAACCAGGTGAGTACCTTTTGTTATACTCTATCAAACTACGCCCCGTGACACTGGTACCCGACTTCACTTCCACCGGAATAACTTCCAAACCACGCTGAACAATAAATTCCACTTCTGCTTTATTACCCGAAGCCCAATAATGGGAACAATTAACGCCATTAGCCACTAGACTCTGAAGAATATAATTCTCTGCCAAAGCGCCCTTATATTCTTTAAATATAGGATTATCAACCAGATAAGCCTCAGGACTCAAATCAGCAAGCACTCTCAATAATCCCACATCAAGACTATAAATCTTGAAGATGCTCAAATCTTCATACGATTTCAAAGGAACTTGCGGAGTAGAGCACAAGCTTACCTTATATATCAATCCCGCATTTTTAAGCCATGTAAGAGCATCCTCATATTCCCTCGCTCTTGCACCAGGACGAACCAGCTGATAAACAAACTTTCTATTTTCCTTAGCCAACTGTGACGGCAAAGACTTCCAAACATGCGAAATCCTATTAGCCAGTAAAGGCGTAGCATGCTTCACAAAGTCCAAGGAATAATCTTGCAAGATATTACGTAGAGTTATTTCCACGCCACTCAGATCCTTTTCTATCATCTTCATTGCCGCAGCTGGCATTCCACCAGATATACGATAGGCAGTAAATGCCTGAGAAAGTCTATCAAAAAAAACGTCAGGAAGAGGTTCCAAGCTATCTATTGACATATAATATTGGTAAAGCCTTTCATCTCGCTGCTCCAAAAACTCAGAAAAAGTGACAGGATACATATTTATATGGTCAACCTTACCCACAGGAAACGAAAAGCCTTGATGACCAAAAGCCAACCCCAAAAGAGAACCAGCACAAGCCACAACATATTCCGGCGTCTTTTCGCAGAAATATTTCATTGCGCTAATGGCTTCCGGACAGTCTTGTATCTCATCAAGAATAAGCAAAGTCTTCTGAGGCAAAATAGGTTCTGAAGTAAGATATGACAATTGCTCGATGATTTGCAGCGGGTTCTTGGTCTTGCGAAAGATATCGCAGACTCCCTCTTCTTCATTGAGACTAAAATATGCGCAATGCTCAAAATATTCTTCTCCGAACTTCTGAAGTACAGAAGTCTTTCCTACTTGTCGAGCGCCCAGCATAATCAATGGCTTACGGTCTTTTTTAGCTCTCCATTGTTTTAATTCTTGAATAATTATTCTATTAAACATTTTTTAGCACCTCCATCGTTAAAGTGCGGAAAATGTGTAAGTTTGCACATTTCTGATACTTCTTTTGTGAAATTCTCCACATTTTCCACACTTGAGTTTTATTTTTCATCGCAAAGATACTAAAAAAACGACAAGCAAACAAGCATTTACTACATTTTTAACCAACTTTATTACATCATTTATTTCAAGAGGAGCATAAGACCATCCGTAAGATTCTTTCTAGCTCATTAAAAAAAGAAGAAAAAGCATGGCGGTTTGGGAAAATAATCGTAAATTTGCAATTGGAAAACAAAGATTAGGAATTATGATAGAGACTAACGATAGAATATTGCCGGTCGGCATCCAGTCTTTTGAGAAAATCAGAAAGGATGGATACCTTTATGTTGACAAGACAGATATCATCTGGCAACTTGCCAACAGAGGGAAAAAGTATAATTACCTGAGCCGTCCACGCCGCTTTGGTAAATCAGTGCTGGTCGATACGCTCGAAGCCTACTTCATGGGTAAGAAGGAACTCTTTGAGGGGTTGAAGATCATGCAGATGGAGACGGAATGGGTGAAGCGACCTGTCATAAGACTGGATATGAGTCGTGCGGGCGCAGAGCCGGAAAGTCTGAAAGGTTATCTAGACTATACCTTTCAGGAATATGAATCTTTGTATGAGATAGAAACAAGAGGTAATTCTCCGTTAGCTACTCGTCTGATAGAAATTATAAAGACTGCATACAACAAAACAGGTTTGCAGGTGGCCATTCTCATCGATGAATATGACTCTCCATTGCAGCATTCCTGGAAGACTCCGTTATACGAAAAATGTACGGCAATATACAGAGACGTATTTGTCATTCTCAAATCTATGGACAAATTCGAAAACTTTATTTTTATCACAGGCTGCACCAAATTTTCGCAATTCTCCCTAACCTCAGGTCTCAACAATTTGAGTTTCATTGGTTTTGATTCAGAATATGCTGCTCTATGTGGTATCACAAAAGAAGAAGCTATCTGTTATTTCAAACCGGAAATCAACAAATTGGCAGCATGTAAAGGATGGACATTCGATGAAGCTGCTATGCAACTGTCTTCTTATTATGGTGGCTATCACTTCTGTCGCAGAAACAAGGTTGATGTATTCAATCCTTTCTGTCTTATCAATGCATTGGCAGATTCTGATTTGAAGAACTATTGGTTTTCATCCGGGACATCGCCACTACTCTCTAAGTTTGAAGATGATATTAAAAAGAGGTTGAAAGATTTCGAGTATTGTCCGATAATTAGCGATACACTGGAGACTTCTGATGTGACTGATGGTGGAGCAGAACTTGTCCTTTATCAGTTGGGGTATCTTACGATAAAGGGATATATGGATGGAATCTATTTGCTAGGATTTCCGAATTCTGAGGTAAAAAAATCACTTTACGAGACGATATTGCCAGTGCTTACTTCAGAAGCAGAGCAATAACGGCGGTGTAGATGCTGCCACGGAGCAGATAAAAGCCAAGTTGTATGCCGAGCCATTCAAGGCTGATAAGCGAAAAGTAATCGCCCTTGCCATAGAACTGGATGATAAGGGAAAAGGATTGGTAAATTGGAAGGAAGTATAAGGAAGAAAGCGGAAAAGCCCCCGAAGCGTAATAGCTCCGGGGGCTTTCCGTATTTATCACCAGGCATTGTATCTACTGAATCTGCAGTATCTGGTCTTCCGTCAAACCAGTTATTTCCTGGATTGTCGCCTCATCCATACCTTTTGCCAGCATATTCTTAGCAATCTCAATACTTCTTTGGCTTTTGCCTACTTCTTCGCCTTTTGCCATGCCTTGCTTCATACCTTCTTCCATGCCTTTTTCCATGCCTTCTTCCATTCCTTTCTGGTACCTGTCATCCAGGAGAGTTCTTTCAACACTTACCGAATCCCAGAATTTGTCATAGGCACGGAGCTCGGCATCTGTAAAGCCAGAAACTTCAAGATCTTCTACGGCTTTCCCTATTTCCGGATCATTAAGCAGGTCGGAAGGAATCTCCTTCGTATTGGAATTGATTTCTGTCAGGAAACGGAGCCACAAGACCATCATGCGCTTGTCGGCGATGGAATGTGGAGTGAACTTAGGGAGTTCTATGAAGGTGAAATGCAAGCCCTCGATAACCTTATTGCTGTCCTTATCGTGCACGATGCGGTAGTTGTGGATGAAATCCGGAGTATCATGCGCAAAGATATCATTTATCAGGTTGAGAGAATACACGGGTTGCAATTCGCTGTATCTTCCTCCCTTTTTAGCCTGACTCACATAGAGCTTGGATGCATTGAACAGTACTCGCTGCTGGAATGCGTCAGACCATTCCATCTGCATTTCCACGCAGAACTTCCTGCCTCTGACGTCGGTGCAGAGTACATCAACTATGGTGTTCTTGCCCCCTTCTAGCTGGGGCACAAGTTCCGTTGGCAGATACTCTATCTCGTGTATCTGCTCTTCTTCGCTGAGTGGCAGGAGTGCGTTCAGGAGGCTGATCAGTCTTTTAGGATGATTGCCGAATATCTTCTTGAACGTGAGGTCTGCCTTAGGGTCTAAGTACTTCATAACCTTTCTGTTTTAAAATGATACCGCAAAGTTACGATTTTATTTTCATATCAGCAAGAGATTTCTGATAAAAATTATGAAACAGCCCCCGAAGCGTAATAGCTCCGGGGGCCTTTTATTTTGCCCCAAGCATCAGAAGTGCTGCCTGGGGGTACGATAGAGAATCAGGGCTAGTCTGCCCAAATTCCCTTATTTGTATCCCAGAAATCCTTCACTTTTTCGTCGCTGTAATCCTCTTCTCCCGCCTTCGGGATAACAGAGCCGGCGAGGATGGCTGTGGTTTCCATTTCCATAACGCTAACCACTGGCTTGATATATCTTTTCTTTTTCATATCTATTTTTATTACTATTTTTATTACTTGATGATAACCTTCATGGTCTTGCCGCCACGCTTTACGATGTTTATGCCCTTCTGCAAATTCTGTAGGTGACGGCCCTGGAGGTCGTAGTATTCTGCCTTGCTATCTGCTGTAGACTCCAACTGCTCGATGGCTGTGGTGCTGCCGCCGACGCTGATGCTGAACATTCTGGCACCTGCTGCAGGAGCAGAAGAGTTATCTACCATGTAAGCACGGAAAGGCTTGCTGCCCACAGACTTTGTTGATGTACCCAACAGCTTGGCTGGGTTCATCAGCTTGTCGCCCTTCACGATATAGCAGTTGTTATCAGTATCCTTGCTGAACTCCTTTTTGGTGTAGATGCCCTGGAGCTTGTAGTTGGCGTCAGCAGTTTCAGCAGTCTGAACGTCTTTTGCAATCTCCTTGTCGGCTTCAGTGAATTTGAGCTCGGTGGCTCCATCCTTCATCTTGATAATAACAGGAGTACCAGCCTCGATGCTTCCCTCAATCTCTTCGAGTTCTACGGTTTCTGTACCCTCATCAGCCGAAAGGAGTTTGAAGGCACGGAAGTTCTGACCATCGAGCGACACCTCGAAAGGCAGGCAGAGCGTTGCCCAAGTGGTGCCTTCCTTCATTGTGCGGTTGTAAGATGCAGCCTTGGCTGCGAATGGCTCGTAAGCTACGAAATCCTTGTTGTCGTCAAGTACGAGATTATCCGTAGCAAGAGGTTCTCCCGCTGCTCCTATCTTCTCATCACCATTCTTGCCCACCAGCTTGCTGAAGTAGCCAGTCTCGAAGTTGGCGTAATTCTTGTTGGACTTGCGTTTGTTGTATTCTATGGCACCGATGAGTTTGTAGCAATTAACGAACATACTAAGACCATAAGTAACCTTGTCCGTAACAAACTTATCGCTGGCGTAGATGGTTGTGAGAGCGGAGCAGCCAGTGAACATTTCGGCCATATTCTCCACAATCGCTGTGTTGAAGCTAGTGAGGTCGAGCGAGGTGAGACCGTAACAATACCCGAACATGCCGGACATATTTGTCACATTCCCTGTATTGAAATTAGTGAGGTCGAGCGAAGAGAGCTTTTGACAGCCACAGAACATGACACCCATATTCGTCACATTCTCGGTGTTAAGATTCTCGATGCCCTCTATTGTGGCCAGATTAGTGCAATACCAGAACCACTTATAACAGCTCGTTGGTCTTGCGTCAGCAAACGAAGCATCGAAGACCACTTCCTTGATTTCATCTTTATGCGTAAGCCACCCTGGGTCGGATGCTTCCACATTAAGCGCATAAGCTACTTTGGACTTGGAAAGGCCGCGTCTGAATGTAAGCGTTCCTGTACCTTCGTTAAACTCGGCATACTCAAATACAGGAGTAAAATAACCATTCGTGCCGCAGTTGGCGTAGGTGTGGTCTGTCTTGCTGTCTTTATAGTTTAATATTGTGCCTTTGAGATTCTTGCAAGCACTGAACATACTTATACCCGATTGTACCTTGCTCGTAACAAACTTATCGCTGGCGTAGATGGTTGTAAGAGCTGAGCAGCGCGAGAACATGTAACTCATATCCCTCACCTCCTTTGTATAGAAATTAGAGAGGTCGAGCGAAGAGAGAGTTGAGCAGCTCCCAAACATTAAACTCATATCACTCACAATCGCTGTATTGAAATTCGAGAGGTCGAGCGAAGAGAGATTTGCACAGTTAAAGAACATGTAACTCATATTTGTTACAATCGCTGTATTGAAATTCGAGAGGTCGAGCGAAGAGAGAGCTGAGCAGCCATTAAACATGTAACTCATATTTGTTACAATCGCTGTATTGAAATTCGAGAGGTCGAGCG
>ENA-UONW01001414-UONW01001414.1-human-gut-metagenome-genome-assembly--contig:-CS52-NODE-1414-length-28992-cov-19.716246_pt1 | contig 28992 bp, 19 predicted proteins | sample MGYA00242463_ERZ724010 | MGnify/ENA metagenome assembly ERZ724010 | reverse complement strand
AATATTCATATCATCAATCACAACATGGTCACACGCCGCAGGAACTACATGCCAGGAAGGACCGTCTACAGCAGTAAAGCCTTTTAAGAGTACATTATTACACCACTTGGCATAGATAAAGAAACGGTTTGCATTACTGTCCGGCAGATGCCAGCAGGCTCCGTTGATAATTCCGTTTCCTACAATGGAAATATTGTCACAATGGTCTGCGTATACACAACCTGATACAACAGCACCTTCCTCTATGTAAACCGTATCATTGGACTTTAAGGTAAGAACTCCTACATTATATACCTTGCCCTTTTCAAAGCAGATGGTGGTATCTGCCGGCTTCTCAATCCTGTGCGAGCAAAGCACAAACAATGCATCATGAAGACCACCATCTGTCTCTACAGTAAACTTTCTCGGTTCATCAAGATGGATATGGACTGTTTCTCCTTTTACAAAAGGAACTATGCCAAAGCTGGACGGACGGATTTCAAGTTTTTCATATGGTGTATGGATTGAAATCTCCAGATCATACGCTTCGTTATCTACTACTACAACATAGTCAAACGAATCTGTATGGTATACCACACGCTCTGTTCCATTGCAGGTAACACTGTATTTTGTTGATTTTTCCAATTCATCTACAGATTTTAAAATAAATCTCGGTTCTTTGACCGGGTCCGGATTAGGATAATAAATCAAATCATTTTCAAAATCCTTCATATCTCTTTTCTCCTCGCTCCATCATAAATACTTATGATTCATACTGCCTATAATCAATTACCAGAGCTATTATTTAATTCTTCGTCAGTTAATTATACTATTGCAAGTATAGCAAATTTTAATAAATATGTCATCTTTTATTTAACATATTTCGCGAAATGCTTCACGATTCATTATGATGATCTTATTTCCATTCCCTATATACATTCTATCATTCTTTCAGTACGATAGTCTGTACTTCAATTCCTAAAGTTCCCTTTAATCGTCTGTCTAATCGAACTCAACGAAATCAGGTGACCGTGCCTTGGAAGGACGGCATAAAACTGTTCCTGATAAAATGCTTGGATATGAACCGCTTTCAGGTCGCCCGGCGTAACGCCGAGATTTCTAAAGTAAGGAATGATCCTGCTGGAGCACAACACGTTCTATCTGCGTGACGGCGTGCCCTTCGTGTGCGCCCGCATGGATGGAGGCAGCTACACCGAGAAGGATGATACGATCCTCCCGCTGCCCTAAAAAGCACAAAAACAACCACCGCCCCGGATGTCGAATCTTTCAGCATCCGGGGCGGATTTTTGTACGCATTTTGCCCGTTCGGGCGGGGTTTGCGCAAATGTCGAATGTATGGTAAAATACAGGTAAAATCAGCTTTTGGGGGGTCATTTTATGGGCATTGTAGTCATCGGTGCGGTTTTTGTGGACATCAAGGGGTATCCGCTGTCCACCTATATCCCGGGCGGGCGCAACGCGGGCCGGGTCGAGCAGGTACACGGCGGCGTCTGCCGCAACGTGGCGGAGGACATTGCCAATGTCGAGCTGCGCCCCACCTTCGTCAGTCTGGTGGACGACACCGGCTCCGGCCAGGACGTCATTGACAAGCTGGCCCGGCACAAGGTCAACACCCGCTACATCCAGCGCATGCCGGACGGCATGGGCACCTGGCTGGCCGTGTTCAACAACGACGGCGATGTCTGCGCCGCCATCTCGAAGCGGCCCGACACGACGCCGCTGACCGCATTATTAAAGGAAAAGGGCGACGAGATCTTTGCCGACTGCGACGGCATCGCCATCGAGTTTGATCTGGAGAAGGAGACCGTCAAGCAGATTTTGCACTACGCCAAAAAGTACCGCAAAAAGGTCTACGCCGCGGTCTCCAACATGAGCATTGCCATGGAGCGCCGCAGCCTCCTGCAAGAGGTCGACTGCTTTGTCTGCAACCAGCAGGAGGCCGGGCTGATGTTCTCCGACGATTACGACCACCTGACGCCGGACGAGATGCGCGCCACGCTGGCCGCCAACGTGCGCAGCGCCAACATTCCCTGCATGGTCGTGACGATGGGCGAGCAGGGCGCCGTCTACGCCCGCACCGACGGCGAGAGCGGCATGGTACCCGCCAAGAAGGTCGATGTCATCGACACCACCGGCGCGGGGGATGCTTTCTTCGCCGGGACGGTCATCGGCCTGACCTACGGCAAGACGCTGGCCGAGGCCTGCGAGATCGGCAGCCGCCTGGCCGCGTCGGTCATCTGCATCTCGGAGAATGTCTGCCCGCGGTTCCGCCCGCAGGAGTTCGGGCTGGATGTGCCGGTCACAGACTGATTTTCTCGGTTTTTTGGCACACATTTCCCTTATTTTGCCATTTTTCCGATTTCGCACATTTTGCCTTTTTAGCAGTTTTCTATCCGCACATTTTCGGCTTGTATGGCCATTTCAGTGCATTTCAGTATCAGAATTTTACGCACAGTTTTTCGAAAGTTCAAAATATTTAGTTACTGTATAACCAGACATGAAAACAGACAACCTCATCCCCGCAGTCCCGCTTGACCGGCGGGAGCTTGCGCCCGGCGTGCAGCTCTGCTTCACCCGGCTGGACGCGCCGCTCTGCCCGCCCCCGCTGGACTGGCCGCGGCTGCTCGTCTTTGACTTCTGCCGCAGCGGACGACGCGCCATCCCGGACGGCGCACAATATGCCATCGTGACGGAGGGTCATGCCGCCGTCAGCTTTGCTGTGCCCGGTGCGGACTTCTACCTGCCCGGCAGCCAGTACGAGGCACTGCAGCTTTTCATTGACCCCGACGCCGTGCAGGCAGACAGCTTTTTGACGCTGATGGGGCTGGAAATAGGCGGCATCGCGGATTATTTCTGCCGCGGCGGCGTCCACTGCTGCCCGATGAGCGACGCCATCACGGCCATTGTGGACGAGGTCTGGGACGACGCCGCCTACGCCGCCCCCGGCGAGCTGCGCTATGCCGCCGTGCGGCTGCTGTATGAGCTGCTGCGCCTGCCCGACGAGGCCGACACGGCCCGCTGCCCCGCGCGGCAGGTCGAATGCGTGCGCGAGACCGAGACGCTGGTTCTGCAGGACCTCTCGGTCCGCCGCCCGGCCCGGGAGCTGGCCGACCATTTTGGTTTGAGCGAGAGCGGCTTCAAGCTGTACTGCCAGAACGTGCTGGGCGAGGGGTATCTCGCCTACTTCCGCCGCCGCCGGCTCGAAAAAGCCGCCGAGCTGCTGCGCACGACCCCCCAGCGGGTGCAGGACATCGCCGCCCGGGTCGGCTACGAGAGCCAGGGCCGCTTTGCCCAGGCGTTCTACGACCAGTTCCGCCTGACCCCGCTGGAATACCGGCGCTTGTCGAAGTAAAATGCCCTTGGCCACCTCCCTCGCAGAGGGAGGCAAGAAAGCCACGACCCGAAAGGAGCGGAAATTTGAACAACATCACGCGCTCGATTTTCCGTGCCATTCATGAGGGGCGGTGGTTGAGCATTGAATACAAAAACCAACAGACCCAGCAGACCAAATACTGGGTCGCTATCCGCGGGCTGAACCCCAGGACCCGCACTCTGAACGTTGACGGGCTGCATCTGGGCAAATTAAGCGTGCAGGCGCTCGACCATATCAGCATTGACCGCATCCAGACCGCCGAGGTCGTGGACGGCTCGTGGTGCCCCGTCAACCAGACGCTCATCGACGACATCCGCGACAACCCCGGGCGGTACGCTGCGCTGTTTGACAACGCCGCAAACCTGCGGGTGCTGGACTATCTGGCCGCCTGCAACCGGCTGGACGCCACGCCCTACCAGTCCAACTACAGCCTGATCCATCAAATTGACGCCGACTGCTTTGCCGATTATAAGGAGGACACGCTGGAGCTGACCGACGACCAGTTCCGTGAGCTGGTGGGCCAGTTCCAGCGCCGGGTCGAGGACCGCCGCCAGAACACCGCCCGCCCCAGCCTGCCCACGCTGGGGCTGAACCTTATCAGTATTGACACCCGGCAGGGGCTGTACGTGCTGGCCTACCGCCCGCTGCGGCTCGACGTGAAAAAGCGCGCCCTGCGGGCCGAGCCGGAGCCGGTCATCTGCCGGGAGTTCACCGTCAACGGCAGCAAGCTGAGCATCCATCAATTTCTGGATGCCGACGACTATACGCTGCTGGACGAGTTCACGAAGCACGCCGAGACCATCAAGGACCGCATCACCCGCAGCAACCCGCGGGTGCGGGTCGATGACCTGCCCTACCTCGTCGCCATCAGCCGCGACTGCCCCGTGGACTTGGAGCATGAGTACCGCGGCATCCTTACTATGTTCGAGGACCCCTCCGGCGAGACGGCCACCGCCCCGCTGCGGGCCTTCTTCGGCGAGATGACCGCCAAGCCGCGCCGCCGCAAGTCCTACCCGCTGGCGCTGCTGAACAACAAGGTCAATCTGGACCAACTGCTGGCCATCAACAACGCCATGCGCTATCCGCTGGCCTACGTGCAGGGCCCGCCGGGCACCGGCAAGACCAACACCATCGTCAACACGCTGACGACGGCGTTTTTCAACGAGCGCACGGTGCTTTTTTCCAGCTACAACAACCATCCCATCGACGGCGTTGTGGAAAAGCTGCAGGCCGTCACCTACCACGGCCAGACCGTACCGTTCCCGATCCTGCGCCTTGGCAACAACGAGAAAACCGCCGAGGCCCTGCGCGCCATCGACCAGCTGTTTGAGCAGTGCAAAAAAATCCCCGTACCGGAGCGGCTGCTGGACAAAAACCACGCGGACCGCACGGCCCGCGCCAAACAGCTGACCGCCCTGCTGGAACGGTATGAGCGCATCCTTGATTTGCGGGAGCGGCGGGAGACCATCCGGCGCCTGCTGGACGCCCGCGGCCAGATGAACTTCCAGTACGAGCTGCAGGCCGGGCAGCTGCCGCAGGTGGACCGTGAGCTGGCCGCCTACGGCAGCATCGACTCTGCCGACGCGCTGGCTCTGCTGGACCGCAACGAGGACGAGCTGCTGCGCTACCTCTACTACACCTCGGCCCGCTGCATCCGCCGGTTGGAGGAGCCGAAATACAACGATTTAATGAGCATCGTCCACAGCCCCGACACCGATAAGGAGCGGGTCACGCAGTTCAACAAGTACATCTCGGAGCCGGAGAACCTGAAAAAGCTGCTGCGCGTCTTTCCCATTGTGGCCACGACCTGCATCTCCGCCCACCGCCTGGGCGACCCGGAGCCGAGCTTTGACATGGTCATCATGGACGAGGCCAGCCAGTGCAGCACGGCCATGTCGCTTGTGCCCATCCTGCGCGGGGCGTCGCTGATGCTTGTGGGCGACCCGCAGCAGCTCTCGCCTGTCATTCTGCTGGACCCCGCCGACAACCGCACGCTGCGCCGCCGCTACGGTGTCACGCAAGAGTACGATTACATCGAAAACTCGATCTACAAATGCTTTCTGGCCTGCGACGCCGTCAGCGACGAGACGCTGTTGAGCTACCACTACCGGTGCAGCCCCAAGATCATCGAGTTCAACAATCGCAAATACTACAACCACAAGCTGCACATTGCCAGCCGCGAGACCGACCCCACGCCGCTCGTCTATGTGGACGTGCCCAACGACACCACCGACGAGAAAAACACCGCCCCGCAGGAGGTGCGCCGCATCGAGGCATACCTGACCGCGCACCCGGACAAGCAGGTGGGCATCATCACGCCGTTTGCGAAGCAGCGCGCCGCCATCGAGGCCATGCTGCGCGCGAAGCACTTTGAGAACGCCGCCTGCGGCACGGTGCACGCCTTTCAGGGCGACGAGAAGGACGTGGTCATCTTCTCCCTGGCGCTGACCGACCAGACCCGCCCGCGCACCTACGACTGGCTGAAAACGAACAAGGAGCTCATCAACGTGGCGACCTCCCGCGCGCGGGAGCAGCTGGTCATCCTCTCGAATCAGGCCGCGCTGGACCGCCTGCACGCCGACAGCACCGACGACGATATTTACGAGCTGGTGCAGTACGTGCGCAAAAACGGCCAGTCCGAGGTGACCGAGAAGCCCGCCGCCAGCCGTGCGCTGGGCATCAAGCCCTACAGCACCAAGACCGAGGATGCCTTTTTGGAAAATCTGAACCACGCGCTGGACAACGCCTTCCTCGACGGCAGCCGCTGCACAGTCCGCAAGGAGGTACCCATCGCCCAGGTGTTTGAGGATAACCCCGGCTGCGCCGACCTGTTCTACACCGGGCGGTTCGACTTCGTCGTCTACCAGCGGGAGGGCCGCCGTCTGATGCCGATTTTAGCCATCGAACTGGATGGCCGCGAGCACCGCGACGACCCCGCCGTCCGGCGCCGTGACCGCAAGAAGGACCAGATCTGCCGCGAGCACGGCTTTGAGCTGATCCGCGTCGAGAACAGCTACGCGCGGCGGTATAATTATATCAAGAGTATTTTGATAAACTACTTCCGCAAGGTGTCGTAGCCCCCGCAAACGGGCAGAGCCCGCGAGAAAGCCTCCTCACGAAGTGGGGAGGTGGCCGAGTGGAACGAGGCCGGAGGGGCTTTGCCCGCGCATCCCAGCGTAAAACCGAAAAGTCCTGCCTCCCTTTCCCGGAGACAGGACTTTTTTCCTTTTTACCGCCAGTGAAACGTAACCATGCCGTAAATATAAATAAACAAAATCGCACCCGGCACAAAATACTTAAAAATCGGCTTCATCCAGGGGCGTACCTTCAGGCCCCTGCCGGTGTTGGCTTCGGCCACAAAATTGTCCCAGCCCCAGCCAAAGCGGTTGCAACAGAACAGCGCCAGCACCAGCGACCCCAGCGGCAGCACATTGTTGCTGACGATGAAGTCCCAGAAGTCCAGCCACGCGCTGCCCGGCGCAAACGGCTGGAAGTGCAGCACGCTGTAGCCCAGCGCCGTCGTCAGCGCCAGCAGAAAGATGCCGACGCCGCAGACCACGCAGCCCTTCGGGCGGCTCCACCCGGTCAGCTCACGCACCATGGCAAGGATATTCTCGCAGACGCCCAGCACGGTGGACAGCGCCGCAAACACCATGAACAGGAAGAACAGCGCGCCCCACCAACGGCCCCCGGCCATATTGCCGAACACCCCCGCCATCGTGTCAAACAGCAGACTGGGGCCTGCCGTGACCTCCAGCCCGTAGGTGAAGCACGCCGGGAAGATGACGATGCCCGCCAGCACGGCCACGAACGTGTCGAGAAAAATGACCCGCAGCGACTCGCCCATGAGCGCGTGATCCTTGCCGATGTAGCTGCCGAAGATCGCCATGCCGCCCATGCCGACGGACAGCGAGAAAAACGCCTGGTTCATGGCCGCCACGATGACCCCGCCGTCAATGGCCGAGAAATCCGGCACAAGGTAGAACCGCAGCCCCTCCGCCGCACCGGCAAACGTCAGGCTGTGCACGGCCAGCACCAGCATCAGCACCAGCAGCGCGCTCATCATGTATTTGGTCACGCGCTCCAGCCCGCCCTGCAAATTAAAGCTCAGCAGCACAAACGCCGCTATAAGGACCACAAGCAGGTAGGTCACGTTCAGCCCGGGGTCGGCGATCATCTGTGCAAAACCGAAATCCGCATGCTGCCCGGTCAGGAACTTGACAAAATAGTATAAGATCCAGCCCGTGACCACCGTGTAGAATGCCATGATGGCAATGTTGCCGATGAGGCTGACGACGCCGAATACGCCCCACTTGTGGCCGGGCTTTTCGAGCTTCTGGTACATCGTAACGGGGCTGGCCTGGGCGGCGCGGCCCACGGCAAACTCCATGATCATGACGGGCAGGCCCAGCACCAGCAGGCAGAGGATGTAGAGCAGCATAAAGCTGCCGCCGCCGTTCTGGCCGCACATCCAGGGGAATTTCCAGACGTTGCCGCAGCCGATGGCGCACCCCGCCGACAGCATGATAAAGCCCAGGCGGCTGCTCAGGCGTTCGCGTTCGTTCATAAATCAGTTTTCCCTTTCGGTAGTGATTTCCGCGCAGACAATTTCCGTGCGGCCCTGGGTGCGGAACTTGTAGCCCCAGGTACCCGTGCCACCGCTGACGATGGCATCGCAATGGTCTGCAATGTGCTTTCTGCCGTAGTTTCGCTCATTTTTGGCAACCATGCCCACCGCACCCGCAGGCCAGACCTGCCCGCCGTGGGTATGGCCGCTCAAAATCAGGTCCGCCCCAGCCGCGGCGGCGTTCTTAAAGTCCCGCGGCTCATGGTCGAGCCAGACCGTGTAGTGGTCGTCGGGGCCGCCGGGCATAAGCTGCGCCGCCGTGAAGCGGCTGCCGTTCGTGTACAGATAATCCTTGCGGCCAACGACGCGCACACCGCAGGGCAGCAGGACGGACGTGTCCTCCAGGATGCGCACGCCCGCGGCGGCGAACCCGCGCTCCAGATCCGCGCGGCCAAAGCTCGGCTCCCGCCAGTGGTGGAACAGGTCGTGGTTGCCGAGGACGTAATACTTACCCAGCGGCGCGTCCAGCTCGCCAAACAGCTTGCAGAAGGCGTCCAGCTCCTCCGGCTCGGTGAACTCGTCGAAAATATCGCCGGTCAGCACAAGCAGGTCGGGACGGCACGCCTCGATTTTTGCTTTCAGCTCCGGGATGCGGGTGTGATCCATCGCCGCACAGGCGCGCGGGTGGACATCACTGACCTGCACGATGGTCAGCCTGCCGTTCGGCAGATTTTTCCGCGTTGTCAGGCTGTATTTTGTCGTACAGAGCCGCAGCGCACGCCGCCGCCCCCACCACATGATAAGGCCCGTCAACAGCCACGGCGTTATGCCGTCCAGCCAGATAACATGCCAAGCAGTCAGCGGTGTGCCGCCGATGCGCCGCAGCGCCAGCCCGATGGCGGTACCGATGCAGTAGAATGTCACAAGATGTCCGGCAAACACGATGCCCAGCCCGAGCGGGTCGCGGCTGATATACGCCAGCACACCCATCAGCACAAGCGGCAGTCCGTAATACAGCACCGGCCACCGGGCCACCAGCTGTAAGGGCGGCAGCTGCAAAAAGTTCAGGTACAGCAAAGCATCCAGCGCCACCTGCCCGAGGCGCGGAAGAACGAATTGGAAGAAAGGATGATACATGGTTGACGCCTTTAATTAAATAATAGATAAAAAATAATAAATAATAAATATGGTGGAGTTTTCGCCCTTGGGCGAAAACAAAATGCCCTGCAGGGGTCGATGCTTGCATCGACCCGCAGGCTTTGCGGCCAACGTCAGCGTCCCGGGCAGATATGGAATCCGCCCCTACAGCATAACGCACAGCAAGCCGTTTCTCACCGTATCACCACTATTTTTTGATCACGCCGCCGCGGGCGGCGTTCCTTCTTTATTATTTCTTCTTTATTATTTTTTATTTGAAAAAACAGCCCTGCACCAAATTCGGTGCAGGGCCGAAAGACTGTTTTACTGTTCCTTCGCCTTGATGGCCGCGTCAATCGCGCGGGCAGCCTCTTTACCGGCGCCCATGGCCAGAATGACCGTGGCGGCACCGGTAACGGCGTCGCCGCCGGCGTAGACCATCGGGCGGCTCGTCAGGCCGTCGGGGCCGTTCGTGATCAGGCAGCCGTGCTTGTCGGCGTCCAGACCCGGCGTGGTGGAGCGGATCAGCGGGTTGGGGCTGGTGCCCAGCGCCATGATCATCGTATCAACGTTCAGAACGAACTCGCTGCCCTCCTTGACGATGGGGCGGCGGCGTCCGGAGGCGTCCGGCTCACCCAGCTCCATCTCAACGCAGGTCATACCCTTGACCCAGCCGTTCTCGTCGCCCAGCACTTCCGTCGGGTTCGTCAGCGTCTTAAAGACGATGCCCTCCTCCTCGGCGTGCTCGACCTCCTCCTTACGGGCAGGCAGCTCAGCCATGCCGCGGCGGTAGACGATGTACACATTCTCGGCACCCAGACGCTTGGCGCAGCGGGCAGCGTCCATGGCGACATTGCCGCCGCCGACGACGGCGACAGACTTGCTCTTCATGATGGGCGTGCGGGAATCCTCCTTGTACGCCTTCATCAGGTTGACGCGGGTCAGGTACTCGTTGGCAGAGTAGACGCCGTTCAGGCTCTCGCCGGGGATGCCCATAAAGCGGGGCAGACCGGCACCGGACGCGACATAGACGGCCTCAAAGCCGTAGTCGTTCATCAGCTCGTCGATGGTCAGCACCTTGCCGATGACCATGTTCGTCTCGATGTCCACCCCCAGCTCCTTCAGGCCCTCGACCTCGTGCTGAACGATGTCCTTGGGCAGACGGAATTCGGGGATGCCGTACATCAACACGCCGCCCGCAACGTGCAGTGCTTCGTAGACGGTGACCTTGTAGCCCAGCTTGGCCAGATCGCCCGCGACGGTCAGGCCGGACGGGCCGGCGCCGATGACAGCGACCTTGTGGCCGTTGGGCGCGGGGGCGGTGGGCTTGGTATGTACGTTGTTGCGGTACCAGTCGGCAACAAAGCGCTCCAAGCGGCCAATGCCGACGGCCTCGCCCTTGATGCCGCGGACGCACTTGCCCTCGCACTGGTGCTCCTGCGGGCAGACGCGGCCGCAGACGGCGGGCAGCGCGCTGGACTGGGCAATCACGTTGTAGGCGGCCTCAAAGTCGCCCTCGGCAACGTGCTTGATGAAGCCGGGAATATCAATTTCAACGGGGCAGCCGCTGCGGCAGGGGTGGTTCTTGCACTGCAGGCAGCGCTTGGCCTCGTTCACGGCCATCTCCTCGGTGTAGCCAAGGGCGACCTCTTTAAAGTTTTTGTTGCGGACGTTCGGCTCCTGGCTGGGCATGGGGCACTTTTTCGGGTCCATATTCGGCATAATTACTGCACCTCCTGCTTCAGCAAATTGCACTCGGCCTCGCGGGCGTGTGCCTCAAAGGGCTTGTACATCGTGCCGCGGTGCATAGCCTCGTCAAAATCGACCTCAAAGCCGTCAAAGTCGGGGCCGTCCACGCAGGCAAACTTGGTCTGCCCGCCCACGGTCAGGCGGCAGCCGCCGCACATACCGGTGCCGTCCACCATAATGGGGTTCATCGACACAACGGTCTTGACGTTGTGGGGCTTGGTCGTCTTGACGACAAATTTCATCATAATGAGCGGTCCAATCGTGATGACCTCATCAAAGTTTGCGCCGTCCACAATGCGCTGCTCCAGCGGCGCGGTGACAACGCCCTTCTCGCCGTAGGAGCCGTCATCGGTCATAATGATAAACTCATCGCAGCAGGCGCGGAACTCGTCCTCCAGAATGACCAGATCCTTGTTGCGGAAACCGACAATGCCGGTGACCTTGGTGCCCTGCTCGTGCAGTGCCTGGGCAATGGGCAGCGCAATGGCGCAGCCCACGCCGCCGCCGACGACGCAGACGTTTTTCAGGCCCTCGATCTCGGTGGCCTTGCCCAAGGGTCCCACAAAGTCATGCACGGCCTCGCCCTCTTTGAGGGAGTTGAGCTGCATGGTACCTGCACCGACAACCTGGAAAATGATAGAAACGGTGCCGGCTTCGCGGTCAAACCCGGCGATGGTCAGGGGGATACGCTCGGAGTCCTCCTTTGCGCGGACAATGATAAACTGGCCGGCCTTTGCCTTCTTGGCAATGAGCGGCGCATGGATGCAAAGTTCGGTTACAGTGGGGTTCAGCTCCCGCCGTTTGATGATAGTAAACAAAGCGATCTCTCCTTCTCTTTGTTTTTATAAATATACATTTATATTGTAGCGTATTTTGCGGGGAATGTAAAGAAGAAAGTTAAGGAAATGCGGACAGGGACACGGGAGAGATGAATCCCCCTACGGTTGGCGGAAAGTTCGCGGCCAAGGATGTAGGGGGCGGTGTCCCCGACGTCCCCGGAGGGGTCAAGACCCCTCCCTACGATGCAAAAGATAAAGGGGATACAGTGGCAAGGCTGCGGGCCGGGCATGCCCGGCCCCTACGGGGTGGCGTGAATGAGTTGCGGGCGAAAGGGGCGCGCGGGTGGCTGCCTCTCCCGTTCAGCCCCACAAAAACAAAAAAACGAGACGGCCACTGCCCCGTCTCGTTTTTTCTTAAAAAGAAGGAGAAAAACAGAACGTCTCGCCGGCGCCTGAATGCGAACGGAACCACCCCTCTACAAGTGATACCCTCCCTACGGATTCGGCAGGGCGCTCTGGTATTCTTCCTCTTTAGCTGTCGCTCGGAAGCTCTCGCTTTCGATGTACTTATAGTACACTATTTTTGTCGAATTTGCAAGATGCGTACTTGTACAACATGCTACATTTACCCCACCTTGTTTTGTATAGTTTGCACAATCGTTCACGGATAATTCATACAAATAGCGCCCGGAGCGTTCAAAGCCCCGGGCGCAAGAAATATGCTGTTTTCAGACCGGAAAAGCGGGATTTCTCCGCTTATTCCACAGGAACGATCCAGCCCTTGGTGTCGGGCAGCTTGCCCCACTGGATGCCGGTCAGCGTGTCATACAGCTTCTGGGTCAGTTCGCCGATGTGGCCGCCGCTGATGTGGGCAACCTTGCCCTCCCAATCCAGCTCCTTGACAGGGGAGACAACGGCAGCCGTGCCGGTGCCAAAGACTTCCTCCAGCTTGCCCTCGTCGGCAGCCTTCATGATGTCGGCAATGGCAACACGCTCCTCATGCACCTTGTAGCCCCAGTCCTTCAGCAGCTCGATGATGGAGCGGCGGGTGACACCGGGCAGAACGGTGCCCACGCAGGGGGCAGTGTAGATCTCGCCGTCGATCTTGAACATGATGTTCATGGAGCCGACTTCCTCGACGTACTTCTTCTCAACGCCGTCCAGCCACAGCACCTGGGAGAAGCCGCGCTCCTCGGCCAGCTCGCCGGCCTTGATGGACGCGGCGTAGTTGCCGCCGCACTTCGTAAAGCCGGTCAGGCCCGGGGCGGCGCGGATGTACTCATCCTCAACATAGATGCGGACGGGGTCGAGGCCCTCGGCGTAGTAGGCACCGGAGGGCGCGCAGATGATGGCAAAGCGGTAATGCTTGGCGGCGTGAACGCCCAGGCCCACATCGGTAGCGATGCAGAACGGGCGGATGTACAGGGACGCGCCGTCGGAGTGGGGCACCCAGTCGCGGTCCACATCGACCAGCGCCTTGACAGCCTGCACGAAGTCCTCCGGCGGGATGGGGGGCATGCCGAGACGGTCCGCGGAATCGTTGAAACGGTTCGCGTTGCAGTCGGGGCGGAACAGCTGGATCTTGCCGTCCGCGGTGCGGTAGGCCTTCATGCCCTCAAAAATTTCCTGTGCGTAGTGGAACACGGTGGTAGCCGGGTCCATCTCCCACGGGCCATAAGGGACGATGCGGGCGTCATGCCAGCCCTCGCCCGCGGTATAGTCCATCAGGAACATGTGGTCGCTGAACTGCTTGCCGAAGCCGAGCTTCGACTCGTCCTGCGGCTTTTCCTTCGGATGGGTCGTTTTGGTGATTTTAATGTCCAACATAATTTCACACTCTCCCTTTTATATTCAAGCGCACCGCCGCACAGCAGTGCGGGTGATGATTAGGTTTATTATAGCGCTGTCGCGCGGCGAGTGCAAGCCCTTATTTACAAAATGTGTATTTTGTGTTGCAAAAAGCGCAATTCGCGTTTTCCCCGGCTTTCCACAGTTTTCAACAGCGCCGCTGTGGAAAATGTGGAAAATAAACGTTTTTTCTACGTAGATTTTCCCGGTTTTCCGCTTTTGAACGGGTCCGGGCGGCAGAGTTTTCCACGCTTTCCACGGGGTTTTCAACATTTCCACGGTGGATAACCGTTATACGCCGTGGATAACTCGGGGTGAATATACGGAATGTGAACGGGGTGTGAACAGAAAAAGTGGTCTGCCCGCCTGCCCCGCGCCCAACCAAAAAAAGCGTGCCGCTCTCTTTCCCACAAGAGAGCAGCACGCAGTCCAAACTCAATTTTCTTTTCGGTGCACCACAAACATCACCATGCTGAACACCAGCATGAACGCTGCCAGCCCTGCCGCAATCAGCAAAATCAGCTGGAAGACCTTCACGTTAAAGTTTGTCTGCAAATTCTCCCGCGCGGCGGAGACCACATCCGAACCGGAGGAAACCGTCGATTGGGCGTTATTGGCCATCTCCTCGGCGGCGGTCAGTGCGGCCTGGGCGGCGTCGGTGTCGCCCAACGCCTCCAGCGCGTCGGCCAGTGCCTGCCCGCCCATGGCAACCAGACGGTCATTCGTCTCGCTCTTGATCTTCTCGTGATTGACCGCGTTGGCCAGGTACTCGGCAAACAGGTCTGTTGCGCCGCGCACGGCGGGGGCGTAGTCGTCCTTGATCTGCCAGCCCTTGACGGTCCACATACCGTTCATGTAGAACAGCAGCTGCATACCGGAATCCTCCAGCAGAGCGCTGTACACGGCGTCCGCAAAGGCCTTGCTCGAGGTATCCACCGTGCCGAAGCTCAGCGAGATGAACTCCTTGACGCGGTCATACTCGGTCAGATTTGCGTAGTAGCTGCGCAGCGCCTCGGCCAGGTCGGTGTCCTTTGTCACCTTGGAGCCGACGACGACGGAGTCGAGGTCCGCCCGCAGGTCCCCGTTGCTGAAGCGGCTCAGCGTGCCGTCATCGTCTTTATTAAAGGAAGCGCGCATCGCCTCGGCGTAGCCCGCGGCATCGCCGGCCTGGCCGTAATACTGCCTGGCCAGCTCCTCACAGTCGCCGCCCCAGCTGCCCGTGATGGGTATGCCGTTGTAGACAAGGTTCATCGACGCCAGCAGATGCCCAAAGTCGATGCTCTCTCCGTTGGGCAGGACGACGGTGTTCATATTCTGCAGCGATGCCAGCTCGGGGTCACTGCTGTTGACGCAGCTCTCAAACCCGGCGTCGCGCACACCGGCGGTCAGCTGCCAGATCGTGCTGTTGTACTCCCCCGTACGGGTGTAGGCCAGCGTCAGCTCGATCGGGTCGGGCGTGTCGGCCTGACCGGCCGAGTACTCCCGCGCCAGCGCCTGCAGGCGGGACAGGCGGTCCAGCACCGTGTCGTAGTCCTCCGCATGGGCGGGCAGTGCCGCCGCGCAGAACAGCCCCAGCAGCACAAACAGCATCGCCAGCAGGCGGGGCATACGGTTCGCTATAGAATTCGTAGTCAAGCACCTCCGGTAAAACAGGACAAAAGCCGGGGCAAGGCTGCGCCTGCGCCCCGGGTCTGACTTTTTAACCAATTTGTAATCTTTAGTATACCACATCCGCCCCAGGTTTGTCACCTGTTTTTTTGTGTGTATTCTGTGCGTCTTGACTTTTTGCCCCGCATAGGTTTTAATAGAGGCATTACGGAGGTAATTCTATGCACAAACAAACGCCTAAACGCGCTTTTTATACCCTTGCAGGCTGCATTGCCGCGCTGGCGCTCTGCGTGGCGGCATCGCTCTTTCTGCTGACGCCCGCACCGGAAGCGCAGGACGTCACCATACCCGGCACGCGCGGGGACATTTACGCCACGGTACAGCTGCCCGGCAAGCTGGCCCGCGGGGAGGAGCTGCCGCTCGTCGTGCTCTGCCACGGCTTTACCGGCAGCCGCAGCGGCGACGGCCACTTTGCGCCGCTGGCCGACGATCTGGCCGCCCAGGGCATTGCGACGGTGCGGCTGGATTTTCCCGGCTGCGGCAACAGCACCGAGCCGTTCACGGCCTACACGCTGTCCAACATGACCGACGACGTCGAGAGCGCCATCACCTACATGCAGCAGACCTACGGCACGGGCCGCACAGCGTTGGTGGGCCACAGCATGGGCGGACGGCTGGCCAGCCTCTACCCGCAGCGCAAGGGCGGCATCACGGCGCTGGCGCTGTGGAGCCCCGCCAACGGCGCGGGCCTGCGCGGCATGGAGTTTTTGAACATCGACGACTTTTCCGCCGTGGAAGCGCTGGCCGCTGAGGCCGAGGCGAGCGGCAGCATCAGCACCTGGGGCGTCGATGTCAGCGGAACGCTGTTCACCGAGATGCGTGATTCCGACCCGAACGCTGCCCTGCGGGAGAGCGCCCTGCCGACGCTTTTGACCTACACCGGCCATGAGGGCATTTTGAGCGACACGACCCAGGCCGAGACGATAGCCGCCGTCGAGAGCCTGCCCGACGGCAGGGTCGTGCTGGAGCCGTTTGCCGAGGGGAACCACAACTATCTATCCGAGGACGCCGCCACCGCCGCCGCGCTGGACAAAGCGCTGCGGGAGACGACAGTGGCGTTTTTGGTGGAGTATTTGAAGTAGGCCCGCCGCGCCTGCGAGGCCGACAGGAACGGGCACCTGACGAAGCCCTTTGAGACCGTGACCGGCTGAAAACATCGGCAAAATACAGAAAGAAAGCAAAAACCGCGGAGAAGCGCAAACTTTTCCGCGGTATTCTTATTGCAGATTTACCAGCACATAGTCCCCGCAATCGACAATCGCCCCCGCCCGGGGGTATCCCGGCAGGTCGTGGGCGTCGGCGTAGGTCTGCGCCTGCTCATGCAGGGTAGCGCTGTGGGTCATGTTCAAAGCAAAGCCATAGTAGCGGAACAGGTGCTCCGCTGCCTGACCGTAGACGTCGTCCACCTCGGAGAAGGCCGTGACCGACCAGTTCAGCACCGAGTTGCAGTTGGTGTCGACGTACTTGACGGTGTCGCCGCTCTCCCAGCTCGTGTGCTCACGGAAGAAGCGGTACAGTGGGTGCTGCATCGGGTCAGCCGTCGTGTACCGGGTGATATTCTCCCCCAGCGTGTAACGGCCCACCAGCACCACGGGCTTGTCGGTGCCGTAGTCGCGCACAAGCTCGGTGCCCAGAGTGCGCACCACAGCGGCCTCCTGCTCGGAGCGCTGGTAATCGACGGCCAGCAGATGGTTCAGGTACATGGCCTGGTGCAGACAGAGCAGCACCGCCAGCAACTGCACGCTGCCCAGCAGCACAGCCCGCCGGGCCGCAACGCGGCGCAGCAGCTCATACACGGCCAGCCCCGCCAGCGCCACAAACAGCGCAAACACCTGGCAGGCGCGGTAGGGCGAGTACCGCCCCTGCACAAACGACAGCAGCACCAGTGAGAACAGCGTCCCCGCGCCGGTGAGCAGCAGCAGGGGCCGCTTTTTGCGCACCGCCAGCACGATGACCAGAGCGACAAACACCGGCACCGCCACCGCCAATTCAGCAATGGGCAGGTAGAAACAGCCGCGCAGTGCGTAGTTAATCAGAATGCCCTTGACAAGCAGCTTTGCAAGATAGACAAATGGGTAGAACGCCCACAAAATTTCGGTGGCGCCGTTGGCCGCAGCCTGCGGCGGCAGCACAAGATGGATGCCCGACGTCACCAGCATGCGCAGGCAGAGCCCGCCGACCAGCGCCGCCGCGTACCACAGTCCCTCGGTCAGGACCGCCGCAAGCCGCGAGCGCTCGGCGGCTAGCAGCTGCTCCAGCGTTAAAAGCGCAAAGACAGCCAGCACATACACCGCCGCCAGTGACTCATAGGACGAGCAGACCACCATCAGGCAGAGCGCCGCCGCGCCCATGCGCAGAGCCCTGCCACGCCACGGCACGCCGGGCTGGCGCGCGTCCCACAGCAGATTCAGCGCAGCGGCGTCCAGCAAATAGCCGCCGCAGACGCAGACATTCGCGCCGCTGTACTCCCAAATTTCGTTCATCAGCGGGTAGGAGACAAACAGGCAGGCAAACAGCCCATAGCCGAACATGCTGATGCGGTCCTGCGCGGCCTTGCGCAGCAGCGCACAGAAGCTCACCGCCGCCAGCGCCAGCAGCAGCGCCGCCAGCAGGTCAATGCCAAAGGCATAACTCGGCTCGGCCCTGCCGTAGCCCAGCACCGCGGCCCAGAGGTTCATACCGAACCGTCCGGTGGACAGCATGACGCCGCCCGTGCCGATGTAGCGGTCCCCTTCCAGCGAGTCAATGCTGACCCGTGTCGTGGCGATGGCATAGCCGTAGCTGAGCAGCAGGGTCAGCCCCAGCGCCGCGCGGAATTTCGCGTTTTTCAGGAAATACCCAAACTCCTGCTTCATGCCGGTCACTGGTCGTCCGGCCCAAAGTTGAGGCGTTCTTCCTCCACAACGAGCGGGCGGTTCATGATGCGGGTGTTCATAGCCATGACGTACTCACCCAAAAAGCCCAGGAACGCCAGCTGAATACCACCCATAAAGAAGATGGCGATCATCGTCGGCGCGTACCCGGCGCGGAAGCTCTGCCAGAACAGCAGCTTGGCAATCAGATAGAACAGGCCGACCAGAAAGCTCAGCCCCGCCACCAGGAAGCCCGCGAACGTTGCAATGCGCATACCGGCCTTGGTGTAGCTGGTAAAGCTCAGCATGGCGGCGTCGTACAGGCTGTACCAGTTGTTGTGGGTCTTGCCCGCGCGGCGCTGGGGCTGGGTGTACTCGATTTCCTTGCGCTCGGGGCCCAGCTCGGCCACAATGCCGCGGATGAAGGGCGTCGGGTCCTTCAGGTTGCGCAGCGTCTGGATAAAACTCTTGTCGTACAAGCCAAAGCCGGTGAACTGCTCGATCTGCTCGCAGCTGCTCATCTTCTTGATGAGCTTGTAGTAGCAGCCGCGCAGCCAGTACATGACCGGGTTTTCCTTGCTCTGGGTCTTGCGGCCAATGACGATTTTGTAGCCCTTTTCCCACTCGGCCACAAACCTGGGGATCATCTCCACAGGGTCCTGGAAGTCGGCGCACATCGTGATTGTGCAATCGCCGGAGGTGTGGATCATGCCGTAGTACGGGCTGTTGAACTGACCGAAGTTCTTGACGTTGAAGATGGCCTTGACGTGCTTGTCCTCGGCGCAGATCTGCCGGATGATGGCACGGGTGCCGTCCTCGCTCTTGTTGTCGATGAACAAAATCTCATAGTCGTAGTTCGGGCAGCTCTTGACCAGCTCATCGCGCACAGCCTCATAGATGGGGCGGGCGTTCTGCTCCTCGTTGTAGCAGGGGATCATTACCGAAATCGTCTTTTTCTCACTCATTTTGTCTCTTTCCTTACCCACTCAATGGTTTCGCGGATTCCTTCTTCAAACGGGGTCGCGGACCGCCAGCCGGTGTCCTCCTGTAAGGCCGACGTGTCCGCCTGCAGGTGCATGACCTGCAGCGGGCCGTAGGGGACCTCCCCCAAGCCCAGCGGCAGCGCCGGGTCGATGGCGTCGCGCAGCGCCTCGATGTAGTCCTTCAGCGGGCGGGCCGTGCCGCTTCCCAGCGGGTAGACCCTGCCGTCCTGCCCGCTGACGGCCAGCGCGTAGAACGCAGCTGCCGCGTCGGCGGCGTACAGGTAGTCCCACTGCTGGATGCCCGCGGTCAGAGCGGGCTTCTCGCCGTGCAGCAGCTTACGGATGGTGCCGCTGATCATCGTGGCCGGGCCGTCGTGCGGGCCGTAGACGCTCAAAATGCGCGTCCAAATGTGGGCCATGCCCAGCGTCTGGCACTCGACGCAGCTCATCTGGCCGGCGCACAGCTTGGCCATGCCGTAGCCGTTCTCCGGGAAGCAGGGGGTCTGCGCGGTCAGCACACCCTCCACGCGGCCATACTCGGCCTGGCTGCCAGCCCCGATAAAGACCTGGCAGCCCAGCTGCGCCGCGGCGCGGCAGGCCGCAATGGTGTAGCGGATGTTCTCGATCTGCGCCGGCATGTCGTTGCGGCCCGGGCCGATCGTATGCGCCCACGCAAAGTGGAAGAACGCATCGGCCTTTTCCGGGATCAGCTCCGGCAGCGCGGCCAGCTCCGCCGTATCGCAGGGCACCACATGCAGCCGCGCGTCCTGCGGCAGCAGCGCCGCCCGCGCACTGCCCGGGTGAGTGACCGCGTAGACCGTCACACCCTCCGCCAGCAGCTTTGCACACAGCGCCATCCCGATTGCCCCCGTAGGACCGGTGATGATGGCGGTGTGGATTTGTCTTTGAATGCTTGCCATTTTTGAATCACGCACTCCCTTACACTTCCGGCATCAGCGGGATGAACATCTGCTTTTCCAGTTCCTCACGCGGCAGGAAGGGGGCCAGGTCCTCCAACGGGGGGCTGACCAGCGTGCCGTCGGGCAGGCGCTTGGTGCTGCTCTTGGGCTCCCAGACCTGTTTCGTGTCGGTGAAAATCTCGCAGAAAGCCGGGCCGTCCAGTGCCAGCACCGTGTCCACGGCCCGCTTCATCTCGGCGTTGCTGTGGGCGCTGTAGTAGGGGTAGCCAAACGCCTTTGCAAGCTTTTCAAACTCCGGGAAGGACAGGTCGCCGCTCTCGGGGCCGATGCCGACCTTGCAGTGCTCCTTGAAAAGGTTGTTCTGCGTCAGGCGGATAGAGTGGTAACCGTTGTTGTTGATGAGGAAGATTTTGATCGGCAGCTTGTTCGTCAGGATGGTCTGCAGTTCCTGCAGGTTCATCATGATGGAGCCGTCGCCCTCGAGGCAGATCGTCTGGCGGCGTCCGCCGCCGATGCAGGTGCCAATGGCTGCGGGCAGACCGTAGCCCATGCTGGCAATGGCGCTGTTATTTGCCATTCGGCTGCCCTTCTGGATGACATACGCCTGGTTACCGACGACACAGCACGCACCGTTGGAGACCGCGGTCAGGCTGTTTTCCGGCAGGCGACTGCTTAAATAGCGCACAAAGGCGTAGACGTTGGCAGTCTCGCCGTTTTCCTCCCACTGGCGGGGCAACACGGCGGGGTAGTCACGTTTCCAGCGCTGGCAGGTGGCCAGCCACTCGCCGCCCGCGTTCACGGGGGCCGCGGCGACCTTATCCAGCTTGGTCAAAAAGTCCTTCGCGTCGGCCCAGACCGGCATTTCGACGTGCAGGGTCGGCTTTTTCAGCTCGGCCTGGTCAATGTCCACCATGATGACCTCTGCCGCGCGGGCCCAGGTCTTCCAGTTGTAGCCGACCTGGCGGATAGAAATGCGCGTGCCTACGGCCAGAATCAAGTCTGCGTTTTGGATAGCCCAGTTGCCCGGGCGGTCACCCATGTTCCCGGCGCGCCCGCAGTACAGCGGATTGTCATCCTCGATGAGGTCCACGGCGTTCCAGTAGGTGACGATGGGGATGTTTAGTTTTTCTGCCACGGAGCGGAACGCCGCATACCCACCGGACAGGCGGATGCCATAGCCCGCGTGGAACACGGGTCGTTTGGCGTTCTTGATTTTTTCCAGAATCGTCCGGATCGTGGCGTCGTCCACCGGCGGGGGCAGCTGGGCGTCATCCTCGGCGGGGTCGTAGCCGCGCAGCTCGTCAGTCTCGATGTAGCCGCCCTGGAAGTTGACCGGGATGTCCAGCCAGACCGGGCCGGGGCGGCCCGTTGTAGCCAGATGCCACGCCTTTTCCAGCAGGTAGCGAATGTCCTTGGGGTCCTCCAGCATGGCGGCGAACTTCGTCATGTACTGGACGGACTTGGTGATGTCGTACTCTTGGTCGCCCATGGCGCGCAGCGGCGTACCGGTGTACTGCAAGGCGTACCGGGCCGTGGTGTCATAGCGTACCTGGCCGGAGACGATGAACATGGGGATGGAGTCCAGCCAGCCGCCCACGACGCCGGTCAGCGCGTTGGTGCCGCCGGGGCCGGTGGTCACGCAGACCGCCGCGATCTTATTTTCCAGCCGGGCGTAGGCTTCCGCCGCAATGGCGCAGGCCTGCTCATGGTGGTTGTAGGTCACATGCAGCCGGGGGTTATGGCCCAGCGCATCATTCAGGTGCATAGCGCCGCCGCCCACGACAGAGAAAACATCCGTCACACCGCGCGCCGCCAGAAAGTCCGCCACATAATCCGCTAAACGCTGTTTCATTGGGTTGCTCCTTCTTACTTTGTTTTCTTGAAAACCGGATGCCCATCGTTACCCTTCTGCCATGTGAGCAGTTGGGTCACTTCATCTTCATCTCGATTTTCTTTGTTTTCCTCTTTGGCATTGTCGGAAAGCTGTCTGACCAGATAGTCACCGTTGATGGCCTCCGCATCACCGTAGGCAATGTCCTGCCCCTGCTGGGACGGCGTCTCAAAGGCGCTCTTTCCGCTGCCCTGTAGCTGGTAGATTTCTTCTTCCCGGGTATCCTCGCTGCCGCTGATGGCCGCAGCGCTCTGCTGGCCCGTCAGCGTTCCCACGCTGACACAGTTGAAGATTCGGCCATCGAAGTCGTTTGCAATACCGCCCGCGCGGGTGGCCGTAACGGCTACATCTGTGTAGCAGTTCACGATCCTTGCCTCCTTGCCCACAGAGCCGCCCGCAATCGCACCGGCATATTTGCCGCGGATAGTGCCGCCCTCAAGGCCCAAGTTGTACACCTGACCGCCCAGACAGCTGAACAGGCCCACGTTTTCGCCGTTACTCTGCTTCAGATTCAGGTTGCGGATGACATACCCAGCACCGTTGTACACGCCATAGAAACAGTGCTCGTTCTCCACATCACCGATAGGCTGCATATTCTGCCTATCCAGATCAATATCGGCGGTCTGCTCGACGTACTGGCCCTTAAAGGTCACGCCATCGCTGACAAGCTCTGCAAAATGCAGCAGGTCTGCGGCGTTCTCAATGCGATACGGGTCCTCATAGGTTCCCTCGCCGTCCAATGCAAATTCAATCTGGCTGGCCTTGTCCCGCAGCTTATACACGGTCACGTCGTCGAACTCCCCAAGCTGCTCATACTGCGTCGGCAGCAGTTCGGCAAACATGTCCTCGATCTTGCGCTGCTCCAACGGCTTTCCGTCGCGGAACTCCCGCTCATGGACCTCCTTGCAGCCCGGGATGTCCTTCCAGACCACAATATCCGGCAGGTTTTCCTCCAGCAGCGCCTTTTCCTCCTGCACGTACTTATCATCTACCACGTCGTAGAACAGAACCGGGACGAATGTGTTCATATTGTAGTTGTCCGTCAAAATATTGAAAATTTTGACGTAGGGGTAGCCGAAGATGACGGAATCCTCCGTCGTGTTTTCCTCGATCAGCTGCGTGATGCCTTCAAACATCTCCTTGTCCTCTTTGGAAAATTTGAAGCCCTTCAGTGCCGGGATGTCCGTGCTGTACGTCTTGTAATTTCGGGGTTTTTCTTCAGTACCCCACCACGCATAGGAGCAGATAACCTTCTGCGCCATGCAGGTGATCGACAGTACAATACAACCAACGATGGCAATGCCCCGGACAGCCAGCTCAATCCAGGCATCCACACCGCAGAAGGAAAGCACCGTTGCCAGCACCGCTGGAACTGCGACCATCGTGCAGAAGTACGGGATGCTGCTGGTGCCGGACGACATAATACCGGAGTACATCGTAGCCAGCGCCGCACAGAACAGCCAGAACATTCCCTCTGCCTGACTGTTCTCTCCCTGACTGCCAACCCTTGCACCATAGCGGACCAACTGCAAAATTGTCAACAGCAGAACCACAACGTAGAACTTCCCCTGTACCGCCTGCCAAACGTCTGTGCCGCGGTAGAGATCATGCAGGAAGTCACTGTTGCCGGAGTTTGCCCCGCCGCAAAAAACAAAGGTCGCCGCCCACGTAAACAGCAGCAGAAGGATGCTGCCCGCCGGGAGCATCACGCGGCTGCCGCGGACCTTGCGCTTTACGCAGAGATATAACAGCAACGCCGTCAGCACCGCGTCGATCAGCAGAATTGCCTGCATCTCCGGACTCTTGCCCAGCAGCTCCAGGAAGGAGGAAATCTCCTTCTCAAAATTGACATAGAGCAGGAGCAACAGCAGCGGGAACAGCAGCGACTGGGCGCGGAGCGCCTTTTCCCGGGACGCTGACACGCCCGTATTTACTGCAAGCAGCACCGCGGCCACAGCGATCAGCCAGTTCTGCACCTTGAGCAGGGCCATGGAAAGACCGCCAAACAGAATCGTAAAGATGCTGCCCTTGCCGCCCGTGTGCATGAACACCTGCTCCACAAATGGGAAGAATGCACCGTTCGCTAGCAGATAGGCCGCGGCCACGGCCAGCGGAATCACCGCACCCGCGACTACAAAAAGGCAGTACCAGCCAAAGCGAGCATCCTTTTTGCGGATGCAGTAAAACGCCAGCGCTGCAAAATACACGATGCCCGACGCCAGAAAAATCGTCTGCTTATTCAGAAAAACCAATCCCAGCATAAAGCCGGCCCCAAAAATTTTGGTGTACCTCTGCTTGCTTGTGTCCGCCTCCTGAAAGCCGATGACGCAATACAGAAGCAGAATCGAAAGAAGAGCAACCGTTTGGTTATAGTCGCCCAGCAGGTCATAGACAGACGACGCGCAGAGCATGACCGAAAACAGACACGCCACAAACGTGCTGACCACATTGATATAGCGCGAGATCAGCCGGAACAGCAGCGTAAAAATAGCAGCGCGCTGCAACAGCCACCAGAGGCGATACAGCAAGAGGCTCCCAAACGAGAGCTTCCACAGCACTGCATCGACCAGCAGATTCAGCGGGGGCAGATAATAGTAGAAGTCCCGGTACGGCACCTTGCCGTGCCAGATCAGCTCCACATAATTAACGTTCCACCCTTCACTGATGGGGAACGTATTGTTCGCATAAATTGCTGAATAACATACCACCGCCAAGAAGATTCCAATCGACAGTACATTTTTTATGGTACTTATTTTAGGTACTGGCATTTCCTGCGCTTTTGGCAGCACAGCTCCCTGCATTGGTCTTCACATTCCTTCCTTGGTTTTGTTCCACATTTTCAACTTTCCAAAATTTTCTGCAACGAGATAAATCATCAATACCCACATCGATGCATTTCCCAGCATTGTTGAAAGACTGATTTTATGATATCCTTCAAGGCTATTAAAAAGACTTATGTATGGGAATTCCCCCATAATCAGCATCATTAGTATAAGCGGCAAAACCGTGTTTTTCTTAAGTTCCGGTCTTTCATAAAGAAGTAATGTAATGGGTATCAATAAATAAATCTCGTTATATATCCAAGAAAATGTCGGAATAAGCGTCAAGACCATGCACAGTGCATAAGCTTTTTCCCATTCTTGCCGGGATATAAAAACAACAAAAATTACCATGCATAGCAATATCAGCATCAACACTCCGGCAATCCAATCCGTCGTTGAAGACTGTACTTTCATCTTTTCGCCAAACGCTTGACAGATATTGGAAATATTAACCTTAAAGCCATATCCAAATCCTTTGGCATTATTGATCGTATCCGCTGATATATCAGTAATATTTTGAAGCATTTTGGCAATGTTCTGAATCCCACCCGTACCTGCAAATGGAAGGATAAAAAGTGCCACACCGTATACAATAGCCTTTACTGCATCCTCTTTATGCTTTTTGTTCAAAAGTAAAAGACCAAAAAACACCGGATATAGCTTCAGACCTGTTGCAATTGCCAGCGATAGCAATGCCAAATTTCTTATTACCGTATTTTCACTGTTGTAATTGAACACAAAAAACATCAGAAAAAGTAATGACAGAATGACAATATTCCCGCGTTCCAGCATAAATACATACGCCGGAGAAGATACAAAGGCCACACTGTAAAGTACTACATCAATGCCTTTCAGTGACAACTTGTTTGCTGCCATGGCACAGACAACGCCTGTTGACACTAGAAAGAACATCGTCCCGACAAGAACCCCATTCGGCGTTACAGATGCTTCGCCAAATGCGAAGCCTGCACTGTAATCTCCCGGAACCATTTTTGAAAAGATCCACAATATCAGATATGTCAGCGGTGGATAGATCGATCTTCCCTCATATGGATGTAAATCTGCCGCATCACGGATTGACTCGAACAAATCCGGATAAATTCCTGCCGTGTCGTATGTCCATGTCATGTATTGGATTGCCTGCCCATTGGATATTGCCAAATAGGCAAGTGCCACCGTTGCAAGAATAATCAAGCAAATACTGAACCACCTTACCGCCAGCCTTTTCTTTCCTAATATCATTGATTCAGATCTCCTTAAATGTCCACAGCTTATTGATAATGAAATTCAGCGGAATCGTAACCAGCAAATTCACAATCGGTGCAATCGTTTTGCTCACGCCGAAGAACGTAACCTCTATCCAAAGCAAAACATTGGAAAGGATCGATGTACCGCCGTAGCTGACATAGGTCTTGCCTAACCGCTTCAGCTTGCTGCGCCAGTCGTTTGCATTTCCGGTAAACACAAACTTATCGTTCCAAAAAAAGGCATTGGCAATGCTCAAAATCGTGCCCAATATGCTGCCTACCATGTACAGGCCCGGGTCGATCCACAAAAAGATATAGTATACCGCCATGGATACCGCCGTGTTGCTCACGCCTACAAGGCCAAACTTGATAAACTGGGCAAGCAGCGCCAAAAATTCCTCTTTGCTTTTCGCGCCCAACAGGGCTAACAATTTCTGCATGGGTCCATTCCTTTTTATTTTCTTATGAACAATCAAAAAGCAAAGTCGGTCTTGATGCTTCCGCGCAGCACGGCTTTGCTTTTTGTCCTATGGTTCGGCCTTTCTGTCTTACTGATTCACAGCCTCGATAATCGTCTTAGCCATGTAGTCGATCATCTCGTCGGTCATGCCGGGATAAACGCCGACCCAGAAGGTGTTGTTCATGATAAAGTCGGTGTTGGTCAGCTCGCCCGCCACGCGGTAGGCGTCGGTGCCGCGGATCTGGTCAAAGCAGGGGTGCTTGATGAGGTTGCCGCTGAACAGCAGACGGGTCTGCACGTTGTGGCTCTCCACATAGCGGGTCACGGCGTTGCGGTCCAGACCGCTCTCCGGCTTGACGGAGATCAGGAAGCCGAACCAGGACGGGCGGCTGTTGGCAGCCGGTTCCGGCAGGATCAGCTTGTCGGCGGCGGGCTCCAGCGCGGCGCGCAGACGGTTCCAGTTGTGGCGGCGGCGCTCAATAAAAGAGGGGAACTTCTTCAGCTGCTCGCAGCCGATGGCGGCCTGCATGTCGGTGACCTTGAGGTTATAGCCAAAGTGGCTGTAGACGTACTTGTGGTCGTAGCCCTTGGGCAGCTCGCCGAACTGACCGTCAAAGCGGTGGCCGCAGAAGTTATCCTGGCCGGAGGGGCAGATGCAGTCGCGGCCCCAGTCGCGGAAGGAGAGGATCAGGCGGTTCAGCAGCGGGTTGTTGGTGTAAACGCAGCCGCCCTCGCCCATTGTCATGTGGTGCGGCGGGTAGAAGCTGGACGTGCCGATGTCGCCCCAGGTACCGGTAAAGCGGGTCTCGCCGTTGATGGTGTACTGGGTGCCCAGCGCGTCGCAGTTGTCCTCGACCAGCCACAGGTTGTGGGCGTCACAGAACGCCTTGACGGCGGACAGGTCAAACGGGTTGCCCAGCGTGTGGGCGATCATGACAGCCTTCGTCTTGGGGGAGAGGGCGGCCTCGAGCTTGGTGACGTCGATGTTGTACTGGGGCACGGTCACATCCACAAACACGGGCACCGCGCCGTACTGGATGGCCGGGGTCACGGTGGTGGGGAAGCCGCAGGCCACGGTGATGATCTCGTCGCCCTTCCTGATCTGGCGGTCACCCAGCTCGGGGGCGGTCAGCGCCATGAAGGCGATCAGGTTGGCGGAGGAACCGCTGTTGACCAGATGGGCGAACTTAACGCCGATCCACTTAGCGAACTCCTTCTCGAACCGGTCTGCAAAGCGGCCTGTTGTCAGCCAGAAGTCCAGTGTGGCATCGGTCAGAGCGCACATCTCCTTCTCGTCAAAGACGCGGGCTGCGTAGGTGATGCGATCCCCCTCCTGATAGGGGGTCTTTTTCTCCTTGAAGTCGTGATAATACTCGGCGACCATCGCCTTGATCTGCTCGCGGGCTTCTGCCTCGTTCTTCCACATAATTATTGCTCCTCCAAAAAAATATTGATTTCCTTTTCCATCTCCGCCGGGACGTCGCCGTTGGCAAGCCAGATCTTGCTGAAGGCGACGGTCTTTTCCATGCACTCGGCCATGTGCCAGCGCGGCGTCCAGCCGAAGGTCGTTTTCAGCTTGCTGCAGTCCAGCTTCAGGAAGTTGGCCTCGTGCGGGGCATTGGCCTCGGCCTGATTCTCCCAGGCGGCGTCGCCGCCCCAGGCCCGGCAGAACAGATCCACCAGCGTGCCGGTGGTGACGCAGTCGCAGTCGTCGGGGCCTACATTATAGTAGCCCGCAAAGCGGTTGTCCTCGTACTGGCGCTGGGCGATCAGCAGGTAGGCCGCCAGCGGCTCCAGCACATGCTGGTACGGGCGGGTCGAGTAGGGGTTGCGCACGCCGATCTTACGGCCCGCGGCCATGGCGCGGACGCAGTCGGGGATGATGCGGTCATTGGCAAAGTCGCCGCCGCCAATGACATTGCCCGCGCGGGCCGTCGAGACAGCCACGGTCTTATCGGCAAAAAAGCTGTTGATGTAGGAGTGCGTCGCCAACTCCGAGCAGCTCTTGCTGTTGGAGTAGGGGTCGAAACCGTCCAGCGGCTCGTTCTCGCGGTAGCCCCAGGCCCACTCGTTGTTGTGGTAGACCTTGTCGGTGGTGACGTTCAACACCGAGCGGGGCGCTCTGCCCTGCTGCTGGGCCAGCCGCACACATTCCAGCAGGTTGACCGTACCCATAACGTTCGTCTCATAGGTGTAGCGCGGGTCCTTGTAGCTGTCGCGCACGATGGGCTGCGCGGCCAGGTGCAGCACAATGTCGGGCTGCGCCGCGTCAAAAGCGGCCTTCAGCGCGTCAAAGTCGCGGATGTCGCCGATGACGCTGTGCATCTTGTCCTCGACGCCGGCGATGGAGAAAAGGTTCGGCTGCGTCGGCGGCTGCAGGCTGTAGCCCGTGACCTCGGCCCCGGCCATCAGCAGCATCTTGCAGAGCCAGCTGCCCTTGAAGCCGGTGTGACCGGTGACGAACACCCGCTTGCCGCGGTAAAATTCAGGATCGTAATGTACCATCATCAATCCTCCCACTTCTTCCAGGGCGCGTTGCCGGTGGCAAGCATTTTCTCCAGGACCTGCTTCTCGCGGGCGGTGTCCATGCACTGCCAGAAGCCCTTGTGGATATAGCTCATCAGCTGACCCTCCTCAGCCAGCTTCTGCAGCGGCTTCTGCTCAAAGACGCAGGCGTCGCCGTCCAGATAGTCGAA
>ENA-UONW01001412-UONW01001412.1-human-gut-metagenome-genome-assembly--contig:-CS52-NODE-1412-length-28994-cov-22.168009_pt1 | contig 28994 bp, 30 predicted proteins | sample MGYA00242463_ERZ724010 | MGnify/ENA metagenome assembly ERZ724010 | reverse complement strand
TCTGCTTTTCATGAAGTTGGACTCACTACTTTAGGGTTTAGCGGACAGTAATATATTTGAATATTTACACTCCGGTATTGGCTGATTACCGCAATCTGTTTATCGCGTCCAATCCCGACAAATATTCTCAGGATGTGAAGGTGTCGTTTTCTTACCGATACCGCAATCCGATGAAGTCGCTGTTTGTCAATCTGTCAGCGGGGTATGGGTATCGGCGCAGTTCCATAATGGCCAATCAGCTGTTTGTCGGGGATTTGATAATCTCAACCTATGCCGACCGGCTTTACGGAAGCGATAACTGGTATATGAAGGGTGGTCTCAGCAAGGGACTCGGCCACAGCAAAATGGTTGTGGGGGTGGAGGGTAGTGTCTCGCTCGCGTCAGCCTCATCGATGCGTGAAAGCTCGGTTGTCCCTTTCAGTCAGGCGACAGCCCAGCTGAAACCATATTTCAAGGGGAGCATTCTCAGGTGGCTCTCGGCAAACTATGATGGGAGTTATGGATTCTCAAGGCTCGACATAAACAATGACCGGAGCAGTTACCATACTTTACATCAGAATCTTTTCGCGACGATTATTCCGAATGACCATGTTCAGTTCACCCTCGGCGCGGAGCATTTCCTCACACATTTCCCGGAAGGGAACAACGCCGGTCTGATATTGCTTGACGCATCGGCTGTCGGCAGGCTCAACGACAAAGTGAGACTGACCCTCACCGCAGACAACATTCTTGACCAACGCAACTACAAGTATGTGAATTACGGCACACTCTCCCGCTCGGAACAAGTCTTCAATATCAGGCGCCGCTCAATCCTTCTCTCCCTTCAATACCGTTTCTGACATGCGGTCATTCTATAATGAGACTATCATAGATGCGGCGGTGTCGTCGGCAACTTTGTCCCCCTTGGTCTGGCGGATGATTTCGATGGCGAACGGTAAGGTTGTGCCGGGGCCTTCAGAAGTGACCAGATTCGGGGCGGTCACGACTTTTTCCTCGACATATTCACCTCCGTTGGCGTTGATTTGATCTCTTAAACCGGGATAGCATGTCGCTTTCTTGCCTTTCAGGATTCCCAAGGGAGCGAGAACCACAGCCGGTCCGGCGCATATCGAGGCTATGCGGCCGCCTTTGTTGAAATGTTCGAGCAGCATCCGGGAGACGGCCTCGGATGCGTGGAGGTTGGGAGCCCCGGGTACACCTCCGGGCACGATAAGCCAGTCGGCATCACTGATATCGATGTCAGAAATCAGTGAATCGGCAACGATTGTCTGGCCGGTGGCGCCTTTGATTTGAAGGGTGGAATCGACGGCCACCGCCACAACGGGGATTTCAGCCCGGCGGAGCGCGTCGATGGTCGCCATCGCCTCGATTTCCTCAACCCCTGGGGCGAGGAAGATATAAGATTGTTTCGCTTTTATAGTCATAGCGCAAAATGACAAGATTGCCACAAGGGCCAATCTTCTTAATGAGAACATATCCTTATCGATTTATACACAATGATAAAACACCCGCCGCCCCCAGACGGTTCTATTTTTTCTTTGACTTCGGAAAAGGCAGATGCTCCCACAAGGTCTCAATCACTTTAAGAGTCTGCTGACGATTACGGAAATCAAGGATATATCCCTCTTTCGCCCCTTTGTATGCGCAACCGGTCTCCGCATCCGACATCAAGTCGGCAATACACGGCAGTTTTTTGACAAAGGCCATGTTGTCACATGCCGTTATCACGCATTTTTCATTCACATAGATGACATACTCGCCCATCATCTTGCGGGCGCGTATTTCGCCCAAAGGAGCAAGTGTCTCGCAGACGGATTCTATGAATTCAGCGGTACAGGCCATGATGTTTACGCGGGGGGGGAACAGTGAGCAGAAACCTTGTTTGTTGAACTGATAATACATCTCGATACGTTCTGGAGAGTCATTCTCAAGAAGCAGAAGCAATTCCCGCGTGAATTCAAGCACGCCGGAACCGTTGGCTGTCACGACACCGCCGTCTGAGATGGCCTGCTGATGAAGGTAGCCAGCCGGGTTGGTATAGTTCTCTGCGCCCCATATTTTCAGCTGGCTGATTCCATTTCCGGTATGTTTTATGTCGTTTAGGAATCTATTTTTTGCCAGGAAGGAAGCACCATTGCAGATTGCTCCGACAATTTTTCCGCTCTTGATGGCTTTCTCCACAACCGGCACCACGCTTTCCGCGGCTGGAGTCAACCAGCCGTAACCACCAATAAGCACCAGCGCCGCATAATCGTCAGGCATATCCCCGAAAGTATAGTCGGGAATGACTTTGAACCCTCCAATGGCAGCCACCGGTTCGCGAGACTCCGCCACAATCTTGTTGACATATTTCGGATTTGGTTTTAGCTGTTGCTCGTCACTGCTGACGGCTTCCATCAGATATACCATTTCATGGGCGGCAAAATCCGGCAAAAGTATGTAAAGTATTTCGTTGCTCATATTTACTAATTAAACTTAGTGATGAAATCATAGAGAAGAGGGAGGTGTTTGGCAAATCGGGTAATTTTTTTGTGAAAAAAATGTGCCCTTATATCCGCTTTGACATTTTCAAACAAGCTGGTTGTTTTCTTATAAGCAGGAAGGATTTGCTGCTCAGCCTCAGAGATTACAGTGACCACCTCCCTTATGGAGTCGAAAGCTTCCTCTAAGTTTCTATTGCTTAGCTTGCATACGATCTGTTCAATTTCATCATCCTCGTTCCAGATAAATACCACAAGGCAAGGTAAGTCTTGGGATTCCTCCAATGAAAACACCTCAAGAAATTTTCTGTTTTCATTAGGTTCGACCCAGGTTTGAACCATCATTTGGAATGAACCAGGCATAGAGGAGTATGGGATTCGATAACGTCCCGAGGCTAAAGGCTTTACCGCAAATATCGGCCATCTGGGACCAGATATCTCGTCTAACTCATTCCAAAAGGCAGCATCCTCTAAGGTTTTTACGATATATGAATGACGACGAGTATACATTATAAAGCCGAAAATGCGGGATTCGGCAGAATCGCATTTTAACCTCAGTGCGGTTAATCCGAATTCTTCTTCAAGGGGGAACATACGTTGCTGTTTAACGGTTGCTGATTCAAAAGCAAAGATAATAAAACTAATGCATTCTACACCGCATAGCCTACGGAAATTCCTCGGAATGCACCACCACATCGGCTTCGAGCAAATCCCGTAACAGATGATGCCAACCGTTAGTATCAGATAGATACAGTATCCTCAAAACATACAAATTGGAAGGGCTTCTCAATGCCCGCTGGCCACTGGGCGCATATCTCTTGCCAAGTCCAAAATAAAGGTTGAGTAATTGAGTCTGTAAGAAATTCTTTGCAAAAGCAAGAGATATCGTTATTAGTGGATGGATTCTTCGCGTCGGTAATAAATATTACCTTTTTTGATTCCGAGTCTTCGCGTATGATATTGCGAATCAACTGATAATACTGAATGCAATCCTTCTCACTCAGCGATTTTTTGGTGATTTCAGAAATTCGATTCTCAGGGCGCGTGAGCATTGTCCGTCAATATTTCCCTCGTGATATGTGTTCATATCTTCGGGCGTGACTGGGTAACGCTCATATCTGTCGGCGTCCCATTGGCGCATAAGATACTCGTTTTTAAGCCACGATGTAATCACAGCGGCATCTGAAGGTTGATATGAACGTAATGTGAGGCTCATTTGCGTTTGGCGATAGGGATTCTAAGAACGGTTTTCATCTTTTCGGGACTGCATTTTCTCGGATCAGAAAGATATATCTCATGGTGGCGGCGACTCGGTGTAATATCCTTTAAGTAACCGTTTGATTCAATATACCTGTCAATAGCATCAAGAGACATCGACTCTGTGTCGTATGACCCGGTATGCATGATTTGCGAACATAGACCTTCCTCAAAACTCATATGGTAAAGAGAGGAGCAATCAAGTCCTTTTTTACGGCACACCTCTCTTTTGGCCCATTCCACGTCATCATCCTCCACAAAATCGGGAACACGTATCATTGCAATCCATCGGAAAGCAGACTTATCTGTGAAATCATCTGTGATGGTATTGTCAGTCCACCATAGACCCTCAAGTGGAGGTACGACGTATTCAAAGAAACCATCGATACGGTAATCTGTCTTGTAACTCATTTTCAGAGCATAAGCCACAGGATAAAGAATGCCTAAAGCCTGCTGGTATTCTCCGTCCGGCTCATTAGGGTTTCCATTGCCATTGACAGCGATAAACTTCATCTCAGGCACTTCCACGATAGTTGGAGTAGCCTTAGGCATATACAGTCCCTTGTATTCTTTCTTGTAGTCAAACGCCATTTCTGAACTTTTTACCGTTATAATTCTGTTTTACCTCGTCGATTGACTTGCCGCCAATGCCAAAGTTCTCGTCCGGCAACTCCTTTATGGCAACAGTGAAAAACTGCTCCCGGGATATGGGTTATCTCGGAGGTCGTGGCTGTAAGACTCTTAATCAACTGTTGTTTCTGTTCTGCGGTCAACTGCCCGCTCTCGATTGATATACTCGATTGATATATAAGGCATAATCAGAAGATATTTTTGAGAGCATCATTGCCGAACATCGTCGGAGTAAATTCCACAATCTGATAATTGGCGATACCGTTGATGTTGAACGGTTTTTTTGCAATTATGGCATCCACTACAGTACGGTCGTCTGCTTTAATCATAAATCACTCCGCCCACCTGCGGTGTCTGTGGCCCGGAAGCAATGAAATCACCTGTGGCGTAATGTTTAGCGAGATATTCACGGTGTGCGGCAAGGAATCTATCAACCTCGCTCAACGTTTTCTTATATGTATGAATTGCTATAAACATATCAATATTCTGAATTTTCACGGTTTGAAATTATAGTGTCGAAGTTGTCGCGCCCCCAGTTGATGAGGGCTTCGACATGAGGCAAAAGTGTTCTGCCGAAGTCCGTTACCGAGTATTCTGTCCGTGGAGGTACGTCCGGGAACAGTTCACGGCGGATTATGCCGTCCGTGGTCAACTGTCTGAGAACTTGCGAAAGCACTTTCTCCGATACCGACGGGATGTTTCGGTACAATTCATTGAAACGCACCGGCTCGTTCTCGGATATCTTCACGAGAACAACCATTGCCCATTTGTTGCCCAGCCATTCAAGCATCGGAGCAGCCTTGCAATATTCGTAGTCTAATTTTTTTGCCATTGTCAACAATGCAAAAATGGTTGATTATTAGTAATACTGACTTTTCGGTAAGGGTCAAACCTCTTGGTAAGTCATTGCTTTCACTCTGATAATCACCTAATTTTGCACTGCGAAGTTACAAAAAATAAACGAGATATGATATACCCGGAACTACATTTCACAGGGCAGGTATGGCGACCGCCATACGAAGCCAACTCACAACTCCTGCAACTTACGTCGGGATGCACATGGCACAAATGCAAGTTTTGCAGCCTTTATCACGGTACACCGTTCCGTATGTCACCGTTATCGGAAGTGGAGGAAGACCTGAAAGTCATCCGCCGGTGGCAGCCACGCGCCCGACGTGTCTATCTCACAGGGGCAAATCCATTCGCATTGAGTTATGACAAATTAATGGATGTAGCTTTCCTCTTGAGAAATTATCTGCCACACATGGTATCTTTCGGAATGTTTGCCCGTGTGACAGATATCAGGCAAAAGTCAGTGGAGGAGCTGAAGAACCTGAGACATCTCAAACTCGACAGCATCAACATCGGCATCGAAACAGCACACGACCCGACACTGGAGCGTATGAACAAGGGTTATCATGCTTCCGACATACTCGAACAGCTTTCAAAACTTGACGAGGCAGGCATCCGCTACAATGTGTTTTATCTCAACGGGCTCGGAGGCAAAGGCAACGGCGAGGCAAGCGCGATAGCCACCGCGGATGTACTGAACAAACTGCATCCCTGCATCATCAATATCGTTTCACTGACGATATTTCCCGAATCTCGATTATATCAGGAGGTATTGGACGGCACATACATAGAGGAACCAGAGATTGAGCGTCTGGTAGAGATGCGTACTCTTATCGATCGACTGAATATCAAGGTCAATCTGTTAGGACATCATATTTCCAATACGGTACCAATCACCGGAGCATTGCCGGATGACAAAACCGCAATTCTCCGTGAGTTTGACAAAGCGATAGCCCAGTTTCCGGAAAAGGAATTGAAAGCCTATCGGAACAGGATATGGCATCTGTGAAGATTTCGATCCTGCTTTCAGCCTGCTCATTTTGGGCAGGCTTCTTTTCGTTGGTACATCGACCATAGAATCAATTAATGGAATTTCAGGGTAATCCTATTTCTATGAGTGGGATGTGGATTGGCACGGAATTTGCAGGTAATAGAATTGTGTGATCAATAGGCACACAGCTAAAATTGAAACGGATTAATCCTGCGTTTGTTTAACTAAAATTATTAAATTGTGATGTCAATTACATTGGAAAATCTTGCTAAATTAGGAGCAAGTATGATTGTTGATGCCGAGGGCATAATGAGTAGCGCCTTGGAATCAATTGCAAAAAAATGCGCAGAAAGCGGGGCCAAGCTGTATATCAAAAATGCGCATAAGCTGATGTCTATCGCTCTAGAGAGTATTGCTAAGGCAGGTAAGGGGAATGTGACCTTCGATTTCTCGAACGATAAGAAAAAGTAGGTTCCTTCAAGTGTCGGTAATCAAAGAGGCTGTGTTCAAAATAGGCGATCCTCTGTTTTTCTCTGTCGATAATTTCCGGGAGCGCATCCTGCATACGAGGCGTTTTATAATGGCTTGACCGGATTCGATAAAGAGGAGTTCAAACGCTTCCACCGGTCTCACCCTACGCTGACCAATCAGGAAGCGATGTCGATGTTCAAGCTCAACCACGGACACTCCCAATGCATGGGAATGTCTCACGGATTATAGCCCCAACGCCACCGAGAGAGACTTCTCCTCCCTCGGTGGCTATATTTTATAATGCATCTACATTGCCGGATTGTATATTTTGAATAGAGCTTTGGATTTTTTCAATGGGCCAGTTCCACCATTGTATCTCCATAAGTTTCTGTATAACTTCCGGTGCGAATCTTTTACGAATCTCTTTCCCCGGAACACCGCCAACGATTGAATATGGCTCTACATCTTTGGTGACGACAGCTCTTGTACCGATAATCGCTCCGTCACCAATGCGGACTCCGGCCATGATGACTGCGTCATAGCCTATCCATACATCATTGCCAATCACAATATCGCCTTTGTTGTCCCACGCTGTGGCCACTTCTGATTTCGGCAAATTCCATTCCTCAAAGAACAAAGGGAAGGTATAGGTAGAAAGTGATTTAAGCGTATGGTCGGCGCAGTTGAAAATGAACTTTGCACCGCAGGCTATCGAACAGAACTTACCGATAATAAGCCTGTCATTATTTATCGGATAATGATAGAGGACATTGTTTTTCTCGAAGTCTCGTGGATCATTCACAAAATTGTTGTATATTGTGAAATCTCCGACCTCGATTGTCGGGCGCGTGACAATCGATTTCAGATACACCGTCTGTGTATCACCGGTTCTTGGATAAATCTTGTCGTTCTTCATTTTGGGATTATCAGCTTATACATAGTTGCTATATCCTCCGCTACCATCTCGAATTTTGACTTTTCAATCAAGATGTTCTGCCCCGTCATAATATAAGAGGGTATAATGCGTATCCCTTTATAGAAAATTTCGGTATTACGCAATTTGTAGGTTGATATACTTGGAACGGCATTTTTCCCGGATTCTTTCTTGCTGATGGTGTTGAACGCTTTTTTTGCAACATCCCCCATCAACATGATAACCTTAAGATTAGGAAACAATTGAATTTCACGTTCAAGAGCAGGCAGACTTTTTTCAATACTTTCCTTTGAAACAGCGTATTCCGATTTAGGAGTCTTGACAGCGTTTGTTATATAAATGCCGAGGTTCAATATATCATGAATGCTGTTTACCTCAATACCGGCATGTAGAAACAGAGGTATAGTAGTCGACATATATGCTGAATCGAGTTTTCCATAGAAATCATCGTCAGAATCAATAGGTACAACTTCGTTTATCATGATAGCCTGTATCGTTTCCGGCTCGACAATTACGTCATTAAACGTCAATTTTTTTGTATTTTCGGAAAATTGCTGCAACTCTGCCTTTACATTCATAATCTTATTCTTTTAAGGATAAAACTCATATTTTCGCCAAGATTGCGCATGTTTGCCATACCTTCATCATCATTTATGACATCTCCTACATTCTTGCCGTAAACCATATTCCAGTATGTTGAGCCAACAACAATCATCTCCTTATTGAGCATAAAATGGTTCATGGTATCGACAGTTGTCATTCCTCCGCCACGACGAACAGCTGCAACCGAAGCTCCGACCTTATGGTGAAGAAGTCCGGGATTGGTGGCGACAACGACACCGGCACGCTCCAGAAACGCTTTCATTTTGGCCGAAACGTCGGCGGAATAGACCGGGGAACCGAGTATGATGCCGTCGGCATCGACCATTCGGCTGAATATCTCCGCAAAACCGTCTTTGGTAAACACACAGTTACCTCGACCTTTGCAGGCGAAACATCCCCGGCATGGCTGAATCTCATAATCAGCCAACTGTATCAGCTCTGTTTCAATGCCTTCTTTGTTCAGTTCATCAAATACTTTGCCGATAATGATAGCCGTGTTTCCGTCGTTGCGTGAGCTTCCGTTAATACCGATTACTTTCATAGCTTCTGGTGCTGTTCCATCTCAATACAATTCCATGTTTCGCCCAGACACTGATAGCTTTCTGCCTCCGGTCTTGAAACTCGATGAAAACCGGCGGCTTCATAGCAACGAATGGCGGACGGATTATTTTCAAAGACACCGAGCGATACTTTTGTAGCTCCAAGCGTTTCAAAAGCATATTTGACTGCCTTTGTAACAAGAGCTTTGCCTAAACCGCACCCACGTTTTGAATCATCGACAATAACGAATCCCAATCGTTGCTCCGTAGGCCTGTCAGCCGGAGTGCGCAAGGTGATGTACCCGACAATATCATCGCCATCCGTCATTGTCAGAGCGCGAGAGCGTTGTCCGTCAATATTTCTCTCGTAATATGTGTTAATATCTTCGGGCGTGACAGGATAATGTTGGTATCTGTCGGCACACCACTGGCGCATTAAATACTCACTTTTGAGCCACGATGTAATCACGGCGGCATCCGAAGGCTGATATGGGCGTAATGTCAGGTTCGTGGTTTGTAGTTGCGTTTAATCTCGTCGATTGATTTGCCGCCAATACCGAAGTTCTCATCAGGTAGTTCCTTAATGGTAACAGTGAAGAACTGTTCCGGAATATGAGTTATCTCAGAGGCGGTTGCTGTCAGGCGTTCTATGAGTCGTCGTTTCTGTTCAGCGGTTAATCGTCCGCTTTCTATTGATATATATGGCATACCGCTAATTGTTTTGAATATTTCGTTTATTAAGGTATTTACTTATTCCCATTGCAGTCCACCCGATAATCAAATAGACAGAGGCATATATGATAAACCACACTTCCCTAATGTTAAAGAACAGCCACGTTCCGGCAAGAAATGCGATGGACGATACCAAAGGCAGATTCCACATCCGGCGTATATCTTTGCCGCAACGGAATCCAAGTATAGCGGAATATATCGGATTGACAATGAAGAACAATATCATGCACAATGCCATTCCCGAACATTCCGACGCAAGTCTGGCCACAGCAAACGGAAACGCGAACATCACCGCAACAGTAACGGCAATCCAAGTTGTGATTACTTTGCGACTTTCCATAGCAGCTTACAGTTATATAGCCAGACAATCTAACTATTCAATTTTTCCAGCGTTTGAGATGCGGGAAGAATTGGCGCATTTGCTCTTTCATCTGCTCGACTGTAAGATTCTGACCGGAGTTTTTGTTTATCTCCTCGGTGAACTGGGCGCAGTGGTCTATCATCTGCTCCATAGTCATATCCTGCGTGAATTTGCCGTCCTTGTAACAGTAGATACAGTAATCTTCGTTGGGCGTGTCATCAGCATTCGTACCGAGGATTTCACTTGTGAGAGGAATTCCGCAGCTCTGACAGAATTTCATTTCCATTGTTTTTTCTTTTTGCCCATCAGTCCGACAGGGCGATTCGTAAATACAAAAGCGCGGACTGCCAATGCAGCATTCTAAGTCGAAAGTCGTAGGAAACCTAAATGCACGAATGTAGTATGGCAGCCCATGCTGTATGCGTGAGAACCACTATACTATCCTTCTGCAGTGTCTTGAATTTCCTACGTTCTCGACTTACAAGAGAGCATACCGCTTCTTATTTCTAAAATGTCATAGGCAGTTTTTACTATATGCCTATATTTGTGTCAACCCTACCGCAAAGTTACGAAATTATTATGAGATTTTAACGGTTAAACGTGGTGATCTGGCGGAATTTTGGCTGAGGTCACCACATTTTTACAGTCTGATTTACAGTCTGATGATGGTTTAAGTCTGTTAAAGTTTGGGGTTATGGAGCGGTGACGTGGGGTTGAATGATGCTGAATGATTTTTAATAGATATAATTTGTGTGCTGATTATCAGTATATTAACCAATCGCAATAAAAATACGCGCCTGTTGCGACAAGCATAATGTACAATGATACAGCACGTTAGTATGGGTGTGGATGAATAAAAGACCGCTAACTTATTGAGAATTAGCTGCCTTTTGTGGTGCCACCAGCACCATTTTTATTAAATTGAAATGGATTTACCTGAATCACTCTAAATGCTAATAATCTTATTATCAACCAAATTAAACAGAATTAAATTTACTTGGATATGTTAAATTTCAAAATTCATAGGTAACTTTATAGGTAACTTCTGAAAAGTTTACTATCTTTGCATTCGGGGAATCGAACTTTTGAAAATCCCGACCAACTGACAAAAAAGCTACCTATCGGGCGGGAATCGAACTTTTGAGAATCTCCCCCAATAGACAAAAAGTTACCTATTGAATTACCTGTAAAGTTAAACGTATTATGGCAAAGACTCTCTCCAGATTCTATCTGCTCAAAAAAGACGAGAACAAGGACAAGGCAACCCTTTTCGTAAGGGTGCAAGACCCCATACGCAAAATTGATGTCCAGTTTACCACTCGGCTCCGAGTGTCGGTGCCGGAGTGGAAGGTGGCTGTGTCGAGCGAGGACGCATTGGCACGGCATCGCAAGGAGTATCCGAAACTGCATGACAAGCTCGGTCGTATCGAGGTTATGCTCAAACGGGAGATGGAGGCTCCTGAATTTGACCGCGAAAAAGTCAAGCATGAGATAATGGCTATCGCCGACCCTGAGAAATCCGAGATTGTGCGCCGTCAGCAGGAAGCCGAAACTATTGCAAGGGAACGTGAGGAACAGCAGCAACGGGAAGAAGCCGAGAAAGCCCGCATCGCCGCTGAAACTGAACGCTCGAATATCTGGAATTTCCTTGACCGTTTTGTCGATGAGATAAAATCCGGCAAACGGCTGAACGGCAACAACCGCTATACCGCCGGAAGCTGCAAGGCATGGAACAGTTTCCGAAAACTCTATAACGGATTTGACCCGCGCCACAAGCTGACATGGGCGGATGTTGACCGTGCGTTGGTGACGAAGTTTCTCGATCACCTTCATAAGCTCGACTACATGTGCAGCTCTGTCAACAAGTATCTCGTATCCTTCCGTGCTATGGTGGGCTACGCATACGAGGACGGACTGCACAACAACGACCGTGCGCTGAGCTGTTTCTCCAAACGCAAGGTTGAGGAAAGCGACAAGGCTGTCGAAATCTATCTTACCGAAAGCGAGTTGCAGGCATTGGCTGATATGGAGCTGGCGGGGCTTAAAGACCAAGTGCGTGATATTTTCCTTGTCGGTTGCTATACTTGTCAGCGCGTCAGTGACTACAACAATATCCAACCGGAGGACTTCACGACAACTGCGAAAGGCACACCTATTATCCGTCTTGTCCAGCAAAAGACCCGCAACGAGGTGAAGATTCCGATAATGAATCCTAACCTCGAAGCAATCTGCAAGAAATACGAGTATAATCTCCCCTCTGTTGTTGACCAGATTCTTAACCGCTACATAAAGGAGATACTGAAAGACCTCTCCGAAAGAGTGCCGACACTTGCAGTCAAGGTACCGACAAAGCTCACGATGAAACAGAAGGAAAAAGAGAAAGTCGGAGAACTGACGGTAGAGCGCAACGACAAAGGAGATGTGATGATGCCCCGCTACGATTGCGTCACCACCCACACTGCCCGACGCAGTGGCATTACCAATATGTACCTCTCCCACAAATTCACCATCGTACAGATGATGCACGTCAGCGGCCACAAGACACAAAAGACTTTCATGGACTACATCAAGCTCTCATCAGATGAAATCGCCGATGAGATAGACGCAATCGTCAACGGTGCAAAAGAAGAAGTGTTCTGATAAATTAATAATATCCAAAGCTGATACTTGTGAGATTTCTTAAATTTACGCGATTTAGATATGACAACTTTCATTGACAATTAATATGATTAAAGTTTTATTTCTTTCGCGGCAAACTCTATGTAAATAATATGAAAAGGATTAATCAAAACAGAGGAAACATTCTCCTTCTATTTACGCGAGATCCATTATTAACTCTTCTCCATGAAGAGCTGGAATATTTCATGTCAGACGATGAGCGGCTTCTCGGAGTCATCCTACGTGATAAAGTTGATTCAGATTGTTTTCATGCTATACTCCTGGACCGAAAGTTAGATGGAAAATATACGATCGTAGATTATAACCAGGATAATGAGACAATTGGGCGAGCAAGACAAAAACTCTCCCATATGATGAATAGGTACAAGTATCCATTTCCATCGTATCAGATTACACAATCTGTATTTTTTAATCCGGTCGTTAAGCCAAAACAGGAACATCCATCTTTTAAGGAATTGAGAGATAACCCATTTTTTGCGGCGGCAAAAAGAGTAATTGAGGAGATTTCTTTCCATTTTAATGATAAGGACAACAACTTTGTTGATCAATTTCAGTCGCAGAACGGGTTTGACGCGAGAGTGTGGGAGCTTTATCTTAAGTGTTATCTACGTGAGGAAGGGTTCGATTTTGAGGAAAAGTATGCTGTACCGGATTTTATTGTAGAGAAGAGAAAGAATAGAGTTGGAATAGAAGCTGTAACTGTTTCGGAAAAGAATAAAAAGATTCAAACTGACCCATACGATATAAAACTGATACAAGACGCACTCAAAAACGATATGCCTCTTATGTTTGGATCACCACTCTATACAAAGGTAAAACATACTTGCGAGAACAGTAATTATTGGAATCTGCCACAGATGAAGGATGCCCCTTTTATATTAGCCATTGCAGATTTTCACGGTATAATGTCCATGACTTGGACTTTCCCTGCGATTGTGAGTGCATTATATGGTATTGATCAGACTATTGAGGTTGATGAAAACAATGATCCGCGATTGAAGACTATAAACGGGCTTAATCACTTTAAAAAGAATGATACAGCCATTCCACCGCTCTTTTTCTCAAAGGAATTTGAGAATGTGAGTGCCGTGTTATTCTCGCCATGTGGTACTATATCGAAGTTTAATCGGATGGGAGTACAAGCCGGCTTTGGTATACCAGGGTTCAGTACACTTGTGCAAATAAAAACATGTTATAACCATCTTGAGAACGCCTTCTTCCCCAACCTGATCATGGAACCTATTACTGAAGAAAGCAATGAAACTTGGGCTGATGGTATCCAGATATTTCATAATCCGCTAGCTGTACGTCCTCTTGACCATGATCTATTCCCTTCCGCAGGACACCATTTTTATAAAGACGGTCAGCTATACAGTCAAATACCCAAAGAGCATGTCATAAGCACTACAACATTCAATATTAGGGGCAATCCGACAGTGCCGTACACAAGAATAGACTCCAAGAATGTATTTGTGGATGCATCTCGACAATGGAACCTATAAAATGTAGCTATCCTATTGAATTAATAAATATGTATCTTAAAACTCGAATGCCCACAAGATACAAAAGACCTTCCTTGACTACATAAAGCCGTCATCAGATGAAATCGCCGATGAGATAGACGCCATCGTCAACGGAGCAAAAGAAGAAGTGTTCTGACCGACCTCGGTGTGCAATTGGCTAAAACTCCAACGGACAGTTGGAGTTTTCATATCGCCTGATATTTTCTTTTGCCCAGCCATATATAGACAGGTTTAGTTCATCGGGCATATATAGTGCCCGAACTGAACTGATATGACTTTGCAGAAACCGCGAAGGTGCCAAATGTGCAAAAATATGTGCGATTTGGCACGCTGATGTAAACAGACATAGGCAGGCAATTTACGACGGTGCCAAATCGCTGAATTCAGACCCACATTTGGCACTCTCGTGGATTTTTATTAAATTTGCAGCCTAATATAAATTCTATGATAGGAAGAAAGCAAGAAACAGAGCTGTTAGAGCAAGCATATAATTCTAACCGATCAGAGTTTATTGCCATCTACGGTCGCCGTCGAGTTGGCAAGACATTTCTTGTAAGGCAATTATTTGCAGATAAAATTGCCTTTACATATTCAGGAATGCCGAATGTCCCGACAAAGGTTCAGCTATATAATTTTTATAGAGAACTACGGGCGCAGGGGTGCAAGGCTCAGTCTGCACCAAAAAATTGGACCGATGCGTTCTTTATGTTAAGGGAACTTGTTGCATCTAAACCGGAAGGTAAGAAAGTCATATTTCTTGACGAATTGCCTTGGATGGATAGTCGTCAGTCAAGTTTTCTTCCTGCATTTGAAAATTTCTGGAATGCGTGGGCATCTGCCCGAAACGATATCCTTCTGATAATATGTGGCTCTGCCACATCATGGATTGTGAAGAAAATTCTTCATAACAGAGGGGGGTTGCACAACCGGCTAACAAATCAAATCTGCCTTCAGCCCTTTAATCTGAAAGAGTGCGAGGACTACGTAACAGAAATGGATTTGCCATTAAATCGCCAGCAGGTAATCGAGGGATATATGGTATTTGGTGGAATTCCCTTTTATTGGTCACTTCTTGAACGAAACAAGAGTCTCACGCAGAATATTGACTTGTTATTCTTTGGAAGGAATTCGAAGTTAAAGGATGAATTTCAGGAACTCTATAGGTCATTGTTTACCAAACCTGAAGTATATGTTGGTATAATAAAGGCTCTTGGAACTAAGAAAGCAGGCATGGCGAGAGACGAAATTATTAGTTCCGCAGAGCTTGATAGCGGAGGAAAATTGACCGGTTATCTTGAAGATTTGGAAAACTGTGGATTCATCCGCCGTTATCAGTCTATTGGAGCTAAGACAAAGAATGCACTGTACCAGTTAGTCGATAATTTTACATTATTCTATTTCCGTTTTATGGAAGGAAAGAATATCATAGATGCCAATTATTGGTCGAAGATACAGACTGCGCCAATATATCATAACTGGAGCGGTCTTGCTTTCGAGAGGGTGTGCCTCTTGCACTCTGAGCAGATAAAGAAGGCCCTTGGAATAAGCGGCGTAATTACAAATGAATACTCATGGCGTACCGCTGCTAATGAAGATCATCCCGGGGCGCAGATTGACCTTTTGATTGACCGAAGCGACAAAGTGATTAATCTCTGTGAGATTAAATATTCCGACAGCCCTTACACCATAGATAAGAAGTATCTGGAGAACCTGCGTAATAAAGTAGCCTTGTTTCGCCAGATTACAAAGATACGCAAAGGGATCGCCCTGACAATGATAACAAGTTCCGGACTTGTGAAGAACTCCTATTCGATGAATAATATTCATTCGCAAATCACAGCCGATGACTTGTTTATGGACGCATAAATTACAGATACAATCACAATAAAAGATGAATCAAATTGATAGAGATTTTGAACAGCGTGTCAAAGTCGCAGACGCTGTCAAGAAATACAATGAGAATCCTACTCCGGAAAACTCATCAAAATTTTTGGTAGAATTGGCAAAACTTGGCATCGTTTGGTCCAATAACACCGAAGAAGAAAAAGAGGTAGCCAAAGACTGGGCAGATTTGAGCTATGAGTTGTTCGTATCCAAGGATTACGACAAAGCAAGGGCACTACTCGTAAAGCTGATGTCAGATATAGGCCAGCATTCAGTCAAGGTTACGAGATAAGTTTCATTTGCCCAACCTACACAAATATAGGTTTGGTTTAATTGGGCATATATAAAGCCCGAACTAATCCGAACCAGTTGAAGCTCAGTTATTTTTTGTATTAACTAAAACAAATTTCGCAGACAGATATGTTATTAAGCATAAAGAGACAATGATGATGAGTCAAGAAAAATTAGTAACTTTGCATATTTAATACAAACTCGAATATGTTTGATTTAAGAGATATAAAACATTGGCGTCGCTCATTTGGCGTTTATCCAATAAATGTCAAGGCTAATACTCCCTCGCAATACGCTCTCCTGACAGGTGGTGTGGGGGATTTTTGTCTTGATGTGTCACCAGAATTGGATAAAAGAAATTTCGACAGAATAGCATGGTCTCTTAATACGAAAAATTATATTGCCGTAGGTAATGATGATGTTAAAATCTATAATTGGCTAAAAGACGATGTTGAGTCAATAGAAAAACGTCACGTCGAGAATAATATAGACAAATTCTATAAGTATATTTTATCCTCATCCTATGCAACAGTTAATGATGTTGTACCTTTCATTATAAGTTTGTTTAGGAAAATGAGGAATTTAACTCATGAAGACAGAGCTCCACTAGAGGCTTTAAATTATTTATATATACTATTACTTTCTCTTTCATATGATGATGTAAATTCCATTGATTTTGAGAATTATGGGATATCAAGAGTACAGTTGCCAGAGGGATTTGACTTGTTTATTGATGATGTCCGTTCTGGGGTAAAACAAATAAAACCGGATTTGGATATCATTCTCAGACATTGTTCTGGTCCTATTTTCCAAGAGGCTCATAGAATAGTTGATACATTTTTTTCAGAACGAGATTTATTTGGCGATGTTAGTAACAAACTTATAAGCTCGCTGTCGGATTATAGTAGTACTTACTATACCCCGCAATATGTGGCAAGAACCATTGTCGAGCAATGCCTACGAAATATAGACATAAATCAACCGAATTTATGTATATTTGACCCAGCATGTGGGTCTGGAGAGTTTTTAGTGGAAATCCTCAAACAATTACACGGTCTGAGCTATCATGGGAACATTACCCTAAAGGGATGGGATAAGTCAGAATGTGGGATTAATACAACATCCTTTCTGCTAAAATTTGCTCAAAAAGAATATTGGGGGGAGAGATTGTCTATCTATTTAAGAGTAGTTGATGATTCATTGATAGAGGAATGGGATAATGATATTGATATTATTCTCATGAATCCACCGTATAAAGCATGGGAACTATTAAACAAGGAAGAACGCGGTATAGTGTCTGATGTATTCCCATTCGACATAACTAAGCCCAATTTAGCAATCCCATTTTTGTATAAGGCATTTCATTCGCTTAAAGATAGTGGTATGCTTGGGTGTGTTCTACCTTCAGCATTTTTTACTTCAGATAATTATGTGCCTATAAGAACAGAACTGAATGAACTATATTCTAGTAAACTTGTCGGCAAGTTGGGTAATTATGTTTTTGAGAGCGCGCTGACTGATGTAAGCATCTATGTCGGACAAAAAAAGCAAGGACTGGATTTCACCACATTATTGTGGTGCAATAATGAAAAAGGTATTGCCCCTAAAGCATTATGTGCTTTAAGGAGAATGCAAGATGCCAATTTGCCTGAGATAGATAAAAAGGGATATAGTATCTATCAACCAGATATGTATCCTGATATAAATGATTCATGGAAAGTGGTCTCAAAATCAGATTATAATTTAAGATTGAAGCTTTCCGAATTATTACGTTCAGGCTTGCTTGTCCCACTACAAACTATTTTTACAGTTAAACAAGGTATACGAACTGGTGATAATCGCACGTTTATTATCTCAAAAGAACAATATGAGGGTTTAGATAAAACTGAACAGAGATATTATAGGCCTTCTATTGATAATGGAGCTATTCTCAACGGGCAAATTGCAATCAAAAACTATGTCTGGTTCCCATATGATGAACGCGGTTTGTTAATTCAAACAGAAGAACAATTGCAATCTGAAGCACCTGATTCATATAGACGATTTTTGCCCATTAAAGATAAGTTAGCGGGCAGAAAATCTATTCCCAATAAAGAACATTGGTGGATTTTGAGCCGACATAGAGACTGGTTATTAAAGTCTGAGACTAGAATTGTATCAACGGAATTTGGAAGTGCAAAATCTTTTGCACTAGATGTTGATGGAATATTTGTTATAGAACGAGGACATGCCTGGATTCCTAAAAGGAAATTCTCAGAGAATGATTATTATTTCTACTTGGCGTTCTTTTCTAGTTCAACATTTGAAAAGATGTTGTCTATTTATTCCACACAATTAGCTGGAGGAAATGTCTATGATTTATCTGCAAAGTTTACCAACCAAATACCTATACTATCAGCAAGTCTAATTCGAGATAGGAATATCCCCGAGTTTCATAAGTTGGTACAATTGGGAAAAGCAATATCATCTGATGGATCATGGTTCTATCAAGATAGTATCAATAGTATTATTGAGGGGTTATTATAACCCCCTGAACTCTATTATACATTGGGGAATGATAGAAAATCTAGATTCACTCATTCGAAATTTAAATCGAATCTTAAGTGGTATTGTTGGCACTGGATTTGCGTTAGACAAGATAAGCGAAAGCAATCTGTCTAATATTTACCAAACGCACGGAAATGATTTTGCCTTAAATAGATTAGAGGATGGAACCACTGGAGAAGTACCTGTTTATAATTGGTTTGGCGAATATTATATCTTCATGGAAATAAAGATACTCTATGGTGTCTATGTTCCACAAGGTAAAAGAAAAGTTAAAGACCGAATGGAACAAATATCAGTATCCATATCTGTTTTTAAGAAGATAAGTGACTTTATAATACAAATTTTTCGTGCTGAGTGGGATGATTATGCAGAATCCACTAACTTACATCCTCAACCTCACTGGCATTTTACAGCAGACACTGCTCTTTCTAGGACTTTCAGCGAATATGCACAACGATGCGGGGACAATGGTTTTATGCAAATTATTGAGCCCAAAGAAAAAGATATATCGGAATTAAAAGAAATGCATTTTGCAATGAATGGACAGTGGGCAAAACAACAATCTCATATGCACAAGATGGAGTCTGATTCAGATTTGATTAATTGGATTGGAGGCGTATTGGATACTATAAGAAAGGAAATTCATTATGCTAATATGACATAATACAATTTTAATAATTGGTATTTACTTCATATAGGCCTGTACGATGTTATATTATATCTATATTTTTTCTTGTGGTCGATAAAGGGTATAATGAGCTGTTAGGGGTGAGGGAGGAGAAGACGAGGGAGTCGGAGATGGAGGCGACGTATTCGTTGCGTTGCTGGCAGAGAGGGCGTGATGTCATTGTGGTGGAGGTTTTGAATGGGGCGATAAAAAGGACGCGCCCGGCGTTGTAGGCTTCTCGATATTTTCTCGGAATCTTTTTGTAGATAGATCGGGCAAGTACACAGATGATGCCGCATTTGCATCGGAGAAGAAAGTCGAGGACTTCGCGTTCCATTTTGGAATGGAACCCGCTAACAATGGCAACATCATTGCGTTGCGCCACGTCCGCAGCCCAGTCGAGCGTAGGAAGCACCGACAATGAGGCTATTTTGCGCGATGCGAAATAACCAATCTTTTTGCGGTCAAGCAGCGAAGTATTGCCGAGGGTTTCCATTATTCATCAGAGTTATTCAGCTCATCTCCCATACGATATTTGATGTCATAGTTGATAATGAAATCAAGCTCCTCATCAGTAAAACCGTAATACTTCGCTAAGACGGAGTCTATCTCGTTAATTATAGACTTAGAGTATCTCACATAATAGAAATCTTGAGTGATATTACCTTTAGATTCGCTATGTGTTGTTATTCGCTCTTTGTTTAGTATTAGATTGTCCTCAAATCGTTTATGATATACATCAATATCACAATGATTTTCAATTAGAGAGTTTGGTACAGGAAAGATATCTAATTCTCGATTAGTTAGATGACGGCAGTTTGATGAAACTCTCCAGTACCAATAGAACAACGATGAAGAAAGCAGAGATACTATCATTGGAAGTCGTTCTAATGAAACCTCCATGGTCTTCTCTGTAGAAGTTTTTGAACCTCTATCTGATTTATAATAGGTAGGGAAGCTTTTTACAAGTCTCCAATATCTTCCACCTGCGTTTTTATAATAAATCTTCCTCATATTTGTTCTACCGATGGCTACAACACTCAGAGGTTGTGAGTCTAGGAATATTCTTTCAGCAAGCGTACGCTCTTTTTTTGAGCTGATTTTTGGAGCCACTTCTGCAATAACATTCTCTTGGCTATAGTCAGTATATGAAAGAATTTTAAATATTGCGGGTCTCGTATCACTAGTCCAGTGATACATTGTGGAAGTATATAGATTTGCCTCTGCATCTTTAGAGAGTATTTGAATACTTAACTGAATGCAGACTCCATCAAAGAGAGTTGCAGGCCTTTCATCCCACAATGTAGTCCATAATATTCCACTTGATTGGAGAATATTTGAAAGTGGCGACATTCTCGGTGTGCATACACTTGATGAAGGTATAATGACACCGATTTTAGAAGTATAATTACCGATTTGTAAACATCTTTCAATTACATAAGCATATAGATTACCGCAACTGAGAGTATTATAATCGCAGATTCTGTAAATATCCGAGACAGACTTTTTGGTTTTGGAGTCTTTTTTATTATACTCTACGTATGGAGGATTCCCTATGATTACATCGAAGCCGTGATTGCCCTCGATGATTTGGTAGAACTCGGCGAGCCAGTGGAATGGCTGATGAGAGGCAAGCCAATCGCGATATGCCATGGTTGAGGTAAAGTCTTCACCGTCATTTGTAGGATATCCAGAAGTGGCTATGTACAGACGACGGTTAAGTTTGTCGTTAAGGGCAGCAAGGCGTTTGCGCAGTTCATGCTTGGCTTGTTTGAACGCATGCATATCCTCTGACTGACGGAGTTGCACATCTTTGAAGATATCGTAAGCACGGGCTACTTTCTGCATTTCTTCGTCAATCTGCTGCTTGAAGTCTTGATTGGCAAGTTCTTGTAGAATATCCTCGGAATGACCGAGGTCATGGTCGAGCTGTGCCTTGGTCGCGTAGCCGACAAGGGTGTTGCCGCAACGGATATTGAAATCGATGTCGGGCAGCGGGTCGAGTCCGAGGTTTTCGGCGCGTCGCTCCACATCTACCACTGCCACCATTTTCAAGAACAGTCGCAATTTGGCAATCTCTGTCGCCTCAACCATTATGTCAACACCATAGAGGTTGCGAAGAATTATCGACTTGAAAATGAAATACTGAATGTTTGAGCGGTATTTATCGGTTATCTCGGCAAGTTCCTCCTTGAATTTCGCCTGATTTTCGCGGTTGAACTCCTGCATACGGTCTATGCAGATTTCATAGAGCGGTTCAAGGATATTCATCGCGGCGAAAAGGAATGCACCGGAGCCACACGTCGGGTCAAGTATCGTTACCTCTTGCAAAGCATGATAGAACCAGCCTACAAACCGACTGTCGCCGTTAGCGATAAGGTCGGATGCAAATGTGCGGATGTCGAGATTATATGTGATAAAATCGTTTATCGAGGTGATTTCTCCACGGTTGATTTTTCCAAGAATATCACCACAACGCTGCATACGGTCGATAGATTCACGCCAAATCTCGTTGGGCAATCCCCATTGTTCCGGAGTCCGGGTATTCCATTCAGAACGGAGTTCGGAGAGGGGAATATGGCTGTCGGGCAGCTCGCCTACAGGAGTTTCGGAATACTCCTTGCGCATGTCATCGGTAATGATGCCGCAGGCTATTGATTCCGGTATTTTGTCGAAATCATTGTTTCCCTTCTTAACCGCATCAAAGATATAGCGGTCACCGCTTTCACGCAGAGTGCGCCACACGTAGCCGCCCGGAGCAAACTCTTTGGCGGAATCCTTTGTCGCGGTACGCACCTGATCAAGAAGATAAGGTAATATGCAATTACGACCTATATATTCGGTAATATCTTCCTTTGTGTAGTAAGCGCCCATCTGTGCGCGGTCATTGATATACTGCTCAAAGATGTAGCCGAGCACGTCCGGGTTAATGTCTTTACCGGATGCTGTGAGACGAGCGTCAAGGTGCCAGTTCCATTTGTCGAAGAAATCGAACAGGCCTATAAACGCTTCATCTGGAATGTCGATGTCGGCATAATCGGCTTCGAGCTTATGCTCGTCAAACATACCGCCGTTGAGATACGGAATTTTTCCGAAGACAGCCTCGAAGTCGCGGGGGTGTTTCGGGGTGTTTAGACCATCGTGGAACAGACTGCGAAGAAAGCTGCGATAGAAGTTGTAGAATTTATCATTACCTTCGTTAGCCCGCACATAATTCAACTTGTTGCGCAGATAATCCACATCAAGATTCAGAAAACCTTTCTTCTGAATAAAGTAGCAGAACATGAGCCGGTTGAGCATAACCGATGCATACCACTGTTTGTTGCGATTGTCCTTAGTCTCGACATAGTCGTCGATGCCTGTTATAAACTCCGCGAACGCCTTATGCTGCTTCTTGAAACCTGCATAGAAATCCTTTGTGATTTTCTCGGAGTTGACGGCAAAGGCGGCCTGCACCTTTGATCGTAGATCGACTATATTTGTCTGTTCGTCAAAATCAAATGTAATGCCGTCAATCTTCTGATAGACAACCTCCGCATTGGCATTGTCGTATTCGACAAGCACAAGGTCACGTTTCTCGTTGGTGCGTACCGGTACTACCCAAAGGTCATGAGCAGTGCCACGAAGTCGGTAAATGCAGATATAATCGAGAGCCTGACGGCGAAGTTTGGTGTCAATCTTCTTTGCCATGCTTTGCGTGGGGATTTCATTCACTTCAGAATATAAAATCTGAAAACCGCTGCGCTCGGCAATGGCGGTGATGTTATATTCCTTGTCATCGACAAGAATTGGCGGCAACTGGGTCTGGCCGCGATAGCGATTCCATCCGAGCTCCGAAACAAAAAGTTCCTTGAAATCGCCTTGACGAATGAGGTTGAAGAATTGAGATTTTCTTAACATGGCAAGGAATTATTTATTGTATTTCATACCGAGGGAGCAGACAATCACCGGATCACGGTGAACATTGTCCTCAACGGGAAGACGGCAGAGTGCGCCGTTCTTGCGTAGGTCGAGTACATATTGCACAATTTCATCGTTGTTCTGATTCCGGCGCAACATCTGCCCGATTGTAAGTTTTGCCGAGTCGAGTAACGGATAATTATAAATATCGTCTATGGCAAGCTTGAGGTCTTCCTTGTCTTCTTCACCAAAGAAAATATTCGTGTCCTGTTTATAATAGTGGTCGAGCAGGTCAACGAGGCGGTAGCGGGTTGAGAAACGGTTGCCGAGAATACCGGCGGTAGTGGGGTCGGCTGTTTCCTGTTCCACTTGCTCGACCGCCTGACAAACGAGTTCATGATGATTGGCAAGCGGTTCGACAACCGGCTCTTCAATGGAGCATTGCATTGCCTGAAGAATTTTCTTTTGGGAATGGCTTACAACAGAACCGTCAGGTGCAAGCCAAGTCAAGACGTCAAAGTCATTGTAAGTGCGGGCATAGGTAATGACACCTGCGCTCCCGACATCCTCAACCGCTTTGGTGGAATATACCATATTTTGCAGTTGAGGGATAATTTCTTTCAACTTCGGATTTGCGTCAGTCGCGTTCTTCCATATCTGGAAGGCTTGCGAAGAAAGGTCAACGTCGGCATCGTCTTCATCGTCAAGAGTGCCGGCTTTTTCGTTGAACATATCACGGAGATTCTGTTCGTTGCCCTCAAAGAATATTTCGTCCGAACCGATGATGTTGGCGTTCTGATTGATACGGTTGTTAAGACGCTCACGAAGCTGAATGATTCTCTCGACGCCATCAGCCGGGAAGAATGAATAACAGAATATCTGGTCTTCTTTCTGCCCGATACGGTCAACACGACCGGCTCGCTGAATAAGTCGGATAATCGCCCAAGGCAGGTCGAAGTTGACAATGATATGGCTGTCCTGAAGGTTCTGACCTTCAGAAAGTACATCGGTAGTAATGATTATGCGATATTGTTCTTCCAGTGCAATATCGGGACGGTCATTGCTTATAGGCGAAAACTTCTCGACTTCTGCTGTAGGATTGTCGAAGCTGCCTGTAACGACCGAGAGCTGTCGAAGTCCGCGATGTTTAAGTTCGCGATAAATGTAATTTGCTGTATCGGAGTATTGCGTGAACACTACGACCTTCTCATCCTTATGTGTCGTTGTCAGCATTTCATAGAGCAGATTCAACTTCTGGTCGGTGGCTGGTTGCCACTCTCCACAAAGTTTAATCATCTCGATAAGCGTTTCACAGTCTTTTTTAAGCTGTTGCTTGAGGGTGCGTTTGAAATACTTCGAGTCTATAAAGCCTACATTGTTTTTGGTCGCGATAATGTTGTAATATTCCTCAGCACGACGCATATACTCATCGAGGTCGGTTGAGATTTTGGGCAGATCACATTTGCCCGGCAATCCGTTTTTAGAAAATTCTTCGCCGAGGATGTTGCCGTTGACATCTTCATCGTCAATGAAATCGTCGGGCAACTGGTTTTCATCGCCTATTGGGAGGCGCAACTTGTTTTCAAGAGCGTAGATGAAAACCATATTGCGAAGGATATGACGGGAGAGCGTCAGAAGAAAAGAGAATCCGCAACTGTCTATACGTTTGAAGAATGTGGACTTGCAAAATCCCATCTGCTGCGTACCGGCGCGGGAAAGGTTTTCGATGATGCCTTTCTCTGTAACTGATGCCTCTTTTGCTTTTTCTTCATTGAGGAAAGCGGTAAGGCCATAGCGAGGAAGATTGAGGGATTCCATCATCTCAATCATTTTGTCGGAATATAGCCGGGAATATTGGTCGCCTGGAGTAGTCTTAAATTTCAGAGCCTTAGGTATGCGGTCGGGGAAATAGGAGCGAGAACCGTCGGGAAACTCCAAGTATCGACGTCCATTCTCGGGGTCGATTTTGGCATAGTTCTCCTTTATGAACGTGCGTGTACGGCGAACGAGGAATAGCTTCATAAGCTCGTTCCAGTCCTCTACGCAATCGCTTTTATCGAAAGCAGCTATACTGCGGATAAAAGTTTCACTATGGGTCTGCAAGAACTGTCGCTCGCCACCGAGGTTACGGATGTAGGTTTCGGGGCGCATACCGAGATCCTGGTCTTCGTCAATAAACAGGCGAAGCTGATTGGCGAGGTCGGAGAAATCCTTGTTGTAAGGTGTTGCAGTGAGAAGGAGCACGTTGCTGTCCTGTCGGTCAATCAGCTGTTTGATATTACGATAACGGCTGCCCTTTGCGCCGTTCCTGAGATTGTGGCTTTCGTCAATGATTATGAGACGGTAATAACGGGCGTTGTCAACATCAATGGGTTTCGCCATAGACATAATATCCACTTTGAGGTCATACTTCCGGGCATACTTCTTCCACATTTCCTGAAGATTCGCAGGACAGATAATCAGAGTGCTGCTTGCGTATGTCGTTTCATAAATCTTGGCAATGGCACAGGCAGTGATTGTCTTGCCCAGACCCACCACATCGCCAATCATGGCTCCACCGCGCTTGTCATTGCGCAGGTGGCGTGCCGCAATCTTTACCGCTGTCTGCTGGAAGTCGAACAATTCACGGCGAAATTCAGGAGTAAGAGCAAATTCCTTGATGCCGTTACGGGCTTCCTCGCTGAGATGATATGCAGTCTTGAGGTAGATATAATAAGGTGGAATGTCTTCCATTCCAGCCCAGGAGTTGTCTATGGCTTCAATGAGTTCTTTGGTGATATCGATACAGAATTTATCATTCCAACGCTCGTCAAACCAATCAGCTAGTTTCTTGGACTGATCGCTGTCTGCAAATTCAGCATTCAGTTCACCATTTCCGCGAAGTCCTGAAAAGGTGAGATTACTGCTACCCATTAAAGCCATAATTTTATTGAAATTATCATCTGGACGATGGGCGAGATACAGTTTGGCATGAAGGGGACTACGTAGATATAGCTTTACGCAGACTTTGCCATCTTTCAATTGCTGTGAAAGTTGGCGTAGCGTAATCTCATCCTTCTTTGTTGGAAGACCGAGCTGAAGCTGACGGCGAAAATCACGGGCAATCCTTATTTTCTGACTACGGACAAATTCAGCGTCAGGGATATTTTCTTCTTTACCATACAGCCATCGTGTCAATTCTTCCGGAGGCCGATGCATTCCGACGAGCAGTCGGCAGACTCGGAGTTGTGGCTCACGGAAAGATTCTTCTTCAACATAATCTCCGTGCAACTGATCTATTTGGTCGATTATCAAATCCCACCCACGAAGATTGAAATAGCCGACACAGAAGTCAACGCGTTTGACACCTGTGTTTGTTATGATGTCCTTAAGCCCCTGTGTGAACTTCAAGTCTATGTTGTCGAATATTCGAGCCATCAGCTATCACAGCCACTGACTCCAAATGGCATATTTGATTGGATAAAAAGAAAAGCGGGAGCCTTTTACCTGCTCATTCCGCTCTTAGAGGCCGACCAAAGCCCGATGTAGTAGAACGAGCAATGGTAAACGACCCCGCGAAGTATGTATATGCAATAATTCCACCCCACTTCAGATTGAAATGAGCTGGAAGTACATAAACGTACCCAAGGGGCGTCCACTATTGCTTCACTCTCGACTACATCTTTGAAATTGGTCGTTTCTAAGAGCCAAGAATAAAAGCGCAGTAAACGCCTTTCGTATGTAAACGAACCTCCCAATGCCCGGTATTTGTCCTCCTCCGAGGCACCACGTATCGCGGGGTTCTAATTGCAAAATTAGCGATTTATTTTGATATGACAATCAAATATGTTCTGGAACATCTAAACGAATTATTGGGGAACAATAAATCCACAAAATTCCATAACGGCCATCATGACATCGATGCACATTTGGCACCAGTCTCCAAAATCTATCATAAGATTTATCGATAGTCCTGAAAGAATATATCCATTTTGGATATTCCATGTTAAAACATTGTAGAACCACTCCTTAAAGCATCGTAATTTCTGATAAACGATTTGTCGACTATTATGATTATTTTTCATATGAAAGAATAGTCGTTCGGAATTGGCAGGTTGTTGTTGACCTATTGCCCCCGAAAAGACATTCTTTCACGCGGTGCGAAAATAGCGACTATAAATGGATTTATTATTTTATCTTTTGACTCGTGTTACGACAAATATAGAATAGTCATAAAAAATGCCACCGACAACTACAAGGGTTGACGGTGGCATTGGCAGAATTAGAGATTAGAGGGGTAATAATAGATGAAGGTGGTGTCGGCGTTGACTCGTCGCTCATGGTGGCGAATCAGCGATTTCAAGCTGTCGACTTCATGAGAGTTCCCGTAGAGCATCTGGCGCTCACGGTGCATTACAACATTCAGATCTTTGTTAAGTCCCCGCTCATAGCGGTAGAGCCATTCGATATCTTTCAGTCTTGAGTTTTCGTTGAGCTGAGTGAAGAATCCGTAGCCGAAACCTCCGGCAACAAGAACTATGAAGCCGGCAACGGCATAGACCCACTTTGGGATTGCCGCCCATATAGCACCGTTGACGATGCTATACATTCGGTCGTTGAGACGCTTTGCCGATTCGTTGAACTGACTGGTCTGACTTGCGAACTCATTGCGGATGCCTTCGTGAAGCGCATTTTTTACATTCTTGTCAAGTCCGTCCTTAAAGGCTTGGACGAAGGCTTCTGCTATTTCCTTCGGGAACTGCGAAAAGTCGAGACTTTTTAGAGCCTCGATTTTTTGTTTTGCGAGTGCCGCCTCAACGAGTCGTTTTACCGATTCGTTTGTGGCGATGCTCGCGGGCAGCTCCACTTGGATCTTCTCCGGGATTGCTGATGCCGACGGTTCCGTCTGCACAGGCTCGGATGCCAGCCGCGTATCAATTCCTGTCAGTAAATCCTTGTTCTCTTTCGCGGTTTTGAGAAGGTCGTCAATCTTCTCGTCTTGTTTCTTGACGAGTGAGTATAAATCTGCCATTATAGTGATCTTCCTTTTTTCTTTTTGGGTTTCTTTTTCATAGCTCGGATGAAGGCTTCTTCTTCAGGGTCATAGCCGGGCCCGACCTGGAACAGTCCGCCCACTGCCTGACACCCGGTTTCGATTATATTCTCTACGACATTAGCCGCCGGAGCCTCTTTGACCTTTGCCGTCACCGAAATCGATGCCGTTTGCTGAGGATGGGCCTCCTTGATTCCTGTGTTCTTGGCAAAGAATTTGTCAAGACGCCTGTAGGAAAAAGCGCGGTCAATCTTCGAGCCGTTGAAGGTAAATTCGCCGTCAGAGAAGCGTATGTCCTGCGGCTTGCCGGTGTCGCGGTCGTTATAAAATTCCACGGTTATACCAGCCGGAGAGAGGCGACGGCGGAACTCGTCCCACGACTTGCAGCGGTACATCGCCGCCTGAATCTTGGGTTTCATCTCGGCAACCGCATCTTCATACAGTTTCTTTTTCGGCGAAAAAGTCAGTCCGTATTTCAGTTTGAGAGCCTTCGTCGCCTTATGGCTTTTGTCGAAATTGTTGCTCTCGTCTATGGCTTTGCCGTGAAGATTCACGCGATTATAGACTATTATTACTGTCCGCTAAACTTTATAGAGCAGCATAAAAATTAGGGCTGATTCC
>ENA-UONW01001410-UONW01001410.1-human-gut-metagenome-genome-assembly--contig:-CS52-NODE-1410-length-29105-cov-38.203718_pt1 | contig 29105 bp, 27 predicted proteins | sample MGYA00242463_ERZ724010 | MGnify/ENA metagenome assembly ERZ724010 | reverse complement strand
ACCCGCGACCCCGACCTTGGCAAGGTCGTGCTCTACCAACTGAGCTATTTCCGCATTTGAGCAGTGCAAAGATAAGTTTATTTCTCGAAAGAGCAAACTAATTTACACATTTTAATACTCTCACTGCCCATTAATGACCGAAAGAATGCCTTGCGCCCCCGTTGTATTGCATCTGTAGCGTATAAGTTTGTCACCTGGATCTCCTTTTGATATAATACCATCGTTATTCAAATCGTACTCTCGGCCACAATTTTTACATGTTGCCTTTCCGGTTGTATCCATGGTTAGGCCATAGCGCGGCAAGTTGCTCGACCTGTAACAGTTGGGGCACTGGTTGTCGTAGGCATAAAATATTGCAGGAGTATTAAGATTGCCGTAACCTACAATTATTCCGCTTTCGTTGTATGCTCCCAATATGATGCTCCGCTGCTCGTCGATACCATTGAATGCCACACGGTCTGACTGCCCCGGAGACATGTTGGTGTTGAACACAAAATACTTTCCGCTGACGGCAACATGGCAGAACACGCCCGGCGAGAGCGGATTCATGGCCGAACTGAGCAGCGGACTGCGGTTGGCTGTATTATCGAACACAAAATAGCAAGGGTCGCTGCTAAATTCGTATTCGGCGTCGCTGCAGGATGAAAAGAGCGCAATAAGCGCTATAATATAATAGGTGTATTTTCTCATTTAAGTAAGTTTTTCTCGGCATTCTCCATCTTTTCAAAATGGAATCCGTCAAGACACTGCTCCATGAGAGCCTGGATTTTGTCGTTGCAGAGGTTGCCTATTGAACCTTCGTGTGTGTGATGTATGTTCTTATCGGGCACAAATTTGCCTGCCTCGATGTCGAGTCCCACCTTTTTATATGCGTCTCTGAAAGGCATGCCGGCAGCCGCAAGGCGGTTGACTTCCTCAACAGAGAACATAAGGTCGTACATCTTGTTGTCGAGGATGTTGCGGTTAACCTCCATCTTGTTGATGATATAGGCAGCCATCTTGAGGCAGTCTTTAAGCTCGTCGAACGACGGCAGGAACGACTCCTTTATAATCTGCAGGTCGCGGAAATATCCGCACGGCAGATTGTTCATTATGAGAGTTATCTGCTGCGGCAGAGCCTGCAGCTTGTTGCATTTGGCGCGTATCAGCTCAAACACGTCGGGATTCTTCTTGTGAGGCATTATGCTGCTGCCCGTGGTACATTCCTTAGGGAGTTTGATGAACGAGAAGTTCTGACTGTTGAACAGGCAGGCGTCGAACGCCATCTTTGCCATAGTGCCGGCAATGGTAGCCATGGCAAATGCCACGTTGCGCTCGGTCTTGCCGCGCCCCATCTGAGCATACACCACGTTATAGTTCATGGTGTCGAAGCCCAGCAGTTCGGTTGTCATGGTGCGGTTGAGCGGGAACGACGAGCCGTAGCCGGCAGCGCTGCCCAGCGGATTGCGGTTGGTCATGCGCCATGCAGCCTGAAGGAAGAGCATGTCGTCGGCAAGGCTCTCGGCATAGGCTCCGAACCAAAGGCCGAACGAGCTTGGCATGGCCACCTGAAGATGGGTGTAGCCGGGCATCAGCACGTTCTTAAACTGGTTGCTCTTTTCTATCAGCTCATCGAAAAGCACCTTGACGAGCATTGCGATGTCCTTGATTTCATGACGGATAAAGAGTTTAAGGTCTACCAGCACCTGGTCGTTGCGCGAGCGTCCGCTGTGAATCTTCTTGCCCATGTCGCCAAGTTTGCGCGTGAGCATAAGCTCCACCTGCGAATGAACATCCTCAACGCCGTCCTCGATGACAAACTCGCCGCGCTCGCACACGGCATAGATGTTCTTCAGTTCGGCAAGAAGCGTCTGAAGCTCGTCATGAGTAAGAAGGCCTATCGACTCGAGCATTGTGATGTGTGCCATTGAGCCCAGCACGTCATACTTGGCCAGATACATGTCCATCTCGCGGTCGCGGCCCACGGTGAACCGCTCTATCTCTTCGTTAATTCCGTAGTTTTTCTCCCAAAGTTTATTTGACATCGCAATATTTGTTTTATTAAAATGCCCGTGCCGCCTGACGCCTGTATGCCTCATGCGGCGCGGGGCTACATTGTTTTATATATAATATATCCGCGCGTCTGCCGGCCTATTCGTAAGGAATGGCTGCCAGCGCGTCGGCTATCTTGTCAACTCCGTCCTTCAGCTTGCTGCCGATCATCGGCTTGAGGAACAAGGGTATGTCGGCCTTAACCGTAACTCTCATCTTGCTTGTGGTGTCGGTTACGGGCAGTAGCTGCACCCACATGGTGAAAGGCACGGGCGAGTTGGCCGTCTCAAACTTGATGCACTTAGGCTCATCGCGCTCAATGATGTTGAGCGTTATGCTGCCAACGGGCGGCACGCTTACCGAAACGCTGTCGCGGCTGAACGTAAGGTCGTTAATCTTGTCGGCCGGAATGCGGTCTTTCACCTTCTCTATGTTCTCGAGGTTGCTGAGTCTGTCGTAGACGCTCTGCTGCGGATACGGAATCTGCTTAATTCCGCTTTCGTACTTGCTGCTCATATTTCTCTTACGTTATCCACATGCGCCCCGAGCCGCCGCCTCCCTGCCCGCATCTGCACATAGCCGACACAGGCCAAAGCATGCTTACGCCACGGCCAAAGGCGCACGTGAAGTTAAAATATTATTTCTTCCAGTTGGCAGGATCCTTGCGCCACTCGTGCAGCAGTTCAACGTCAGCCTCAGAGATATATCCTGTCTCAACGGCCTCAGCCACTACGTGCTCATAGTCGGTAAGAGTAACCAGCTCTACGCCGGCATCCTCAAACGCTTTCTGTGCAACGGGGAATCCGTAGGTGTAAGATGCAACCATACCTACCACCTCAACGCCTGCCTGGCGCAGAGCCTCAACAGCCTTAAGGCTGCTTCCGCCTGTAGATATAAGGTCTTCAACGACAACCACCTTGGCGCCTTCGGGCAGCTCGCCCTCAATAAGGTTGCCCATGCCGTGGTCTTTAGCCTTGCTGCGGACATAAACGAACGGCAATCCGAGAGCATCGGCCACGAGCGCTCCCTGAGCTATGGCTCCTGTGGCAACGCCGGCAACGGCATCAGCCTGCGGGAAATGCTCAAGCACTGCATGCACAAGCTCGAGCTTCACATAGCTGCGCAGGTCAGGATACGACAGGGCCTTGCGGTTATCACAATAGAAGGGCGACTTCCATCCCGAAGCCCATGTGAACGGATTGTTTGGCTGAAGCTTTATAGCCTTAATCTTCAGCAGCTTTGATGCAAATGCTTTTTTCAGTGTGTCCATATTTGTATTGTTTTTATTGTTTTAATTTATGAATGGCGCCATGCTGACGGCATAGCCGTGTTTAACGGCATGCCGGACGCACCGCCTTTTCATCCTGCAAAGTTACGTTTTTTTGGGTGCAAAACCAAATTATCCGGCTATTTTTGCCCTAAACGTGCGCCCCGCAGCCATGTTAAGCCTCTGACTCTGCGGCACGTCTGACACAGCCGAAAAGGCCTTTCAGCGCAGTGTTTCTATCGTCTTTCATAACTGTCTGATATTCAACGCGTTGCAAAAGGCCATGTTTTAGGCTCTAAAAGGCCGTCTTTTGCAGGCTAAAAGGTGGCCTTTTGCAATGTAAAAGGACGCCTTTTAGAAAACGCCCGATATACTGCCGTCTGACAGCGTGCCGCGGCATGGGTATGTAATACACGTAGTACACCTAGTACAGGGACATAGTACACACAACACACAGACATAGTACACCCGGCACACCTTATTATATAGTGCGCCGAACGCACTGCCGGCATACTCCAAATACAGAACAATGCCATTTTAAAAGCGTATTTTCTTAAAATCTGTTTATATCCACACAATATTCAACAGATAAATGCAAATAACCGTTAAATATAGTGCTTAAATTGCACTTTCTTGTCAAAATGCTTGGAAGTTATGCTTTATTAGCCTACATTTGCAGTGTACTAATATAGTAGTACACTATAAGACATTAACAAAAAGACAATTATTGACAATTAAAGACATTAACAATTATGAGTACTATTATCACAACAGCAACAATCATGGCGATGTATCTTAACGCCGCCGGAAGCGCCAACTCGCAATATGCATATAATGCAGACATTGAGAACGGACAGGTTAACACAATGTATGTGATGAACAAGAGCGGCAACAGTCTAAGCGGAAAGCTGAAATACAGCTACACTTACGACGCCGCAGGACGACTGACGGCAAAGACGGCAAGCCGCTACAACAGTCTGACGGGCAAATATGTGCCGGCCTTCCGCCTCGACTTCAGCTATACGGCCGACGGATATGCCGTTGAAAGATGCACATGGAACAGCCGCAGCAAGAGTTTCAACCGCCCTGACAGCCGCACCGAATACCGCCATGAAATGAGTAACGTGATGGCCGTAACAAACTATGAATGGAGCGACGCCGAGGGCAAAATGCTCACTGTGGACAACATGCTGGTGATGACACAGGCCAACGAATATCTGCTGGCAGGCCAGCTGTAAGAGGAGCGCGCAGCGTAAGCGATAATCCCCCACCACTGCCCCATCCCTCCCATTACTCCCATCTCTCCCATTAACAACAAACACCCCTTAAAATAAAACGAAACAATATGATAGAAATTAGCAATCTAAAATACAAATACGCAGGCGCAAAACAGTATGTGTTCAACGACTTCAGCCTGTCTCTCAGCGAGAACAACATCTACGGACTGCTCGGCAAGAACGGCATGGGCAAGTCTACACTGCTCTACCTCATCAGCGGACTGCTGCGCAAGGAGCAAGGCTCGATAACCATAGACGGCATCGAGGCCGACCGCCACGACCCTGCCGTGCTGAGCGAGATATTCCTCGTGCCCGAGGAGTTTGAGCTGATGCCGATGAGCCTCGACGCCTATGTCAAGATGAACGAGCCGTTCTATCCGCACTTCAGCCGTGAGGTGCTGAAAAGCTGTCTTAACGACTTTGAACTTACACCCGACATCAACCTCAAGGAGCTGTCTATGGGACAGAAGAAGAAGGTGTATATGAGCTTCGCTTTGGCTGCCAACACCAAGCTGCTGCTGATGGACGAGCCTTCCAACGGATTAGACATCCCGTCGAAGAGCCAGTTCCGTAAGGTGGTGGCAAACAACATGAGCGACGACCGCACCATGATAATATCAACCCACCAGGTGCACGACGTTGAGTCGCTGCTCGACCACATCATGATACTCGACCACTCTGAGTTGCTGCTCAACGAGTCGGTGGCCGACATCTGCAGCAAGTACAGCTTTGAGTTCCGCTCAATGGGCGAGCCGGCCGACGACGTTATCTACGCAGAGCCGTCGCTGCAGGGCAACGCCGTGATAACACGCAGACGCGAGGACGAAGACGAAACTCAGCTCAACCTCGAACTGCTCTTCAACGCCGTAACAAAGAAGCTGCTGCCGCGCGAATAACTGCCGATGCAGCCAAGACACATATAAAATATAAGATTAAAAACGATTCAAGATGAGCAACTTTAATACGAAACGATTCATACAGACCTTTAAATGGTCGATGCTGGCCACAAAGAAAGAGATGACGACCATAGCCGGATGCATGTTCTTTCTATACCTGGTGCCATTCATAATATCGGTGATGTCAAGCCACGGCAAGCTCGACATTATAGCTGAAAGCGACATACAAAGCGCAACAATCACATGCATCTCGTTTTTCACTTTCTACTTAACAATCAGCGGATGCTGGATTTTTAACAACATGAAGACAAAGGAACAGCGCATAATGTTCAAGATGCTGCCAGCCTCTGACCTCGAGAAATATCTTTCAAGAGTTATCTATATAACAGTGGTGTGGTTTGCAATCGGCATCTTAACCTATTGTCTTGCTGACATCTGCCGCATGCTGATTTGCCTTATATCAGGCACTCACGGCACTTACAGCACCATACCTTTGGCGCTCAAAATGATATTTATTACCGAAAACCACATGAACATTACGGCAAGAGGCATTGAATATCGTTTTGTTATATTATCAATATATGCATGGGGATTTTGGGTACACTCGCTCTACGTGCTGGGTGGCGCTTTCTTCCGCCGCCGCCAGTTCATTCTGACATCATGCGTCCACTTTCTGCTGGGCTTCTTCTTATTATTTTTATCCAGATATGACAGCTCTATTTTTATCGATCCCGACACCACGCACATCCGCAATCTGCTGTATGCCTACCCCTTCGTAGCAATTGCCGTAGCACTGTTCAACTGGTGGCTGGCATATAAGCTGTTCAAGCGCTCACAAGTTATCAATAATAAATGGATTAATCTATGAGCAATTTCAACTATAAGCGTTTCGGCATCACATTCAGATGGATTGAGCGATACTCACGCAATACAATGATAAGAGTATTGTTCCTCGCTCTCGCAGTATATCTGTTTATTCTTCTGATGAACACCGTCACTGCAAGCTACAAAGGCATTCCGGCCGACATGCAGCAGCTTACGCTGATAAGGGCGATAAGAAGCTGCGGCATGGCCTACTTCTTCTGGGTTATCATCAGCGGAACATGGTTTTGCCCGAACATCAAGACCAAGCAGCAGCGCATAACGGTAAAGATGCTGCCGGCAACAGCCCTTGAGAAGTTTCTCTCTCACATGGCATGGCTCGCCATACAGCTTATAGGCATGGCCCTGATGTTCTGCCTTGCCGACGTGATACGCGTGGCGCTTTTTGAAGTGTTGGGGCTCGACTGGATACAATGGGGCATCCCTGTGTTCTTCGACATGAGCCATGTGGCCGGCGACATATATATCCTTGGCGTAAAGTCGACAGCCGTCTATGCCGCATGTGCGGCATGGCTGCTTTGGGCACAGTCGCTCTATGTTCTCGGAAGCATTCTGATAAACCGCCATGGTGCTTTAATCGTTTCGGGCATACACGTAATACTTATTGTCGCATTGGTATGGCTCGTGGCTAAATCGGACACAGAAGCCGCAGCAACCGACACCGCACTTACGGCAGACGCCGCGACATATATAGCCTTGGCGACATTCGCCTTACTGGGCATATCCAACTGGATTACGGGCTACAAGATATACAGCCGCATGCAGGTTGTAAACAACAAACTGATTAATTTATGAAGTTCAACAACGAAAAAGCCATATACGTACAGATAGCCGACCGCCTTTGTGACGAGATACTGACAGGAAAATATAACGACGACGAACGTATACCGAGCGTGCGCGAATATGCCGTTCTGCTCGAGGTTAACACCAATACCGCCGTAAAGTCGTATGACCTTCTTGCGTCAGCAGGCATAATATACAACAGGCGCGGCCTTGGCTACTTTGTCACAAAGGGAGCCAAAGACATGATAATGAAAGAAAGGCGCACGCTGTTTATGGAGGAGAAACTGCCCGAACTGTTCCGCAGCATGGACATGCTCGGCATAACCATCGACGACATCAGCAAAGCCTGGAACGACAGAAACAAGTAAACATCACACGTGTCACGGCAAGCGACAGGCGTCAGCGATACCGGAACAAGCCTTACGAAAAAACTCTCTCTAACCGCCTGAAAATATTAAATATGGTATCACAGACACCTGTAAGACGCTTGCCGGGACATGAAACTACATGAAAAAACATGACCGGCAACGCAACTTTTTGCAATGCCTTTACGTCTATATAATTAAAAGGAAAATCTATGATACATCTGAAAGATATTAACAAAACCTACAATAACGGACAGCCGCTGCACGTGCTCAAGGGCATCAACCTCGAAATTGAGCAGGGCGAGTTTGTGTCTATCATGGGTGCGTCGGGCTCGGGCAAGTCTACGTTGCTCAACATTTTGGGCATTCTCGACAATTACGACTCAGGCGAATACACCCTGGCAGGCACTCTGATAAAGGATCTGTCGGAGACGCGCGCCGCCGAATACCGCAACCGCATGATAGGTTTCATCTTCCAGTCGTTCAACCTCATTGCCTTCAAGACGGCTGTTGAGAACGTGGAGTTGCCGCTGTTTTATCAGGGAGTGCGCCGCAAACAGCGCCGCCGCATGGCCATGGAGTATCTCGAAAGGCTCGGACTGGAGCAGTGGGCCAACCACTATCCCAACGAGATGTCGGGCGGACAGAAGCAACGCGTGGCAATAGCAAGGGCTCTGATAACCAAGCCGCAGATCATTCTTGCCGACGAACCCACCGGCGCACTCGACTCTAAGACCAGCGTTGAGGTGATGAAACTGCTGAAAAAGCTCAACGAGGACGACGGCATGACCATTGTTGTGGTTACTCACGAGAGCGGCGTTGCCAACGAGACCAACAAGATTGTTCACATAAAAGACGGTCTTATAGGCAAGATTGAAACTAACTTCGACCATCATGCTTCGCCGTTCGGCATCAACGGAATGATGAAGTAACATGGCGCAACGCGTATTATATGGCGGCCATACGGCTGCCTGCATAATTATGAAAGACATTCAACGACAACAACATGAGAGACGTTTTAGCTGAGATATGGAGCACCGTAAGGCGCAACAAACTGCGCACCGCGCTTACAGGCTTTGCCGTGGCATGGGGAATCTTTATGATTATCTTCCTGCTTGGAGCCGGCAACGGACTCATCAATGCCCAGAAAGTACAGAGAGACAGATTTCTCGACAACTCTATGATGGTCGGTCCGGGATATACGTCGAAGGCTTACGACGGTCTGCAGGAAGGCCGTCGAATAACCCTCAACGACAAGGACAAGGATCTGACCGACAAAAGTTACAAGCAATATATAGAGGACACGGGAGCCGAACTGCAGCAGAACAGCGTAACGCTGACCAAGGAGGCCAACTACGTAAGCGTTACTCTTTCAGGCGTTTATCCCAACGATGTGAAGATAAACAAGAAAGAGATGCTCTACGGCAGGTTTATCAACCAGATTGACATCGAGCAGTCGCGCAAGTCGCTTGTGCTTAGTGAGGACGACGCAAAGGAGCTTTTGCCCGGCGACGTGAGCAATCTCGTTGGCCAGTATGTCGACGTCGGCGACATGGCATTCCGTGTAGTGGGCATCTACGAGGCCGACAAGAGCGGCATGAACAGAGGAGCGTTCATCCCGTTCACCACATTCCGCACCATATACAACAAAGGTGATGAGGTTGGCAACATCGTTTTCTCGTTCCACGGTCTTGAGACAGAGAAGGACAACGAGGAGTTTGAGACTCAATACAGGGCACGACTCAACGGCAACCACCGTGCCGCTCCCGACGACGAAGGTGCCGTGTGGATATGGAACCGCTTCACACAGAACATGCAGATGAACAAGGGCATTGGCATAATACAGACCGCCCTGTGGATAATAGGTCTGTTCACGCTGCTCAGCGGCATCGTAGGCGTGAGCAACATCATGCTGATAACCGTGAAGGAGCGCACCCGCGAGTTCGGCATACGCAAGGCCATCGGAGCCAAGCCGTTGTCTATCCTGCGCCTTATCATAACCGAGAGCATCATCATCACAACCTTCTTCGGCTATGTAGGCATGGTACTCGGAGTGGCTGCCAACGCATATATGGACGCAACGATAGGCCGTATGAAGGTTGACAGCGGACTGTTTGAAGCCACTATATTCTATAATCCCACTGTGGGCATCGGCACATGCATATCGGCAACGGTAGTGATGATCATTGCCGGAACGCTTGCCGGCCTTATTCCTGCACGCAAGGCTGCCAAGATAAGACCTATCGAGGCGCTGAGAGCAGAATAAATTTTCTAATTCATAATTCACAATTCATAATTCATAATTGGGATGGGAGAAATTCATAATTCACAATTCATAATGCATAATTGGAATGAGAACAATTCATAATTCATAATTGGGATAGGAGCAATTCATAATTGGGATGTCAGAAAACAATAAAAGAATATTTTCTTAAGTCATAATTGGAATGACAGAAACAGCAAAGGCATGTTTTCTTAATTCTTAATTTTTAATTCTTAATTAGAAAGCTATGAGATTTGACATAGACCGTTACCGTGAGATTCTCGACACACTTACGAGAAACAAGAGCCGCAGTTTCCTTACCGGATTCGGCGTGTTCTGGGGTGTGTTCATGCTTGTGTCGCTTCTCGGAGGAGGACAAGGACTGAAAGAGTTGCTGCAGAAAAACTTTGAAGGCTTTGCCACCAACTCGGCGATAATATGGGCACAGCCCACAACCAAGCCTTATGCCGGATTCCGCAAGGGACGACAGTGGAGCATGGTTTATAAAGACGTGGAACGCCTGAAACAGCAAGTGCCTGAGCTTGATGTGGTTGCTCCGGTGCTTTCTCACTGGGGCGGCACCGCCACATTCAGCGACAAGAAGTCGTCGTGCTCAATGAAGGGCCTGCTGCCTAACTATCAGGATGTGGAAACGCCCAAGATGTACTATGGCCGTTATCTTAACGACATGGACATAAAACAGAACCGAAAGGTGTGCGTTATCGGAAAGAAAGTGTATAAAGACTTGTTTCCGGGCGGCGGCGACCCGTGCGGAAAGATGATCTGCGTTGACAAGATTTATTATGACGTGGTAGGCGTCGACTACAGTTCGGGCAACATGAACATCAACGGACGCGCCGAAGAGTCGGTCGTTGTGCCGCTGACACTGATGCAGAAGGCTTACAACCTCGGTGACAGCGTCCACATGATATGTGTAACGGCTAAGCCCGGCATAACCATGAGCAGCATATCCGACAAAATGAGGAGCGTGGTTGCTCACGCGCATCAGATTGACCCGTCTGACGAAAAAGGCATCATGGTGTTCAACACCGAAGTGATGTTCGGCATGCTCGACAATCTTTTCAGCGGCGTTAACTTCCTTATTCTGCTCGTCGGCATAGGCACGCTGCTGGCAGGAGCCATAGGCGTGAGCAACATCATGATGGTTACGGTGCGCGAACGCACCACAGAGATAGGCATACGGCGAGCCATAGGAGCCACGCCGCGCGACATTCTCGGACAGATAATAACCGAGAGCGTCATACTTACGGCCGTGGCGGGCATGAGCGGAATACTCTTCTCGGTGATTATCCTCGAGATGCTCGAACTGGGCAACACGTCCGACGGCATTGTAGCAGCTCACTTCCAGGTTAAGTTCTGGACCGCCATAGGCGCCATTGTGCTGATAAGCATCCTCGGCGTTCTGGCCGGACTGGCTCCGGCTGCAAGGGCTATGAGCATCAAGCCGGTTGACGCCATGAGAGACGAATAAGCACGGCAGCATGACACAGCAGACATTAATCACTACCCGAAAGAAATAAACATATCCAAAAGAAATAAACAATTTAAAACCATACTGAACATGAAAAAGTATTTTAAGTTCATCGTTGCAGCACTTATCGTTCTGATATTCATCGGAACATTCGTGTTCCTTTACAAGAAGTCGCAGCCTCAGCCGCTGACTTACGACGAGTTTACACCAAAGGTTACTGACATCTACAAGACAACCGTGATAACGGGAAAGATTGAGCCTCGCGACGAAGTTGAGGTAAAACCGCAGATAAGCGGTATCATAACCGAGATATACAAGGAGGCCGGCGACATGGTAAAGGCCGGCGAGGTGATAGCCAAGGTTAAGGTAATACCCGACATGGGACAGCTAAGCTCTGCCGAAAGCCGAGTGCGCCTTGCCGAGATCAACCTGAAGCAGGCTGAAGTTGACTTTAAGCGCGAGAAGGCTCTCTACGACAAGCAGCTCGTAAGTGCCGACGAATACGACAAGATACGTCAGACACTCAACCAGGCAAAGGAAGAAAAGTCGGCTGCCATCGACGCCCTTGAGGTTGTACGCGACGGTGTGTCGCGCAGCAATGCCAGCGCAAGCAGCACGCTCATACGCTCAACCATCAGCGGTCTTATTCTCGACATTCCTGTAAAGGTGGGTAACTCGGTAATCCTGAGCAACACTTTCAACGACGGAACCACCATAGCATCGGTTGCCGACATGGGCGACCTTATATTTAAAGGCAACATAGACGAAACTGAAGTGGGACAGCTCGTAACCGGAATGGAGATGAAGATTACCATCGGCGCGCTGCAAGACCTTAAGTTCAACGCTCAGCTTGAATACATATCGCCAAAGGCAACTGAGAACAACGGTGCCAACCAGTTTGAGATAAAGGCTGCCGTAAACGTTCCCGAGGGCAACAAGATACGTTCGGGCTACAGCGCCAACGCCGAGATTGTATTGGCAAGTGCGAAAAACGTGCTCACCGTGCCCGAAAGCGCCATAGAGTTCAGCGGCGCAGACACATTTGTCTATATCGTGAAAGGCAGCGGCGAGAACAAGACTTATGAGCGCAGAAAGGTTACAACAGGACTTAGCGACGGCGTGAACATACAGATAAAGAGCGGACTGTCGACCAAAGACCGTGTGCGCGGACCTAAGAAGGTTACCGACGACGGCTCAGATGAATAATACTAACGTTAAAGCCATTTGATATGAAAGCAATAATAACCTCAATAGCCCTCATGGCCGTTACGGCAGCCGGGGCACAGACAGAGCAGGCCGCGCAGACCTGGTCTCTGCGCCAGTGCATAAGCTATGCCCTTGAACACAACATCACTGTAAAGCAACAGAATGTTACAAGGCAGCAGCGCGAGATCGACCTCAGCACGGCAAAGAACAGCCGCCTGCCCGACCTCAACGGCTCGGCATCGCAAAACTGGTCGTTCGGACGTGGTCTTACATCCGAGAACACTTACTCTAACACCAACACCAGCAGCACGTCGTTCTCGCTTGGCACAAGCGTACCGCTGTTCAGCGGACTTAAGATTCCGCGCACTATAGAGCTTAACAAGCTGAACCTTGAAGCCGCAACGGCCGACATGGAGAAGGCGCGCAACGACATAAGCGTGCAGGTGGCACAGGCATACGTGCAGATTCTCTACGACATGGAGATGTGCGACGTTGCACAAAGACAGATATCCATCGACTCATTGCAGGTGGTCAGACTCAAGGAGATGTACAACAACGGCAAGGCAAGCGGCGTTGACGTGGCACAACAGGAGGCTACGCTGGCACAAAGCCGGCTGACCTACACACAGGCCGACAACGACTGCCGACTGGCTGTGCTTGCCCTTACACAACTGCTGGAACTGCCCTCACCAGAGGGTTTCGCCATAATTCGTCCCGATGCCGGCGTGATAGATCCGTCGGCCGGGGCAGTTCCACCTTCGCCCGACGAGATTTATCAGGAGGCTATAACCTTTAAGCCCGAGATAAAGGCCGAACTTTATCGCCTTAAAGGCAGCGAGATGAACATTAAGATAGCTCAAAGCGCCCTGTTGCCCACACTGTCGTTTAACGCCGGCATAGGCTCTAATTATTACAAGACGAGCGGATTCAACGCCGAGAGCTTCGGCCGACAGATGCGCAACAACTTCAGCCAATATATCGGTCTGAGCCTCAACGTGCCGATATTCAACCGCTTCGCCACACGCAACAGCATACGCTCGGCCAAGCTGGAACGCGAAACTCAGCAGCTGCAGCTCGACAACGTTAAGAAGACCTTATACAAAGAGATACAGCAGGCCTACTATAACACCATTGCAGCGCGCGCAAAATACGAAAGCAGCATGGAGGCAAGCCGCAGCAACAAGGCTGCCTTCGACCTCATGTCGGCAAAATACGAGTACGGCAAGGCCAACATAACCGAGTTTAACGAGGCAAAGAACAACTGGCTGAAGGCTGAGAGCGACCTAGTGATAGCCAAATACGAATATGTCTACGACACAAGCCTCATCGACTTCTACCGCGGCAAGGAGCTTGACTTCTGAAATTAAACATTAATCTGTAATTTATGGCTAAGCAGTAACCTGTCAAAGGTCATATGCACTGCAAACCAATAACATCAAGACCTCTGCAAAAGTTCTGGCAATACAGCCGGGCAGAACCTTTGCAGAGGTCTTTTTTATCTCATTAACCAAAATCGGATATTAGAATTCGGTCATGATTTTTGCCTTATAAGGAGCGGGGGGCGTTAGACTTTTCTTGACATAGCTGACTATGTCAAAAAAGAAATCAAAAAGGCGACAACAGAAAACAAAAAGACGACTGAAAGCATGAATGCACAAAATTGAAAAAACTATGTGCGGTCTAATGTCCGACTTGCGTTAATTACGCACAACAATGCAAATACCAAAAAGTGCCATACCAAACTTTCATAAGAAAGTATTGATATGGCACTCAAATTATTTTAATCAGTCATTCAGGAAAGAGTTATTATCCTAAACGACAATAATGCAAGAGTCGTCTTATTATTTTACAACCTTAACAGCCTTGCTTGTTCCGTCAGCATACTTCATAACCATGATGCCGGCACCCTTCTGTATGTTGCTTATACGGCGGCCAGAGAGGTCGAAATAGTCTGTTGAAACAACGTCCTTGTTCACGCCGTCATTAACTGTGTTGCCGATACCCGTTGTACCAGTCTTGGCAATCTTGCCGTTCTTGTGGCTCGTTGAGAAACCAAGACTTTGTCCTGAACTGAACACGTCAATCAAATCATAGCTGCTGTCCTGAACATATGAGTCGCTTGCAGCGTCATACGTAAAGTCCATGTTACCATCATAAAGAGTATTACCAGACAATTTAGCCATTGCAATATCATCTACAAGTGTCTGTAACAAAGGGAATGTAATTGAAGACCCGTTGTAAATGGCATAATTCCATACCTCAGAATAGTCAGCAACGACATTACCCTGCTCATCTTCCAACTTCTCAGGGAAAAGACCTTTTACATACCATACATTCTGATTTTCAAGAGCAAGATCTATGACAGAAACTGTGCTTTCATGCTCTTTTCCGTCATAATCCGTATAGGTATACTTATGAGTGGTAGGTGCCTGGAAATAATCTGCAGGAATATAATTAAAAGCATAAGCCAATGTATAATATTGTGCATAATTATTATCTGTAAGAGCCAGATAGCTGTCCTGATAATCTTTAGAATAAATCTGTCCGGTTGCCTTATCATAATTAAGCACTATCGGATTATCTTTATCAAAAGTAACGCTTTCATTCTCAAAATCAACGTGCACTCTGCAAATAAAAAGGTCAAGACCTTCAATTGAACCTATGTTCTGGCAGTTATCTATAGTTATCTCTGTGCCGTCAGCATTGAATGTACCTGTTATTTTTGCATCAGGGAGTATGCTGCTGTATAGCATGTTAGGGAAAGTCACCTTGCCGTCATTTCCAAACTCTACATTAGATGCGACATGGAATCTTGACGAGAAGCCTACGCCAAAGACCTCGTCACCATAATCCAAATAATAATTTGCCGAATTAGCACTAGCCGCATTAGCTTTAGCCTTGGCCATACCAGCAGTAATTCTTAGAGCTGGAACCTTTGACACTGTCATCTCATTCAAAGACTTAACATCAATTTTTGTCATCTTTTTTAATGGTGACTGGGCAAACGTATTCACTGAAACGAACAATGCCACTGCAAGTAAAAATTTCTTCATATGAATCAATGATTTAAGTTAAAAAATAAAGAAAGTACAAAAATATGTGCCCAAATATAATAATTATTTATTATATGACAATGAAAATCTGTATTTTTTATCACATTTGCAACCTCATATTGTTTTTTTCTGTCATTTAAGCCATCATTATACGTATTTTGGATATAATCAGACACTTTATTTTGCATGTGACACTTTTTATTGTTATCAACAAAAACGAAGCAATATTATTGCTGCATCGGGAAACCATGGAAAACAATAAAAACTAATATAAAACAGTAATCAAAAGTCCAGTTTAGCTTGTGTCTTCAATTTTCAACAGTGTAAATAATATTACTTTGTTAAAAAAACGGGAGGAGACTACGACTTTCACAAGCCCAAATGTCTCCACCCTCCTGCAATCGACTAATTGGATATAATACAAATTGATACGCGGTTCATGTCGTTGTCGGCAAAGGGCTGAACCTCTGACCCCTTGTAAGAGGTCTTTATCTGCGACGCTGACACTCCGCATTGTTCTGTAAGCATCTTCTTAACAGCCTCTGCACGCTCTGAAGACAGGCGGAGGTTTACTGCCGCAGTGCCTGTGCCGGCGTCGGCATAGCCTGTTATTTCGACAATTGCATCTTTATGATTGTTTAAATATTTAGAAAGTTCGTATACTTTCGCACGCTCCGACTCGCGGATTACGCTCGAGTTTATCGTGAAGAACACATCGCGCTTCATGCCCTTCTCCTCAACTTTTTCCTCTACAGGCTCTGCAACGGGCTGTTTCTCTTCAACCACAGGCTCTGCAACAATCTGCTCTACAGGAACAGCAACAGGAGCCTCCTTCTTCTTATGGGTCTTGCCCAGACGGATTGTTACGCTTGCGAGAGCGTTGAAATACCAGTCGGCATTGCCTGCCTTTTTAGAGTTATACTTGTCTGAAAGGACATTGGCGCTGCCCTCGATGCCGAGGCTTACACGGTCGCTCACACGGAAGTCGAGAGATAGTCCGCCACGGCCTACGGGACGCACCTTCGTGCCGCTCCACAGATAGCGCATGTCATAGCCTGCGTTAGCCAGTTCGTTGGCCTCGTCGTTACCGAAACCTATGTTGGCGCCACCGCCGACAAAGGCGGTAAGGCTTACAAGACGCATGGGGTTGTATCCACATATCGCATTAGACAGATTGAATATGAAGTCTATGCCGGGAGCTACATAATTATACTTATACGTAGTGTTTACGGACTTGCCGTTAAGCATGTAGCCGTTCCAGCCGCCTTTGCTCTGCCATGCGCCCACTGAAAGACGTGTGGCAAACCAGGGCGTGAACTGATAGCCGGCTGCTATCTGAACGTTGGGAGATATCAGGTCGCCGAATGGCGCCTCGCCCAATGTATACTGCGCTCCGCCGTGAACGCTTACAAACCAATGCCTGTTAAACTCATACTCAGGTTCGCTCTCCTGAGCTGACACGTGATTTCCCAACAGAAGGAAACCTGCGGCCAATAAAAAACTTAAATAACGCATAGCTAATGGTGTTTATTTATTTTCAGTCATTCTTATAATTATTTTCTTGAGCAACTTTAGAGACTGTCAGATACCATTTGCCACCTATACGAGTCGGATTAACCGAACATCTTATCGTATTAGGACGTGTATCGCCCTTAGGTTTCTCAAAAAACTCGATTGTGTAACGCACCTCGGTGTCGCTGTCACTGTAAAGCAGAAGCTCGTCTATCTTATATGACAATACCGGGAAATTGGCAAAATTCTTGCGCAACTCTTTCTCGCGCTCCGCCGACAGAGGCATAACCTTATTGTCCTTAACCTCATACAGTTGGCTGATTGCGCCGTCGATGTCGTTTTTCTTCAAAGTTTCCAGAAACTTCTTTGTCATGTCAAGCAGCACCGTGGTATCCTTGCTCGTGCGTAACATTGTCTGATCCATACGAGGATCTGCGGGAAGAATCGTTTCCTTTTTCTTCTTGTCTCCACATGATGCAACTACAAACAGGGCCAAAGCCATTACGACATATTTAGCTGATTTAATCATAGAAACTTTACTTTTTTAAAAGGAGCGTCCCTAAATCACAAGGGACGCTCCCATTGAAGTTATTATTGTCTGTAATCAAATGCCATCGGGCATATCAATTCACTTACTTAACGTCTTTTTACAGAAGCCGGCACCTGACCGCGAGGATAAACAGGTATCTTAACGTATTCTGTCAGTTTACCGTAAGCATATTCTACTGTTACAGGGATGTAAACATAGAACATTTCCTCTACGTTAGAACCACCATTGTTTTTGAAGGTGATGTTGTTGCCGCTCTGGCTCAGTGACAGGTTAACAGCTTTGTTTGTAAGCTCAGAGAGTTTAGCAGCTGTCATAGCGTCTGCATAAGACAAGTCGTTGTTTGCAACAACGTTACCACCATTAACAGCCAGTGTGTACTTAGCCTTGCTCAGGTCGAAGTATATAGACTTAACATCATAATAACTCCAAAGTTCAGCTGCATACTTTTCAAAATCATTTGAAGGATAAGCAATACCATCCTTGGCAACAGCATAACCACGGAAGTCTGTTATAGAAACCAACTTGCTTCCATCAACCTTAGAACCTTCCACGATACCTTCCTCGAAGCCGCCCTTAGAGACAGCGTCTACACGGATCGGAGCAATGAGGCATACATCATATTTCTTAACGAGAACCTTGTTGAATCCATTGATCTTAGCCCATACGCTGATGCTGATCTTCTTGTCGTGAGTTCTGGCTGGAATACCCTTTTCGTCAGCCTGTGCAAGCGGGTTAATCAAATTCCAAGCATCCTCTCTGTTATTCGGAACATACAAGTAAGGAGTTGCATCTGTATCGAATGATGTACCCCAAGACTCGTTACGACCATTCCATGTAAGGCGAGCTGAATTCAGAACACCATTCTTCAAGAGATAGCCATTGAAATTAACCTGATCGATACCAGCCTCATCAAGGCCATTACTGTTAACTGTGTAGCCAGCGATAGTCTGGTCAGCAGAGAACTGAAGATCCCAAGTTCCACATTCTGTCATGTTCTTGATGAAGAAGTTGTTAGAATCCCATTTTGTTGTATAACCGAATGCACTTGTAAGGTTGTTGTAGTATACTACCTTCTTCTGTGCAGAAGATGTACCATACTGAACAGGCAGCACGTCATAAGTGTTATACTTCTCGAACCAATATGTATCGAAGTAACCGGCGATAGCAGGCAGTTCAGGCAGTTTAACAGTGAACTTCCAAGTCATCTTCAAGTCAGGATACTGAGCAGGCATTGTAGACTTAAATGTTATTACCTTCTCTATGGTCTTATAACCCTTAGTCTGATCTATAGTCTTGATAAAGTCAGGAGAAACAACCCATGTTGCAGCAAGAGCATCACCATTTTCATTAGCAGTAGTCTTGAATTCCAGTACATCCAAACCATCTTCATTAGCAGGTGTCCAAGAAATATTGCTTACAGGATAAATTTTCTCGAATGTAGCCTGATCAAGACCCTGTGTCTGAACTTTTGCATAAACCTTAGTGATAAGCCAATCCCATTTCAGTTCAGCAGTCATATCGCCGCAGCCAAGAGTAAACTCGTCAACCTTATCCTCAAGGGTTACGTCGTCAAGCATCTTCTGAGTCCACTTAATCTTCATGTAGCGCTCGTCAAGAAGCTTATTGTTTACTGTATCGCAAAGCATAATACGAACGATAGGCTCCTTGCCGACACAAGCCATATTGTTTGTTACACCGTCAGGAAGTTTTGAAGATATAACGCCCTGAGGAGTTACAGTAGCAAATTGCTGCTGATTAGTTCCGTTAAGAGCTGCTGTGTTATAAGTCGTTGCAGGTATAGCAAAACGGAAAGCAACGCCATATTTCTTCAACTCATCCTTTGTAATCTGTGTGTGGTCGTTGCCATCATTCATATAGCAACCTGTTACGAGAGTAGAAAGATCCTTTGTCTCATTATAATAAATCTCAGCTGTAACAAGCTGTCCTTTGTCAATTTCAGAATTCCAAACAGCAGAGCTATCCGCATAGTTATGCTGCTTATCATTAGCATCCCAAGCAAGTTTAGCAATTTTCGGACTGAAAGTTGTCTGTACAAGACGAGAGTTCTCTGAATAAATGTCAGTTGTTGAATTATCTTTGTTGAAACGAGGAACCTTCAAAGCAACAATGTATGTCTTGTTTGCACCAAGATCCAAAGATTCAGTAGTAGTCTTCTTCAGTCTTACTGTCATAAGACCATTCTTAAAACTCTCAACGCCATTAAACTTAACAGGAGAATTAGCGAGCACAGCTCTTACCTCTGCTGTTGCAGCAACAAAGTCAATATTGGCAGAATCGATGTTCTCAATAGAAACCGAGCTAGGATTAAGTCTGTAAGTTGCTGTTGTATAGCCATTGTCTACATTTACCGGTTTAGCACCTACCATATACTCCTCACCGCTTGTCCCAGGAGCAACAGGAGTATAACACAATGTACGGAACTCGATAGACTCGATACCGCCTACATAGAGATCAGGAACGAGAGCAATGCTGTTCAGCAGTTTCTCAACAAATACAGTAAGAGTATTGATGTTGTCGTTAAGACCGTTCTTGCCGCTGATAAGTTCGTTCAGGTCGTCAATCTGCTTCTGCAGAGCCTGCTCAAGCTCGTTTACGCTTGTAACGGTAGCATAGTCAGACAGTGAAGACTGCAAAGCTGCGATGGCATCCTCTGCAGCAGAAATTCTCTGTGCAAGGTTGTCAATGTCGTAAGCGTCAATCTTGTCTGCAAGCTCTTTCAGCTGGTCAGCTGTAGGCAGCGCGGCGATTTCCTCCTGCAGTTTGCTAATCTGACCCTGATAGTCAGCATCGGCAATCTCCTGCTTGAAAGCCTCAAGAGCCTCTTTCTGAATCTCAAGGTCTTTCTCTACAGCCTCTCTTGCTATAGCAGCAATGTCAAGACCCTCGAGAGCCTCAACTCTTGACTTAAGGTCGTTAACTGTCTGCTGAAGAGCTGTGAAGTCGCCTGTCATGGCTGCAATTGTTTCCAAAGCCTCTTCAACGCTTTCAAGTCTTCCGTCAAGACCGGTGATAGCCTCATTAACAGCATCAATTTTTGTATTCAAAGCAGCCTCCTTAGCAGCGAGGTCGCCTTCCAAAGTAGCAACTCTTGCCTCGAGTGCAGTTACAGTAGCCTGATCAGCCTTCTGATCGATGGCAGCCTGAAGCTGAGCCTTGGCATCAGAGATTTGAGTACTCAACTCGCTTTTTGCACTGCTCAACTCATTTGACAGTGTAGTCTGCAAGTCAGCCAACTGATTCTGTAAAGCAGTGATGTCATCTTTGTTCGCATTGATGTCATCCTCATAGTCTTTACAAGAAACGAACATGCCCATTGAAGCGCATAGGAACGCTACAAGGAGCAAAGAACTGAAAATTTTTCTTTTCATTTGATAAACTAATTTAATTAAAAAACTATATATTATTTTTAGAATATTCAAATACTTATCCATACCTTTCTTGCCAAGAGATGGAAATCCAGTGCAAATATATGAACAAATACTAATATCTGCAAATGATTTAGTGTTTTTTTTTCGAAAAAACAAAAAAAGTATTACAGACAAAAGCCATTTTTATTGAGAGCGTGAAGTGGTGAAACCCCGATAGAATCGGGCTTTCACCACTGTTGTTCCATCTCTTGGCAAGAGATGGAATTTTTTTATGCCATTACTTTCACACCTTATTATTAATATATACAAACAACGAAACAGGCATGCAGTAAAGGCTTTACAGCATAACACCGAAAGCATGAGCAGATGTGCTTTTGTAGTAAAAAATAGTAATTCCACAAAATACATTTCCACAATACGCCACAAAATATATCTAAATAATATTCCAAAATCACACGTGCAACAATAATATTTCTAACAGAAAACTTTTTTATTTTGACACTCTCAGAATGGCTATGCCGTTTACAGTAGCACCTTCAGGGCAACAAAATTGCTCAAAATGCTCATTTAGCATAATCCTCTAAAATACAATCATTTACGCATTTCGGGCAAGGAAACGTAAAGAGTTAAAAAACATTACTCGGCCGTTTGCCACACAAAAGTGGGCCGTTTACGATTGCAAACAGGCCCTTTTCTCTAATAAAACAAGCCCTTTTACCATCAAGAATCGCCATTTTTAAGGCTAAAAAGTGAGCATAAAGCCAACAGATGTTAATAAAGACACGACTTCAGCAAGGATTATTTAACATCAGTTATATGTTCGTTTTCTATTTTAAAGAAAACTCTGTACACAAATAATGTAAAGAGTTTTCGGATAATAATGTATACTCGGACTTACCGACAAAATTACGAAACAAATTTAGAATCTGCACAAGCTGAAACAGACAGTGAATAACCCGAACAGAATTTTGACATGACATCATAGCAAAAAAGCCGCTACATAAATGTAACGGCTGTACATAAATGAAATAGATATGCTAAGACAACGCACAGCATGCCATGTTATGACAATCCACACTACGACGTTTGCACATACGCGGCACTCGGTCATCACGGATTCTTGCGTATCAGCGTCAGTCCGTCGCGCAACGGCAAGAGGACCTTTTCTACACGGGCATCGTTCATCACGTAGTCGTTGAAGTGTTCAATACCGGCAGTCTGGCGGTCGCTGCTCTTGGGCACTTCGAGCACATGACCGTCCCACAGCGTGTTGTCGGCAAGGATGAAGCCGCCTGGACGGAGTACGGACAGCGCCATTTCGTAAGACTCGATATATGTGCGCTTGTCGCCGTCGATGAAAGCCATGTCGAACTCAATGCCCAGTTTGGGCGCCTCCTTTATGGCGTCACCAATGATAAAGCGAATCTTGTCGGCCACGGGCGAGTTTTCAATCCACGGACGTGTGAAGTCTTCCTGCTCGTCGTTAATCTCGTATGTGTACACCATTCCGCCTTCTTCCAGTCCTTGCGCCATGCATATAGCACTGTATCCGCTGAACGTTCCCACTTCAAGAATGTTCTTCGGCCGTATCATCCTCACCAGCATCTTCAGCAGTCTGCCCTGCAGGTGTCCGCTCGCCATGCGTCCGCGCAACAAGTGAACGTTAGTGGCACGCCACAGTCTGTAAAGATAGTCGCCCTCAGGGTCGATATGGGACAAAACGTAATTTTCTAATTCATAATTCACGTTTTCTAATTCATAATTCACGTTTTCTAATTCATAATTCATAATTCACAATTCATAATTGGGATGCTTGCTTAATTCACTTTTATAATTCACAATTCATAATTCATAATTGGGATGCTTGCTTAATTTTTAATTCTTAATTTTTACTTTCCTCTCCTTCCCTCCCAATTATGAATTATGAATTGTGAATTATGAATTAAATATTATTCCTTCTATTGCAAGTCTGTAGGAGTCGAGACCGAAGCCGCAGATGACGCCAAGGCAGGCGCACGAAATCATTGACTTGTGGCGAAACTCCTCGCGCTTGTGTACATTAGAGATGTGAACCTCAACAACTGGAGCCTTCAGCGAACGTATGCAGTCCTGCAGGGCTATGCTCGTGTGGGTGTAGGCTCCGGCGTTTAGCACAATGCCGTCGTAAGTGAAGCCCACTTCCTGCATTTTGTTGATAAGTTCGCCCTCTATGTTGCTCTGATAATAGTCTATTTCTACATTATCCATCTTTTTTCTCAGTTCGTCAAGATAAGCCTCAAAAGAGCTACAGCCGTAAATCTCAGGCTCTCTGCGTCCCAACAGGTTCAGGTTAGGACCGTTAATAATCATTATCTTCATAATATCGCGGATTTATATGTCAGGCGGCAGCATGCGTGCCGTCATAAACGACATCATTTATATTATGATGCAAAATTAATAAAAATCATATAAACGCACGAATCATAAATAAAAAAACGGCGCTACAGGCATATCGCAAAATGCCTGTAGCGCCTTTCTATAATAATATATGTCTTCCTAAGAAAATTTACTTGCCGAAACGCTTTCTGAGCTTCTCGATCATGTCGCGTGTCATGGCGTCGAGGTCATACTCGGGTTTCCATCCCCACTCCTCACGCGCACATGTGTCGTCAAGAGAATTAGGCCAAGACTCGGCTATAGCCTGGCGCAGCGGGTCGACCTTATATTCCATCTTGAAGTCGGGTATATATTCTTTTATCTTATTGAAAATAATCTCAGGTTCAAAGCTCATCGAAGCGATGTTGAACGAATTGCGGTGTTTCAGTTTCGACGGGTCGGCCTCCATTATCTCTATTGCCGCACGCAGTCCGTCGGGCATATACATCATATCCATATATGTGCCGGCAGCTATAGGACACTCAAACTTCTCGCCCTTCACGGCCGAATAATAGATGTCAACTGCATAGTCGGTTGTGCCGCCTCCGGGAGGAGTAACGTAAGATATAAGTCCCGGGAAGCGCACCGAGCGTGTGTCGACGCCGAAGCGCACGTAATAATAATTGCTGAGCAGCTCGCCCGAAACCTTTGTAACGCCATACATGGTCTTAGGGTCGCGCACGGTGTCCTGCGGAGTCTTGTCCTTTGGTGTGTTGTCGCCAAACGAGCCAATCGAACTGGGAGTGAACACGGCGCAATGTTTCTCGCGCGCCACCTCAAGCACGTTGAAAAGTCCGCCCATGCCTATCTTCCAGGCAAGCTGCGGCTTAGCCTCGGCAACGGCAGAAAGGATTGCAGCAAGATTGTATATTGTATCAATCTTGTATTCAGACACCACCTCGCCTATCTGTTCAGGCTTGGTAACATCAACAACCGCCGACGGGCCCGACTCCAGAAGCTCGCCCTTAGGCTCAGCTCCGGGAATATAACCGGCTACGATATTTCCATTGTAAAGTCCACGTAACTTCATTGTCAACTCCGACCCGATTTGGCCGGTAGAGCCAATAACTAAAACATTTTTCATACTATAAATATTAGATTCACAATTAATCTTGATACATGCACATTTTTTGAAGGACATGTCAAAACATCGGCAATACACACCGACAACGCCGGCCTGAAGGCAACGCCACGCCGGAAATGTCCATACGCAACATCAGTTAAGGTTAACACGCCGAGCAGACATATCCGGGGCACAATATAATATGTGAAGGAACGCCGCATCGGCAATAATTATACGCCGCAACTCAATACGGCGCACGCATATAATGCAAAGATATGAAGAAAAGATTATATTATAACAAAATTTATCGGATAATTTACTCTAATTTCAAAAAAAAACAAGAACTTTGTAAAACGAAAACATTAATGTTAAACTTAATCTAAGAATTATGTACGGAAAAATGAAAGAGTTCCTCACGAAGGAACTGGACGGCATCAAGGCCGCCGGCTTGTACAAGAACGAGCGTATAATAACCACTCCGCAGAGAGCAGGAATAAAGGTTGGCGAAGGACAGGAAGTGCTCAACTTCTGCGCAAACAACTATCTCGGACTTTCTGACAACACACGCCTCGTGAAGGCTGCTGAGAAAGCAATGGAGGCAAGAGGCTTCGGAATGTCGTCTGTGAGATTCATCTGCGGAACGCAAGACATACACAAACAGCTTGAAGCCGCAATTTCCGATTATTTCAAAACTGAAGACACTATTCTTTACGCTGCATGTTTCGATGCCAACGGAGGTCTGTTCGAGCCGCTGTTCACCGAAGAGGACGCCATCATATCCGACGCTCTCAACCATGCATCCATAATCGACGGCGTGCGCCTCTGCAAGGCTAAGAGATACCGCTATGCCAATGCCGACATGGCCGACCTTGAAAGATGTCTGCAGGAAGCACAGGCACAGCGCCACCGCATAATTGCCACCGACGGAGTGTTCTCAATGGACGGAAACGTTGCCCCGATGGACAAGATATGCGAGCTTGCCGAAAAATACGACGCACTGGTAATGGTAGACGAGTCGCACTCAGCAGGAGTGGTTGGCCCGACAGGTCACGGCGTGGCTGAAAAATTCAACGCTTACGGACGCATCGACATCTTCACCGGAACATTAGGAAAATCGTTCGGAGGCGCAATGGGAGGATTCACCACCGGCCGAAAGGAAATTATCGACATGCTGCGCCAGCGCTCAAGACCATATCTGTTCTCCAACTCAGTTGCACCGGCTATCATCGGAGCAAGCATCGAAATGTTCAAGATGCTTAAAGAGAGCGACGAACTGCACACCAAACTCATGAAGAACGTTGAATACTTCCGCGACAAGATGATTGCTGCCGGATTCGACATCAAGCCTACTCAGAGCGCAATATGCGCAGTTATGCTGTATGACGCAAAACTGTCGCAGGACTTTGCAGCCCGCATGCAGGACGAAGGCATATATGTAACCGGATTCTACTATCCCGTTGTGCCCAAAGGACAAGCACGCATACGCGTACAGCTGTCTGCCGGACATGAGAAAGAGCATCTCGACAAGGCTGTCAACGCCTTCATAAAGGTGGGCAAGGAACTCGGAGTGATTAAATAAATACTCAATAAGACTCTGCCGAGGCTACAACGCAGACTCGGCATATACATAAAGGAATCCGGGGCATGTAACAAACCCCGGATTTTTTAACCCAAATAGGTTATCAGCATCCGGTTGGGATTTTTGCTTTATATTGAGCGGATTTTCGTTAGGTTTTTCACAGACACGGCAGGCTATGTAAAGGATAAGCGAATAAAAAGACACCGATAAGAAACAAAAAGACGGCTGAATGCAGAAATGCACAAAACAGATAAAACTATGTGCGGTCTAATGACAGATTAAAGTTTTAAACCGGCAACGCCATCAAAACAATGACGGCAAGGCCGGATAAATGCAAACAATACCGACAATGATTCAGAACGAGCAAAAAAATATCATACACAAATATGTACGTTACATGAAACTTCAGCGCAACTTCTCGGGAAACACGCTTGAAGCATATATTCTTGACATCAACAAACTATTAAAGTTTCTGAAGGATAACGGCATCAGGCCTGAAGAAGCTAAATTAAGAGACATACAATGTTTTGCAGCCTCACTACACGACATAGGAATATCGCCGCGCTCACAGTGCAGAATTTTAAGCGGAGTGAGAGCATTCTACAAATATCTGTATCTTGACGGATATATTAAAGACGACCCCACGGAACTTCTCGAGTCGCCAAAGCTCGGCGACCATCTGCCCGAAGTGCTGACAACAGAAGAAATAGACCGTCTTGAACAGGCCATCGACCTCACGAAATGGGAAGGACAGCGCAATCTGGCAATAATCGAGGTGCTGTTCAGCTGCGGACTGCGTGTAAGCGAACTCGTCAATCTGAAGATGTCGGCTCTATATCTCGACGAGCAGTTTCTGCGAATATCCGGCAAGGGCAAGAAGGAGCGCCTTGTGCCTATATCCGAAAACGCCATAAAGCAACTGAAATTCTGGTTCATAGACCGCAACCACATGAAAATAAAGCCGGGCGAAGAAGACTACGTTTTTCTGAACCGCCGAGGCGCACACCTCACGCGCACCATGATTCTGATAATGATAAAGCGGCTGGGTGCCGAGGCAGGCATACAGAAGACGATAAGTCCGCACACACTGCGCCACAGCTTTGCCACCGCCCTGCTTGAAGGCGGAGCCGACCTGCGCGCCATACAGAGCATGCTCGGACACGAGAGCATAGGCACAACCGAGATTTACACCCACATAGACACGCACACTCTGCGCGAGGAAATTCTGAACCATCACCCAAGAAACATTGCCGCAAAAGAGAAAGAACAGAATAAGTCGGAAGAATGAGCCGTCAAAGATATGCCGCAGACATAACGTAACACGCCAACAATGACAACAAACATAGACGGAAAGGCCATAGGCAGCAAAGACTATAAACGATACAACCATAAAATAAAACACGTGTCTGCGTAAAGTCACTACACTCGACTGAATTTGTAAAGGTTTTGTGCAGACGCGCTTTATACATATTATAACGTGAGTTCGACGAATTTAGAATAATGCAAGCTGTGTGTCAATAGTTCTCGTAACATTGATACATGGCTTCTTAGGAAAACAGCAATATGCCGCAATTGCACTCAAGAGATTAACGATAAAATTATCAAAGGCCTTATGCCTTGAATGTTCCACTTGTGCTATATTTTTGAGTTCGTCATTGACTGTTTCAATAACGGCCCGTTTCATGATAAGCATGATTTCCGCCTTGGACATGGTAGAATCACGGTGATATTTGCGCTTTACGGTTGGTTTAAGCGTATATTTTGCCATCATAGCATCAAAAAATTTGCAGAATTGAAAATCAGCGAAGCTAAATCGTCTGCCATACAAAATAATTCTATAACTTTGCACTCGATGATCATAACGATTATTGTTTGTAATACTTTGTTCTTCAGCACTATAAAGTTACAACAATTTTCGATAATCACCAAATTTACACGCATTTACAATTCGTCGAACTCACATTATAATAATAAACGCAATGAAATTATTAAGTATTTTACTTCTGCTTTTTTGTTTAAATTCAACAATTAGTGCACAAAAGCAAAAAGACCTGGTAACAATAACAGGAAAAGTTTCTGACTATAACGGCAATCCTATTGATAATTGTTCTGTTATGTTCCAAAATTCAAATTTTGATGTTCTCTTTGAGACTAAAACTGACGAAAAAGGGAAATATCAAATAAATATACCAAAAGGCAAATACAGCAACATGGGTGCTATAAATATGAATACTTATCCTCATACAATGAAAGTGGGAACAAATAATGAGAATCTGAGACTGGAGTTTTGGGGTTGGAATTTTATTGCAGACAGAGATACAACTTTAAATATACAATATAACCGAATGGAAGCATACGGAATGCACGTTTTTCAAATCCCCGGAGCTGTACCAGCCTATCAGATCTATGTCCGTCCTATGAGCTTAACAAGATTTCTTACAAATAAAGGCATACAAAACGCTCAACATAAAGAGGATTTGTCAAATATTACTCAAAAGTCATCTGCTGATACGGCCAAATGTGATAACATAGCTCCGACAATTGATAAGGTAGGCATAAAAGTATGGATTGATGGAGAAAGCGTGGATGTTTTGATGAAACAGCAAATAAAAGAATATTATAAAGAAACTGAATACGGAATAGCTTACTATATAACAGTAAGTGAACCTAAAAAAACGACAACACTGCCCTATAAAATATTTAAGATCGAATTAACTGATTTGGAAAATGGAGATAGAGGGGAGGCAATATATTATCTTGAGAATACAAATTATATAGAACATAAATGACAAAATTAAACATATTATAATCCTATTGATCTTTTTTGCAAGTTTAATGTCATTATAAAAGAGATAGCGGCTTATTGGAAAATATAAAGTCACTTGACATACTTTTTATACTCAAACTTTATATTATTGGGTGGGAAAAAGGGTGTAAATCTTTCAAATGCTTGATTTACATCCTTTTTTGCTTTATTGCGGAGAGAGAAAAAAGGAGGATAAAAAAGGCAGATGCCGGGCTATGAAAGGGTAGTGTTCCAAAAAGTGTGTCTGGAAAGAATCCACTCAAGTCTGTAAATTTC
>ENA-UONW01001407-UONW01001407.1-human-gut-metagenome-genome-assembly--contig:-CS52-NODE-1407-length-29203-cov-5.519590_pt1 | contig 29203 bp, 28 predicted proteins | sample MGYA00242463_ERZ724010 | MGnify/ENA metagenome assembly ERZ724010 | reverse complement strand
ACGACAATGAAAAGAAATGCTCACTGGACGATGCAAACAAGACCATTGCCCGCTACTATAAATCTCCTTATTCGTTCCTATCTGCAGGAGGAGCAAGAATCATGGTCAAAGGTCCGGACGGCAAATTCCGCAGCTCAACAGATATTGAAGAACAATCAATACCATATAAACCATTAGAATTAAAATGAAAACTTTATATCTCTTAACTCTTACGATGCTATTAGCCAGTTGCGCTAAAGCACAACCGAATATTGATGCAGTCAGACTTGACTGCATTGGACAACCTCTGCCTAAAATCCGTCACATGATTGAAATGAAAGTTTTGTCCGATACTCTTTTTTTCGTATATGAATGCGATGAAGGTTTCGGACAACGTATCCTCCGCCGTGCAACTATTGATAAACAAAAACATCAGCTCGTCATCGGTCCTGAAATAGGTAGACGGGGCAACGGCAGCTACGTTTCATTTATGCCATACCCTTTTGTCTGTGAAGGTGGCAAAATGAGCGTTGCCGGTCAGGATGATGGAGAAATATATAAATTAGTTGATGACAGTGTTTTGGTGAGAACAAAGACCAATCTGTTTAATGCTAAAGTTCCTTTAGCAATATCACAATATGCGCAAGACATATTCTCTGTTTCACAAAATAGATATGTCTTTATCGGACGTGAACCGGCAGGTGGAGCCCAATATGCTATGTCAGTTGATATGGATTCGGCAAGAATGGATACTCTGCGTAGAATCAGCGTTTCTTCCACACAGACAGCCTGGATGCCTAATGCCGGAGAGATGGTATATTCAAACAAATACAACCGCATGGCTTTTGCTTATCGCCTACATCCGATTGTTGATATTTTCAATGCTGATGGAACATTGGTCAATGAAGCGAGAATCGGTAAAGACACTTTTAATCCGAATACTCTCAACGAAGCAGACTTTGAAGAATTGAACACACTGCATACAGTAGATGCGACATATACACAAGATTATATATATGCTCTACATTGGGCTTGTAAATATGCAGAAATACCAACAGCATCACCAACTATCTATAAAATAGACTGGAATGGCAACATTATTAATCGGTATGTTAGTGATTCTACATTTTTATATGGCATTGCAGCAATTGATGATTCAAATTTTATAGGATGGACAGGAAATGAGTTTGTTATACTTACTGTACCTTGATGACATATACTAATCTTTTGACAAAAAGAAGAGGATGAATCGCATATTACGATGCACCCTCTTTTATGCTTTATATGGATTATTTATTTTTCAATCTGCCAGGCAAAATAAGTTCCAAAACAGAACCAACGAGACAAAGCCACCAGATAAAAGGACTTGACATGTTGTCGGTGAAATAATAAAATATCAGACCTACAACGGAAAGTATCAGTATAAATATGTTCAGCTTCCTATTGCCCCGCCAGCAAGACAAAGCTTCGGTCTTATCTATCTTGAATAATTTGAAGTACAAGACAAGCCACAAAATGAAAATTAGTATAACAGCACTTCCTATTGCAATATATAACCAATCCAGACTATATGTAAATGGCATTACAAGCAAAAAAAGCAACATTAAAATAGGCAGACGCGAAACTGCCGATTTTAACCTGGATGAAGAATCATTCATAACCATACTGTTTAAATTTCAAAATTTTCCTTTCAATGACAATCAAATATTTCTTTATAATATCAGAGATTGTAGAATTCGGTGAAGGCTTTGACAACATATTCGAGGTCTGCAACACCGGCTGTCTCGCGTACTGAATGCATGGCCCACATAGGATTGCCTATGTCAACACCGCGTATATCCATCTGAGAGAGGAACACATTGCCAAGAGTTGAACCTCCTGCCATATCGGAATGGTTTACGAATGTCTGATAAGGAACACCTGCCATCTTACAGATAGTCATGAACACAGCGGCTGAATCGCTGTCGGTGATGTACTTCTGATTGGCATTGTACTTGATTACAGGGCCACCGTTTATAACAGGATGATTGGTCGGATCCTGCTTCTCGACATAGTTAGGATGAAGAGCGTGCGCCATATCGGCAGAAATCATAAAACTGTTGCTTATGGCCCGATAAAGGTCTTCACTGGTTCCTCCAAGCCCGAAGACAATTCGTTCAATGATGGTACGTAAGACTGGTGAGCCTGCTCCCTGTTTTGTTCCACTGCCCACTTCCTCATTGTCAAAGAGTGCAAGTACTTTTGTCTTTGCACAAGGCTTAGAATAGACAAATGCTTTAAGGTCGGCAAAAGCCATGTCCAAGTCGTCCAGTTTGCCGGAGGAAATAAATTCTTCGTCTGCACCAAGAATGCAGCCTTTCTCAAAATCGTAAAGCATAAGGTCGAAATCGAGAATATCGTCTGCACTCACCTTCATTTCATCTGCTATAAGTTTCAGAAGATAGTTATCCTTTTCAAAAGTATCGTTTATCATGGCAATGACAGGAAGCATGTCTTTCTGTCTGCTCAACGGATTGCCCTGCTCGTTGATGGTTCTATTGAAATGAATGGCAATATGCGGGATGACAAGCATCGGACGATTGAAATTGACCAAGTGAGCAACCGGCTTCAATGGGTCTGAACCTTTGAGCATGACACGTCCAGCCATAGACAGAGGACGATCGAACCAAGTGTACATGATTGGGCCACCGTATACTTCCGTGTTCAACTTCAGATAATTTCCATCAACAGGCATTTCTGCATTAGGCTTTATGCGGAATGTCGGCGAATCGCCGTGGGTGCACACCAACTTGAATCCTTCTGTCACGTCACCTGAACCAACCTCGAATGCAAACAATGATGAATGGTTCTTAGTGACGAAATACTTGCCACCTTTTTGAATGTTCCAAACATCACCGGCATACAGCTGATTAAAACCGTGTGCAAGCAGTTCTTTTTTCGTATTAAAAACTGCATGAAAACTTGTAGGACTCTCGTAGATGAAATCTATTAATTCGTTGGCTAATTGTTTTCCCATAATTCGTAATTTTTATTATCACAAATTTAAAGAAATTATTGTTCTGAAGAATTACCAACGAATGTTTTTGTATGCTGATACATTATTGGGGCATACAAAACGTTCTTATAAATATAGAAACAATTGACAAAAAACAGACAGGGCAATGATTTCCCTTAAACGAAAACCATTGCCCCATCGTATATTGCATATAAGTATGCAGTGATAAAGATTATATCTCAGGCTAAACCGAATTTTTTGATATCTGCATCCACCGTGTCAATACCAGAAATGCCGAAATTCTCAACCAGCAAGTTTACCACATTCGGAGAAAGGAATGCAGGCAGAGTCGGACCAAGATGAATGTTCTTGACACCGAGGCTGAGAAGTGCAAGCAGAACTATTACCGCCTTCTGTTCATACCAAGCAATATTATATACTATAGGCAATTCGTTGACATCGTTGAGCTGGAACACCTCTTTAAGTTTCAGTGCTATGAGAGCCAACGAATAACTGTCGTTGCACTGTCCTGCATCAAGAACTCTCGGTATACCGTTGATATCTCCAAGCGGAAGTTTGTTGTATCGGTACTTGGCACAACCAGCTGTAAGTATAACGCAATCTTTTGGAAGCGCCTTTGCAAATTCCGTATAGTATTCGCGACTCTTCATTCGACCGTCACAACCGGCCATGACAATGAACTTGCGTATGGCTCCGCTCTTAACAGCATCAACAACCTTATCGGCCAAAGCAAAGACCTGCTCGTGAGCAAATCCACCGATGATTGAACCAGACTCGATTTCAGACGGAGCCGCGCAACGCTTGGCATGAGCTATGATTTCACTGAAATCTTTCTTGCCGTCAACCTTCGCATCAATGTGTTTCCATCCTGGATAGCCTGTACTGTTGGTTGTATATACACGGTCAGAATAGGATGACCTTGCAGATGGCGGAACGATGCAGTTTGTGGTGAAAAGAATCGGACCATTGAAAGTTTCGAACTCTTCACGCTGCTTCCACCATGCATTTCCGTAGTTGCCCTTGAGGTGGCTATATTTTTTCAGACGCGGATAGTAGTGAGCAGGAAGCATTTCTCCATGCGTATATATATCAATGCCACTGTCCTTGCTTTGTTCAAGAAGCTGTTCGAGATCGTTGAGGTCGTGTCCGCTGACCAAGATGCCGGGACGACGTCCCACGCCTATGCTGACTTCTGATATTTCAGAATTGCCGTATGCAGAGGTATTAGCTTTGTCAAGCAAAGCCATGGCTTTTACTCCCCACTCTCCGACTGTCAAGGTAAGAGCTGTGAGAGACGCAACATCATCATTCAATACCAGCTCGCTCAAAGCGTATAATATAAATTCATTAATTTCATTATCATTCATTCCCAAGCGTGAAGCATGCTCAAGATATGCGGCCATTCCCTTTAGTCCGTACATTATAAGTTCCTTGAGAGAACGTACATCAGCATCTTCACATGTGAGAACACCGACTGTCTTGGCCTTTTCTGCATAGTCGCCACGACTGCCACGCCACGTAAGCACATCGATATCAGGAAGACCTACTCCATGTGCACTTACATGTTCTATCATCTCATCTCTGAGCGATATTGCTTTGTCGATTCTGGCATATATGCTTTCAATATCAAAATTGGCATTTGTTATTGTAGAAAACAATGCGTCGTTTACAAGGCCGTAGACTTTCTGCTTATTTATGCTACAAGCCCCTCCATTATGCTTGCAACATATGGATGCTATGACACCTATTCCCTTAAGTATGTGCAAAAGGAGGTCCTGAGCATTGGCCAATTCAGGTTTCTTGCCACATACACCCACAAGTCGGCAACCTGTACCGTTTGCCGTTTCCTGACATTGATAACAAAACATTTTTGAGTCCATATCCATGATAATTTAGTAGTTATAAAACAAACCGATTTGCCGGCTGTCCTTTAATGTTCGATGCAAAAGTATACATGGATTGTGAACTGCTGCGTAACATTTGTTACATCGCAAGAAAAACATGCATGTCGTTATATTTTTTTAAGAACTATGCACCCTGATATACGCTCTATCTGTCCTTCATTGATTAGTTCTGACAACACTCGTGAAAGCGACGGCCTTGCCACACCGAATATACGCGACACCCACTGTATGTTGTCTATGCGTCCATTTATGCGAAGATATTCAACAACACGTTCTTTCAGTGAATGCAGGTTGTCTTCATGCACACGACGTGTCAAACGGCAACATCTGTCAGAAAGTATGCGGATAAAGGCAGACATCATATTCCTGTCCTTGCTGAGAAGGTCAAGAAACGAAGACTTGTCGATATAAAGAAGCGTACAATCTGTTTTGGCTATTATATTTACAGGAAGGCGATTGTCTTCACCATAAATAAAAGCAGGAGCTAGAATGAGTGGTCCTTTGATTGTCTCGATGACAACCTCTTTATCGTCATCGCCGGTCATATTGGTATAAACTGTACCTTCAATCAGCATCACGACATCGCTGCACTCATCGCCCATATGCGAAATAAGCACATCTGACGATTTACGACGCAATCTGTAATGGTTATCCTCGAGAAAACGGCTTAACGCATCTTTCCCGCAACTCTGAAAAATAGGAGTTCTCGATAATATATCTATTAAATCTGAATTCATCTTTGATAAAATAAATAATATTGAAGTGTCCGAATCGAAGAATCTCACCGCAGCATTTACCTTACTGGGAGATTCGTTTTACTTAAAAGTCAGTTCTATTCCGGCTTCTTTAAGCCATGGTGCCGAAAATTTTATTTCAGCATTTCCTTCCTGACCAGTCGCCTGAATGTATGCTATCAGATGACCGCGGAACACACGCTGACGGTTGTCGTTGTAATTGCCCATATCTGAATTATTTCCGGACTCAAGTCCCAAGAGTTTTGCAGGACCGCTTATGCGACAAGTTACCTCATCGTCGGAAAGATATACAGGATGACCATCTGCATCTACAATCTGCAGCAGAATCTGTGCGACACCACGTTGTTTGTCTATGACAGTCCCACCATAGGCTTCTGCAGTTATCGCATACGGCCTACCAGAAGTGCTTACAGAATACGTGCAGACAGTTTTCCCGTTTCCATCAAGTCCTTCCACCTGTAATTTTCCAGGATGAAACGGTATATCCCAAGATGTAATGAAAGTATTGTCATCAAGACCTTTGGTCTCACCGACAATCTTGCCGTCAAGAAGAAGACGGGATTTAGGTGTATTGCAGTATGCTACAACACGAACATTCTGACCTTCTTCATAATTCCAGCTGGACCAAGCGTCAGCAGACAGACGGTTGCCGTGTACAGGATACGTGCCTAAATATGCCACAGGTTTTTCAGACCATAAAGCTCTTCTGAAATAACCACGCGGTTTGACGAATCCTCCAAGGTCGATAAGACCGGTGTAAAGGCCTCGTGAAGGCCAACGCCCCGCCTCACCAAGATAGTCGATGCCTGTCCAAAGGAACTGCGCAAATATATTTTTGCTGTCACGGACTTTTTTCCATGCATCAAGTCCCTGTCCGTTCTCACTGCCGTAGATTACTCTATCCGGATATTTACGGTGGTCCTCGTCGTAACGGTTCTCTGTGTAATTATATCCGCAGATGTCGAGGTTGAAAGGATATTCGGTCTCATTGGACATTATAACACCTGCAAGTGCAGCTGTAACCGGGCGAGTAGTGTCACAACGCTTCACAGCCGTTGCAAGACGTTTCGAAATATCGCCCAAGCGCTTTGCATCAGGCGCATCCTTCTTGTAGCCTCCATACATTGGCTGGTTAATCTTGCCATGGTCGAGCACAGGGTGCGAATATGGGTCATTAGGGTAATCGACTTCATTGCCGATGCTCCACATTATAACAGAAGGATGATTGCGGTCGCGAAGCACCATGTCGCTGACATCTCTTTCGCACCACTCGTTGAAGAAGTCAGAACTTCCTTGAAAGCCTGGTGTACCTACATTCCACCCGCTCACCCACTTACGCTTCGGATATTCCCACTCGTCAAACGCCTCATCCATAACGACAAATCCCAATTCATCGCACAAGTCATACAATGCAGGAACCTGGGGATTGTGGCTCATCCTGATGGCATTGCATCCGAGGTCCTTAAGCGTGAGCAGACGACGTCGCCACACTTCTGGCGGAACGGCTGAGCCAAGGCAACCGGCATCGTGGTGAATGCAAACACCCTTGAGTTTCATCCACCGACCGTTAAGAGCAAAGCCTTTATCGGGGTCGAATGTGAGCGTACGTATTCCCACGTCGCGTGTATTCTCTTCGGTTTTCTCACCATTCACATATAACACTGTCTTGAGAGTGTATAACTGCGGATTATCGGTTGACCACAACTTCGGATGTGAAATGGTCATTTTCTGAACCTGTACTGCAGAATCTCCTGAAGCAAGAGACAAAGTCTTCGCAACATCTGCAACAGCCTTTCCGTCAGACTTGCCGATTATTGTCTGTACAAGCTTCACTTCTGCGTCATCAGGACTGAAATTTCTGAGTGTGGTTTCAACAGTCACTTCTGCCTTACGCGATGTAACCTTATCAGCATGGAAGAAAACTCCCCAAAGATTTATGTGAACAGGATTGGCATAAACCAGATATACATCACGATAGATTCCAGAACCAGTGTACCAACGTGAATCATTCTCGCGAGTATGGTCGACTGCCACCTTGATTACATTACGTTCACCGTAGCGTACATAAGGCGTAAGGTCATAAAGCATGGACAAATATCCATTAGGGCGATTGCCTACAAGGTGTCCATTCAAATAGACAGTACTGCGATTGTATATACCTTCGAAATAAATATAAACCTTCTCACCTTTTTTATCGGCGGGAACTTCAAACTCTTTGGCATACCACCCCATTCCTCCAGGAAGATAACCTGTAGCACTATACTTGTCGGGACTGTAACGTCCCTTGACACTCCAATCATGAGGAAGTGTAACAGACTGCCATTTTGAGAAATCGTTTACACTGAGTATATCATCACTGTCGGATACAGGCTGAATGAACCTCCAGCCATCAACAAACAGATGCTTATCTCCAAACATGGGATCGGCCTTGGCATGTAACCCGGCAAAAAGCATCAATATCAACAACAGCACTTTAGTCAACAAGCCGACCGAACGACCAAACCGCATTAAGTATTTATAGATTAAATTCATAATATCATGGATTAAGATTACACAGGTTAAATCAACATATACTGAAAATGCTTTTTAAGCATATGCATATATCAGTATCTAAGAATATATACAAAAAGGACAACCACGCATAATCAGAAATATATATTTTAACTCTATTATGCCGGTTGTCCTTAATGTGACATTTTATGTTATATTTCGATATCCAACTTTTTATGTTATTTTTCGATATCCAACTTTGTAAAGACTTACCAAGCAAAGATAGGGTAATCTTTCATAAGATCGTTCACATGACTGCGAACGCTTGAGATGACCTTGTCGTCTTCAGGTGCATCAAGCACCTTTTCTATCATGTCAGCTATTTCATACATAAGATCTTCTTTCGCACCACGTGTTGTTATTGCTGGAGTTCCAAGACGTATACCTGATGTCTGGAATGCAGAACGGCTGTCGAAAGGTACCATGTTCTTATTTACTGTGATATCAGCTGCAACGAGAGCCTTCTCAGCAACTTTACCAGTGAGGTCAGGATACTTAGTACGAAGGTCAACAAGCATTGAGTGATTGTCAGTACCGCCAGAGCAGATATAGAAGCCTTTATCCATAAGAGCCTGAGCAAGTACAGCGGCGTTCTTCTTTACCTGAGCCTGATAAGTCTTGAATTCAGGCTGAAGAGCCTCGTTGAAAGCAACAGCCTTGGCAGCTATGACATGCTCAAGCGGTCCACCCTGCTGACCTGGGAATACAGCGCTGTTGAGAATCTGCGACATCATCTTGACTTCGCCCTTTGGAGTCTTGAGTCCCCAAGGATTTTCGAAATCTTTGCCCATAAGGATGATTCCTCCTCTTGGACCACGAAGAGTCTTGTGGGTTGTTGAAGTGACGATGTGTGCATACTTGAGCGGGTTGTCTAACAGACCTGCAGCAATAAGTCCGGCTGGGTGTGCCATATCAATCATAAGCAAAGCGCCTACCTCGTCAGCAATCTTACGCATTCTTGCATAATCCCATTCACGGCTGTATGCTGAACCACCGCCAATGATAAGTTTTGGTTTGCATTCAAGCGCAAGCCTCTCCATTTCGTCGTAGTCAACACGGCAAGTTTCCTTATTGAGGTTATAGCCTACAGGATTGTATAATATACCGGAAGTATTGACATGTGAGCCATGGCTGAGGTGACCGCCATGGTCAAGGTTGAGTCCCATAAAAGTATCTCCAGGCTTCAGCACAGCCAAGAGCACTGCTGCATTGGCCTGCGCACCTGAATGAGGTTGTACATTGGCATATTCGGCACCGAAAAGTTTCTTGACACGTTCTATGGCAAGATTTTCGGTTATATCAACTACCTCGCATCCTCCGTAGTAGCGCTTGCCTGGATAGCCTTCTGCATATTTGTTGGTTAGGCATGATCCCATGGCCTGCATGACCTCGTCGCTTACAAAGTTTTCCGATGCAATGAGTTCGATGCCCTTCAATTGCCTTTGGTGTTCTCTTTCAATCAGTTTGAATACTTCCTCATCTCGTACCATTTTTCTTATATTTTAAGTGAATAGAATATCAAAAAGTTATATTAAATCTTGGTTGTACAATCAATTATTACCCGATGTACTTCGCAAATTTAATAAAAAGTTTAACATATCAGCATATCTGCTTACATTTTAATGGGAACCAGCCTAACTTATGTCCTTTATTCACTCGTAATGGAAGGCTGACATGGCACCATACTGTACAAATTCGTGTAAAATTACTGTACGACAGTTCAGCCTCAATCTCTGCTTCAATTATACCTCCTACATTTGTACATATGCCTTCGACTTTTATTCCGCGACTCTATTTCCCGGTATTCAGTACTCTTATATGGCCAGCTTCGACAGTCATATTAAAATCAACCTTAAATCCCATGCAATACTTTGTATCGTCAGTCTCCGGGTCAACATATGTTCCTCCTAAAGCCACAATATCTATATCAGTGGGAGCTTCATCTTCATTCACAATCATATGTACATCAGTACTTATACCTTTTGAACCGTCATCAGTAACACTGATATTGATGTCTCCTCCCAATACTGTAATATTCTTGTCAGCATTTAAACCTTTGACATCATTTCCTGCAACTGTAAGGTCTAGCGTTCCACCATTTATCATAAGTTGCCCATTGAACTCGTCAAGCGGATTCTTAGTCAATTCAATCTGAATGCAGTCTCCAAGGTTACCTGATATGGAAACGCGTCCTCCATTCATCTGAAAATACTGTCCGCAGTGAAATCCATCCTTCACGGCCTCAGTAACAATTACGTCTGCAGTCTTTTTAAATATCAGATATTCTTTAGTGGAAATGACATGAGCCGTCTTACAGGCAACAGTGAATTTTCCACCCTGCTCGGTTTCAAGATGTCCGTCATAATAAAGCGTTGCCTTATGCGTTCCTCCGACCACATCTTTCAAACTATTTACAGTACCTTCAAGCAATATAAGTCCGACCCGCTTACCGCACTCTATATCCAATGCTGTTCCAGACAAGATACATAATCGAGTCCTTTAAAATAGAAATTGCATTTCCGCAATTTTAGAAAAAAACGGGAGGCAACCATAAATGAAACAAAAATGGTACCTCCCGCATTATCTGACATGATGGAAATGCAAAGTTACATCACATTATCTGATGAAAAGCATTTCTCTATATTTAGGCAATGGCCACATCTCATCATCCACGATAAGTTCAAGCTTATCGATGTGGCGTCTGATTTCTTCAACCATTGGTGCTACAGTATCGTGGTATGCGATGGCCTTCTCACGTTCGTTGACAATCTTGTTGGCAACCTTACGGCATTCAACCATTTCATCAACCTTGCTTATGATGCATGAAACATGGTCAGAAATCTGTTCTATAAGTTCCATGTTGTACTTAGAAACCTGAGCGGCTCTCTCAGCCGGGAAGATTTCCTTTACCTTGTGAACATTGTCAATAAGATTGCTTTGGTATCTTGTAGCAACAGGAACAATGTGGTTCAAGCTCAAATCGCCAACAACACGTGCCTCAATCTGAATCTTCTTTGTATAAGTTTCCCACTTGATTTCGTTTCTGGCTTCTAGCTCATGGCGTGTCATGACATGCATGTTCTCAAACATCTTGATGCTTGAATCGTCGAGATATCTGTCAAAGATAATCGGACAGCTAGTTTCACAGTCCAATCCTCTTTTCTTTGCTTCTTCTTTCCACTCTTCAGAATATCCGTTTCCTTCAAAGTGAATAGGCTTGATGTACTTGGCATCGTCGCGAACGACTTTAAGTATGGCATTTTCCATAGCCTCACCTTTGGTAATCAGTGCATCAACCCTTTCCTTAAACGAAGTCAACGCTTCAGCAACAGCAGTATTCAGTGCTATCATAGCAGATGCACAGTTCGCTTCAGAACCTATGGCACGGAACTCAAAACGGTTGCCGGTGAAAGCAAACGGAGAAGTACGGTTTCTATCTGTATTGTCGATGAAAAGCTCAGGTACAGAAGGCATGTCGAGTCTCATCTCTGTCTTTCCTGATGCAGAAAGAATATCATCATCATCTTTGTAATTTTCAAGATGGTCTAGAATTACAGAAATGGTCTTTCCCAGGAACGCAGAAATAATAGCTGGAGGAGCCTCGTTTGCACCAAGTCTATGAGCATTTGTTGCACTCATGATTGAAGCTTTAAGCAGACCATTGTGGTCATATACAGCCTTAAGAGTTTCGACTATGAATGTAATGAAACGAAGATTCTCCATTGGAGTCTTGCCGGGAGCATGAAGCAATATGCCTGTATCAGTACAGAGCGACCAGTTATTATGCTTACCGGAACCGTTCACACCTTTGAAAGGTTTTTCGTGGAGAAGACATCTGAATCCATGTTTTCTTGCCACCTTCTTCATGAGCGACATGATGAGCATGTTATGGTCGATTGCAAGATTAGTTTCCTCATAAATCGGAGCAAGTTCAAACTGGTTAGGTGCCACCTCGTTATGACGGGTCTTGCATGGTATTCCGAGTTCTAGAGCCTGTATCTCAAGATCTTTCATGAAATTCTCAACCCTCAAAGGAATAGAACCGAAATAATGGTCATCCATCTGCTGGTTCTTTGCCGAGTCATGTCCCATAAGCGTTCTACCCGTAAGTATAAGGTCAGGACGTGCAGAATACAAGAGCTCATCTATAAGAAAATACTCTTGTTCCCAGCCGAGATTAGAATAAACCTTATTTACCTTAGGGTCAAAGAATTTACATACAGCAGTAGCAGCCTTATCTACAGCATAGAGCGCCTTCTTGAGAGGAGCCTTGTAGTCGAGCGCTTCGCCTGTATATGAAATAAAAATAGTCGGTATCATGAGCGTGTCACCCATAACGAAAACAGGTGATGTTGGGTCCCACGCAGAATAACCTCTAGCTTCAAAAGTAGAACGTATACCTCCATTAGGGAAAGATGAAGCGTCAGATTCTTGCTGTACGAGCAGTTTTCCTTCAAATTCCTCTACCATGCCGCCTTTGCCGTCATGCTCAACAAATCCGTCGTGCTTCTCGGCCGTTCCTTCAGTCAATGGCTGGAACCAATGAGTGTAGTGAGTAACCCCCAGCTCCATTGCCCATTTCTTCATTCCTTCTGCCACTTCATCTGCGATTGTTCTGTCAAATGGCGCACCGTTGTCAATAACATCGCACATTTTCTTATAGACGTCAGCAGGCAGATACTTGAACATTTTCTGTCTATTGAAAACATACTTACCGAAATATTCGGAAGGACGCTCCTTCGGCGATTCAACATCGACCGGCTTTCTGTTGAAAGCATCGTTTACTACTTTAAATCTTAATTTTGAAGCCATATAAATTTATAAATGAAAAATGCTTATTTTCTATCAAGTGAAGAATCATCATGCTTCTGCATAGTGGCGTAACCGCCGATCACACATATAACAAGAAGATTCGCCATCTTGTTTAATTTTTTGCTCTTATGTTCCTTATTTATACCATTCTTTTAATCTCTTCATAGCTTCGGTACAGTCTTCCTTGCTTCCGAAAGCCGTAAATCTGAAATAGCCCTCGCCAGAAGGTCCGAAACCGACGCCAGGTGTACCGACAACATTAGCCTTATGCAGCATTTCATCGAAGAACTCCCATGAAGTCATCTTGCCAGGAGTCTTGAGCCATATGTATGGAGCATTTTTTCCTCCGTAGAACTTAAGTCCCATCTCGGTAAACGCATCTCTCATTATTCGAGCATTCTCCATATAGTAAGCAATCGTTTACTTAATCTGTTTCTTGCCCTCTTCGGTGTATATAGCCTCTGCACCGCGCTGTGTGATATAGCTTGTACCGTTGAACTTTGTGCACTGTCTTCTGTTCCACAAGTGATTGAGAGCGACCTTTTCACCATCGGCACTCACAGCCATAAGTTCCTTTGGTATAATTGTATATCCGCATCTCACTCCAGTGAAGCCTGCAGTTTTAGAATAACTGTGGAATTCTATCGCACATTTCTTCGCGCCCTCTATCTCGTAAATTGAATGAGGGATATCTTCATCCTGAATATAAGCTTCGTATGCGGCATCATACATTATCAGCACATTGTTTGCAAGTGCATATTCAACCCATTTTTTGAGTTCATTTCTGCTTATGACCGTACCTGTAGGATTATTAGGGTAGCACAAATATACCACATCTACATGTTTTGTAGGCAAAGCCGGAACAAAATTATTTTCGGCGTTGCATGGAAGATACACGATGTCCGACCACATGCCGTTTACAAGGTCACCGGCTCTACCGGCCATTACATTCGAATCGATATATACAGGATATATAGGGTCGGTAACGCATATCACATTCCCCTTGGCAAGTATATCACCAATATTGCCGGTATCGCTCTTGGCGCCATCGCTGATGAAAATCTCATCCATATCGAAAGTCACGCCTCGCGGTTCAAGGTCATTTTCTATTATGGCCTTCTGCAGAAATCCATATCCCTGTTCAGGTCCATATCCTCTGAAAGTTTCCTTATGAGCCATCTCGTCAACAGCCTTGTGCATAGCCTCAATAACGGCTGGAGCCAAAGGACGAGTAACATCTCCTATACCTAATCTTATAATATTTGCTTCAGGATGTTCTGCCACATAACTGCTTACCTTCTTAGCGATATCGGAAAAAAGGTAATTCTGTGACAGCTTCAGAAAATTCTCATTTACAGTTGCCATATAGATATATAAATATGTTGATGTTTGATTTAGAAAAATCTATTGAAAAAAATATAGAGCCTGCAGGTTGTCCTTAACAGACAACGTTGTAGGCTCAGATTTCTATTTCTCCTTCAAAAACCTTTGCGGCAGGACCGGTCATATATACGTGGTTGTCCTCTGCCTTCCATTCGATGGTGAGTTCACCTCCATCCATGGCAATACGGCTGGTTCGTCCAGACTTGCCGACAACGGCGGCGGCAACAGCTGTAGCACACGCACCGGTACCGCAAGCCATAGTGATACCAGAGCCACGCTCCCAAACGCGCATTCTTATACTGCCGTCCTCACGGACCTGAGCAAATTCAATATTGCACCTCTCAGGGAACAATGGAGCACATTCGAGTACTGGTCCTACTGTACTAAGATCAACAGACATGACATCATCAACAAATATGACGAAATGCGGATTGCCCATACATACATATGTACCATTGAACTTATATTTTCCTGCAGAAATCTCGCCGTCAGTCATGCCTCCATCTTCCGTTGCCAACTGCTTCTTGTTGTGGAGCAACGGTTCACCCATATCAACCTTACCGCTGGTAACAATCCCTTTATCATCAGTAAAGAGTTCTATGGTCTTGACGCCGGAAAGCGTATCTACTGTAACCACGTCCTTATTTGTGAGATTATGGTCTCTCACAAATTTTGCGACACATCTGACACCATTACCGCACATCATTGCCTCAGACCCGTCATTATTGAAAATTCTCATTGAAAAATCGGCTTTGTCAGACTTGTCAACAAGAATAAGTCCGTCAGAGCCTATACCGAAATGCGGTTTACTCCATTCTATAGAACATTTTACTGGGTCAGCTATATGATTTTCCGGCACATAAACATAAATATAATCATTACCGGCACCGTGCATCTTGGTGAATTTTATTTTTTCAGACATATCAATCAGTTTTTCTTACGAAGCATACCTTAAAACTTCTCAATCCGCCTTTATGCATTGACGAGACATGGCTCGCAGCGACTTCAGACGGACCTTTAATACTTACAAGTGCAAAAGTAGTACTTTTCATAAAAAGATGCAATATATAATCTACTTTTATAATTTTAATCTATCATTTTGCACAATCAAAGAGCATATATGCTATAAAAATGCTCATACAGAAATTACAAAACCTGCATAGTTATATCTATTTGATACCTTTGGCGGCTCTTTTCCATTTCACCATGAAATTTGCATCCAGTTCTCTCGGATTGAAGTGCCTGTATTTTAAATAATGCATCAGATGCAACGGCAAAGCCTTCATTTTCGAAACGAGAAAAGCATCATGTCCCTTGAAACCGAAGATTTTCTTGCCGAAATTTCCTCCGGCGAAAATACTGCTGGACAATTGTTCGAAATACGTACCGCTTACACCGAAAGGAATAAACTCGGCCTCTACTCCGAGATACGAATTGAGCAAGAAGCCATACATTGCAGACAGCTTCACGAACCCGAGACTCCGCAAATAACCATTTAAACGCACATAATCGATTTCATCAGCATGTCTTTTCAGATATATAGCCAAATCGCAGAACTGACGCAGGCCGATACCTTCGTTGAGAAAATGGTATGATATGTGTATTATCTGATGCAGTACGTTCAATGTTGGAGGCACAGTCTCAATTCTTCTGCCGCATATATCCACACAATAAGGCTCATTTTCAGCAAATTCATCCCCGATGATTCTTTGCAGAAGCTCGTTGTTCTTTCGGTTATACATCATACAAAGAAGAAAATGGCTTTCCACCTCCACACCGTTCCAGTGAAAAGGAAAATCCTTGTCATTGATTTTATCGTCCGGCTCAGCATTCTTCTGCGCCCACTCCTTGACTGCACGGTTCTCATCTTCCGTTCTGAAGAACAAATCTATATCACCTGATTGCCGGTGCAGCGGATTCGGATACTCTGATGCAAATGCCTGTCCTTTCATCAAAACCGGCTTCAACCCCATGTTGCCGAAAATTCCTGATATCTCCGACGACAGCTTATTCATCATGCGGCTCGACTCTTCAATGGACTGCACTGTCGAGATGACGTGCATCTTCATCTTCAACGGAGGCATAAGCTCTTTGCTCAACTTGCATATACCGTCAAAGACGACAGCTATCACCGACTGTTCAAAAGCCAGCTTCAACACCTCCCTCCAGTCAACATCAGCAAAGAGACTCTCATCAGGCGCAACATTGAATATACCGGCCCTCAGCAGTTCGAGCAATTGTATCTCAGATTTCTTCATAAACACTTGATTAAATATATGCAGGCACATCACCGGCTTACGCAAATATAGCCCATTGCTCCATATCTTCAAAAGGAAGCACCTACATATATGCACAAAAAAAATGGAACCACTCCGCAAAGAATGGTTCCACTAATATTAATCAGTTCAGATAAGATTATCCGCCGAAGTTATCATATCTAATCATATCATCCTCAACACCGAGGCTGTGGAGAAGGTCAAGCACAGTCTTTGACATCATTGGAGGTCCGCAGAGATAGTACTCGACATCTTCTGGAGCTTCATGCTGTTTCAGATATGTATCGCCCATAACTGGAGCTACAAATCCAGGAGTATACTTCACGCCGAGCGCATCAGCCTTAGGGTCAGGCCTGTCGAGGGCAAGGTGGAAGTGGAAATTAGGATATTCCTTTTCGAGTTCGAGGAAGTCGTCCATGAAGAATACTTCGTCGATTGATCTTGCTCCGTAGAAGTAGTGCATCTCTCTGTCTCTTGTGTGGAGAGTCTTGAGCATATGCATGATTTGCGCTCTCAGAGGCGCCATTCCGGCACCACCACCTACCCAAATCATCTCTCTCTTTGAGTCGAATACAGGGTGGAAGTCTCCGTAAGGACCACTCATGATACACTTGTCGCCAGGTTTCAGGCTGAAGATGTAAGATGAAGCGATACCTGGTGAAACAGGCATGAATCCGACCTGCGGTTTCGGCAGGAATGGAGGAGTAGCGATACGCACAGTCAAAGTGATGATATCACCCTCATCAGGATAGTTGGCCATAGAGTAAGCTCTGACAGTAGGCTCAGTGTTCTTGCACTTGAGGCTGAAGATGTTGAACTTCTTCCAAGCTGGCAGATAGAGGTCACCGATGCTGTCCTTGTCGATATCCTTGTCATAATCCATTTCATATGCAGGAATAGCAATCTGCGCATACGAACCTGGAATGAAGTCCATGTGTTCTCCAGGAGGAAGAGCAACCTTGAACTCCTTGATGAACGAAGACACGTTCTTGTTGCTGATGACCGTGCACTCCCATTCCTTGACACCCATTACAGATTCAGGCACCTTGATGCTGAGGTCGCCCTTGACCTTGCACTGGCATCCGAGTCTGTAGTGCTCCTTAATCTGCTTGCGTGTGAAGTGACCTCTTTCAGAATCGAGGATTTCACCGCCGCCTTCAACTACCTGGCATTTGCACTGTCCGCATGAACCCTTACCGCCACAAGCAGAAGACAGGTAAATACCGTTTTCCGACAAAGTGGAAAGGAGGCTGCTACCCTGCTCTACGGACAGTTTCTTTTCTCCGTTGATGGTAATAGTGACATTGCCGCTAGGAGAAAGATATTTCTTTGCTATAAGCAGGATTATTACGAGTACGAGTATTATCACCAGGAATACTCCTACACTCGCCAATATGAAATTAGTATCCATGATTATTATTAACTGCTATTAAATGTTCAAACCTGAGAAACACATGAAAGCTAGCGCCATCAGACCTACTGTGATGAACGTGATGCCGAGTCCTTTCAGCGGTTCAGGAACATCCGAGTATGCCATTTTCTCTCTTATGGCGGCAAGTCCCACGATAGCCAGTGTCCAGCCAATACCAGAACCGGCGGCGTAAGCTACAGCGTCACCTACATTTGTGATTGCCTGCGTGTTGGACGGATCCATCACGATACGCTGCTGCATGAAGAGCGATGCACCCATGATGGCGCAGTTCACAGCGATAAGCGGAAGGAAAATACCCAGCGCGGCATACAGTGAAGGCGAGAATCTCTCAACCACCATCTCCACGAGCTGCACGATAGCCGCGATGACGGCGATGAAGAGAATGAAGCTCAGGAATGTAAGGTCAATGCCCAAGAAGCCCGTAACAGGGTCCAGCACCTTTGTCTGCAGAGCATAGTCTACAGGCACTGTTATAATGAGCACGAACGTAACTGCGATACCTAATCCTATAGATGTTTTCACAGTCTTGGATACAGCAAGATAAGAGCACATACCCAAGAAGAATGCGAAAATCATGTTATCCACGAATATGGATCTTACAAATAAACTTAAAGCGTGTTCCATACTAAATTCTTATTCTTGTTAAGTATGTATTATTTCTTTTCATTCTTGCTGTTGTATGCTCTGTGAGCCCAGATACAGCATGCAACGATTATCAGCGCCATGGCAGGCATAGTCATCATACCGTTGTTGATATACCAACCACCGTTTTCAACGTAAGCGCTTGAAGGTATAACCTGGAATCCGAGTATTGAACCGAATCCGAGGAGCTCTCTGATGAAACCGACAACAACCAGCACGAGCGCATAACCCAAACCGTTTCCTATACCGTCAAGGAAAGACTCCCATGGTCCGTTCATCATGGCGAAAGCCTCGAGACGACCCATAAGGATACAGTTTGTAATGATAAGTCCCACATAGACAGAAAGCTGTACGCTCACATCGTAAACGTAAGCTTTAAGTATGTTGCTGACGATGGTAACAAGTGCGGCCACAACGACCAGCTGCACGATGATACGTATTCTGTTAGGTATAGTCTTTCTGATCAGAGAAATGATCACATTTGAGAAAGCAGTAATCACTGTCACCGAAAGGCCCATAACGATTGCAGGTTTCAGCTGTGAAGTAACAGCAAGCGCAGAGCAGATACCCAACACCTGTACAGTTATAGGATTGTCCAGATTCAGCGGGCCTGTGAAAACTTTGCAATTCTCTTTTGAAAATAATTTACCCATATTCTGTATTCCTCTTATTTTTTGTAACGGTTTAAAATATCCTTGTATCTCGACAGACCCTCATGAAGCATTGAGTTCACACCCTCAGAAGTAAGAGTTGCACCGGTAATACCGTCAACAGAACTTTCAGCAGGCACCTCATATGTCTTGCCGTCATAAACGACTTCACCTTTCTTGCCCTTCTTCACAACGCTGAGCACGATGTTCTCACCGTTTTCGTCGAAGAGTTTCTTGTCGATGAAGCTGTCCTGGAATCCCTCTTCAACGATTCTGGCACCGAGTCCGGCAGTTTCGCTTGAGTGAGAGAAATAACTTCCATATACAGTAGCACAGTCATCATTGATGGCAATGTATCCCCATATAGAACCCCAAAGTCCGGCACCTGTTACAGGAATGACGTACTTTGTTTCGCCGTTGACCTCACATACATAGAAAGGTCTAACCTCGTCGGTGAGATCCTTGCTTTCCACCTTGAATCCGCTCTGGTCGTGCTGTCCGTTCTTGCCCTCAACCTCTCCGGTGCTCTTAGGAGCAGCATCCTTACCGAAGACCATATCAAGCTTGACAACATTACCGTACACGATTTCAACCGAATCCTTAGGCAGGTTTCTGATGTTGAGCGAAGCCAGAATCTGCTGTTTCTTGTCGATAGCCACATTAGCATCCTGAGTAGGTTTCAATACAGATGAAACGAAAGCCAACAGGAAGGCCACGATGATGACCAAAACCGATGAATATACAATAATATAAGTATTGCTGTTTGTATTAAGTCCTTTCTTCTGTGCCTTTTTATCCTGCGCATTCTCATTTGCCGTCTCGTTCTCTACGATTTCTTCAAATTCAGAAGCCGGAGCCTGGCATTTCGGACATTTGGCTGGCGCGGAATCCCCTTCATGGATATATCCGCAAACTTTACATTTGAATTTCTTTGTAGCCATGTTCCCTATCATTTATTTGTTGCACGTTTAGCACGCATGTTAATATTCTTCTGTACCACGCAATAGTCGATGAGCGGAGCAAAGAGGTTCATGAGCAGGATTGCAAGCATCATACCTTCTGGATATCCAGGGTTGAGCACTCTGATGAGGATTGCGACAGCACCGATAAGGAATCCGTAAATATACTTACCTGTCTCTGTACGGGCAGAAGTTACAGGGTCAGTAGCCATGAACACAGCTCCGAAGCAGAATCCACCGATTGTAAGATGTTCATACCAAGGAATATTTGCAACTGCATTGTCCATTCCTGCAATGTTGAAGAGGAATGCAATCACTCCACCGCCGACAAAAACAGAAAGCATTGTCTTCCAGCTTGCCACGCCGCTCCAAAGGAGAATGATGGCACCGATAGCTATAGCAATAACACTGGTTTCACCGATAGAACCAGGTATGAAACCTGTAACGGTGTCGATGAAGTCAGCAGACGGCTGCAGTTTGGCGGCAGCTTCTCCGAGCGGAGTAGCCTGTGAGAAAGTATCGAGCTTAACGCCGTAGTCAGTAACGCTTCCTCCGAAACCGAACACGCTGTCACCCTTTACCCATACAGAGTCACCGCTCATTGTTGTAGGATAAGCAAAGAAGAGGAACGCACGGGTAACGAGAGCCACGTTGAAGACATTCATACCTGTACCGCCGAAAACTTCCTTGACGAAGATAACAGAGAAAGCTGTTGCGATGGCAATAGTCCAGAGCGGACAAGTAACAGGAACTATCATAGGGATAAGTATACCTGTTACGAGGAAACCTTCCTGAATTTCCTCATGTTTCCACTGAGCAACAGTAAATTCAATGCCGAGACCCACAACGTACGAAACGATGATTTTCGGCAGTACAGCAAGGAATCCATAAAGGAACACATTCCAGAATGAAGGCATCTGCTCTGCTCCGTTGGATATTTCCTCCAATGCTGTGAAATGCTGGTAACCCACATTGTACATACCGAAGAGCAATGCAGGAATCAGCGCTATTACAACAAACGACATGATACGCTTTGAGTCAATCGCATCATGTATACTTGCTCCGCATCTGGATGTTGTGTTGGGAACGAACATGAATGTCTCCATTCCCTCAAACAAAGAGCGGAAAGCATGCAGCTTGCCGCCTTCCTCGAAAGACGGCTTTATCTTGTTGAGATAATTTCTTAAAGCACCCATTATTATTAGACTGTTAGATTTTTATTCATTTTCTTTGCGCAGCATATCGAGTCCCTCGCGTACGATTCTCTGCAGCTCAAGCTTTGAAGAGTCGACGAATTCGCATACTGCAAAGTCCTCAGGAGCAACTTCATATATACCGAGAGCCTCCATCTTGTCGATATCGCCGGTGATGATGGCCTTGACCAGGTACTCAGGCATGATGTCCATAGGGAACACCTTGTCATACTCGTTGCTCATAATCATATGGCGCTCACCGCCCTTCACTCTGGCATCAAGTGTATATTCCTTCTTCTTGCCCATGAGCCAGCTGAAGTAAGTACGACTTGTAGAGAAGTCGTTGAAGCGCGGCATAATCCATCCGAAAGCTTCGTTTACATCATCACCCTCAGGGATAACAGTGACTTCTGTCGTATGTGCACCAAGGAAACAGTCCTTGCCGGCCTTTTTGCCCACAAGCGGGTTGCCATTGATGATTCTGACATTTCTCTCGCTGCTGATACGTCCTTCAACGATAGAACCGATTTGCTGTCCCACCTTCACATTGACATATTCAGGAGACTTGATTTCAGAACCTGCAACAGCAATCACTCTTCTCAAGTCAACGATACCCTTGTTGAAGAGTCTTCCAACGAAAATCAGTTCCTCAGCACCGATAGTCCAGACAATCTCACCTTTATTAATAGGAGAGACATGGTTGATTTGCACACCTACATTGCCTGCAGGACACGGTCCGTCGAAAACAGTCACTGTAGCGTTCTTTGCCTGCATGAGAGCATTAGAAGCTCCCGGCTTGACACCCAGATACACATTGGCAATCTTCGCCATAGCGTCGATACCGGTCTGGAAGTCGGCCTCGTTGCCCTTGAGAGCAACCTCGAAATCAGCGGCCAGCGGCATATCCGAGAACGAAGAAACGAAGATAGCCTTCGGTTTGTCGCCAGGACATGCAACGACATCATAAGGTCTCTGTCTGAAGAAAGCAAACAGACCGCTCTCAGTCAGAGCCTTGACCACCTGCTCGGCAGAAAGGCTCTTGACATCCTTCTTTCCGAAGTCTGCATACTGCTGTTCTTTGTCAGCCTTGACCTGAACACTTAATACTTTTCGGCGTTCGCCTCTCACAACTCCTGTAACAGTTCCGCTTACAGGTGAGACAAATCTTACCTCTGGATAGAGCTTGTTAACAAACAAAGCATCTCCGGCCTTGACAACGTCACCCTCTTTGACAACCACCTTAGGCTTGACTCCAGTAAAATCATCCGGAACCAAACCATAGACATCACATGCGCCGGCATCTGATATCTTATTGGCAGCCTTACCCTTCAGGTTAATGTCCAGGCCTTTACGTAATTTAATTACATTCGCCATATTTAAGAATAACTTGGTATATATACTTGAACGTCCGACAAAGTTACACTTTTTAATTAAATTAAAGATTATATGAGCTTCTAAAAATTATTGCAGATTCATTAAAATCCAAGTATCAGCCATTATGTTTTTCGATAACTGCGCAAATATGCACAAATAGCGCAGCAATGTGAAATCCGCCATCCGTGGCCGCACAAAAAAGGGAATGCGCGCACGCATTCCCACACACCGGATTTGTCATTAACAATTCTCTTCACTTTGCAGGCAGATGTACCAAGAAACCAAAAAAGCATCTGCTTATGCAAATATCATCAAATACAAAAGGAAGCTGTCATTCATGTACGCCAACATGTCCGTGCTGTCCTAGCTCACTTGCCGGCAACCTCAATGTCGGTAACAAAAAGTTCAACATTCTGAAATCCGTCAATAATGTCCCTGATGCCCGGAAGATGCCTGACTGAAACACCGAAACTCACATTTTCATTAGAGACAAGCTTCATCGCCTCCACGAGTTCCTCCAGACTACTGCAATTCTCCACATACTTTCTGTCCAGTGTCATCTTAGGCGACACCACAAACAAATCCATAAAGTAGACCTTCTTACATTCCGCCAGATGCGATATCAATATCTTTCTCAAATCTCGTAACAAAGACAACGTCATTTCTCGTGGATGCCCCATCCTGACCAGTTCGCCCACTACAGTATTCCAAGGCACCGCTATCTGCAGCGGATCATACAGAATACATCCGTAGCGCGACCTGTCGAAAGGTAGTTGCTTTATCAAAGCCTTTCCCTCAAGGCGGATTCTGTTCGACACTCTGTGCATGTTCAACCCGCAGGAACCACTGTGATTCTGCAGACTTGCATCATTTTCACATGATTCACACAAACATTTCTCCATACTCATGTATTTAATTATGTTATTAGTTAATCACACAGGCAGACTTACAAGAGACGTCTTTCGTCCGCCTCTCATTATGCCATCGTTTCATATCAGATTATAAAGACTGTGCATTTGCCACATAACGCAGAATACGTGGCGCCATGCAATGCAATTGTCCGCAAAAGCCATTTGCCCAGCGACAACTCCATCCACACAAGCTCAGGTTCTGCAACATGACCAATACGAACACACGGCCGAAAATGCCTGTATTTGTAAAAAATCCGCTGTGCCCAAAGTGTCATAGAGCGACCAAGAAACCGGCAAGATTCATCGACTGACAAAATCCGTATTTCTTACACGCAAATATAACAGAAAATTTCATAACAGCAAATATTTTACATTAAATTCTTACAAATTATATAAATTCAGTGCATTTTTCTTTAAATTTTCAACTTCGGCATCAATAATCGGCCTCTGCACAAGCAGAATCTTCGCGGTCCAGACTGTCAACGTCCGACAAACCGCAAAACCGAAAGAAAATCGCCAGCGCAGAGGCCGAAACATCATTCAATAGTCATCACCAGCCTACCCTTCTTCCCATCGGCAAACCTGTTATAAAGATTTCGGAACACGGAAACACTGTTCACGACCATACCCTTGCGGCTGTTCATGCCGACAAGTATGCACCCTTCAGTATCCTTGGCAGTATTTCCCGCATGAATCAGTATGCCGCTGAACCCAGGAACATCAATCAACCTCGGCAGACGTCCTCCGCAGAACTTATAAGCAGAGCGTGTTGCAAAACGCGGGCTAACGACATCAAGTGTCACATCGTATTTGCCCGCAGGCACAGCCGTTTTACCAGGAATCTTAATCTTGGCAATCTCCTCTGCCGGCATGTCCGACCTCAGTCCCCTGTCAGTATCCTCAAGAGTATCGCAGAAATACACACCATCCACGAACAATCTCCCGACGGTATAATCAGCACCCTTGTAAAATCTCTTAACACGAATCTCCATAACTCATTATTTTATGACATCCTTACCGTTGCACTTCAGCAGAAGCGAAAGCAGTTCTGCAAACACATCATGATACTGATGTACAATCTGAAAGATTTGTCTGAAAAGTTCAAAATTCATATTTTCATTCTCCTTTCTATAAATCAATAAATTCAACGTTCTAATTCTTCATATTTCACAAATGACGGCAGATACAGTTCCCGGGCCACCATACCCGCCGTCAACATTCATCCTGAAAACAATCTTTCACCTGTCACATCCGACAGTTTCAGCCGTAAGGCTTAAACAGCCGCCTCAGTGCCCGACTCGTCATCCACAGCAGTCTCCTCCTCATCTGCATCAGGCGTAAATCCGGTAAGACTGACACGCTCCAAAGCCTGTTTGAGCTTAACACCCGGACTAAGCAGGATTTTCCTTCTCACCACATTCTCAGCACCGACACCGTCAATAGTTTCCGAAGCCTTGCAGTTCATTGAAAACCGCAACGTGCCGAGTTGTCCAAGCTGTATGGAGTGACCGTTGAGAAGAAGTTCTTCCACCTGCTGGATGATTGCATAGAACACAGCAGCCACATTGGCCCTCGAAATACCAGAGTCGATTGAAGCGTGTTCAATCAATTCATCCGTGTCTATTTTTGAATAAGTCACCGGTCTGCTGATATACATGCTCTTATCAGAACAAGCCACTCTCTGAAACACCGTTTTTACCTTGATAGTTTTCATAATCGTTATCCTTTCATTTTTTTAAATTAAACAATCCTTTAGGCTTCAATCTCAAACAATGTGCGCACATCCAGACATCAGCACCATCATCATTTCTGATGACGATGCAAAAGTACAAAGCGCCCAGATACTAAGCAAGTAAAATCGCCGATAAACATTGTTTATGCTATTGCGTGTCAGTTCTTTAAAGAACGTCTGTTAGACAATTAGTTCACCATAGTCCAAACTGCATTCATGCATCCGCAGTATGAACATACACGTCATAACAACAGCACCATCATCGCAGCATAGACACACGTGTTCCAACTAGCAGAAACACGCCTTTCCACCCCTTCACGGAGAAAACAACATACATGCGCAGGCATCAATATGCCCAAGACGACTGAGAAACACAATAAATCAAAAAACCAATACACATACATAAACGTTATATTATAACAGAAGCAAGCTATGGTACAACGTATAAACCGTCAACGATATGGTAAAATACAACACAAGTCCAGACGAGGGCGACGTTCTCCCCAACCTGCTCGGCATAACCGACGAACAGCTTCTGCACCAGTCAGAGCTTGAAGGTTTTCTCTACGCCGCCATGTATCTGTCGGAACGTCTGTCGCCCGACACACGTTTCGATGCACGTTACATATGCAATATCCACCGTCTTGCTCTCAGCCACCTCTACAAATTCGCCGGGAAATACCGCAGTGTCAACATGTCCAAAGGCGGCTTCGTATTTCCGTCAGCCATATACATCGACCAGGCCATGAGCGAGCTCGAACGCGACTTCCTCAATAAACTGCCAGATACATATGCCGACGCCGACCAGCTCATCCGCGACGTCGCCAGCATCCATGCCGAGTTGCTCTTCATCCACCCCTTCCGCGAAGGCAACGGACGCACCGCCCGCCTCCTTGCCAACCTCATGGTGCAGAAACAAGGCTATCCCCCTCTCCACTTCGAATACATCACCGACACCCGCTTCACAGAATACGTCTGTGCTGTTCAGTCAGCCGCCGACCGCAACTACCGTCCGATGGAAGAAATCATCAGGAAAATATTCACAGAAAAACACACCATATAGCAATGCGAGGCATTGCAGATAAAAGCATCGCGTGGGCGATGCAGGTAAAGGCAATGCCAGCATTGCAGGTAAATGACACAGCCTTGCCGTGCAGGTAAATGACACAGCATTGCTGTGCAGGTAAAAACATCACATGTGTGATGCAGGTAAATGACACCGCGAGACGGTGCAGTTAAATGACAACGCGGTGCGTTGCAGGTAAGAGGTATTAGCTAGCGAACTTGTTCGCATTTAACTAGCGCAATGCTCGTTTTACCTAATGAAGCGAGTGCTTCATGTTTTACCTTGCAAAGCGCCTTGCGTTTTACCTATCACACCCTCATCCTACACGTGCCACAGCACGTCATCCCTGGCCCAGACCTGGGATCTAACCAAGCACCAAGCAGGACGTAACAATTAATAAAGACAGAAGAACAAAAGAACATAAGAACTTCAGCAACAAAGTTGCAGGTAAAAGCATCACTGTGTGTTGCAGGTAAATGACACCGCAAGCATTGCAGGTAAGAGCTATTAGCTGGCGCAAGGCGCGTTTTAACTAACAAAGCCCTGCTTTGTGTTTTACCTTGCAAAACTCGTTTTGCACTTCTGTTCTTCTCCAACAAAGTAAGTCGAAGACACAGCATCGAAGATGCAAACATTGAATAAACAAATGTACGTCAAGCTCGCTTGAACGCACATTAGAGCATTCAATGCCCCTTTTGTTCTTATGTTCTTCTGTCTAAAAAAGAACCTAGCAAAGCGTTTCACTAGCAGGCACGCCTGCGTTTTACCTAATGAAGCGAATGCTTCATGTTTTACCTTGCAACTCCGTTGCATTTTACCTTGTGAAGCCCGCTTCACACAATGCCCCCAGCACGTCATCCCTGGCCAGGACCAGGGATCTTATCTAAATGACATTGCAAAAGCCTGCGAAAACACGGTGCCGACCTAATGATTAGACTCCTGGTCCCAGTCAGGAATGAAGTTATTGCAGCATCGTAATACAACAAAAAAAGCAGACCACGACGGTCTGCTCATATCATAATCACCTTGCAATCAATGCAAAAGATAGGACTATTCAAGTATTTATATAGCAGCGTTCCTCAACAGGATTGCACAACTACGGACCATAAATCATTTATGGCCGAATCCATGACATTCAGAACAAGGATAATGGTAATGGTCTGTACTGTAATTACAATAAGGGCACGAGTTGCCGGCAGCATTATGATATGGCTGAGCCCAACCGGCCGCTGACGCCGCCGCATACTGATACGGAGTACTTTCATACCTTCTTCCTCCGCATTTAGGACACGTACCTCTTGATGAGCCTGATGACGAACCAGAAGAATACGACGAAGATGAACCGCTATCATAATCACGGCTATTGTGTATCACCTTACCATCAGGGCTCATGACAATTGTCGACCCGGGCATGTAACCAGGATATTCATAATTTGTACAGACACATTTTCCTGTTCCATTACATACACCGCACCTGCCGGTACCGCCACAAGCAACACATTGAATATACGTCCCATATCCTGCTGTTACAATTCCTCCTCTTCCATGGCAAATAGTACAAGCTCTTGTACCATAACAGTTACCGCACATAGTAGTACCGCGACAAGCACTGCATGGTCTGAATATAGTGCGGAAACGTACACCATTATTATCCACTTTATTAATGGCAAACATGCCGTATCCCAAATTCTCACGCCAGGTCTTAACCGGATTACCTAAAATACCGTTTCCGTTATAGTTACCTGAGTATTGTCTGCTTTCATCACTACCTGTTCCATCAAAAGAAGCAACAGCCTTGCATGTCTGCCCATTATAGCCAGGAATATCAAACGTCACATGTGCAGTCATACCTTGAACACACTCACGAACAGTGCCATGCTCCAACAAGATTTTATTGAAAACAACACTTGCAGCATAAGCGCCTACCATCAGACACCAGCAAGCAAAAACAAAAACGATTCTTTTCATACTCCAATCCTTATAATTTTTTGTAATATATCAACTAGAGGAAACAGCATCCCTTCAGCATATTTCCCTTTTAAAAACCATGTTCTCTGTAAACACCTTCATACATATACTATTACAGACTCCCATCAGCATATATGGCGCTCGTCCCAACCCATCCCACAGAAATATCCATCACATCGACACAGGAACACCCCAATATCGACAACGATAAAATACCCCTCTCAACCCCTTGCTGATAACCAATTTGTCTATACCCATTTCTACATTTATCTTCGCACATGCGAATATACACAAAAACAAACCAACATCAAACATTCCTCTAACCATTTTTCAAAGCAAACAAGTACATCTAGTTCTGCCACAAAGTCAGCATAACACCACAGCCAGTTCCAATTCCAATGACAACACAAATACCATAACCCGTCATCCCTGGCCCAGACCAGGGATCTTATCTAAATGACATTGCAAAAGCCTGCAAAAACACAGTGCAACGCACGCCATTAGATTCCTGATCCTTGCCAGAAATGACAGTATAGCCACCTATTTATGCTGAAAACGGTTGATATCCGTTCACCCAAAACGGTGATATCCGTTCACTTTT
>ENA-UONW01001406-UONW01001406.1-human-gut-metagenome-genome-assembly--contig:-CS52-NODE-1406-length-29217-cov-5.450312_pt1 | contig 29217 bp, 17 predicted proteins | sample MGYA00242463_ERZ724010 | MGnify/ENA metagenome assembly ERZ724010 | reverse complement strand
TGCATATAAGATTAATGTTCAACCAAAAAGATCATACTAAAATACTCCCAATAGTCTTAGTACCGATATAATACTTTTCAGCTATGTGTCTTGCCACCATCTTATTTATATCGTTTTGAAACCATCTATCAATCATGATTTTCTATATTTAAAAATTTATATCTTTCATTTCTCTCTTTCAAAATTGATTTTATCTCTTTCACTATTCTCAATTATTGAAACGATTAATTACTTAATTATCAATGGATTATCTTTATCATTTCCATTTCTCATTTCCAAATCGGTTTTTATCGGTTCTTCTATTCCCGATTTTGGAAATGAGAATCATCATGATAGTGTTTCAAATAGTGTGTCTGAAACAGTCTGCCATAGGAGTGATGATGCAAAGTTAATAGACAAATTAAAATCTCAAATCAAATTCAGACATGATGAATAGGTCCCTATTCCCACAAACAAGTCTGTTGTGGCATTAAAGGACAAATCGTAAACAAACAAATTATATTTATTAGACTATATCAACTTACTTATAATAAGACTCACAGTTAACAGAATTTATTCTACCAACCGGTAAACAGAATAATACAATCGATGACTGTCTCAAGAAACTTATCGATTTTTCTCTTGACGCCCTTCCAATATATATTTTTCATGAATTTCAACATAAAATTCTGCCATTATATAAGTGACTGTAAAAATACAATAACGACTAAATAAATGCAAGTATTGGTTTATGTTCTTTTGCAGATATCTTATTATTTGTCTAATATTCTGATATCTTTATAGTTAAGCATTGTTGCACAGAATGTTTTATAAATTCTGTGCAACAATGCTACAATAGAGATTAGTATAAATATACAACAATCATACTATCTTTTCAATCTGAAAGCTACCGGCAAATTCATCATAACTTTCACGTTCTTGCCTCTCTGCTTTCCTGGAATCCATAAAGGCATTGACTTGACAACTCTCAGAGCCTCAGCGTCTAAGTCGCTGTCGACACTTTTATTTATCTTTGCAAACGGAATATGACCTTCTTCATCGATGATAAATTGTACCAATACAATACCTTGAACTCCGTTCTGCTGTGCCTTCTTTGGATAATGCAAATTATCAGCGAGATACTTCATCATGGCAGTTTGTCCACGTGTAATTTGTGGATTCTGTTCGACAACCTAAAAAACATTGTAAAAATTATCTGACTGTGATTTTTCCTGCGATGATGCAGTAGAATTCTTCACATTACCGGTCGCTTTATTTAAAGTTCTGAACGTGATGGGAAGCAAAAATCTCACAGGAACAATTTTTCCTCTTTGCATTCCCGGCTTCCATTTAGGCATTGAAGATACCACTCTTACGGCTTCAGAGTCAAACGCCTCACCAAGACCATCTTTGATTTGCACATCAGATATAGAGCCGTCGGTTTCAACTATGAACTGCACCATTACCCGTCCTTCCGTGCCTGAAGATTCCTCACTATTAGGGTAATGGATGTTGTTACTCAGATACTTAATTAATGCTGTCGGGCCTCCGGGAAATTGTGGCATATGCTCAACTGCAGCAAATACGTCAGTGCGCTCAACATTGCTCTGCGATTTCTTCTGAGGCGAGCCGTCGGCTGTATTTATGCCATCAGTACTGTTGCCGGAACGTCTGAATACAACCGGTACAGAGAATCTTGTTGCCACAGCCTTGCCCCTCTGCTTGCCTGGTTCCCACTTAGGCATAGAAGAAACGACTCTTACGGCTTCAGAATCAAACGGTTCACCGAGGCCTTTTAATACATGCGCATCGGTAATAGAACCGTCGGACTGAACGGTGAACTGCACCATCACCTGCCCTTCTGTGCCTGAGCCTTGCGCACTCTCAGGATAATGAAGATTACGGTCAATAAACTTCTTCATTTCATCAGCACCTCCAGGAAATACAGGCAATTCCTCTACAATCTCAAATACTTGGTAACTGGACTCCTTGCTGGACTGAGTTTCTTCAGGAAGCAGTGTGTCTGCTACAGCTAAATTCTGATTTTCTGCACGATTTGTTTCAGCAAATGAAATGAAATCATTAACTTTGACACTGGAAATCTCATTGCTGAATGCTGAGATTTCAGGACGGGCAAATGCAACTGCTGCAAAAGCAGTCAGCGGAAGTACATACAGATACTTCATCCGTGCCCACGGATTTGATTTTTCTTTGAACATCATAGTAATACGTTTTTTAAGTGAACTGTGATTGAAGCTGTTGACCATTGAGTAGAGCCTTTGGCCAACAGCATTTTTTATTAACATCAGCTGATATCTCTTAATGTCTGCACCGCTTCGCATCACGGCGTCGTCGGCCTCGAACTCATGAAGGTCCTGAAGTTCGGACTTCATGAGCCATGAAGCAGGATTAAACCACTGCAACAATATGAACAAGTCTGCGAAAAGAATGTCGGCAGAATGTCGTGCACGCACATGGGCAAACTCATGAACCAATACATCATGTGCATCTGACTTCAAACAAGTTTCGGGTATGACGACATTGTTCATCCAACTGAACGGTGACTCAATGCCTGAATGCACAATTATATTAACTTTTTTAGGAAAGTCAGGGCATAAAGACTCAGATGGGACCTTCACCCCTGTACGAATTATGCTACATAACCGAATCAAAGAACAGACATATCTTATCAGGCAGACCAAGAAGCCCAGCACATACAGCAACAAGATTGCATGAGGCCATGAAAAACTTACAGCACTGTCCTCTACCGTTGCAGGCATTTCGCTGACGGTATAAACAAAAGTCTGGTATCCACAGTCAGGTGCATCGGGCACATACGTATCCGCTTCGACAGGCAGTTCTATAAATGGCACCACCAACGAAACAACCATCAGTCCCAACAGAGCAAAACGGTTGAAACGATAGAATGTGTCACGGCTGAGCAATACCTTATAGAATAGATAGAACAGCACCAGACACAAGGATGATTTAATTATGTATGTCAAGAATTCGCCCATAAAACTTGTGTATTTTCATATAAGGTCAACAAATATTTCTTAGTGTATTTCACTTCCTACGCTTCTTACGGCTCTGCCCCTCAACTTCATCGATGAGCTGGCGGAGCTCGTCGACCGACAAATCTTCTTCGCGCACGAGCGACGACACGGCACTGAGATAGGAATTGTTGAAATACTTGCTTATGACATTTTTCAGGGTGTTCTTGCTGAAATCGCCACGGCTCACCACTGCATAATACTGATAGGAATTGCCATAACTGCGGTGAGAGAGGAAACCTTTCTCTTCGAGTGAACGCACGTTGGTGGACAGCGTGTTGAGATGCGGTTTCGGGTCATCATAGAAAGTCTGGATGTCTTTCACAAAGAGAGGACCTTTGTCCCAAAAGAAATTCATTATTTCTTCTTCCTTAGGTGTCATACTTAAAATAGACTAATTATTTTAGTTGAAATTCATTTCTATAGTAAACTGCAGCCTGTTGCAGCATGCCCGTGCATTAGAATTATGGATTTGGTAAAATAGAATTACAAAAGACAAGATTAAAATCTCCAATATCCTATTTAAGCATGTATTTTTACTATATGACTCTAATTTGATGATTTGAAACTTTTTAAACTTATATATTTATCAATTGACACATATATTTGTCCAATTGAAGCATTTCCAAAGCAAGTAAAACGTAATTTTAAAAAGTTTACTTTAAAAATGCTATATTATGAGAAAGGGATTTTTTACTTATCTGTCACTAATCGTGACCTTATGTTTGTTCTTACCTCCGCCGGCATCGGCACAAACCTACTGGAGCGGAACAAGCACACAAGACTGGAGTGGTAGCGGAACGGAATCGGACCCCTACCTAATAACAACGGCTGAACAGTTGGCCGGACTATCAAAAGCTGTTCAAGAAGGTCGTGACTTCAAGGGTGAATTCATACGCTTAGGCAACGACCTGTGGCTGAGCAATCCTTCGGCTCCACACGAGGAAAAGCCACAATGGACTCCTATCGGGGGCATTACGTATAAAATTGGAGACAATCAATGGGATTACCGCGTGGACACAACATTCTTTCGGGGCAATTTTGACGGAGCCAACCACAACATCTACAATCTTTATTACAACACTCTTCCGGACATGAGCGACTGGGACGACCCATTCGGCAGTGGAGCAATTGATTTCAACGGATGGTACAAGGCCATGTTTGGATGTCTTGAAGGCGGCAATATCAAAAACCTGCATTTGGTCAATGACACCATTATCGGAGCGGCCGATGTGGCAGGTCTTCTTATTATCAACGACGGAGGCACTATTTCTGGATGTACCGTATCTGGATTTATAATAAGCGGCAGTGATGCAACCGGCGGATCAGCCGGTGGACTTGTCGGCAAAAACATCAATGGAGGTATAATTGAAAACTGCTCATCAGCAGCCGACGTGAAATCTCCTCGTGGTTCAGGATGTCTGGTAAGCAACAACGATGGTATAATACGCGACTGCTCTGCTTCGGGAAAAGCCCATTGCAGTCAATATTATGTCGGTGGACTTGTTGCCACCAATTCCGCCAATGGAGAAATAGTTCGTTGCCACTCCACCGGCTACGTAAGCCGAGACAACTACACCCATGCCATACAGGATTGCGGTGGTTTTGTTGGAAACAACCTCGGTATAATCCGTGAAAGCTGGTCATCTGCCACAGTGAACAGTGACAAGCACGGAGCCGGCTTCTGCGGTCTGAACGGAGGCCGCATAGAATCCTGCTACGCCACAGGTGATGTCACCATACGCCTTTTCGGTGCAAGCGCCGCCACATTCGTAGGTGCCAACGGTGTTACACCTTCTCAGGCCCTCGACCCTGTTGTTTATGAAGGTGTATGCATCAACTGTTACGCCACTGGAAAATGTACGAGTGACGATAAAGGCGTACTATCCGGTTTCCTTGCAAGTTATCAAACTCGTGAAAACAGTGCTACCAAAGCTGTATTCTGTACTACCGACGCCGACCGTTATCCATACAACGATTTAAGCTTAAGTGAAGGAGGCGTCACTCCAGGCATCAAGGGAGGTGCCTTACGTCGTTCTACAGCCGTAATGCAAAGCCGTGAGTTTGTCGACACACTGAACATGGTAGCAGCAGTAGCCGGAACCAGCAAATGGCAGTATCGCGAGGGAGACTACCCTATACCTACAGGAGAGAAAGCTGATATCACGCTTTGTTTCCCTTCAGGAGGCGATGGAACTCGAGAGAATCCTTATCGAATCTGTACAAAAGAGGATTTGGAACGCGTGGCTATGCTTGTAGAGTTAGGATGGACTTTCCAGGGACAGTATCTGAGCATGGAAAATGACATCGCACTTAATGTGCCGTTTGAGGAATGGGGCACAACAGCTCCAGTGGCGTGGAATCCAATCGGAAAAGAAGTATATGAAACCAATTCAGCAGGAAGCGCAGACTTCGTATATGAATTTCGCGGTACATTCGACGGCGGTCATCATGCAGTACAGAATCTTTATATCAATACAGTACAGGACCTGACGCCACAGGGACTTTTCGGCATTATCAACGGGGCAACAATAAAAAATCTAAAGGTAACTGATGCTTGGATAAAAGCAGCAGGATCCCCAGGAATACTTGTCGGCGAGGCCACACGTTACTGTATGCCTACACATATACTACAATGTCATACCTCAGGCCGTGTTGAGGGCTCATGGTCTTCAGGTGCCACAATGGGTGCAATGTCGCTCGAAGGCATAACAAATGTCATCAACTGCTCATCTTCGGCTACTCTAATCAAGGGTGGCTATTCTGCACATCCGGTTGCTGGAGACCAGAATTATTTCGGTGGTTCAGTTTATAGCAACGACACCGTTGCAAATTTCTATTTCAGCGGTGTAGTAGAAAACTATGGGATATCCTTTGATCGTGACCTAAGCACCAATTGCTACTACAACAGCGATTTGAACAAGGGAAGCGAAAACGGTCGTACTACTGCGTACATGCAGAGTCCAGATTTTGCGAACGAGCTCAACTACTATGTAGCACAATACAACGAGCGCCATGCTGACGAGCCGTTACTTTATTGGACAAGCGACGGTACAACCTACCCTGTTCTAACGTCTACGGTTCCGCCACATACTATCACATATGATACTGGTATAGAAGATTTGACATATACGCCTCAGCCTGTCCTCGACGACAGCCATATTCTCCCTCCTCAAATTCCGGAGAATGAGGGACAGCTCTTCTACGGCTGGTTTACAGATGAACAGATGACAAAACCGTATCTCTTCAACGAGACACCTGTGACAAGCTCATTCACTTTGTATGCAAAATGGCAGAAGGAACTGGTGCCTGACATCACTCCTTTCACCTCCAACCCATTTGCGACAACTTATATCATCAGTACTCCTGAACAACTGTACGGCTTTGCATTGGCAATTGAAGGTCAGAAAGACGTGATTGACCGTGTAGACTTCACCGGAAAGACAGTCAAACTCGCCAACGATATTATGCTGAACGACACTACTCAGTGGCAATTGCTCGGTAAATATATACAAGGCCGTCAATGGGTTCCTCTCGGCCTCAACTATGTGAGCGACATTGTTTTCCGCGGTACTTTTGAAGGAGACGGTCATACAATTTCAGGCCTTTATATTAATATAGATGATTTTGACAACGGCCATTCAGATCGTCAAGGATTGTTCGGGACAATTGCTCCTGAAGCTACAGTGCGCAATGTGAACATAAAAGCCTCGCGCATCGTTGCCAAAGCTTGGTATGGTTCCCTGGGCTTACTGGCCGGATGGAACAGAGGTACGGTTGAGAACTGCCATGTAGAAGGTCAGATTGAAGCGACATGCAGTACGGTCGGTCTATTGGCAGGAGAATCTTCATACGAGTTCGGCGGTATAGGCCGCGACAATGGCATAGGACGTATTGTCAACTCTTCTGCTCAAGGAAGCATATACAACTCTGAAGCTACTTATGAAATATGTTCCGGAGGTCTAATAGGAAAGGCCAACGTCATGAACGACAGCATTATAGGATGTACGGCCAAAGTTTCTGTAATCCATAACAGCAGTGAATACAACAAAAACGTCGGCGGCCTGATAGGCAGGATGAGCAATACTGTAGTCAAAAACTGTTCTGCATCTCCAGACACACTTTATGCAAAAGAGAATGTCGGCGGTCTTGTCGGACTTATGGACGGCAAAAGTGCCTTAATCGGGTGCAGCACCAACTGTGAACTAAACCTGAACATAAACTATCTTGGCGGTATTGCAGGTAGAGTGGACGACGGAAAAATTGTTGACTGCCATACAGACAGCCGCATCGTCTCTTCGGGTGATTACATCGGAGGTTTGGCAGGTCTCACAGCCGATACGATTTCCAACAGTTCTGCAAGCGGATTTGTATCCGGAAGAAATTATGTCGGCGGTATTGCCGGCAGAATCAGCGGATTGTCCAGCGGTTGCTATTATTCCACTTCTACAGCAAATGTTCAGGGACTGAAAAATGTTGGTTCGCTACTGGGTTATGGTACAGCAACCGGTTCGAGAGCAAGCGGTGATGTTTCTGGAGATACGAATGTCGGAGGATTGATAGGCTACGGTTCTAACATGACCAATTGCACAGCAGTCGGCAATGTTTCAGGTAAGAAATATGTTGGCGGTCTTGCAGGTATTTCCTCAACAGTAAACGGATGCTCGGCTGAGGGCAACGTCAATGGAGAATCTTATGTGGGAGGCTTGCTCGGTGCAGGAAGTATGGTTGACAGCTGCTATGCCGGTGGAACTGTCATTGCAACAGCAGATACAGTCGGAGGTCTTGTAGGTTGGCATCAGCACGGTAATTTCACACGCAGTCATGCAACAGCATCGGTTACAGGTCGTAATATTGTCGGCGGTTTCGCAGGATATACAGAAGGTATGGCAATTACAGAATCTTCTGCTTCCGGAACAGTAAAGGGTACAGATTATGTCGGTGGATTCTTGGGCAAGTCAAAGGATGCTGCAGTGGCCAGCCTCTGCTATGCAACAGGCGATGTAGACGGCAATGATTATATCGGCGGTTTCTCTGGAAACGGCGGCGGAAACAACTGTTTTGCCCGCGGTTCTGTCAATGGAAACAACTACGTTGGCGGTTTTGCAGGCGAAGTGCAGGTACGTTCGACCTACTGTTATTCAACTGGTGCTGTTACAGCTACTGAAGACCAGGTAAGCGGTTTTGGAGTAAAGCGCTACTCCAACTATGAATCCGACTCGTATTACGACATGGAGACCAGCGGTCAGTCGGATGCTCTTGGAGCTCAGCCGAGACCAACGTTCAACATGAAGAATAAATGGAACTACGAAAAGTGGAATTTCGAGGATACATGGGGACGCAAAGATACCATCAATGACGGTTATCCATATTTGCGCTGGACAAGAGATGCATTCATCGAAGACGATGCTGACTCTGAAATGCCACCGAAACTACAAGGCGTACGTATAAATCAGTCAAGTGCTGTCATAGAAGTCGGAAGTAATCTATTGCTGAAAGCAGAGGCCGTTCCGGTAGATGCTCAGTATGGTACATTCATTTGGGAAAGTTCCGATGCCAATGTGGCCAGTGTTGATGCAAATGGACTGGTGACTGCGATTGCCGTTGGTAGAGCTGTAATAACAGTGCGCACATCTATTGGAGACTTCTCAGCCAAATGTTCGGTTATCGTCAATCCGATAAGCGACGCCATCACTGATGTAGAAGAAGACGAAATATCCATTTACCCGAATCCGGTTGTGGAAATATTGAATCTTAAAGCAGGCAATCAGACTGTTAAACGTATTGACATCATGGATATGGGTGGACACAATGTATTGAGCGTTGCAGGAAAAACATCCATAAACGTATCTCACCTTCCAAATGGAATATATTTGGTTGGAATCACCACCAATAAAGGTGTTGTATATCAGAAAGTAGTAAAAGTCGCAAGATGAAGCAGAAAACAATCTATATTTCAGCATTAGTTCATCAATAAATCAAAGCAAACAAGCGCGTCTCCGTATTGGAGGCGCGCTTGTTTGCTGTTATATAAAGAAATCATATAGACGACTTGAAATCTTGCGGGCTTACTCCTGTCTGCTTCTTGAACCATTTGCCGAAATATGACTGGTTCGGGAAGTTCAGACGGTCGGATATCTCTTTGACGAGCATAGACGAATGTGTGAGCAGACTCTTTGCTTCAGAGAGGAGCATCATGGTTATCCATTGTATAGGTGTACGTCCAGAACCCGCCTTGACAATGGAAGAGAAATAACGGCACGAAAGATACTGAGCGGATGCGTAGTACGAAACTTCGTGCTGTTCACGATAGTTGGCACAGAGCATTGTGATGAACTTGCGGAAAATTTCATCCTTGCGGTCAGGAATACTTTTGCCCAAAGGTGTACTTGCGGCAAAAATCTTTATCACCTCAAGCGCGAAACAATTATACAGACTATTGTTCTGTATACGGCAGACATGATAGAGACGCGCATTGGCACAAACGTCATCAGACTTCATCAAATCAAGATTCTTCATGTATAGTTTTATATAAAGCATCAGCGATTCCACCTGTGTATCAGTTAGGCCAATAATAGGGTTTTGGCGTATGAGAAGAACATTGTCGGTGTCGGTAACCTTGTCGAGTATGCGCATTACGTCCTCAACATCTCCGCCAAGCAGTATAGCCCGCATGTCTGGCGAATAGCCCAAAATATGCAAAAAAGAATTTGGGAAATACATCACGAGCGACTTTGCTTCAATATGATAAACACAGCCATCGAGTGTGACGTCGGCATTACCTTCAAGCAGAAGACACACACCAACATTGTCCATCTGTACTGGCGACAGCTCAGCATGCAGAATATTTTCCATGGAGCCGTCTATTTCCTTGAGCATCATATCAACCATACAAGAAAAAATGTAATTTTGAGCATAAAAGAATACATTTAAGCAAAAGCTCACCTGCAAGGTACAAGCAATTGCACGCAAAATAACCAATTACATGCAATTTCAGCAACAAAACAGGTGGGATATTTGTATTTGTAAGTACATATTGAACAATTAAAATGAGCATTAAGCCTTTGCAAAAATCGGATATTAACAGATATTTGTACCGATTGAACAAGTGGCGTCTAAAAAAAATAAAAAACAAAAAATATATGAAGAAAACACATTTATTTTTGATTGCGGCATTGATGCTTGGACTAATGTCTTGCGGGAGCAAAGACAAACAAGAAAGCAACCTGCAATATGTAAAAATTGGGACAGCAACAAAAGCTGAAGCTCAATATAATCTGTCGTATCCTGGAAGGACAAAACCATCAGAAGACATAAACCTATCATTCAGAGTGAGCGGGCCAATATTGAAAATGTTTGTCAAGGAAGGTGACCACGTGAAAAAAGGACAAATCATAGCTCAAATGGACCCACGAGACTACGAAACACAACTATCTGCAACGACGGCAGAATATGAACAGATAAAGGGAGATGCTGAACGTATTGAGGCTCTGTACAAGGAAGGCAACACGACGGCCAGCAACTACGACAAGGCAAGGTACGGATTCGAACAGATTACGGCAAAACTCAACAACAGCAAACATCAGCTTGCTGACACACGACTGTATGCCCCGATTGACGGATACATAGAAAGCAAGATGCATGATGCCGGCGAAACTGTAGCTGCCGGCATGCCTATCGTATCAATCTTCGGCAGCGGGGCTACGGAGGTTGAAATAAACATCACTGCATCAGACTACCAGAACAGAGACAGGTTCGGCTCATTCTATTGTACTTTCGACCTTTTCCCGGACAAGAAATTTCCCCTTGAACTGGTAAGGATAAATCAGGACGCAAACGCGAACCAACTGTACAATGTCAGACTAAGACTTAAAGATGGCGCAAAAGGGCAAATAACTCCCGGTATGACAACAATGGTATATATAAATATGAAAGGCGGCGAGAGTGAACCTATCGTAATACCAACGACTGCAATATTCAGTGAAAACGACAAGACGTTCGTATTCATATATCAGCAGAAGAGCGGAACAGTAGAAAAAAGAGCCGTCACACTCAAGCATCTGCGCACAGACGGTTTCTGTGAAATATCAAGCGGGCTGAGAGAAAATGAAAGCATTGTAACTGCAGGAGTACACGAAATTGAAAATGGACAAAAGGTGAGAACATTGCCTAAAGTCAGCAAAACCAATGTAGGAGGACTGTTATGATCAATATGAGCAAATGGGCTCTCAATAATAGCAAGCTCATAAATTTCGTTATATTATGTCTTATTGTAGGAGGCATAATGTCGTATTACTCAATGAGTAAACTTGAGGATCCTGCAATAAAGGTCAAGCAGGCAATGATAGTGACGACATATCCTGGAGCCTCGGCCCATCAGGTGGAGCTGGAAGTAACCGACAAAATAGAGAAATCTATAAAGGAAATGTCGGGTATCGACAATATACAGAGCCAGTCGTACAACGACCTGAGCATTATAACGGTGGAACTGGAAACGACGGTCAAAGATGCCGACGTAGAACAGCACTGGGACATGCTGAGAAGGAAAGTCAGAAATATTCAGCAACAACTGCCTAAAGGTGCATACCCTTCGACTGTCAAAGATGATTTCGGCGACGTGTACGGAATGTTCTACGCCTTGACCGGCGACGGATTCAACGACAGGGAAATGTCGGACTATGCCGAACTGGTGAAACGCGAATTATCGGACATAGAAGGTGTGACACGTGTGGAAATCTACGGAAAAAGAAACACATGCATCAACATCTCGCTCAAACAGGACAAGATGGCCAATCTCGGCGTCATGCCTGCCGAGGTTCTGCAGACTCTCAACGGACAGAATGAGACTGTTTATTCCGGTTACTACAAGAACGGCACAAACAGAATCAGGGTCACTGTGAACGATAAGTTCCACGACATAAGGGACATCGGGAATATGATTATTCAGGGGCACGAAAACGACCAGCTCAGGATTCACGACATTGCCAGCGTCGAAAGAGAATATGAAGAACCGACAAGAAACGAAATGAGCTATGACGGCGAAAGGGCGCTGGGCATATCTGTGGCCTGCTCATCTGATTTCGATATCATCAAAGTGGGCAACAAGGTGGAAGAAAAGCTTGAGGAACTGAAAACGGAAATGCCTGCAGGAATAAAGTTCCACAAAGTATTCTTCCAACCGGAACGAGTGTCTGACGCTCTTAACACATTTATGATAAACCTGGTGGAGTCTGTCATAATTGTGGTTGTTGTATTGATTTTCACAATGGGCTTCAAGAGCGGTGTGATTATAGGTACGAGCCTGGTGATAATAGTATTCGGTTCGTTCACAGTTCTTAAAGGCTTCGACGGCACACTCCAAAGGGTTTCGCTCGGTTCTTTCATACTTGCAATGGGTATGCTGGTAGACAACGCGATTGTCATTGTCGACGGTATACTGATAGACTTGAAGAAGGGCAAAAGCAGAATGGAGGCACTCACGGGCATAGGACAAAGGACGGCCATGCCTCTTCTTGGAGCTACGCTTATTGCCATTCTGGCATTTCTCCCTATATTCATGAGTCCGGACACGGCCGGAGTGTATGTACACGATCTGTTTGTGGTCCTGGCTGTCTCGCTGCTTCTCAGCTGGTTGCTGGCTCTGTTGCACGTTCCTCTCATGGCTGACAAGATGCTGAAAGTCGAACCCGCAGCTGAAGGTCAGCAGATATATTCAGGAGTGGCATACACAATGCTGAAGAAAATCCTCTCGTTCGGCCTCAACCACAGACTGATTATAATATCATCTGCGGTGATACTGCTTGCCGCCTGCGCATTCAGCTACAGATTCATCAAACAGGAGTTCTTCCCCGACATGGAATATGACCAGCTGTATATGGAATACAAACTGCCTGAGGGTACAAACTACAATCAGGTTGAAAAGGATTTGGACGAAATACAAGAATATCTGAAGTCGAGAAAGGAAATTAAACATATAACAGCCTCTGTGGGCGGCACTCCAAGCAGATATAATCTGGTCAGAAGCATTGCTACTCCATCGCTTGCATACGGTGAATTGATTATCGACTTCGATTCACCAGAAAGTCTTGTAGACAATATGGACGAGATACAGGATGAACTGACAAAGCGCTATCCTAATGCTTACGTGAAGCTTAAGAGATATAATCTGATGTTCAAGAAATATCCGATTGAAGCTGTATTCAAAGGACCTGATCCGGAAATACTGCACCAGCTTACAGACAGTGCAATGAAAATTGCGAGAAAAAGCGACATGGTGTATCTGCAGACAACTGACTGGGAACCCAAAATACCGGTTCTCACAATTGACTACAATCAAGCTGCAGCACGCGAAAGCGGTCTTAGCAGAAGTGACATTGGTACATCACTTCTGGCATACACTGACGGTATTCCAATCGGCACGTTCTACGACGGCATACATCCTGAAAACATATATGTGAAATGTACAGACAATGACGGAAACGACATCGAATCACTGGAAAATGCCAATGTGTTCAGCATGGTACCAAACATCAGCATACTCCTAGACGATGCCACAATAGGCAAACTGATGAGCGGCGCCATGAGCAAAAATGAGGTGATTCAGACTGTCATGCAGTCTATTCCTCTCAAACAGGCCATAAAGAAAATCGACATTGATTGGGAAGACCCTGTAGTACAAAGATTTGACGGACAAAGAGCACAGCGCATGCAATGCAGTCCTAAACCTGGATTCGGTACAGAAGAAGCCAGACAGTCGATTGCAAAAGAGATTGAGAAGATTCCGCTTCCGGTAGGATACTCACTGAGCTGGGAAGGCGAAAAGAAAGCCAGCAACCAGGCCATGAAGTATCTGTTCAACAATTTCCCGCTTTCGATAGTACTGATGATTGTGATTCTGATAATGCTGTTCAAGGACTACAAGAAACCGGCTATAATATTCTGCTGCATCCCTATGATTCTGATAGGTGTCATCCCGTCGATATTAATATCGGGGAAGAGTTTCGGTTTCGTGGCTATTGTCGGTGTGCTCGGCCTTATCGGTATGATGATCAAGAACGGTCTGGTGCTGATGGACGAGATAAATGACGAAATTGAAGCAGGCATGAATCCGCGCGATGCTCTGATGAACAGTTCTATGAGCAGAATGCGTCCTGTGATGATGGCTTCGCTGACAACCATACTTGGTATGATTCCGCTTATCAATGATGCCTTGTTCGGAGCTCTTGCTGTCACAATAATGGGAGGACTGTTCATGGGCACACTGATAACACTAATCATCATACCTGTACTCTATTCACTGTTTTTCAAATTAAGATAAGCAAACAGGAGGATTCTGAAATATGAAAAGAATATATATAACACTCTTAACTGCGGTTTCACTCACGGCGTCTATGCAGGCGCAAGAGGTGCTGACGCTGGACAGATGCTACTCAATGGCTCTGGAAAACAATAAGGAACTGAAATCTGCCAAAGTGACATTGGAAAAAACCGGCTACGACAGAAAAAGTGCCAAAAGCCTCTTTTTCCCGAACATCAGCCTCGTTGCTGGAGACATGTACGGATTCGGAAGCAACAGCCTGACAATACCTGGAGGCAAACTGCCTATATATACACTTGATCCATCAACAGGCTCGTATGTACCTAACGTAACTCCGAACCCCGACGGCTCGTACACAATGAATCAGTATGCCGATTTTCCAGACATGAAAATCAAATATGAAATAAACAATGTTTTCATCGGCGGCATTATGCTCAAACAACCTATCTACATGGGAGGAAAAATCACGTCGGCATATAAAATGTCAAAAATCGGTGAAAAAATTGCCTCGCAGAATGTCAGACTAACTGAAAGCGAGGTCATCGTTGAAACGGATAATGCATTCATCAATGTAGTCAAGGCAAAGGAAATGTGCAAAGTTGCATCTAAGTACAACGAGACACTTACAGAACTGCTAAAAAACGTGGAAGGCGCCCACAAACACGGCATGAAAACCAAAAACGATGTCATGAAGGTGCAGGTGAAGGTTAACGAAAGCATATTAATGATGCAGAAAGCACAGAATGCCTTCAAGCTGGCCAAGATGAACCTTTGCCACGTTATCGGGAAAGACATGAATGCCGATATTGACATTGCATACGACAATCTGAAAGCTGAAAAGGTGGTTCCGGGAGAAGGAGACATAAGTGCACGTCCTGAGCACGAAATCCTCAGCAACAAAGTGGAACTGACAAAACAGCAGATTGCTTTCACAAGAAGTGATTTCTTACCCAACATAGCCCTATCTGGTGGATTTGCATACGCCAATGGCATAAAAGTTGCAGGAAACAGACTGCTGGACAATTCATCAGGAACAATAATGGTCACACTTAATGTTCCTGTTTTCCATTTCGGCGAAGGCATCAACAAGGTGAAATCGGCAAAAGCTGAACACCAGATTGCCATGCTGGAACAAAGTAACCTGAATGAAAAAATGGAACTTGAACTGGCGCAGGCCAGAAATAACCTTGAGGAATCCGAAATAGAAGTTGAAATTACACAGAAATCACTGGCCCAAGCTGAAGAAAACATGAAAATGTCGAAACAGCAGTATGAAGTAGGACTGGAAATGCTGACAAATTATCTTGAAGCCCAATCTATATGGCAACAAGCTTATGCTGACGAGATTGATGCCAAATGTGCACATTTCCTGGCTACAACAAAGTACCTGAAAGCCTCAGGACTGCTGGACAAAAGCATAATGGAAAAACGACTCAGCGCAGACAGCGACACACATACCAGCAACGGAGAGGACGCAAAATAACGTCATAAAAACAAAATTTTCAAATTAAACAAAATACGAAAAATGTGCTTGAAATACTACATGTATTCATTGCGTTTTCGTATATTTGCAGAAAAATATACACAAATAGGGACAACATGTGCGGAATTGTAGGTTATCTTGGAAATCGAGACGCGTATCCTGTTCTCATTAAAGGTTTGAAACGTCTAGAATATAGAGGGTATGACAGTGCAGGAATAGCTTTGATAACAAAAAGCAATGAATTGAAGGTCTACAAAACAAAAGGTAAGGTTTCTGACCTCGAAGCATACGTGGCAGGGAAAGATATCTCAGGCACCATCGGTATTGCACATACACGATGGGCGACACATGGAGAACCCAATTCCACCAATGCACACCCGCACTTCTCTTCTTCAGGAAATCTGGCAATCATACACAACGGCATAATAGAAAACTATGCCACCATAAAGGAAAGATTGATTGCCAAAGGTGTAAAATTCAAAAGCAACACTGATACAGAAGTATTGGTGCAACTGATCGAATATATTCAGATAAAGAAAAATCTGGATACTCTATCAGCTGTAAGAATTGCTTTGAGACAAGTTATCGGTGCATATGCCATTGCACTGCTTGACAAAAAAAATCCAGACCAGATTATAGCTGCAAGAAAAAGCAGTCCGCTGGTCATAGGTATCGGCAAAGATGAATTCTTCATAGGTTCAGATGCATCACCTATCATCGAATATACAGACAAGGTTGTGTATCTGGAGGATAAGGATATAGCAATAATAAAGCGCAACCACGATGTTGAGATTGTCGACATAAACAACGTGAAGACAGACCACGATGTAAAGACTCTCGACATGAACCTCGGACAAATAGAAAAAGGCGGATTCCCGCACTTCATGCTGAAAGAAATATTTGAACAGCCTGAATGTCTGAAGGACTGCATGAGAGGAAGAGTCAACGCCGAAGCCAACAACGTGGTACTTTCTGCCGTCATAGACCATAAACAGAAGTTGCTCAACGCAAGAAGATTCATAATCGTAGCTTGCGGAACAAGCTGGCATGCCGGACTTATAGGCAAACAGCTGATAGAGAACATCTGTCGTATACCGGTCGAAGTGGAATATGCATCGGAATTCAGATATGGAAATCCGGTCATCACATCTGAAGACGTAGTAATTGCCATATCACAGTCGGGCGAAACGGCCGACACTTTGGCAGCCGTAGAATTGGCAAAAGAAAAGGGCGCTTTCATATATGGTATATGCAACGCCATTGGTTCATCCATTCCTAGAGCTACAGACACGGGATCGTACATACATGTAGGCCCGGAAATAGGTGTTGCCAGCACAAAAGCCTTCACAGGACAAGTCACAGTGCTTACAATGCTGGCACTTGCCATAGGCAAAGAAAAGCACAGCATAAGCGACGAGGAATACAAGGCGCTGGTCGGCGAACTTCACGCCATACCGGACAAAATGAAAATAATACTCAAAGACAACGAGAGAATAGGCAAGCTGTCGAGAATATTTACATATGCACATAACTTCCTGTATCTGGGAAGAGGATACAACTATCCGGTGGCTCTTGAGGGTGCACTCAAGCTGAAAGAAATCAGTTACATTCATGCAGAAGGATATCCTGCCGCAGAAATGAAGCATGGCCCGATAGCCCTGATAGACGAAGAAATGCCTGTTGTCATAATTGCGACAAAGAATCTGCTTTATGACAAACTGATGAACAATATTCAAGAAATAAAAGCCAGACATGGAAAAGTTATCGCCCTCGTATCAGAAGGCGATACAGTCGTAAAGAATATTGCCGATGACTTCATAGAACTTCCACATACGGTTGAATGTCTAGAACCGCTTCTCTCTACTATTCCTCTACAGTTGCTGGCATACCATATTGCCGTATGCAAAGGCAAAAATGTGGATCAGCCACGCAACTTGGCCAAATCGGTGACTGTGGAATAATAATGTTTTCAGGATACAGAGGCACGCGGACACAATCAATGCGGTACATGCGGGACTCATCCTAAATAATGACAAAAACAAAAACAACTATAGCTGCCGGCCCTGCGCCGGAATATAAGTATAAGATAAATTAAGAACAAAGAAACAGAATTTTATATGGAACCTCTAAAACATGAATGCGGTATCGCAATGATAAGATTGCTTAAACCGCTGGAATATTATCAGGCCAAATACGGTACATGGATGTACGGGCTCAACAAGCTGTATCTGATGATGGAAAAACAGCACAACAGAGGTCAAGAAGGTGCAGGTATAAGCAGCGTAAAACTGGAAGCACGTCCAGGCGAAGAGTATATGTTCCGTGAAAAAGCACTTGGGTCAGGTGCCATTACGGAAATTTTCGCCAATGTGCAGAGCAGATTTAAGAATTACAGCAAGGAGCAGCTTTCTGATGCAACGTTTGCAAAACAGAACCTGCCTTTTGCAGGAGAACTTTATATGGGCCACCTCCGGTATTCAACTACCGGAAAGAGTGGTCTTTCTTATGTACACCCGTTCCTTCGCAGAAACAACTGGAGAGCCAAGAACCTCTGCATCTGCGGTAATTTCAATATGACAAATGTCGACGAGGTGTTCAACGAAATAACCAAGTTCGGACAGCATCCTCGTGTATATAGTGATACCTATATAATGTTGGAACAGATAGGACACAGACTTGACAGAGAATCTGAAAGACTGTTCAAAGAAGCAGAAGCAAAGAATCTTAAGGGCACTGACATAACAAAATACATAGAGGACAACATCAGAATAGAAAATGTACTTAAGACATCGAGCCACGTATGGGACGGCGGATATGTGGTCTGCGGCCAGACCGGCAGCGGAGAAATGTTCTCGATGAGAGATCCTTGGGGCATAAGACCTGCATTCTGGTACAAAGACGATGAAATATTGGTTGTTGCCAGCGAGCGCCCTGTAATACAGACTGCCCTTGACATCGAATACGAAAATGTGAAGGAGCTCAAACCTGGTGAAGCTATAATCGTCACAAAGAAAGGTGAAGTAAGATTCAATCAGATTATAGAACCTAAGGAGAACAAGGCATGCTCATTCGAGAGAATATACTTCAGCCGCGGTTCCGACAAGGATATTTATCAGGAAAGAAAGGCTTTGGGACGTCAGTTGCTCAACCCAATACTCAAAGCCATCAACTATGATGTTGAAAATACAGTATTCTCATTCATACCAAATACAGCTGAAGTTGCATTTTACGGAATGCTTGAAGGCTTCAACGAATATGTCAACGAGCTTAAGATAAAAGAAATCGAGAGCCTTGGACACAAGCCTACACACGAAGAGCTGAGCAAGATTCTCAGCCTGAGGGTACGCAATGAAAAGGTTGCCATAAAGGATATAAAACTCCGTACCTTCATCACAGAGAGCAACAGCAGAAATGACCTTGCCGCTCACGTATATGACATCACTTACGGAAGCTTGAGAGCAGGAAAAGACAATCTTGTAATAATCGACGACAGTATAGTAAGAGGTACAACGCTTAGAGAAAGTATCATAAGAATACTTGACAGACTGCATCCGAAAAAGATTGTCATCGTATCTTCATCACCTCAGGTGCGTTATCCGGACTACTACGGAATAGACATGTCTAAGATGAGCGAATTCATAGCCTTCAGAGCAGCAATTGAACTGCTAAAAGACAAAAAGATGGAGAACATCATTGAAGACGTGTATGCAAAATGCCTCAAACAGCAGAACAAGCCTAAAGAGGAAATGGTAAACTACGTCAAGGAAATATATGAACCTTTCACTGACGAAGACATCTCCAGAAAGATGGTCGAAATGCTCCGTGCACCAGGCGTAAGCTCTGATATAGAAATTGTATACCAGGACATTGCCGGATTGCACAAAGCGTGTCCAAATCATCTTGGTGACTGGTACTTCAGCGGTGACTACCCTACTCCAGGCGGAGTTAAACTTATCAATAGAGCATTCATTGAGTATATTGAAAAAGTTTACAAAGCGGACAGCACTAAATGCTGATGACAATAACGAGACACATGGCATCCACCCGATACATGGTGAAGTATGTCTGCACAATGAATATATTTTAAAAACATCATAATCACAGGATAATGAGAAACGTAACACTAATCTTAGACGATGGGACCAAGTTTCACGGCAAATCATTCGGATATGAAAAGCCGGTTGCAGGAGAAGTTGTTTTCAACACTGCAATGATGGGATATCCAGAAAGCCTTACCGACCCGTCATACGCAGGTCAAATCATGACCTTGACCTATCCTCTGGTCGGAAATTATGGAGTACCGCCATTCACTATCGAGGAAAATGGAATCGCCACCTTCATGGAGAGCGAAAAGATACATGCTGAAGCTATCATTGTCAGCGACTACAGCACTGAATATTCGCATTGGAACGCTGTAGAAAGTTTGGCCGAGTGGCTCAAGCGTGAGAAAGTTCCAGGAATCACAGGCATCGATACGCGAGAACTGACAAAAATCCTTCGTGAGCATGGTGTTATGATGGGAAAAATCATCTTTGACGATGAACCAGACAACATTCCAACAGCACAGTACAGCGGTGTAAACTACATTGCCAAGGTTTCTTGTAAAGAGGTCATCAAGTACAACGAAGGTGCCGACAAGAAAGTTGTCCTTGTGGATTGTGGAGTTAAAAACAATATCATCAGATGTCTTCTGAAAAGAAATGTCGAAGTTATTAGAGTTCCATGGAACTATGATTTCTCAGACATGGCCTACGACGGACTCTTCCTTGCAAACGGTCCTGGTGACCCAGACACAGCTAAGGAAACAGTTGAAAACATCAAGAAGGCTATGGCTAAAAACAGCAAGCTCCCTATTTTCGGAATCTGCATGGGAAACCAGCTTTTGGCAAAGGCCGGAGGTGCAAGCATCTACAAACTCAAATATGGTCACAGAAGCCACAACCAGCCAGTAAGACAGATTGGAACCAACAGATGTTTCATTACAAGCCAAAATCACGGATATGCCGTTGACAACAATACTCTTGGAAAGGATTGGGAACCATTGTTCATAAACATGAACGACGGATCTAACGAAGGCATACGCCACAAAGAAAATCCTTGGTTCTCAGCACAGTTCCACCCAGAAGCTTGCAGCGGACCAGTAGATACAGAGTTCCTTTTCGACGATTTTGTAAAACTGCTGTAAAACGTAGAAAGATGAAAAACGAAAATATAAAGAAGGTCCTGATATTGGGTTCAGGCGCATTGAAAATCGGTGAAGCCGGCGAATTCGACTACTCTGGAAGCCAGGCTTTGAAAGCCCTCAAGGAAGAAGGCGTACACACTGTACTCATCAACCCTAACATCGCTACTGTTCAAACAAGCGAAGGCGTTACCGACCAGATTTATTTCTTGCCGGTAACTCCATTCTTCGTAGAGAAAGTTATCGCAAAGGAAAGACCTGACGGAATTCTGCTCGCTTTCGGAGGACAGACAGCCCTGAACTGCGGTGTTGAACTTTACAAGAACAACGTACTTGAGAAATACAACGTACAGGTACTTGGAACTCCGGTCCAGGCAATCATCGATACTGAAGACCGTGAGCTCTTCGTAAAGAAACTTGACGAAATAAACGTAAAGACCATAAAGAGCCACGCATGCGAAAATATCGAGGAAGCACGCAAGGCTGCTAAGGAACTCGGATATCCAATCATCATCAGAGCAGCTTACGCACTCGGTGGTTTGGGTTCTGGATTCTGCGACAACGAAGAAGAGCTCAACAAGATTGCCGAAAAGGCATTCTCTTTCTCTCCACAGGTTCTCGTTGAAAAAAGTCTGAAGGGATGGAAGGAAATAGAATACGAAGTTGTACGCGACAAGTACGACAACTGTATCACAGTTTGTAACATGGAGAACTTCGACCCGCTCGGAATTCATACCGGAGAGTCTATCGTCATCGCTCCATCGCAGACACTTACAAACTCTGAATATCACAAGCTCCGCGCACTTTCTATAAAAATCATACGTCACATAGGTATCATTGGTGAGTGCAACGTTCAGTATGCATTCGACCCAGAATCTGAAGACTACAGGGTCATTGAGGTCAATGCACGTCTGAGCCGTTCATCAGCACTTGCGTCAAAGGCTACAGGTTATCCTCTGGCTTTCGTCGCAGCAAAGCTCGGTATGGGCTACGGTTTGTTCGAACTCAAGAACTCGGTAACAAAAACCACAAGCGCATTCTTCGAGCCTGCACTCGACTACGTTGTGTGCAAGATTCCTCGCTGGGACCTCGGAAAGTTCCGTGGCGTAGACAGAGAACTTGGTTCTTCAATGAAATCAGTAGGCGAAGTTATGGCCATCGGACGTACTTTCGAAGAAGCAATTCAGAAAGGTCTCCGTATGATTGGCCAGGGTCTTCACGGATTCATCGGAAACAAAGAACTCGTCATCGACGACATCGACAAGTCTCTGAAGGAACCGACTGATAAGCGTGTCCTCATCATTGAGAAAGCTATGGGCAAAGGATACACTATCGACCACATCCACGAGCTCACAAAGATTGACAAATGGTTCCTCTACAAGCTGCAGCATATCAGAAACACATATCTTGAGCTGTCAACAAAAGGCAAACTCGAGAACGTTGATGCAGAGCTTATGCGCAAAGCCAAGGTTCAGGGCTTCACAGACTTCCAGATTGCACGTGCCCTCGGCATGGAAAACGATATGGATGTAGAAGTTGCCATAAACGTTGTGCGTACATACAGAAAGGGACTTGGCATCGTTCCTGTCGTAAAGCAGATAGATACACTTGCTGCAGAATACCCTGCACAGACCAACTATCTGTACCTTACTTACAGTGGCGTTGCAAACGACATAAAGTACGAGAACGACAAGAAGTCTATCATAGTACTCGGTTCTGGTGCATACCGTATCGGTTCATCAGTTGAATTCGACTGGTGCGGTGTTCAGGCACTCAACACAATCCGCAAGAACGGCTACAGGTCGGTAATGATTAACTACAACCCTGAAACAGTATCTACCGACTACGATATGTGCGACCGTCTCTACTTCGATGAACTCACATTCGAGCGCGTAATGGATATTTATGAGCTTGAAAATCCTCACGGAGTTATCGTCAGCACAGGCGGACAGATACCTAACAACCTCGCAATGCGCCTCGATGCAGAAAATGTTCCAATCCTTGGTACATCAGCAAAGAGCATCGACAACGCCGAAGACAGAGAGAAGTTCTCAGAAATGCTCAACAGAATCGGAGTTGACCAGCCAGCATGGAGCGCTTTGACTTCAATGGAAGACATCAACGCCTTCATCGAAAAAGTTGGATTCCCTGTTCTCGTCCGTCCTTCATACGTACTCTCAGGTGCAGCCATGAACGTATGCTCAAACCAGGATGAACTTGAGCGCTTCCTCAAGCTTGCAGCCAACGTAAGCAAGAAGCACCCGGTTGTTGTGAGCAGCTTCATTGAGCATGCAAAAGAAGTCGAAATGGACGCAGTTGCAAAAGACGGTGAAATCATTGCATACGCAATCAGTGAGCACATCGAGTTTGCAGGAGTACACTCTGGAGACGCAACAATCCAGTTCCCTCCACAGAAGCTCTATGTCGAGACTGTACGCAGAATCAAGAAGATTTCACGTCAGATAGCAAAAGAGCTCAAGATAAGCGGACCATTCAACATACAGTATCTTGCAAGAGAGAACGACATCAAGGTAATCGAATGTAACCTCCGCGCTTCACGAAGCTTCCCATTCGTAAGCAAGGTTCTCAAGATAAACCTCATCGAACTTGCAACAAGAATAATGCTCGGCTTGCCTGTTGAGAAACCATCAAAGAACCTCTTCGACCTCGACTACGTAGGTATAAAGGCCAGCCAGTTCTCATTCAACCGTCTGCAGAAAGCCGACCCAGTGCTCGGTGTAGATATGGCATCAACAGGAGAAGTAGGTTGCCTCGGCGACGATACATCGAGTGCCCTCCTCTGCTCTATGCTCTCCGTAGGCCAGCGCATACCGGCAAAGAATATTCTTCTTTCTACCGGAACTGGAAAGCAGAAAGCCGAAATGCTTGATGCGGCAAAGACACTCATCGAACACGGCTACAAGCTTTACGCAACCGGCGGAACAAGCAGATACCTCACTTCAAACGGCATAGAAAATACTCTCGTTTACTGGCCAAGCGAAGAAGGTCATCCTCAGGCACTTGAGATGCTTCACAAGAAAGAGATAGACATGGTTGTCAACGTTCCGAAAGACCTCACCGTAAGCGAGCTCGACAACGGATACAAAATCAGACGTGCAGCCATCGACCTCAACATACCGTTGATAACAAACCCTCGTCTTGCCAGCGCATTCATCAATGCGTTCTGCAACATATCTCTCGACGATATTGCAATCAAGGCATGGGGAGAATATTAATAGCTTTCTCCGGTAAAATATCTGAGATTGACTAAAGTTTTGCGGTGGTTAATGGCAAAGGACACAACATCATTCAATGTCCTTTATCATTAACCATCTGCTTTTTTATAAAACCATTATTATAAATCAACAACGTGCGAATAGACATAATAACAGTTCTGCCGGAACTCCTTGAAGGCTTCATCACACAGTCTATACTCGGCAGAGCACAGAAGAAGGGACTCGTAGAAATCCATCTGCACAACCTGCGCGATTACACGGAAGACAAACACAAGCGTGTCGATGATTACCCGTTCGGAGGTTTTGCCGGCATGGTCATGCAGTGCCAGCCCATCGATGCATGCATATCAGCACTCAAGGCTGAAAGGGACTATGACGAAATCATATTCACCACACCAGATGGAGAACAGTTCGACCAGCCTATGGCCAACGAACTGTCCATGAAAGAAAACATAATAATCCTCTGCGGACACTACAAAGGCATAGACTACAGAATACGCGAACATCTCATTACAAAAGAAGTAAGCATAGGCGACTTTGTCCTCACGGGAGGCGAACTTGCCGCCGCATGCATGGCCGACGCCATCACCCGCCTCGTGCCAGGAGTTATAGGTGACGAACAGAGCGCGCTCTCCGACTCTTTCCAGGACAATCTGCTTGCGGCACCAGTGTACACCAGACCGGCCGACTACAAGGGATGGAAAGTGCCCGACGTACTTCTGTCCGGACACGAAGCAAAAATCAAGGAGTGGGAACTCCAGCAGTCATTGGAAAGAACAAAGCGTCTCCGCCCCGACTTGCTGAAAAAACAAAACAACCAATAAACTTCAAGTTTTCCAAAAGGAAATAGAATCTATGGAATCAGAAAATCATCTATATCTGCCGGCCGAATGGTATCCGCAGGCTTTCATACAACTGACGTGGCCACACGACGAGACCGACTGGGCATACATGCTCGACGAGGCTCTCATGTGCTACTACGACATGGCCAGGGAAATCAGCAAGAGAGAAAAGCTCTTGATTGTAGCCCCCGACACAGAGCTTGTAAAACATCAGCTTGAAAGCGGACTCGACGGCAAAGTCAAAATATCCGACAGAATCACCAGTGAAGAAATGAACAATATAGTATTCTTCACTTGCCCGACAAACGACACATGGGCACGCGACCATGGCTTCATCACTTGTCTCGGCGCAGACAGCGTTCCCGTGCTAATGGACTTCCAGTTCAACGGATGGGGACTGAAGTTTGCATCATGCTACGACAACATGATAAACCGCAGAATGTATGAGGAGTCGCTCATCAAAGGACGCTACGAAAGCCATTTGGACTTTGTACTCGAAGGAGGTTCCATCGAAAGCGACGGACGTGGCACAATTCTCACAACAGCATCATGCCTGTTGGCACCAAACCGCAATGAAGGCAAGGACAAGAAGGACATAGAGGAATATCTAAAAAAGACTTTCAACGCCGAAAGGGTACTTTGGTTGGAACACGGATGGATTAAAGGCGATGACACAGACGGACATGTAGACACGCTTGCACGCCTCTGTCCAAACAACACCATCGTATATCAGTCATGCTACGACCAGGACGACGAACACTATATACAGCTCAAGGAAATGGAAAATGAAATCAAACATTTCAGAACTGCCGACGGCAAACCATACAAAACGGCGGCACTTCCACTATGCAAACCTATATATGACGAAAGCGGTTACAGGCTTCCTGCCACATATGCGAACTTCCTCATAATGAATACGGCAGTGCTCTATCCTACTTACCGCCAGCCGGAATGCGACAATGCCGTACACGATATTCTGAAAGAGGTATTTCCTGACAGAGAAATTGTTGGCATCGACTGCACACCACTGGTCAACCAGCATGGTTCTCTCCACTGCTGTACCATGCAGTATCCAAAGGAAGTAAAATTGAATGATTAAAACTCTAAAATACCAGGAGCCTTCGGCACTGTAAATCAGCCGAAGACTCCTATTATTATCTAGCCACAACTTTCTCGTCCAATGGTGAAAAACTGCATTTGTCTAACAGGAATCCCATGTTTACAACATATTGGCTTTTTTCAATATTGCACGGGCAATCTTAACCTGTTTGCTGAAATCAATCTTTTCCTTATTTTTATAAGCTTTGTCTGCCTCTTTAACAAAGCGCTCGGCTTCTTTTCCTTTCAGCGTAGGAATTGCTTTAATTTCTAATGCCATAATTACAGTTATATGATTGTTTCTGCAAAGGTAAAAAAAATTGCGCAAATATCTATGTGACAACAAGTTTCTTCTACTTTCATTATAAAGTCATGTACTGACTTTACACCAAATCCAGCTCTACCTCCGTCATAATATCTTCTTACAAAAGCAAAGCTCACAAGCATCTTCCCATACACACACGTCATCTCGCACTTGATGCGAGATCTAGTATACATAAAGCAGAAGTATCAACAGAATAAAAACAAACAAACTCGTATAGAATGCTTCTGCCAGTTCCAGATTGCAACGATAATGCAAGATTGCACGGTTCTCATCGTCTGGATAAAGAATGAAAAATCTTTCCATCCGCTTGGTAGAAAAAACTTATCCAAAGAAAGCCTTGTTATGTACCATATTATTTGTACTTTTGCATTGCAGTCCCGGGCGTTCCTCTCCCAGCTTCCAGTTACTGGTGATGAATCCGGTTTTTTTTATGTCCATACGCAAAGGTAAAATTATTTCAGGATTAGGAATAATCTATTAATCAGTTTTTCAGACTTATATACAAATCAATATATTCTTTTTCAAAAGACACTCATAATAAAACGGCGGAGAAGTCAACCAAACTCTCTGCCGTTTTATTATATGTTTCACAAACAATATTTCATATAAACCTTAATGTTTATCTACACCCTGCTCGTTCCATTCCATCAACAATTCATCACTGAGATATTCATCACTGAGACAGTGCATGTCTGCCACTCCGTTACTTATAAGTCTATAGGTATCGGAATCATAAAAAAAAGCAAGCGCATCTTCGTATGAAATCTGCAGCTTATCAGCAAACAAACGGACAATACGCGCATACTTCATTTGCAAAACTGCTTTATCTGCCAACATGTCCACCTCCTTCCAGTTTTATTTCTTCTGCACAAACACCGACTGAAGCATGATAAAGTCTCATTCCAACACTCCTTTCTCCTTCATGTAAGAAATCAAGTCTTCCACAATATATTCTTTACTGAACGTATGAAGCACATCATATCCGGGAAGCAGATACCCGGAAAGAATGCCTGATGAACGCAACATGCCATATACCTTACCGGCACTCATGTTCAATGCATCAGCCAAACTACCCCCACAGAACGTGGTGAAACAGAGTTGTTCAAAATTCATAAAAATACAAATTAGTTCGTGCTATGCGCAAATATTAACTTGTCCATCATGACGTCACAAGGCATCAGCCTGTTAGAACATGCGATGCATTGTCGGAGCACCACACCATTGATGTACAATAGTTTCAGTAGCGAAAATACTAAAAATATCGGAATAATAGCATTTTTCCGTCTAATTATACAAAGATGCAATCACCACCATTTCTACACCAACATATTCATATATTACATCATTTTCGCTTTCATCATTCTGAATGCAAAAAACGGCGGAGAAGTCAACCAAACTCTCTGCCGTTTTTATTATATGCTTCGCAAGCACTATTTCTTATTTTTCGATTCCTCTACTTCACAGCCTCAACCGTATATCCCTGTTTTTTGAGCAAATTTAAAACACCTTTGTCGCCAACAAGATGTCCGCATCCAACAACAAAAAGTGTGGGTTTACCGCTCATGATACCTGGCATACTTTCTGCCCAACGTGTATTGCGGTCATATACCAAGGCATCCTCTTCTTCAGGAAGAGCATCCAAGGCATTGCCGAACTTCTCGTTCATGGCCTTTTCCAATTTATCCAAATCCTGAGTCATATAGGCAACTGTCACTTCATTTGTCTGCTTTTCCACACAATCCAAATTGTTCACCGTTGCGAGCAGCTGCTCTGCCTGGCGCTTCAGGCTTTGCGAATCGAACAAAACGCCCATCTGAAAATCCACAGTTTCTAAACAGGTAACGGCCTTGCCAAGTTTCTTGGCCTCGGCCTGACACCATCCGTCAAGCTGCTGCTGCGGATTAAAGCCCGGAACTGATTTCATGGCAATGAGAACGCCCAACTGCGTAGAAAGCAAGGCAGGCTTCATCTTATCGAACATATTTAAGTCTACTCCCATAAGTTCCTTTACCTTTGCGTCCAGGCTGTCATACTGTGCAACGGTGAATAACGTATGCAAAGTTGTGTCGCCAGGCAAAATGGCCGCCTGCTGCATCTTCAGCAATGTTGCAGGCGCTTTCATTTCTTCCATCACAACTTCACCACATACCTGTTCCACATCGTTCATGGCTTGCTTCAAGCCAGATATACTGTCCAATATCGATAAAGGAGCCAAATGATGAGTTCCCAAAACATATGATGCCTTATTCAGGCCTTTGCCTGAAACTTTCCATAACAACTGGGCATTAGCCCCTAAAGCAAAGATGCATAAAAGCATCCACAAAACTAAAATCTTTTTCATTATACTCTTTTTTTGAAATAGCGCAGATATGGCACAAGCCATCTTGACCTGTTTGCAGAATCAGTCGTTCCCTTGTCTTGACAAGCCCTGTCCGCCTCTTTGATGAAGCGCTCTGTTGCTCATTCCTCACAACGTAGAATTTGCTTTAACTTCCGATGCCGAAATCGGTCTCTATAATAATTTCTGCAAAGGTGGGTATTTTTCTGCAAATATCCATGTTGCGACGTATTTTCTTATTATTCCGTTACTCAGTCCATGTACAAGCCTTATGTGGTCTTTCCCGCTATCTTGGTGCGCAGGTGTCTGGTTGCTATTGTTTTCTGTTTCATGCGGGTTACCTCATTTTTTATATTATTCTTTT
>ENA-UONW01001395-UONW01001395.1-human-gut-metagenome-genome-assembly--contig:-CS52-NODE-1395-length-29332-cov-23.671824_pt1 | contig 29332 bp, 19 predicted proteins | sample MGYA00242463_ERZ724010 | MGnify/ENA metagenome assembly ERZ724010 | reverse complement strand
ACCTGTAACCGGCTGATCCGTAGTCAGCTACTCTATTCAGTTGAGCTACGCGACCAATTCTTCATTTATTTTGTCAGAAAGAAGAGGGTGACCGCGACAGGATTCAAACCTGTAACCGGCTGATCCGTAGTCAGCTACTCTATTCAGTTGAGCTACGCGGCCATGTCTTTTTTCTTAACGGGTGCAAAGGTATGAGGTTTTTCCGAAACTTCCAAATATTTCCAGCTATTTTTTGCAGATTTTTTATTCGATAAACCGCGATCCAAATATCTGCCAGCCCAGTGTAAGGCCTATATTCCAGTTCTTAGATGGTGAGCTATAGTGATTTAGATAAGCACTGATTGCGCCGAAAGGAAGCTTTACTACCAGTGACAATTCTCCCATATATTCTATCCGGCTGAAGAGTTTTCCGTAAGAAGCCTTCGATTCTTCATTGCATACTATCGGAAAAATCGGAGCAAAGCCGTAAACTTCTGCTCTTACATGAAAGACCGGTGTTATCTGAAAAATAGGCATGACACCTGCTCCGATGAATTGATTGGCCCGGAATGCTTCATTGTAGGTAATTTTGCTGTGGGCAGTAGGAGCGAATTCTCCGGCCTGCATCATGGTTGCCGTATAGTTCTGGCTGAAATTGCGCGAAGAATAGTAGGCATGAATATAGTTTCCCAGTACAAATCTGGAAGAAAGGGGATAGTAGCGTTCCATTTCATACGATACTTGCAGCCATGACTGCACATAATTATATGAGCCATTGTAAGGGTCGGGAGTCGAACCACCCTGAAAATACTCTCTTCCGGTATATATATTGGCCACAAGCCGTTCTCTTCGCCCTGCTGTAGGATATTGTTTGCTGTTTAATGTATTTCCATCCATGGCTACAGAACCGCCGAATATGGTATAGCGGCTGATGTCATTCTTGTCGTTGTTGAAGTCGATTACATTGCTCTGGAAATACTGATCCTGCAGTTTTCCGATACCTATTCCGAATTCGGCCTTCTGTCGTGTAAGGAAGGGAAGCGAAACCAGCAGTTTGACAAAGTGCTCTTTCTTCTTGTTGAAGACAGGAGTACTTCCCTTGGTGAAAATCTTTTCCTGTTTGAAGTAATCGAACGAAGAAGTCGATGCTACCAGGCGGAACGAAGTCGGAATATAGGTCGGTATATCTATACGTCCCGATATTTGCAGATTATTGTAAATCTGTCCCAGTTGTCCGTCGAGGGAAACTTCTTTCGAGAAATTGTTCAAGTTATGGTAAGTCCCTCCTATATAAATCTGGTTGGCTCCATTTGAGCCAACGTTTCCTCCGACGCGCAGTGACAAGTCGTCTTCTATTTTGACCTTCAGATGAAGATTGAAGGTAGAATCGGCCGGATTGTAGACGGCATGGGGGATAATTTCGGAAATCATATTGTCGGACATCAGGCGGAAATACCCCTTACGTAAATCCTCCAGCGAAAACAAACCCTGGTCTGAGGTATGAAACTCCTTGCGTATATACCTTTTCTGCTGTTCGCTGCCTCCCTGAATATTTATATCCCTGAACCGCAATTCGGGCATATTTTTCTTGTAGGCGATTCGTTTCAGCTCAAGCTGGCGATAGTTGACACGGCGAGGAATACGAGCCTTGATAGAATCCATGAGCTGCATGGTGCGCTTATATCCGTTGTCATGCAGTTCGTCGAAGCGGTCGAAATCCATCAGGTTCACGTTGTCGTACTTAAACGTCATCAGGATTCCCAGCGAATCGGGTAGTGAATAGTCCGTCTTCTGCATGATCATGTTTTCCAGTTGCCCCATGATATCTCCTTCCTGCGGCTTCCCCGGATTGGAACTTACCACACTTCCTATGATGACATCCGGATGAAAGTCGTTTACCATGACATTGACCGGGAAATTATTGTATATTCCACCGTCGTATACCAGCGTAGAATCGATTTCGATGGGCTTGAACATGCCAGGAAAACTCATGGAAGCACGTACAGCATCTCCGAGATCACCGTTTTCGAATATCATAGGTTTTTTGTTGTATACATCCGATGCCACACAGCGGAAAGGTATGAAAAGTTTGTCGAAATCGTTCTGGCACGCTGCTGTAGCCTGTCCGAACAATTCGAGAAAAGCAAGATTCATCTGCAGAGGGTCTACTACACTCGAAGGAAGGAACTGAGTCTTTACTTTGTGCAGCGGATTTTTTAAGGAAACACGGATGTTGATAAATTCGGGAGTCGGAGGGTTTTTCTTGAAGTAGTAAATGTATTTCTCTTCAATGTTTCCGGTATACCAGCGTTTGAAACTGTCCGATTTCAACAGCTTTTCCATGTCGTCGGGCGAGTAACCCATGGCATACAGCGAACCTATAATGGCACCCATAGAGGTTCCTGCAATGTAATCGATAGGAATATTGTTTTCTTCCAGTGCTCTGATAATACCTATATGAGTCAGACCTTTAGCACCTCCACCGCTTAATACGAGTCCGACTTTCTGTGCGTGAAGAGTGCCGGATAGGAAGATAAGCAGGAAAAGTGTATATAGTATTTTTTTCATTAGTCGGGATTGTTGATGATATAAAACCAAAGATAGAAAAAAACTATTTCTTGTACAAGGAAAAGAAGAAATTCAATTCAGCCTTGAAAAAAATCATCCGGTCCGTTCTTTTATAAGCTGACGGTCTTTGCCGGAGAAGCTGGAGAAGTTTCCCGTATTTTTTGTACAAAAAATATTTGTTTTTGTACAAATTTTCGGAAAACGTCAAGACAAATTTTCCGAAAGGACACGATGTGTATTGCTTCATGTGCCGACAATGGAGTATGGAGCTGTGGTACACTGACTTACCTGATGCTGCAAGTCGGAAAGGAAGATATAAAAAAAGCCGTGCGGGGCCTATCAACCTCGTACGGCTTTCTATATATTATTTTAGAGAAAGACCTTAAATCAGTTCGATGCTTCGTTTTACGAAGTTTGTCAAGGCTTCTCCTTTCAGCATGTTGTTTTGCAGCAATGCCAAGTCAATCAACTGATGTACTACCTTGTTTCCGGCAGCATATTCATTGATGATATCAGTCTTCTGCTTCTTCTGTTCGTCGAGTTTCTTTTCCACATCGTTCAACTCATCTTTTTCTGTGGTCGGGATTTCCTCATCTTTCTTGCCTTCGTGAGCTTTGTGAAGTTCGTTTTCACGCAGTTTCAGCATGGCAATTTCCGATTCAACCGGAACCAGTTTTTCAGAGCAGGCAGCTTCTGCATCTTCCAGTACCTGCTTGATGAGTCGGTGGTCGCTGTTCAGGACAAGGTTGAACATGTCAGGCATTTCACCATAGAAGCTCATACCCGGCTGGATATTGGCCATTTCCTTCATACGACGCATGTATTCGGCCTGCGTGATGATGATAGGAGCTGCTGTTTCACCCATGGCTTGTGTTTCTACGTGGAACTCAGTCTTCTGGACTTTCGGCAGCTGACCGGTAAAGACTGTAGACAAGATTTCTCGTTTAGTATCTGCAAGTTCTTCTCCTTTCTGCTCTTCTTTCACAATCAGACGGTCGATAACATCGCTGTCCACACGTGTGAAGTGGCTCTTCTCGAACTTCTGCTCCAGCATGTTAATCATAGGAACATCCAGTTGTCCGTCGAGCAACAGAACATTGTAGCCCTTGTTCTTGGCCGCATCAATGTAAGTATACTGTTCGTCGAGGTTGTTGGCGTACAGATAAATCAGGCTTCCGTTCTTGTCGGTCTGGTTATCTTTAATCAGTGTCTGATACTCTTCGAAGGTATAATACTTGCTGTCTGTATCTTTGAACAAGGCAAACTTGCTTGCTTTTTCGTAGAAGTCTTCCTGAGTAAGCATACCGTAGTTGATGAAAATCTTCAGGTCATCCCATTTGTTTTCAAATTCCTTACGGTCGTTCTTGAAGATAGCCTGCAAGCGGTCGGCTACTTTCTTGGTAATATAAGTAGAAATCTTCTTTACATTCGAATCGCTCTGCAAGTAAGAACGAGAAACGTTCAACGGAATGTCCGGTGAGTCGATGACACCATGAAGCAATGTCAAAAAGTCCGGTACGATGCCTTCAACCGAATCCGTTACATATACCTGATTGCAGTACAACTGAATCTTGTTCTTCTGCAAGTCGATGTTGCTCTTGATTTTCGGAAAGTAGAGTACACCTGTCAGGTTGAACGGATAATCTACGTTCAGGTGAATCCAGAACAACGGTTCGTCCGACATCGGATACAAGTCGCGGTAGAACTGCTTGTAGTCTTCATCTTTCAGCTCACTTGGCTTCTTTGTCCAGATAGGGCAAGTACTGTTGATGATGTTGTCTTCGTCTGTATCTACCTGTTTGCCGTCCTTCCACTCTTTCTTCTTTCCGAAAGCAACCGGTACGGGCAGGAAGCGACAATACTTGTTCAGCAAAGCCTGAATGCGTGACGGTTCCAGAAACTCGCGGCAGTCATCGTCTATGTACAGGATGACGTCGGTACCACGGTCGTCTCTTTCAGCATCTTCCAGCGTAAACTCAGGACTTCCGTCGCAGCTCCATTTGATAGCCTTTGCGCCTTCTTTGTAGGAACGAGTTACGATTTCTACCTTTTTGGCTACCATGAAAGCCGAATAGAAACCTAATCCGAAATGTCCGATAATCGCATTGGCATCTTCTTTATATTTCTCCAAGAAGTCGTTTGCTCCGGAGAATGCAATCTGGTTAATATACTTATCTATTTCTTCGGCAGTAAGTCCCAGTCCACGATCGGAGATGGTAATAGTGTCCTTGTCTGCCTTAACATGAATTGTAAGATCTCCCAGCTCACCTTTGAAGTCGCCTGTAGATGAAAGAGTCTTTAGTTTCTGTGTTGCATCGACTGCATTCGAAACCAATTCACGAAGGAATATTTCGTGATCGCTATATAAGAATTTTTTAATGATGGGGAAGATGTTCTCGGTCGTTACCCCAATATTACCTTTCTGCATAATTTTTATATTTAAGTTTTACTATATTTTATTTTTTGTTAGAAAACAGTGGGGCTAAGACAAAAAAAATGCCAGACGATTTACGCCTGACATTTTGTCTGTATTCGGATTGCAATACGCTCTTGTTGTCCGTCTATTTTATTATTTCCATCTTCAGTCCGTTTCCTTCCGGATTCATGCCGACGTGGATGGTATCTCCATTTTGTGGGTCTTCATTGAGGATAAGTTCTGCCAGACCGTCTTCCAGATTGTTCTGGATGGAACGTTTCAACGGGCGTGCTCCAAACTGAACATCGTAGCCTTTTGATGCGACATAACGTTTGGCTTCATCGTCGATTTCCAGTTTATATCCCAGAGATTCAATGCGTTCGTACAGTCCTTTCAGCTCTATTTCGATAATCTTGGTCAAAGCCTCGATGTCAAGCTGGTCGAATGTAATAATTTCGTCCAGACGGTTGATGAATTCGGGTGCGAACGATTTGTTCAATGCCTTTGTTATTACACTTCGCGAATATTCTTTATCGTCGGTACGAGTCTGGGCAGCGAAACCTATTCCCTTGCCAAACTCTTTCAACTGACGGGTTCCGATGTTTGAAGTCATGATGATGACTGTATTCTTGAAGTCTACGGTTCTGCCATAACTGTCAGTCAAGCGTCCTTCGTCCATCACCTGAAGCAACAGATTGAACACGTCGGAATGTGCTTTTTCTATTTCATCCAGCAAGACGATAGAGTAGGGTTTCCGGCGAACTTTCTCGGTCAGCTGACCACCTTCTTCGTAGCCAACGTATCCCGGAGGAGCTCCTACGAGTCGTGACACAGTGAATTTTTCCATGTATTCACTCATATCAATACGAATCAGCGCATCGGCCGAGCCAAACATCTGCTTGGCAAGTTCTTTCGCCAGATGAGTCTTTCCCACACCGGTAGGGCCAAGGAACAAGAAAGTACCAATTGGCTTATTCGGATCTTTCAGTCCCACACGGCTTCGCTGAATAGCTTTTACCAAAGTATCGACAGCCTTGTCCTGTGCGATGACCTTCGAGAGCAACTGCTCTTTCATGCCTCTCAGTCGAATTCCTTCAGCCTGTGCCATTCGTTGTACGGGGATACCCGAAATCATGGAAACAACATCGGCAATCTGATCCTTGTCGACTGTTTCGCGGTTTTCCTTCAGGCTCTCTTCCCAGCGCTGTTTCATTTCTTCCAGCTCACTCATCAGCGATTTCTCACGGTCGCGGAAACTGGCTGCCAGTTCGAAGTCCTGCAAGCGTACGGCGTCGTTCTTATGCGCACGCGCTTCGTCTATCATCCGTTCCTGTTCTTCAATCTCTTTCGGGACAGTGATATTCTTTAAATGTACGCGTGAGCCGGCTTCATCCATCGCATCGATGGCTTTATCGGGGAAATTACGGTCGGTAATGTACCGGTCTGTCAATTTGACACATGCCTGCAGTGCTTCGTCGGTATAAGTAACATTGTGATGTTCCTCATACTTATCCTTGATGTTCTGTAGAATCTGGAGTGTTTCTTCCGGAGTGGTCGGTTCGACGATGACTTTCTGGAAACGTCGTTCCAAAGCACCGTCTTTCTCAATGTTCTGACGGTATTCATCGAGAGTCGTTGCTCCGATACATTGTATTTCTCCACGAGCCAGGGCAGGCTTCAGCATATTGGCTGCATCCATGGAACCTGCGGCAGAACCGGCTCCTACAATATTGTGTATTTCATCAATAAAGAGGATAATATTCGGATTCTTCTTCAGTTCGTTAAGGATGGCGCGTATACGCTCTTCAAACTGTCCGCGATATTTGGTGCCGGCTACTACAGCTGTCATGTCGAGTGCCACCACGCGTTTGTCGAACAAAATGCGTGATACTTTTTTCTCGATGATACGCAAGGCAAGTCCCTCTACGATAGCCGATTTACCAACACCCGGTTCTCCAATCAGAATCGGATTGTTCTTCTTGCGTCGGCTCAGAATCTGTGCCAGTCGTTCTATTTCTTTTTCACGTCCTACAATCGGGTCCAGCTTCCCTTCCATAGCGGCTTTCGTCATATCTGTACCGAACGAGTCGAGAACAGGTGTGTCATTGTTGGGCTTTTGTTGCTGGGTGCGGGTTGCCGATCTGGATTCTTGTGAGAAAGAAGAACTGTCGCCATTGCCTGTAGGCTGGCGGCGGATGCCTTCATCCTCATCTTCCTCCTCTTCGCCAAAGTCCAGTCCGCTTTGCGGTTCCGCCTTCGGGACGAGTTTATCCATTACTTTTTGGTAGGTAACTTCGTTTTCTTCCAATACTTGCGAAGCTCTATTTTGGTTTTCTCTCATAATGGCCAATAACATATGTTCTGTATCTGTAGTCGGGCTTTTCAGCATTCTCGACTCCAGTATACTCATTTTTAATATTTTTGAAGCTTTTTCATTGAATGTAATTTCTTCTGAATAATTGTCGGAAGCTTCGGCCGCCAATCTGAGTTCATCTTCTATTTCCTTTTTTACTTGTTTCAAATCCACATACAAGCTTTCCAAAATCTGGACAGCTTTACCTTCGCCTTCGCGAATAATGCCTAACAGCAAATGTTCGGGACCGATATAGTTATTGCGTAATCGGTTGGCCTCTTCTTTGCCGAACTGTATTACATCGGATATTCTTTGTGAAAATGGGTTGTTCATAAATTTGAGTCTCTTCCTAAAACACTTTCTTTTTGCAAAGATACATTATATAATAATATGATTAAGTTCTTTCTTTCTATTTAACAAAAATCATGCCAAATGGATAAGGTTTTTCGCGCAGAAGTAGCATTCTTCAAGTGAACTTTGCCTTTCTGTCTCTTCTTTGACGTTGTTTTGCGGTGTCGTTATTTATATATAACAAATTTTGCCATAGGAAGGTTTCGCGGTAGAATAGCGGCAGAGAGGGCTGTATGGCTAAAACTTCAGCTTTTTTTTTGCCATTTCAATAAAATGTCGTACTTTAGCGTGGTTTTTAATAAGCCAGAGAGATCTAAATAATAACTAATTTTGTTTCAATGCAAGAACAAGACAGAATAATAAAAATCAACATCGAGGAGGAAATGAAAAAGTCGTACATCGACTACTCTATGTCAGTAATCGTTGCTCGCGCCCTTCCGGATGTAAGAGATGGCTTCAAACCCGTACATCGCCGTATCTTATACGGAATGATGGAACTGGGAAATACTTCGGACAAGCCATATAAAAAAGCAGCAAGAATCGTTGGTGAAGTTTTAGGTAAATATCATCCACACGGTGACTCTTCCGTGTATGGAGCACTGGTTCGTATGGCACAGGATTGGGCAATGCGCTATCCGCTGGTCGACGGACAGGGAAACTTTGGTTCTGTTGATGGTGATAGCCCGGCTGCCATGCGTTATACTGAAGCACGTCTGAAGAAGATTGGTGAAGATATGATGCAGGATCTTTATAAGGAAACTGTTGACTTTACGAATAACTTCGATGACACGCTGCAGGAACCAACTGTAATGCCTACTCGTATTCCTAATCTCCTGGTAAACGGTGCTTCGGGTATTGCGGTCGGTATGGCTACAAATATGCCAACGCATAACTTGTCGGAAGTAATAGATGCATGTGTCGCTTACATTGATAATAATGATATTGATATAGATGGTCTGATGCACTACATCAAGGCTCCCGATTTCCCGACTGGAGGATATATTTATGGTATCAGCGGGGTACGTGATGCTTATGAAACCGGACGTGGACGTGTGGTTATGCGTGCTAAGACTGAAATCGAATCGCATCCTACGCATGATAAGATTATCGTAAATGAAATTCCTTATAACGTAAATAAGAAGGAGCTGATCGAGAATATCGCAGCTCTGGTAAACGAAAAGAAAATAGAGGGAATTTCGTATGTAAACGATGAGTCAGACCGTGAGGGTATGCGTATCGTAATCGATATAAAACGTGATGCCAACGCAAGTGTTGTATTGAATAAATTGTTCAAGATGACGGCTTTGCAGACCTCTTTCGGGGTGAATAATATTGCTTTGGTACATGGACGACCGAAGTTGTTGAACCTGAAAGATTTGATTCGTCTGTTTGTTGAACATCGCCACGAGGTGGTTATTCGCCGTACACAGTATGATTTGCGTAAGGCAAAGGAACGTGCTCATATTTTGGAAGGCTTAATAATCGCTTCCGATAATATTGATGAAGTCATCCGTATTATTCGTGCGGCAAAGACTCCGAATGAAGCGATAGCAAATTTGATGGACCGCTTCCAGTTGTCTGAAATTCAGTCGCGCGCTATTGTGGAAATGCGTCTTCGTCAGCTTACAGGACTCTTGCAGGATCAGTTGCATGCAGAGTACGAGGAACTGATGAAGCAGATTGCTTATTTCGAAGAAATCCTGACCAACGAGGAGCTCTGTAAGAAGGTTATCAAGGATGAGCTTATCGAAGTGAAGGAGAAATACGGTGACAAGCGTCGTTCTGAAATCGTATATGCTTCCGAAGAGTTCAATCCGGAAGATTTCTATGCTGACGATGAAATGGTAATTACTATTTCTCATCTGGGATACATCAAGCGTACTCCGTTGTCTGAGTTCCGTGCACAGCATCGTGGGGGAGTAGGATCGAAGGGTAGTGAAACGCGCGATGAAGATTTCATCGAACATATCTATCCGGCTACAATGCACAATACCATGATGTTCTTTACTCAGAAGGGTAAATGTTACTGGTTGAAAGTATATGAAATACCGGAGGGCAACAAGACTTCGAAGGGACGTGCTATACAGAACTTGCTGAATATCGATGCAGATGATGTGGTAACTGCTTATCTGCGTGTGAAGAATCTGAATGATACTGAATTTATTAACAGCCATTATGTATTGTTCTGTACAAAGAACGGTGTGATTAAAAAGACATTGCTTGAGCAGTATTCTCGTCCGCGTCAGAATGGTGTAAATGCTATTACAATTCGTGAAGACGACCGGGTTATCGAAGTTCGTATGACGAATGGAAATAATGAAATCGTAATTGCTAATCGTAACGGTCGTGCTATTCGTTTCCACGAAAGTGCAGTCCGCGAGATGGGACGTACGGCTACAGGTGTTCGTGGTATCACTCTCGATGAAGATGGTTCTGATGAGGTTATCGGAATGATATGCATCAAAGATCCGCAGAAAGAAACCATTATGGTTATTTCGGAAAACGGTTATGGAAAACGTTCGGATATTGAGGACTATCGTAAGACGAATCGTGGCGGTAAGGGAGTCAAGACCTTGAGCATCACAGATAAGACCGGAAAACTGGTGGCTATCAAATCGGTAACAGACGAAAACGATTTGATGATTATCAATAAGTCGGGTATCACGATTCGCTTGCATGTGGCAGATGTTCGTATCATGGGACGTGCCACTCAAGGTGTACGTCTGATTGACCTTGAAAAACGTAACGACCAGATTGGCTCAGTTTGTAAGGTAACATCTGAGACAGAAGAGGAAAATGTAGATAGTGAAGACTCTGTTTCTGTGGATGGTGAACCTTTTAATGAAGAAAATTCTGCTGAAGAAAAGCAAGAATAAATAAATTGAATATATTTGTATTACTAAATCAAAAACAGTTATGAAAAAAGTATTGTTTACTACAGCTTTATTCCTTACAGCATGTGCCGTATCAGCACAGGAAAATGTTGTGAAGGAAGCTAAATCTGCTAAAAGCGATCCTGTAAAGGCAGCGCAGATTATTGAACCGGCTTTGGTGGATCCTTCAACTGCTAACGATCCTGAAACATGGAAGTTGGCTGGTGATTTCCAGAAAGCAATTTACGATGAGGAAAACATGAAACTTTATTTGCCGGGTGGTCAGGCAGATACATCGAAATTGTATAACAGCTTGGTTAAAATGTTCGAGTATTATACAAAGTGTGATGAGGTAGAACAGGCAAAGGTAAAGAGTGGAGAATTGAAAAAGCCTAAATTGAGAAAGAAATTGTCAAAGACATTGGCTACAGTTCGTCCTAACTTGACTAATGGTGGTTCGGATGCTTACAACTCAGGAAATTATGCAAATGCATTGAAATTCTTTGGCTTGTATGTTGATGCTGTTGAAAATCCGATGTTTGAAGATGAAGCTGCCGTTAAAAACGATACATTGACTCCGTTAATTGCATGTTACGCTGCGTTGGCTGCAAATTCTTTGAATGATAAGGCTGCTGTTATCAAATATGCAACTGTAGGTAAATCTCACAAGGAAGAAGGTTACAGAGCTTTGATGTGCTTGGCTGAAGCTTATGGTAAAGGAGAAAACCCTGATTCAACTCAGTGGTTGGCTACTATCAAAGAAGGTACAGAAAGATTCCCAGCTCAGGAATATTTCATCGGTAACTTGATGGATTATTATATTCAGAAGGGCAGAATCGATGATGGTTTGACTGAAATCGATCAGGTTTTGGCTAAGAATGAAACTCCGTACTTCTTGTATGTAAAAGGTGTACTGCAGTATGAAAAGAAAGATTATGATGCTGCTATAGCAACATTCAATTCTATTATTGCAAAGAACTCGGATTTCGTAGCTGAAGCTTATTCTAAGATTGGTGACTGCTATTTCTTCCCGGCACAGCTTATCGTAGAAGAAAATAGTAAAATTTCTATGGATGATCCGAAGTATGCTGAGAATGAAGCAAAAATCAAAGAGCTTTATGAAAAAGCAAAACCGAACTATGAAAAGGCTAAAGAACTTAAGCCGGATAACAGACAGTTGTGGGGACAGTATTTGCTGAATATTTACTGGAAGCTCAATAAGGCTGAATATGATGCTTTGGAAAAAGAATTAACTATGTAATTAAGGATCATCTAGTTCTTCATATGAAAGGCTGTTTCAAGAAATTGAAACAGCCTTTTTATTTTTAGACTTTGGAATTCTTGTATAAAGATAAAACAATAAAAGATTCTTTGTTGTCGGTCGTAAGGGCGTATTTCTTATTATACAATTAAACATAATCGTGATTATAAAAATAGAGAGGCATAAAAATAAAGAAACCCGGCTTATATGGTAACCGGGTTTCTTTATCTATTTAATAAACAGATATTTTATCAGCATTTCACTTTTAATTCATTTAAAATGCGCCGCATTTCTTCGAAAGTTGTGATACGCGTTGGAACCAATGGTAAACGCAATCGGTTCTTTATCATACCCATCATACTTAACATAGCCTTTACACCAGCTGGATTTCCATCTACGAATAATAACTTGAATAGTTCTGTAAACTGGTGATGAATCGATAAGGCACTAGCATAATCTCCAGCAAGAGCCAGACGAGTCATACGGCTGAATTCACGTGGAAACGCGTTTCCAATTACAGAAATGACACCTACAGCTCCTAATGTAATCAATGGAAAAGTGATCCCGTCATCCCCTGATATTACATCGAAATTAGCAGGTTTATTTTTGATGATATCATCCATCTGAGTTATATTGCCAGAAGCTTCCTTGATTGCTACAATGTTACCAAAATCACGAGCAAGGCGAAGTGTTGTTTCCGCAGTCATATTAACTCCTGTACGTCCTGGAACATTATACAATACTACTGGAAGTTTTGTTGCTTCAGCTATAGCCTTATAATGCTGATAAATACCTTCTTGTGAAGGTTTGTTATAATATGGTACAGCTACCAATACAGCATCTACTCCTGTAAAATCATCATTTTTTAAGGTGTCAACTACGGTTTGTGTACAATTACTACTGATTCCCAGCAAAATAGGAATACGTCCGTTTACACGCTCTATAACGACTCGTTTTATTTTCTGTTTTTCTTCATTTGTCAGTGTTGGAGTTTCTGCAGTAGTACCCAGTACGCATAAAAAGTCTGTACCGTTTTGTACCTGATATTCAACTAACTTTATCAGGGAATCATAGTCCACACTTCCGTCTTCATTGAAGGGAGTAATCAGTGCGACTCCCATTCCTTTCAACCTTCTTTGTATCATAAGTAAAATATAAATGCTATTTCAAATATACAAAAGTACGAATATTTTCTATTTATACTTCGATTTTATCACTTTTTTGCTTATAAAATAAGGAAATGTCAATTTATTCTTCCCCTATCATTGCCAAAAACTCGTTTTCGTTCTTGATAGGAATGTTAAGCTGCTGTGCTTTTTCCAGTTTACTTGGCCCCATATTGTCGCCTGCAAGAATGAAAGATGTTTTCTTCGATATGCTACCTACATTTTTCCCTCCATGCTTTTCTATTAACGTTTTGTATTCATCACGTGAATGGTGAGTAAATACTCCGCTTATTACGATGGACATCCCTTTCAGTTTGTCTGAGTGTCCTGATAAGTCTTCTTCGTCAGCTTCCAATTTAAGTCCCGACTGGCGGAGACGCTCTACCAGTGCACGATTCTTTTCGTTTGCAAAATATTGGATAATACTTCCAGCTATTTTTTCACCGATTTCATCTACATGAATCAAATCATCAAGATTTGCCGAGGCTAAAGCATCTATTGAGCGGAAAGCTTTGGCTACCTTTTTGGCTACAGTTTCACCAACAAATCGTATACCAAGGGCAAAAAGTACACGTTCGTAAGGAACATCCTTAGAACGAGTAATCCCCTGAATGATATTCTCTGCCGATTTTTCTCCCATACGATCTAAGCGACAAATATCTGCAGCCTGTAACGTATACAAATCGGCTACGTCATGAATCAAACCCTCCTGATAAAACTGGTCGACAGTTTCCGGTCCCAGCCCTTCAATATTCATAGCCCGGCGGCTGATAAAATGCTCAATCTTGCCTTTTATTTGTGGCGGACATGCCGTTTCATTTGTGCAGTAATAAGCTGCTTCATCTTCGTAACGAACCAAAGGACTACCACATTCTGGGCAATGCGTAATAAACTTGACTTTTTCACTTCCTGCCGGACGAGCAGACAGTTCCACTCCTGTTATTTTAGGGATAATCTCTCCTCCTTTTTCCACATACACCATGTCTCCGATATGAAGGTCGAGTGAAGCGATGATGTCGGCATTATGAAGCGAAGCACGGCGGACTACAGTACCCGAAAGCTGAACAGGGTCCAAGTTTGCGACAGGCGTAATTGCACCTGTACGGCCTACCTGATAAGTAACTTTTTCGAGCTTGGTAAGTGCACGTTCTGCCTGAAACTTATAAGCGATTGCCCAACGTGGGGATTTTGCCGTATAGCCCAAATTTCGTTGCTGGCGAAGCGAGTTAACCTTCAATACGATACCATCAGTCGCAACCGGAAGATTTTTACGCTCTATATCCCAATAGTTGATGAAATCAAAGACTTCCTGCAAAGTACGGGCCTTACGCGAAACATGCGAAATCTTGAAGCCCCACTTGGCTGCCTCCTGTAAATTTTCATAATGCCCGTCGTGTGGAAGATTATCTCCCAACAGATAATACAGGTATGCATCGAGCTTTCGACTGGCTACAACGGCCGAGTTCTGTGATTTTAGCGTGCCCGAAGCTGCATTACGCGGATTGGCGAATAAAGGCTCCTCACGCAGTTCTCGTTCTCGGTTTAATTCCTCAAAAACATTCCATGGCATCAAAATCTCCCCTCGTATTTCAAAACTCTTTGGATATCCCTCGCCATGCAGAACTAAAGGAATGGAACGAATAGTCTTCACATTGTCAGTCACGTCATCTCCCCGTACTCCGTCGCCTCGAGTTACGGCACGTATTAGTTTTCCGTCCTCATATGTTAATGAAATGGAGGTTCCATCATATTTCATCTCGCAGCAAAGTTCAAATTCCTCATTCAACGATTTGCTTACACGCTCATAGAATTCGGTAACTTCTGCCTGCGAATAGGTGTTGCCCAGCGAAAGCATCGGGTATTTATGTTCTACCTGCGTGAAGTTCTTGTTCAAATCACTCCCCACACGGACACTGGGTGAGTTTGGGTCGTAATGTTCAGGATGCAGGGCTTCCAGATCTTGTAATTCACGCATCAGCTTATCGAATTCCTGATCGGAAATTACAGGTGCATTCAGTACGTAGTAATTATAATTATGAAGATGCAGTTCTTCACGTAACTGGTCTATTCTTTCAATGTCGGTCATGTTGTAAGTAAATGATGTTTCCTGCAAAATTAGCAAAAATGTCCCAGCGGGCTATGTACGTACGGCGGAAACTTTGTACTTTTGCAAAAAATAACAAGACTTATGAGAATAGATATTATAACCGTTTTGCCAGAAATGATAGAAGGCTTTTTCAATTGTTCTATCATGAGCCGTGCACAGAAAAAAGGCATTGCAGAAATCCATATACATAACTTGCGCGACTATGCTTACGACCGTTACCGGAAAGTGGACGATTATCCTTTTGGGGGATGTGCCGGGATGGTAATGAAAATTGAACCAATAGACCGTTGCATCTCGGCTCTGAAAGCAGAACGTCATTACGATGAAGTCATTTTTACAACTCCCGACGGTGAGCAATTCAACCAAAAAATGGCAAATACACTTTCCATGAGCGAAAACTTGATTATTCTTTGCGGACACTTTAAAGGAATAGATTACCGCATTCGTGAACATTTCATTACGAAGGAAATCAGTATTGGCGATTATGTGCTGACCGGAGGAGAACTGGCTGCGGCTGTCATTTCGGATGCTATTGTGCGAATTATTCCTGGAGTCATCTCCGACGAACAGTCAGCTCTCTCGGATTCATTTCAAGATAATTTACTGGCTCCTCCTGTATATACCCGTCCGGCAGATTACAACGGATGGAAGGTTCCAGACATTCTTTTGTCGGGACACGAAGCTAAGATCCGCGAATGGGAGTTTCAACAGTCATTGGAGCGTACACAGCGTTTGAGGCCGGATTTACTGGAAGATAAATAAGGATTCTTATCCTAAGGTAGAAATAAGGCGGCATATAAAAATGATATCGTAGAAAACGAAAAGGTTTATTTCTCTTTCCTATTATATTGTAAATGAAAATTAACGATAAATAAGCGCTTTGGCAAATCTCCTAAAAGCGAGAATGGCATATGAAGATGATAGACCATAATCACTTCATATGCCATTTTATATATTTACTGAATATCCCGAATTAAATCTTCGTCAAGTCGTCATTTTTAATAGCATAGCATTTGCCGAGTAGTTTGTTCGGCTACATCGTAACCGATAGGGTTGGATTCTTTTCCTTTAGTAATTCGATGAATCTTTTCTCGTTCTTAACGTATAAGTAGTATTTCTTTCCTTTCTGATCTGTCAAGCATACGTTATACCATCCATGAAGAAAGTGGAGTTTCGCGGATGCATAATAATCAGCTTTTATGATGTCTTGTAGAACCAGGGTTTTCAATACAAGATATGGAGTACGTATTTGCAAGATGCCATTTCTTACAGAGTAATAGACGCGGCCATATATCCAGGTTGTAACGATTCCGATGAGGATGTAAGATGAATAATGGGACAGAAAATTCGAATCTTCCTGGGGAGCTTGGGTGACCAGATTCAGGAAACAATAGAATAGCAATCCACAGAAAAGCCATAACAAGATAATGTGACTTCCATATATGAATCTGTTTTTAAGCTTGAAGTTTTCCATATTATTTTGATTTAATGTATGTCATGTTTTCATATAAGCAAATATAGTAAAACTCGCCCGATTTCGGATGGATTAAGGGAGAATAATGTAAACTATTACAGTTCGTTGAATCGCTATTTGAAGCGTATCGCCGAAATTTGCCGTATAGAGCGTAATTGGGTTTTTCATGCAGCTCGGCATACCTATTCGACAGAAATTATATCAAGCGGTTTGAGGACTGGCATTCTTCCCGGCATTACCCCTATGTAGGTTGGGGTCATTGCCTGCAACCGGGGGAAAGATATTCTGCCCATACCATGACAAGGCAACAAGCAGATGAACTTCTCAGGAAGGACTTACGTAAGTTCTGCGCCATGTTCCGGCAGTTCGGAAAAGACTCTTTGCTGCTGGTCACGCTGCCTATAATGTCGGTCCATACAGGCTTTTAGGCAGCAAGAAAATACCCAAGAGTACTCTTGTCAAGAAGCTGGAGGCCAGAGATCGGAATATCTATAAGGAGTATGTTTCTTTCCGATGTTATAAAGGCAAGGTAGTTCCAAGTATCGAACGAAGGAGGAAGGTGGAATATCTGCTACTCTTTGAATTCTCTTAATCTGAATCTTATAAACGATTCTTTTCGCTTTGACCAGCACCCCTTCCTTTATATTTGCTCATCGTAGAGTTAAATGCATAACGTATGGTAAACCGAACAGCCTGTGAATCACTATAGTTCCATTTGTCAAGTTTCTTTAGTGTAACCACATCCATATCTCCCGATGTATGATATAACATATCACCTGTAATGGTGAAACCTTTTCCGACAGATATGCTGTTGTAGAAATTGATAAACAACAATGGATTGTTCATTCGCAACTCTGTCCACATAAATGGTATTTTAAGGTTTTGTCCCATCAGATTAAATTGGATACGAGGTGACCAGATTGATATTTTAGGGGATAGAGATACCATCGCTGTATAGTTTGAGATATGATCATAATTCATATAAGTCATCAGATTTACAGGTTCTCCTTCCTTATATGCTTCAACAATCCCGACTAAAGCATCTTTTACATATTGATAGCTCGCTGAAAAGAAAACCCATTTGTAAATACCAGCCAAAGAAATATCGTGATTCATTTCCGGTTTCAATAGAGGATTTCCTGTCTCATAGGTAAAGCGGTCGTCATATTGTATATTGCTGTTCAATTGACTATACAGCGGCCGTTTTGTCTTGGCAGTATATGATAGAGTAAACTTAGCTTTTTTAATAGGGAACGTAAAGTCTATATTGGGAAACAAACGGTCATATTTTCGGCTTTGCTCTGATATTAAGAGCCCATTCTCATAGTAATCGGATATAGTATGCTCATACCTTAATCCCCCTGAAAGTTCATAGACTCCTATGGGGAAAGTGGCACTTATGAACCCCGCAATATTATGTTCCTTGATATTGTCATCTGCATCCGGCAAAAAATCGTTATAGTTATCATATCGGTCAGTTCTGTTTGTATAGGTGTACTCATAACCGGTCTCAAGTGTATTTTTACCAAAGTCGTATTCCAGGACGGATTTGGAGGCAAACATTGAACTGTTGATGTGATTCAGGCTGCTTATTGTCGATTCTCCTTCCGATAAACTGATTTCATCTATTTCCTGTTCAGCTTTATTGCGACTTGAATAATAGTCGTTATTTACAGTAAGCGTCCAATCTCCATATTCGCCTATATAATACATATTCAATATATTTGTTGTAATAAGATAGTTTTTATTTGACTATCAACAGATTGGAGCAAACTCGCACGAGAACGGGCAATGGATAAGAAAAAGCCGGACTGTTCCGAACTGCTATATTTCTCATGCTTTCAAACAACTCATTATCTCATTTGCAAAGATAATATTTCTTTCAGAAAAGACCGAATAAAAGGGCCACAATCTTACCCAACAAACATATCTCAAAGGAAAAGCCATACCATAGCTGAACTAACAAAAAATCAAATGTTATGTTATAGAAAGCGAAGAAGAAGTACACGGTAGAAAAAACGTTGAATGCTTAACTGGTATTGGTTGACACAACAGAACGTGGTTGTGTGGAACTGATTGAAAGGACACGTTCTGAAAAGACTCTGTAAATCAGGGATAGATTCATCTATGTGGACAGGTACGGAAAGTATTATGGTATCCCTCATCGAAAACCGAAGGAAATAAGCAGGCTAATTTCTATCTACACTCCTCCTTTTCATCTGAAAAAAGTATGGCGATACCGGTTTAAGCATCAGCAGGGAGCTTTGCACATATCGCTACCTGCTTGTTGATATTCGTCAAATGGACAAAATGCCTTCAATTCTATACGGTAAAATAATCGTATCTATAATCTTAAGTACTTCTACTAAAAAATAAAAATACTTTATGAAAATTGTTTTTGGAATGTATATTTTGATGTTTTAACATTTCTAAATAGGGATATTTTTTCCATTCTGCGTTAAATAATAAAAGTTTTACTTTTGTTATTTAAGAAGGTACGCATTTTACTGAATGAATTATTTTTCAAAAAAACATATGAAATTCTGACAATAATTACGAATAATCATTTTACATAAATTAGACATAGATTAAGTATATGAAAAAGAAAATTTTACTCAAAATCTTTACGCTCTTCCTTTGTGTATCCAACTTCATTGGGTGTGACAAGAATAATGAACTTGAGGATAAACAAGAAATCGTCAAAATGTATATTTCTCATGAAACAAGTACATATATTCCTTTGGGTAGTAGTAAGCCTATAGAATGTCTGCTTGTCAAGGAAGAAGGCGAACGTGAATATTCAAGATTACCATTTGAAGGAATAACAGGGTTTATTTACGAGTATGGACATGAATATATCATAAAAGTAGAAAAATCAATCAACATTCACACACATGCAAATGCTGTCAGAACAAAATACAGGCTTATTGAGATTCTGGAAGACAAAACAATCAATACTTCACCTCAATGGGATATTCTCATTGATGAAAGTAATGACTATGAAATAGACATAAGCAGCAGATACCTTGGAATACAAGGATGGTGGTGCAACGCCAATCCTCCGCGAATTTATGTGGGTGCTGTTTTTCCTAAAAATACTTTTGCCTCTTCTTTTGATAAAGAGATAATGGGAAAGAAAAAAAACATCAATCTTTACTTTAATTTCCAGGATCCATATATTACCTATTTGGATGACGCGAGGTTAAATAAATATTTGAAAAAAATGAATGATGCAATTAGTTCAAAAGAATATGAGAAACACAGATTCCCCAAAAGACCATATATAGCAAAATTAGCGGAATTGAAAAATTTAAATGATCTGTGGTACTGTATTGATGACAATGATGATTTTGCCAAAACTCTGATAGAGGTAGGGAAACAGGATTTAGACCTGAAAGATATAGAAAGTTTATGTGTTGGGAAAGTAGTACATAAAAATTTCACGGTATCTATGGATACGCCAGAAAATGGACTGTTTATAGAAACTCCTTCTAATCTGAACGAACTTGTTTTTGTCCGTTCATTGACTTATGGCACAAGTGCGTATTTTTTAATTGCAAGCAGATTCAATTATCAAGAAGTCTTATCAGCATTAAAAGGACCGTATCTTGAAGAAAAACAACGTGAAGAAGTTCTAAAAGAATCCCAAATTATTCTACTGACTGTGACTGATATAAGACAAACAGCAAATATCAGCAAATCTTTTAATGAATTGCAAAATTACCTGAATAATCCTTTTACAAATGAACCAACATTTGCATGCGGGTATCCTATATTCTGTCAGGGGCAGTATGCAAAAGATAACTCTCTATATATAAAACATTAAAACAGTTTCACATGTAATAGAATAAGTAATTTTATGTTATTTCCTTTCTTAGAATAATTATATATTTCTAAATTTGTTGTAATGGATAAGAAAAAGCCGGACTGTTCCGAACCGCTATATTTCTCATGCTTTCAAACAACTCATTATCTCATCTGCAAATGATAATATTTCTTTCTGAACAGGCCGAATAAAAGGGCCACAATCTTACCCAACAAACATATCTCAAAGGAAAAGCCATACCATAGCCGAACTAACAAAAAATCAAATGTCATGTTACAGAAAGCAAAGAAGAAGTACACGGTGGAAATGACTCATACTATTAGATGTGCTGTACGATTACGGACATTAATTAACACTGCAGATTGTAGATATAGCCAACGATTATGTAGAACTGATAGAAAGGACACGTCTGAAAAGATTCCGCAAGTTGGGAGTAGACTCATCTATATGAATAAAAGGCGACGCCCTCATCAAGGAATGCAAAAAACAAACAGATTTCCATTTGGAAGAGTATGACAGTATCTGTTTAAGCGTCATCAGAGGATCCTTCCACCATATTGACTTCTGCCTATTGGCATTGTCAGATGGATGGAAGGTTTTCAATCCTATACGGCAAAATAATCGCATTAATGTATTCATCAAAGTAGTTCTGCCGAAAATATAGAGCTGACTAATTTTACTTTATCAACTTCGCTGCAAGTTTGTAAGTGAACAGAACTCGAGGATTGGACAAATCCCATTGCCCAACTTCCTGCCGTACCAATTCTGCGTGCTTCTTGCTTATATCCCGTAAAGCGTTTCCAATGGATTTTCTAAGATATTCGCTTTCGTGTGCTTTATGCTTACTGATTAGAGTAATAGCTACTGATGGATTTTCCTTGAAGTATGGACGACTTGTCCAAATCCTCAATCCCTCCGTTACTGCACGGATAACATTTGGGTTGTTATCATTTAGCCATTCTTCGATGAGAGGTAAAGAAACTTCATACCCTCTGTGTTTGCAAACGTAATCAAAAGCTTTTGCAAGCATTTCCTGCACACGCCAATTCTCATCGGTACTTACTTGTTCCTTTAAAAAACGAAGTGCATTGTCATTCTCTACTGCTAAAAATCCAAACAATGTAGTTGCTAACATTCGGGATTGATAATCTTCATGCCTGAACAGTTCAAGGGAAAGTTCAAAACATTGTTCTTTTGAGTAGGCCGAAAATATCTCATTAGCTCCATCAAGGATGTGCTGAAAGCCATTTTCAATTTGTTGAATTCGATTAAGTATATTACTTATTTCCATCTTCCCATTATTTTTCTGATACTACTTCATTATTTAAAACTATGCCCTTACTTGACTTATTTTGTCATTCATTGCATTACTGTAAGTTTATGACGCAAATATATCAAAAGCAGAGAATCTTTCCCTGCCTTTACGCCTAAAATTGCATTGATAATCATAAGATTATTTCAATAACTTCTGATTTGAAGCATTACCAACCGTTGTCGTCCACTGCCGACAGACGGTTCTCTTCGTCCCAGATGAGCTTGCGCTCTCTTGTTCCTGATTTATTTAGATTGTTTCAGTAACGTACAGTTTTCATCTTTATAGTCTTGTAGCTGGGAATTGCATATTAACAAATCCAGTCTTTTATGATTTAAGACCTCCAATGCAAAGGCGCCCTGTCGAATATATAGTAAGCATTTGGTTCATAATGGATTGAAGACATTGCTGTGGAATCATGCTTTGATGCAGTGGTTACAGTATAGAAGGCAGGAACTTGTGCTTCAATGTCATATAAGACATGAGCCTTCACTCCTCCTTTCTTGCTTCGGAATTTTGCCCAAGGGAATGTTGCAAGGCATAACGGAATCGTTGTTGAATCAAACGCATATTTCTTTCCGGAAATGTCAAGGATGTTGGTCGTCCGCTTCTCGCAAGCTTCCTTCATCATATAGAATGCAAAATCTTCGAAGATTCTGTAATCACGGTTCTGGTTCGCTGTCGCAAGAGTTGTCTTGGCTATCGGTTCACGACCTAAACCAAGATGATATTGCTTGGCCTTATGCGCCTCGAAAGCAACGATTAAGTCTCGCAGGCTCTCACGGTTACTCAGTTGTCCAAACATCATCGCGAGCATCTGATTCCAGCAAGTGAAATGTTTCACATATCTGTTGCCATCATACTTGCGAACATAGTTGTTGAACTGAGTCCTGTTCAGAAAAGCGGTTAATTGAGAGAATACGTATTTGTCTTGGAACATAGCAGCCATTTGTATTAGACTGCAAAGTTGCAAAATCAAGTCCGTTTCATTTCAAAAAACCGTGTAATTGACTATATTTCAATAATTTCAAAGAACTATTTATCCACTTTTACGGGACAGTAGTGTCCCTATACGAAAGATTGGTCAGAAAGCGATTGGATGAAAGTGTGTGCATTACTTGCAAACAGAGCTGAAACACAATCTGTGGATTCTGTTTTCAAACCTCTATCCCCATCTCTGTCGTTTTCTTCTGCACCAGTTTCATTAAGTGAAGGTACTTTCCCTTCAAAAGGTTATGCTTGTTATTACAATTATAGCGGATCGGGAAAACTGAATATTCCTTTTCTTGCTAAGTTACTAATGCCTGGACTTGCAAAGTATATCCCTTATTATAAGGAACTTGTTTCTGTAAAAAAGTATTCGGACTCAAAAACGGTACCGGTTGCCGGTAGATATTACAGCTACAAGATTGCTGATAGTAAATACCTAAATATCCAGCATGCGTTGCCTAAAGAACTGTTTGATAACAAGGCTACTAATCGTTTATTATCCGACGCTAAAAATTATTGGAAAAATCATAAGAGTGAAGATAAAACCATATCCAAAAGACGACGCTTTATTTTTGGATTACTGTCCGATAAGGCTGTCAGGGTAGCTGATCTGACTGTCCGTTGGAACATCGTTCGCCATTTTTATCCTTATTATGAGGAAGATAACCTAAATTGGGATAACCAATTAGAGGCTTATTTACAAGAAACCATTCAGATGGGACCCGTAGGTTCATACGAATCTCTCTTTGAATGGTATGATTTGATTTGCCGATTTCTTAATCCTGTAAAAGACGGCCACCTTTTTGTTCGCAGGGATATGAAACTTTCAGGTATTCAGTCGACTTATTTGCCAGAATATTATGCCGAGATTGAATATAAGTTCGTGAACGATACGTTACTCATCCATACACCGATTGATGGCAAACCGGTTTGGCGTCTGGTTCATACACTCAATGGGGAAAAAATGAGTGAACGAATACAATATTGTAGAGAGACAACAAATGCTGCGACTGAAGCACATAGAAACAGAATGGTTGCAGACAAATTGTTCTCTTCATCGGTATTCAATACTCCTTTTATTATTGAAAGCAGCGATATATCGGGGCACAAGTATCAGGATACGCTTTATGCACGATGTCCAGATGTAATCATACCCAAACGCAATTATCAGTCTATCCAGAAGTTTGAATCTGGTATCCTCTATGTTGATGCCACATCTCGTGAACTAAATGAAAAATACTTTTTATCAGCATTGACACCGGATATAAAAGGGCTCTGTTTCGATTTACGTGGTCTTCCTTCATATAAATTTGAGGATATTTTGGCACACCTGATTTCTTCAGATGCTGCGGCTCCGGCTACGGAGATTCCAATCAACTGCTTCCCTTTTCAACAAGGAGTTTCTTGGCGTGTTAGTTCGGAAATATTAAAATCAAAAAAAACTCATATCGCTTTACCAACTATTTTTATATGCGATGCAAGTACCGTAAGTTGGGGTGAGACAATTTTGATGATGGTTCGTCATTACAATTTGGGCAAGATTGTTGGGCAGACCACGGCTGGAACAACAGGAGACATGACACTATTCGACCTACCTATATTTCCGTTTTCCATGACAGGTATGCGCATGCATTGTATGAACGGGGAGCAACACCATGCCGTAGGTATTGTTCCCGACTTGGTTGTTCCAGTCTATGTCAATGATTACATATCGGATTTTGACAGAACCCTTCACACAGCTTTCGAGGTGATGCTATCGGGAAAGACCAGCCCCAATCCGTAAAATCAATATGGGATTTGAGTTATTAGAGATAGTGAAGGGAGAACCAGACGGGGCTATGCCGTCGGATTCTCCCTTTTTTATTATTTAATTGATTTTGAGGAATAAAAAAATCAAAGTAATACAGGGATTTTGTTGAATAAGCGTATCTTTACGGCATAATTGGACAATAATGATGAAATCATTCAAACTGCAGGCATGAAGCAAAGCGGACAACCCGGCATCAATGAAGGTTCTCGAAAAAAAACGGCTTCAAGAAGTACGGCATCTTCCGGAAAGCCTACTTCAAGAACGATCGGTTTGTTGATTGTCTTTTTATGAACTACTGAAGCTATAATATAAACAAATAGATTCTCTCAAATGAAAACGATATATTATATTATCCAAATAGTTTTCTTCATTCTTTGTTCATGTGGAACTACATCCCGCATGACTTATCGCAATGGCTTTATTCTTGATTCAGAAGGTAAAGTTTTAGGGAATTACGCCAATGGACATATATTCGATACACTACGGAATATAAAAGGATATTATGCCAATGGTTATATCTACGACAAATCCTACAAGATCAAAGGAACATATAATAATGGATTCGTAAAAATGAACTATGCCACTGATTCCATTAAATGGAATGAAAGCTATGGCAATACAAAACACAGTGGCGTTCCCCAATGTAATATGTATTCGGATGTATTTCATAATGTCCAGTCTCTTTGTAACATAGACAATGGTAAGCTGTGGGGGATTAATTTGCATGCACCCATATTGTGTATTGACAGAAATAGAACCGTATGGAGTAATATGAAAGACAAAAACGGAGAACTTCTGTTTAATGGGAATTGCTATGTCGGGAAATATCCCAACGACAAAAATATAGCCAATTCTATTATAGACGTTTTTGGTCAAAAATGGGTGACAATCGCTCTTCCTTTTCCCTCTGATTCAATTGAACGAAATACTTTGTTCTGTCATGAAATGTTTCATTATTGGCAGGATTCACTCGGCCATACCACACGCATTTACAATAATGTCCATATTGATAGCAAAGATGCCAGAGTCCTCCTTAAATTGGAATGGCAAGCATTTTATGCGGCTTGTAAGGCAACGGACTATTTAATTCGCAAAAATGCAATTCTTGACGGACTTGTTTTCCGGAAAATAAGACAAGGGAAATACGTAAAATACTACCCCGACGAGACTGCATTTGAGATACATGAAGGTTTGGCTCAATATACAGGACGGAAGATGGCTGTTCCTACAGATTCCATATATCTTCGTTTTCTTGAACAGGATATGGATGCCTATATGGGGAAAGAAGATCTGGTTAGAAATTATGCTTATCTCTCAGGGGAAATGTTAGGATACCTTCTTGATAAAAGTGGTAATGACTGGAGACGACAAATCAATGGAAATTCGGACTTGGGTTTGATGCTTCAGAGTGCATACAATATTAATCTGCCCTCTAATATGGATATGCATTTTCAAGAATCGAAAGATAACTATGCTTATGATGAAATCATAAGTTTTGAAGACCGTCGTGACTCGATTAAAACCATTAAGAGACGACAGCTTGTTGAGTTGTTTACACACAACATAAAAAAGTTGCCATTAAAAAACATGCAAATAAGTTTTGACCCCAATTCAGTGGTACCGCTTGAAGGTATTGGAAACATATATGGGAAGGCGCAGATCATTGACAATTGGGGTATTTGGGAGACAATAGATGATGGCGTTGTGCTGATTTCAAATGACTGGAAAACAGTTGTTATACCATACGCAGACAGTATTGTGGTAAAAGGGAATTTAGAAGAAACTGACAAATGGAAATTAACAAGAAAAATAGATACGATTTCCGAATAAAGCCTGCTTCAAGAACGGCTGGTTTGTCGATTGCCATTGTTATGAATTACTTAAAAGATAAGTTATGAAAAAAATACTTCTATATGTCTTGTGTTCTCTTATTTGCAACACTGCCATATCGCAAAACATTATGAATGTTGAACATCATTCATTCAAGTCAACAACTTATAAGGAAACACGTTCATTCAGAGTTGCTGTACCCGCTTCTGCTTATCCCAATGTAAAATACAACATATTGTTCGTTTTGGACGCAGACTATGCCTTTGATCTGATTGCATCGACTGCAATTTATTTACAGACTTTTGAGTATATACCTCCAACAGTGGTTGTAGCAGTTGACTATTCAACTCCCGGGAATCGGAACGATGTCGGATATGACCTGTCCAACAACAGCCTTGATTCAAGCGGAGAACTATTTTACAACTACATTAATACAGATTTGGCAAGAGAAATAAGTAAAATCCTTCCCACATCCGGTTTCAATACCTTAGTGGGCCATTCATACACTGCAAGTTATCTCAACTATTATATTGACGCGGGGAATGATTATATAAAGTCATATATTCTATTTTCACCTGAAGAAATGAGACAGCTCCCCCGTTTTGAGGCTAACTATAAGACAAACGTCCCAAGTATCCGTATAATCACAGCAGAGAATGATACTGATGGAAGAAAATCTTTTGGACAGAATTTGTACAAGACCTTTCATGAAAAACATTATGATGTAAAGCTAAAAACCATCAAGGCAGATCACATGTCTATAATTCCTGCTGGTATAATGGAAGCTCTAACAGGGCTGTATGACAAATATTACAATATAGACAGCATATATAATATCATAGAACAAACGGATACCTCACTTTGGCAGATTTTTTCAAGCATAAATGAAAGTAATAAGAATTTTTATAACCAGGCGCTTCCCATTTCTGGTTCCTACATCTCAGCCTTCTTATGGACAGCCATCCAAAGGGATGAAAAAGAATCTATCGATAAATTACGCGTCTATTATAAGAATGCCCTGATGAATGAAGAGTCTGATCCTAATGCCTTAGGTGTAATGGGAGATTTAATGAAGAAACTTGGTTTGTGGGAAGAAGCGGATTATTACTTGGGGCGATGTTTGACCACATACAAGGAGTTGAAACAGGAGCATGAAACTCTATATTGGAGAAGAGTGTATGCATTAAATGTTTTGCCAAAACTTGGACAATACCAAAAGGCATGGAAACTTCTGGAAGAAGGGAAAAAGATATACCCTGATGACAAGGCTATATTCTCCTATTATCAGGGAGTACTATCAATAGAAAATAATTATCTCATAAAACAAGGTATCGAGCAAATGAAATTTGCTATCAGTAATCCTGTTATTCTGAAAAATAATTTTGTTGATCCAGAAAAAGCTGGAGAACTACTGGAAAAAGGAATATTGATGCTGGAAAATATAAAGCATTAGGTATATGTATATTGAAATCAAATGAAATAGTTATATTATATTCAATAATAAATATTTACTGCTTTAATTCGCGTGTACTTATTTATCACAAAGAGCCATGAACCAACCATTATCATATATCGGATTTATTCTATGTCTTGTCCAGATCACAATCTGCTTCATTGCAGCCATCAATTTATCCTACAAGAAAAGCTACAGATTGCAATAGAGAAATTATATGGGAAAAGAACTGACTCAACATCATACAAGCAATTACGACCGATTCATGTCCGGAGAATATTGCAACGGTCTGAACCCGGAGGTACTTGAAATGATTTCAAATACCAAAGCCTGTCTTGCCAGACTTGATAGTTCGGGATTGGAAGATTCAGAGAGAACCGATATTCTAAGGAATATGCTTGGAAGCATAGGCCAGCGATCGACAGTAGGACGTAATTTCTTATGCCAGTGCGGAAAGCATATTTTCATTGGGGATAAGTCTGTCATCAATGACAACTGCACAATGATGGACGAGAATCATATCCGTATAGGAAATCAGGTTCTGATTGCCCCGAATGTACAGTTCTATACTGCTACACATACGATAGACTGCAACGAAAGATTTGTAGAGAATTGGGATGAAAATTCAGGTGAACTCTTTTTCCGTACACGGTCTCTTCCGATTACCGTAAAGGACAATGTGTGGATTGGTGGCGGCAGTATAATTCTTGCCGGCATAACAATAGGAACAGGAAGTGTGATCGGTGCCGGAAGTGTTGTGACAAAATCAATCCCGGCAAACTGTGTAGCTGTCGGGAATCCGTGCAGGGTGATCCGATACCTGAAAACTGACTATAAAATCTGGACACTTGATGAAAAGGATATTCCGCAGATGAAGGACTTGTTCCGCACGACCGTGTTAAATGTGAATGCGAGGGATTATACCGAAGAAGAAGTGAAAGATTGGGCATCATGCGGAGACAGTGAGACTCGGTGGAGGGAACTCCTTGCCGGAAACCGATATGTCGGGGCATTCAATGAATGTAATGTTCTGGTCGGCTTTTCGTCAATGAACAAAGACGGCTATCTGAATTCCATGTTCGTGCATAAGGATTTTCAACATAGAGGCATTGCGACGCGACTTCTCTCGGAGGTTGAACGAATTGCCGGGCAATACGGAGTTAGATACATTACATGTGAAGTCAGTTTGACTGCCAGAACTTTTTTTGAGAAAAAAGGATACGAAATTATCAAAATACAGAAGTACAAGGCGAACAGATTGGATCTGACCAATTTTGTAATGCGTAAGGTGCTGAATAATAAATAATCTTAGCTAAAATGTAAGGTTTCAAACTGAGAGCCTGGAGCAAAACAGATAGCCCGCAGAGGTGGAAATACAGGATGCGGTTCTGGAAAATTGAACGGCAACAGAATGAGATATTCATTCTATATATAAAAATTAGAGCTGAGTCACAAACTCGGCTCTAATTTAATGGTTGGGTAAGGAACAGCGTTAAACTGTTATCTATTTTTTTTGCTTTGTAACCTATTAAATTAATTTTAGAGACAATTGATAAGTATATT
>ENA-UONW01001392-UONW01001392.1-human-gut-metagenome-genome-assembly--contig:-CS52-NODE-1392-length-29349-cov-6.667099_pt1 | contig 29349 bp, 23 predicted proteins | sample MGYA00242463_ERZ724010 | MGnify/ENA metagenome assembly ERZ724010 | reverse complement strand
GCCGAAGAGGCACGGGGGAGGGGAGAACTCTTTTTTTGTGCATTACGGAACATATGGGGGCCGGTGTTTTGTGGCAGAACTGTCGGACTGCATTTCCTGTTCCATTGTGGTCGTCGTACGTAGACGGGCCTGCATGCGGTTAACATATAATATATTTATGTGCAGGTTGCTTTGGGGCTTCTTTCTGGGTGCTAATGATTTTGCAGGGGCAGTAGAAACTTCTTCTAAACCTTTTACAGACTTAGATGTTTAATGATTGTTTAAGGAGTGTATTTCAGTTTATTGTTTAATGGAAATTGTTTAATTTCCCCAATGTGATTAATTGGTACAGCTTTTCGATTTTGGGTGGTTGTGGATTGCTTGTGGAGCATATTGGGGTCGCTGGATTTTGCATGTGGCTCCAATTTTGGGAAAGATTGGGAAACTGGCATTACATTCATGCCGTTGGATGTGTTGCCTAGTTGGAATGCCTCGAGATGTATATTGGTAGATGTGGCTTTACGCTGTTTTGCTTGACATAAAGACGGAAAATATAAATATTTTTTTGAAAATATGAGTAATATTGTAATGTATTTTGTTTTTATTATATAAAAATGATATATTTGGGGCGTGATGACAGATGATATTTCTTGTCTTGGAGTTGGGGATATTCAATCAATAAAATAACGGGGTATGATTAAGAATTTATTAATTTTTATTTGGTGTTTGGGCTTTTCAGAACTTAGCGCACAAACATTTAGTCTGGTGACAGATAAAAGTCTAATAGATGAGAAAAACAAATATATATTTGCTTCATTCTCACCTAGTGAATCTGGGGATAATAATGTATATATAATTGGAAAGCAAATTGGCACAAAGAGAGATGTGGTTAAAACAGATATAATAGGTGTTCTTGATACCGATGGGTCTACTTATAAAATACCTAATACACTATCTTTGTCTGATATTGAGATTTCATATTTCGGGTTAGAAAAGGAGTCGTCAAATTTGTGGAAACTTATAGATCTTAGTGTTAGGGATTCAGGGAATGATATGTGTTACCTGACTATTGAATCTAGAACAACAACTGGTATTATTCTGGGAAAAGTTTCTGATTCAAATTCTAATTGGGAAATAGAAATATCTTCAGGTAGTGTTTCGAACATTTTTATGAGTGGTCTTAGTGGACAATTGAGGGTAAATTATAATTCTAATACATTAGGTCGCTATACATCATACCAAAATAACCTTTATATGTTCAAGTACGAAGGTGAATACACTCCTGATCCTATTTTGACAGCTTCGAGAAGTTCTATCCAGTTTTATGTTCCTAAGGGAGGCAATCAGACGGAGAATATAAGTGTAAGCGGAAAATATTTGACCGGCGATGTTTCTGTAAAAGTTTCTGGCTCCGGTTTTTCAGTTAATAAGAGCAGCATTCTTAAGGATGAAGCCGGAAATGCATCTGTTGCTGTTACATATACAGGGGAAACCAATTCCACTGGAACGCTTACTTTTGAAAGTGAAGGATGTAGTCCTATAGTAGTGAACTTGAGTGCCGAGATTATTGAGGAATCTGCAGATTTCAAGTTTTCTTCTTCCGAGGGGCATTCTTATCTTGCAGGCGTGTCTTCAACCTACGGTACGTATCCAACGTTGTCTTACCGCGGTGCGGAGGTTGTAAGCGGTGCAGTGAAATATACAAGTTCCGATGAGTCAGTTGCAACGGTGGATGCATTGACCGGTCAGGTTACAGCACACGGCGTGGGCAATTGTAAAATCACAGCTGAACTTTTAGAAAATAGTTTGAAGGCATATTATCAACTTTATGTAACAGATAAGATGTATGTAAGGTTGACGAATGTTGGTGATATAACCTCGGGTGAGTATGTATTGATAGGACAGAAGGCAGAAGATAGCTTTGGCGTGTTTAATATTAATAATGGTCTCAATGTGAATAATGATAAATATTTTGGATACCAAAAGGATTTTTCATCCTTACCAGATGTTTTATGGGACAATTGTTCTTTTATTAATATTAAAGCAACTTTTAATAAAAGTGGTGATAAATATTGTGAGCTTTATAATAGTGAAGACAAATACATAAGCTATGCAGACGGAAATAGTAATACAAATGTTATACTTCAGTCGTCGAAAGATGCAATTTCATTCTTAGTGGATATAAAAGATGGTCGTTGTTCTTTAAGTAATAATAAAAAATATCATGCTCCAAGTTCTGGAACAGGTAGAGGATGGAAAATGTACACGGTAAAATATGTCTACAATGACGGCTACTGCCTATACTTATATCGTCAGGCATTGAATGTTTCATCGGCAACAGACGGAAAACTTGTCCTTTCAGGTGAATGGAATAGTGAAGTCTTTTCTTCTATTATGGTCGCATACCCAAGTGCAACATGGGTGGACATGACCGGTGTTACAGGTCTTCCTGGTGATTTTAACTTCAGTCGTGAGAACTGTATATTCGTCGTTCCTTCCAATGCTTCCCAGAGTCTAAAAAACATGCCTAATATAATTTCAAACGGTGATGCTAATAAGATTGTTCTTACCGATGGCGAAGCTCCTTTCTATGCGTATGAACAGTTTGAAGCTGCATCAGTATCCTATGATAGGACATTTAGCGGAAATACCTCAACCGTTTGCTTGCCATTCTCATGTGAAATTCCAACAGGTGCAGATGTTTATGAGATGACGGAGTTCAACGACCGCGTTGTCGGTTTCTGCAAGGCATCGTCGATAGAAGCCTACAAGCCATATATAATAAAAGCTGATGGAAATGTTTTTGCTGAAATGTCTTCGGCAGAAAATGTACATTATGTATTTCCTGCTACATCAGATTATGATGAGATGAGTGAATCTATCGGTGCTTTGAGCTTCTGCGGTACCATGTCAAAGCAAGAGCTTAAGTCGGATAATTTTACAAAATACTATGGCTATTCAGGCGGAAAATTGAAATATGTCGGAATCGGTAATGTAGGCTATGTAAATCCGTTCAGGGCATATTTTGTTGAATGTGCTACAGATGATTTAAAGACTGCAAATGTTGTGCTTTATGATGTCCCTTCTTCTATAGAATCAGTAGATGCTGATGGCACAGAACTAGTTGATGTCTATTCTGTAGACGGGCGTTTAATCAAGGCTTCTGTAAAGCGTAGCGAAGCCTCAGAAGGACTTGATAAGGGTGTATATATAATTGGAAAAAGAAAGGTGTTGGTAAAATGAAAAAGAAAGGGGATAGGTTTATGTCAAAAAAATATATTAAACCAGAAATAGAGGTCGTTGATTTAGAATCATGCTATGATATATTAGCTGCAAGTGGCGATTATATGAATGTTGATTTTGCCGAGGCTGAAGAAGCAGAAGACGGTACTTATTTTGATACAAAGAATAGAAATACATGGGGCGATATATGGTGAACAGACATCGCCTGACAAAACTGATATAATAGTAAAAATCCCTTATCCGCGACAGTTGACGGGTAAGGGATTTTTTCGGTCTTGGTTGTAGGTCGTGCTTATACCTTATTTGCTTATAGCTACGTTTCTTTCGTATTTGTGGCAGAATGTGACGTAGCATATTATACCCAACAGAGCAAAGCAAGCTCCAACGAGGGCTGTCCATTCATATCCTTTGCCTGCTGCTACCGGCAGACCACCGCAGAAGGCTCCCGTTGCATTTCCGAAGTTGAAAGCCAGCTGTACCATTGCACCGCCTAGAAGTTCACCGCCCTTGGAATATCTCAGAAGCAGAATCTGCTGAGGTGCAGACACTGCAAACAGACATAATGTTGTAAGGCACATCAGAACTATTGAAACAATTGTTATGTGTGAAAATAGGAAAATACATGACAGCAGAACGAATATGCAAATTTCAAAGGCTCGTCCAGTGTGTCCCGGACCGAATTTATCGGCAAAACGACCGCCAAGCAGATTACCGCATACCATGCCTCCACCAGCCAGTACCATCATGAGCGATATATAGTTTGCAGGAACTCCAGATACAGTTGTGAGAAGCGGATTGATGTAGCTGTACCAGCAGAATATACCTCCGTTTCCGAGCAGTGTAGCACCGATTATGAGCCATGGCGCAGGACTTTTGAGAAATTTGAATTGTCCTTTGAAGCTTGTGTTTGCCAGCGGTTCCATATAAGGAATCCATTTTATGATGGAGAATAATGTAATCAATCCCCATACACCTGACAGAGCAAATACCAGTCTCCAAGAATATGTGCTTAGGAAAGTCCCAATAGGTATTCCTATAAGATTTGCAAAGGTCATTCCTGAGCTCATCAGAGCCACTGCAAGCGCACTTTTACCTTTAGGCGATAGTCTGTCGGCAACGATTGAACCAACACCGAAATAAGCGCCGTGAGGCAGTCCTGAGATAAATCTTGCCGCGAATACAGTTGTGTAGCTAGGAGCTATCACTGTGGTGAATGCCGCTACGGTGTATAGTGACATGAGCAGTATGAGCATGCGTTTCAACGGCCATGTATGTGCAAACAGTACCAGCAGCGGTGCTCCAGTACATACGCCCAGTGCGTAGGCCGATATAAGATGTCCTGCAGTAGGAATGCTTATGCCCAAATCTTTGGCGGCATAAGGCAGTATTCCCATCATCACGAATTCAGTAATGCCAAGGCCGAATGTTCCGAATGCCAAGGCCGTAAAACTTTTCTTCATATAATCTTTTTACCTTATTGTTGTTTTCTTTTCAATTGCAGTCTGTTATTTCTCTATGTTTTTTTAATCAGGCTGTATGATATTGCTCACCCCTATTTCCCTGTAGAATTGTTCGATGAATGAGTGCATGAATTTGTCTCTTTCATCAGCCATTTTTCTTGCTGTTTCAGTATGAATCAGACCTTTAAGTTTGAACAGTTTGTCGTAGAAGTGGTTTAGAGTCGTATTTTCATCCCAAAGGTCTGTACAGCTGTAGAACGGCCTTCCTTTTGATGAGCCGTATTCAATCGTACGTATTATTCCGATAGCCCCCAGTGCATCCAAACGGTCTGCATCTCGTACAATCATGGCTTCGAGGGTAGACAATTCTGCGTTTTTCCCTTTATTGTATGATATGTTCTGAATGATATACCGTATATGAGCAATGTCAGTCTGTTGGTATCCGCAGTTCTCGAGCAACGTTTTTATTTTGTTGATCTGCGCGTTAATGTCTGCAAACAGTTTGTGGTCGGCACAGTCATGCATAAGTGCCGCCGTTATTATTATGTGCAGATTGCCGCCTTCAGCTTCTGCAATTCTGCATGCGTTGTCAGTAACTCTCAGAGCATGCATCAGGCCATGTCCGCTGTTGTCGTGTTTCATCTCTTCAGTTACGAACTGCCTTATTTTATCATATTTTTCAACCATGCTGCAAAGATAGTCAATGATTTTCTTGTATTTGTGCATGAACGTACATTCAGCAGCTTATTTTTGTCGTTTATAGCAGTATGGTGGGCTTCATGTTTGCATATGTGACTTTTTGCTGACGATAATAACATTGATTTCGTCTTATTTTAGTACTTTTGCGGAAATGAAAAAATCCCAGTTATGCAGATTGAAGTCCAATCCACAGATTTTCTAAAAACATCGGTGAAACTGCCGTCATCGAAGAGCATCAGCAATAGAGTGCTGGTCATTAACGCATTGTCCGGCAATCGTGGAATGTTACCTGATAACGTGTCCGATTGCGACGATACGGAAGTAATGATAGATTGGCTTGGCAAGAACCCTGAAGTTGTCGACATCAAGGCTGCCGGTACAGCCATGAGATTTTCTACTGCACTTCTTGCAGTGAGTGAAGGCAGGAAGGTGATAACGGGGTCAGAACGCATGCGCAAACGTCCTATTGCCGTTTTAGTGGATGCTCTGAGAACTCTGGGTGCAGATATAGAGTATGTAGGCGAGGACGGTTTCCCTCCTCTTGCAATAACAGGAAATCCGGAAATGGAAGGTGGTGAACTTTCTTTGCCTGGAGGTGTCAGTTCGCAGTATATTTCTGCTCTTCTTCTGATTGCACCAGTAATGAAAAACGGCCTTGTGCTTCACCTTGTAGGAGATATCATCTCACGTCCTTATATAAATCTTACTTTGCATCTTATGCACGAGTTCGGCGCCAAGGCAGAATGGATAGACGATAGGACCATAAAGGTATCACCTGTAAGGTACGTTTCGCGTCAGTATTTTGTGGAAAGTGACTGGAGTGCGGCATCGTATTGGTATGAGATGGTGGCATTGAGCGGGAATGGTTCTGTTGTATTGCCGGGGTTATTCAGAAACAGCAGTCAGGGAGACAGTGCCGTAGCACGTTTCTTCTCTTATCTAGGTGTAAGAACGGAATATCTTCAGAATGATATTGTTCGCATCTCGAATTCAGGCGATAAACCTTGCCAGCATTTGGAATTGGAGTTGGTTGACCAGCCGGATTTGGCGCAGACATTGGTTGTGACGTGTTGCATGATGAATGTTACGTTCCGTTTTTCTGGACTTCAAAGTCTTAGGATAAAAGAAACAGACCGTATATCGGCTTTGATGACAGAACTGCGTAAATTAGGCTATATAATAACCGAAGAAGACGGAAGTGTTCTTATTTGGGACGGTTCACGCACAGGAACCGAAAAATCTGTTCCTGCCATTGATACTTATGACGACCATCGTATGGCAATGGCTTTTGCTCCTTGTTCCATGGCATTGGGCCGCATACTTATCAATGATCCAGGTGTAGTATCCAAATCATATCCTGGATACTGGTCAGACCTGGCTGGTGCAGGCTTTAAAATTGTGAATACACATTTATGAATCGATAAAAACGTTGTAGTTTATGTTATATCTTATATTTTCGTTGTTTGTCCTTGCTGTAATAGCTATGGTAGCAGGATATATCCGCAACCGTAAGATGAAGAAGAAGCTGGAAAACGGCGAGATAACCGAACTTCCAACATTGCAGCAGGTTGAGGACATGGAATGTTGCGGACAGCATGAAGTGTGCGAGAAAGAAAGTCTGCTTGCCGCCGTGAGCCGTAATATAGAATATTATGACGACGAGGAACTCGACCGTTTTCGTGGTAGACGATCTACAGAATACAGTGAAGAAGAAGTAGACGAATTCCGTGAAATTCTTTATTCCATGCAGGAATATGAAGTGGCCGGATGGGTGCGCAGCCTTCAGCTTCGTGCAGTGGAACTTCCCGATGCAATCAAAGATGAAGTTTTTCTTATTGTCGGGGAACGACGCAGTGATGGACATAAACGCAATGAATGATTTTGTTGCTCGCAGCTGTATTTTTGAGCAATAAAACATGTCAAATGCCGTTCTATTACATGTACCTGTTTTTAGTATGAATAAGATTGTAAATAGTTTGTTGCTGGTTTTCTGCGTATTTTTCATGTATTCTTGCTCAAATAATAAGAATACAGGCATGACACGCGCCGTTCAAGCATTCAAAGCCAGATACAATACATATTACAATGGTCATGTTGCCTATATTGATGGATGTCTTGCTCAGGAAGAAGGCAACAAAGACAATTATACCGACATTATTCCCTTGTATATAACAGGCAACAAGGCGACTGTAAGCATAGGTAAGTCTAATTTCGACAGAGCTGTAGAAAAATGTCAGAAAACTATAAAGCAGCACACCATTACGAAACGTCCTGAATGGAACAGCAATAAGCGGAAAACAGAGAAGGATCGTATATGGCTCAGTCAGAAAGAATACAATCCTTTTCTTTATAAAGCTTGGTTTCTGATGGGTAAAGCTCAATTTCAGAAGGGTGAATATTTGGAGGCGGCTTCTACTTTCGCCTACATGGAACAGTTGTATTTTTCACATCCGGATATAATTGCCGAAGCACGTCTTCTTCAGGCAAAATGTTATGCTGAGATGGAATGGTTTTATGACGCCGATGGTCTGATCAGCGATACACGTCGCGACAGTTTTCCCCGAAATCTAGAATGGTTGCGTGCTTCTGTTGAAGCTGATTTGCAGATACGGCGTGGATTGTACGAAGATGCCATACCTAATCTGCAGAAAGCCATAAAGAAGGAAAGGCGCTCAAAGTTGAAGGCACGTATGTATTTCTTGCTTGGCCAACTTTATCAGCATGTAGGCAAGAATGAACTTGCCTATAAGGCGTATAAGAAGACCATCTCAAAGAATCCTCCTTATGAGCTTGAGTTCAATGCGCGCATAAGGCAGACAGAGGTGCTTTCGACTGCACAGAACCGTAAAAAGATGATAAAACGCCTTAATTCAATGGCGAAAAACCCGAAAAACAAAGATTTTCTTGATCAGATATACTATGCAATAGGAAATATTTATCTTGCACAGAAGGACACTATGCACGCCGTATGGTCTTATCGTGACGGTGCAGAAAAAAGTACACGCAATGGAGTGGAGAAGGGAGTAGTGCTTCTGCATCTCGGACAGCTCTATTGGGACATGGAAGATTTTGTCAAGGCCCAAGAGTGCTATTCACAGGTTATAGGACTTCTTGACAAAGAACGCGAAGATTATAAAGAAATAGATTGGCGTTCAAAGGTTCTTGATGAACTTCTGCCTCATGCACAGTCAATCGAACTTCAGGACAGTCTGCAGGAACTGGCCAGGATGGATTCTGTGGAACGTTTGAAGGTTATCAATGACCTTATAGATTATATCAAAGAACAAGAAAAGAAGAAAGAGCGGTCGGAACAGTTGGATGAGCTTAAGAAGCAGACCGCTTCAGCAGGCAATCAGGCCGCCAATGCCGGAAATAAGGGACAGATGGGCAATACGTCGAAAACTCCGGCGCTTTGGTATTTCTACAATCCTACTGCTGTAGCATCAGGTAAGACTGAATTCCAGAAAAAATGGGGCAAGAGAGAACTTGCCGACAACTGGAGAAGAAAGAACAAGACAGTACTTGACGATTTCAATTCAGACGATGAGGCTATGGCCGATTCCTTGTCTTCAGACAGCACCTCAGTAGCTTCTACTGACAGCATAAGCGGTAAAACTGAAGGTGGAGACGGTGAGGAAAAGGAAAATTATGAAGAAGACCCTCATAGGCCTGAATATTATCTCAAAGACATCCCTTTGACCGACGAACAGATGCAGGCTTCAAATGATATTCTTGTCGAGGCCTTGTTTAATGCCGGAGTAATTTATAAAGACCGTATGGAAAATCTACCTTTGGCCGACAGAACTTTCCAGCGTATACTTAGGGATTTCCCGATGTATGCATCTATTGATGAAGTCTATTACAATCTGTTCCAGCTTTATTCGCGCATGGACCGCAAAGACGAAGCTGCTCAGTACAGGCAGAAACTTATTGACGAATATCCAGACAACAAGCATGTTGCAGTCATATCAGATCCGGAATTTGAATTCAAAGCCCGTTACGGCAAACATATGGAAGATTCTTTGTATACTGCGACATATAATGCTTTCCAGGCAGATGATTATAGAACTGTTGAAGCAAACTTTGATATTTCAACCAAAGAATATCCAGAAGGTGCAAACAGAGCACGGTTTATGTATCTTGATGCAATGGCAAAACTTCAGTTGGGCGATCGTGCACAATTCATGGATGCCATGAAGAAGATTGTCGAGACATACCCGGAAAGTTCCGTAAGCGAATTGGCCGGCCTGTATGTCAAGGGACTCAAGGAAGGACGTCTTCTCGCCAGCGGAAAGATGGATATGGGCTCTATCTGGGAACGTCGTGTAGGTGTAGGTGCAGATGAGGATTCTTTGCAGATCGATACGGCCTTTACAGCGGAGAAAAACTGCAATTTCGTCTTTGTGATAGCCTATGTACGCGACAGTCTTGATGAGAACCAGCTTCTTTATGAGATGGCCAGATATAACTTCACCAACTTTACCGTACGAAACTTCGACATCAGCATAGTGCAGGGAGATGGAATAGATATGCTTCAGGTTCAGACTTTCCAGAATTTCGATGAGGCTTACATATACCTCCATCGTCTGTTGAACAACAAGGATATGGCGTATAAGCTCAAAGGTTTGAAACCGTTCATCATAGCCGAAGACAATCTCAAGAAGCTCATGCGTGGACGCAGCTTCGCCGACTATTTCAGGTTCTATGATGACAAGCTGGAGATAGGCACCAACGTCAATATTGAAGAAAGTACTCTTGACCAACCTACCGAACTTCCTGAACCTCGTGATGAAGAAGAGTATGAGGATGAAGAGAATGATGGCGAAGAGAACTTCATCTTCTGATTTGTGGAACTTTTAAATCCAAGGGATATGAGTAATGGTACATTGCTATGGGTTGATGATGAAATAGACCTTCTTAAGGCCTACATCATTTTTTTGGAAAAGAAAGATTATTCTGTCGTCACCGCCACAAATGGGCAGGATGCTATAGATCTGTGTCTGGAACAATCCTTTGACCTCATCCTTCTTGATGAGAACATGCCCGGACTGAGCGGACTCGAGACCTTGTCGCGCATCAAGGAAATCAATCCTACAATACCTGTAGTTATGGTGACCAAGAGCGAAGAAGAAAATATCATGGACCAGGCCATAGGCTCCAAAATTGCCGATTATCTCATAAAGCCTGTCAATCCCAACCAGATTCTTCTGACACTCAAGAAACATCTGCACAAAAAGGCCATCGAGACCGAAGTCACCAATACAAGCTATCAGCAGAACTTTTCAAAGATAGGCATGCAGATTAATGACTCCTACAGTCTTGACGAATGGAAGGATGTGTATCGCAGGCTTGTTTATTGGGAACTGGAACTGTCTGAGACCAACAGCGAAATGGCTGAGATGCTGCAGATGCAGAAAGCCGATGCCAATAATGGATTTGCCAAGTTTGTAAAGAAAAACTATCTTGATTGGGTGTCAAATCCTTTCGACAGGCCAATCATGAGTCCAGATATATTCAAGAAGAAGGTCTTTCCGCTGTTGGACGCAGGTGAGAAAGTCTACTTCATCGTGTTCGACAATTTCAGGTACGACCAGTGGCGCGTCATCAGTCAGGAACTTGCCGATGACTTCGTGTTCGACGACGATTTGTATCTCAGCATATTGCCTACTGCGACACAATACGCGCGCAATTCGATATTTGCCGGACTCATGCCCGACCAGATTGCAAGCATGTTTCCTGACCTCTGGGTCGATGAAGATGAAGACGAAGGAAAGAATCTCAACGAGTCGCCTCTGATAAAGACACAGATTGACCGCTTCAGGAAAAATTATTATTTTTCATATAATAAACTCAATGATTCTGTCGCTTCTGAGAAGTTGCTCAATCAGTTCGACAGGCTCGAGAAGTACGATTTGAACGTCATAGTCATCAATTTCATCGACATGCTTTCTCATGCGCGCACAGAATCCAAGATGGTGCGTGAGCTGGCCTCAGACGAAAATGCCTACAGAAGCATCACCGCTTCGTGGTTCAGACATTCTCCGGTAAGAGGCATATTTGATGCTCTCTCGCGTACAGATTGCAAGGTAATCATAACTACAGACCACGGAAGCATTAAGGTGAACAATCCTGTCAAAGTTGTAGGCGACAAGAATACCAACACCAATCTGCGCTATAAGATAGGCAAGAACCTTAGCTATAATCCCAAGCAGGTTTTTGTATTGAAAGAGCCAAAGAAGGCTTTCCTTCCGTCTCCAAACATCAGTTCGGCATACATATTTGCCACAGGAGACGATTTCTTTGCTTATCCTAACAATTATAACTATTATGTCAACTACTACAAAGATACCTTTCAGCATGGAGGAATATCCATGGAAGAGATGCTCGTGCCTCTGATAACCCTGCAGAGTAAGCGAAATGTTCGAAAGGCATGACCGCAGGATACTGCATTTTCGTAGTATCTTTGTATCTTTGAAAGTGCAATTATTATAAAACTATAAGATATGGAGATTGTAATTGATTCATTGGAGCATATCCATGAGGCCGCCAAAGAGTTTGTTGAAGCTATGGGCGGAAACAAGGTCTTTGCGTTCTACGGTAAGATGGGAGCCGGCAAGACCACATTTATAAAGGCCATTTGCGAGGTCCTTGGAGTAACGGATGTCATAAATTCGCCTACGTTTGCCATTGTCAATGAATATCTTGACGGCAACGGAAAACCTATATATCATTTTGATTTTTACAGGATAAAGAAGGAAGAAGAGGTCTACGACATGGGTTACGAAGATTACGTATACAGTGGTAATCTCTGCTTTATGGAATGGCCTGAACTCGTTGAGGATTTGCTTCCGGAGGATGCTGTCAAGGTGACTATTGAGGAGCGTGAGGACGGTTCCCGTGTTGTCACGTTCTGATTCTTATCCTGTAAGCATTTCTCTGAATTTTATATAACAAAATAAAGGCCTGAAACCGGATATCAAGAGTTTTGTAATCTTGATTTCCCCGTTTCAGACCTTTTTCTTTTATGACAATGTGAAGAGCCGCTTATTCTTCACCCTGTTCGTTGAAGTCCAGTTCTGCCTGAACGACAAACAGAATATCATCGTGCTCGAATGTTCCTATTTCGTCTTTCTTTGCCTGCTTTATCACGTAGTCGACGACCTTGTCCAAGTCTATGTCGATGTATCCGTCTTCGTCAGGTTCAGCATCGAACGTGTCGTTGTTCGTGTAATATTCGGCAATAACGTCAAGGAAATAATAAAGTTCATCTTCCGAGAACTTCTCTTTAAGTTCCTGTGGCAGATTGTTCTTTATGAATGCTACTGCACGAGCATCTTCTTCGGCTTCCAATAGAAGCTCATCATCAATATTTGCCATATTTTTCTTATTTTTAGGAGTGGTGTTCTTTTTCTGTTTAGAGGAGTGCCTTCAGCTTTTCCTCGAATTTAGCCTTTGTGGCAGAGCCTACAATCTTGTCGACAACCTTGCCGTCCTTGATGTAGAATACAGTAGGAACGCTTCTTACCATGAATTTCTCGGCCAGTTCAACAGCTTCTTCAACGTTGGCCTTGCCCACGATAACCTGATCTTTGTATTCTTCTGCCAAAGCTTCAATGTCTGGACCTATTTTTTTGCATGGACCGCACCATGTTGCCCAGAAATCGAGCATTATTGGTTTTCCTTCGGCTACGATTGATTCGTAGTTTGCATCTGTAATTTCCATAATGATAAATATTTGAATTTGTTTTGATTGATATTTCGTTGTATTTGTTAGCTAAGTGTTTGAAAATCAGAAAGAATTGGCGCTTTCCAATCACCTCCACCTCTCAATTCGACTGCAAAGATATTCAATTTATTGAGAATTCAATCTCTGGATGGTCAGAAACGTAGTTGATGAGGCTTTTGTGCACTGAAATCTTGATTTTTCTTGAGAATAGTCTGATTTTCATATGGTCGGACGAGTGCACATTGAAGAACAGTTCTGCTCTGCCTGGATTATCCTTTGCTATTTCCGCTAGGTCTTCCACCATTTCTACGCTCAGTTTGTCCAGCGGTACGTTCAGTGTGATTTTTTCTATTACTGTATCCTTTACGTCGGCCAGCAGTTCAATGCTCTTCAGTGCAAGGTCGTATCCGCCTTGTCCCCATTGTTTAGGAACAGCCTTGGCGCGTATGAACAGTGCCGCACCTTCGAGGAAGTAGTTCCTGAAGTCAAGCCAGTCTTTTCCGAACAAAGGTATTTCGCCGGCTCCTGTGAAATCTTCTATTTTCACGATGCCGTAAGGCTTGCCTTTCTTTGTTTCGCCGACTCTTATGCCTGTCACTATGCCTCCGAACGTCACTTCGTCAAGCTTTGCCAGTTCTTCCTTGTCTTCCAGCTGGGTCACGTTAGTGTTGCAGACATGGTTGAGTACAATTGAGTATTCGTCGAGCGGGTGAGCCGACAGGTAGATGCCGACAAGCTCACGTTCTTTGTTCAATCTTTCCATATCGCTCCAGCTTTCGGCCTGCGGTATTTCCGGGTGACTGATGCCTACATCCATTCCGAGTCCGCCGAACAGATTGTTTGTGGCATTCAGCTTATCTAACTGGTATCTGTTGCCGTATCTTATGAGAGTTTCGGCAAATGTCTCATTGTTTTTACCGAATGTTTCGAAGAAAGTTTCTCGTTTGACTTCTTTGAAACTGTCGAATGCACCGGCCAAAACAAGATTTTCTATGTTCTTCCTGTTGCAGGAAGTCAGGTTCACTCTTTCCACGAAATCGAATATCGATTTGAACGGACCGTTCTTTTCCCTTTCGTCCAGTATGGCCTGCACAGCGCTTTCTCCAACGCCTTTGATTGCACCCATGCCGAAGCGGATATCACCGTTTTTGTTGACTGAGAATTTGAGACGGCTTTCGTTCACATCCGGTCCGAGAGTGTTTATGCCCATTGATTTGCATTCGTCCATCAGCTTTCGGATATCAGTAATGTTTGCAATGCTTCGGCTCATCACTGCTGCCATATATTGTGCCGGATAGTTGGCTTTCAGGAATGCAGTCTGATAGGCAACCCACGAGTAGCATGTGGCGTGGCTCTTGTTGAACGCGTATGATGCAAATTTCTCCCAGTCAGCCCAAATTTTCTGCAGGGTTTCCAGTTTGTGTCCGTTCTTCTGCCCGCCGTTGAAGAATTTAGGGCGCAGCATGTCCAGTTTCTCCTTCAGTTTCTTACCCATGGCTTTTCGCAGTGTATCGCTCTCGCCTCGTGTGAAGCCGGCCAAAAGGCGCGACAGAAGCATGACCTGCTCCTGATATACTGTGATGCCGTACGTATCCTTGAGATATTTCTCCATGCAAGGAATATCGTAAACGATAGGCTTTCTTCCCTGTTTTCTGTCGATGAAATCAGGGATATAGTCCATAGGTCCCGGTCTGTAGAGGGCATTCATGGCTATGAGGTCCTCGAATGTTGTAGGCTGAAGTTCCCTCAGATATTTCTGCATTCCCGCCGATTCAAACTGGAACGTACCGATAGTTCTTCCGTCGCTGTATAGCTGATAGGTAGCAGGGTCGTTTATGTCCAGTTGGTCGATGTCTATATCGATGGCAAGACTCTCGCGTATATTTTCTACAGCCTCTTTCAGGATTGACAGAGTTTTCAGTCCGAGGAAGTCCATCTTTATCAGTCCTGTTTCCTCGATGACATGGCCGTCATATTGTGTACATCTCAGTTTCTCGCCTGTTTCCTTGTCGTCGGCAGTGCTGACCGGCACCCAGTCGGAAATATCGTCCCTGCAAATGATTGTTCCGCAGGCGTGCACGCCGGTGTTTCTTACGTTGTTTTCGAGCATCTGCGCATATTTCAGCGTATCTCTCAACAGCGGGTCGGGCGATGTGGCCGCGTCCTGCAGTTCCTTTATGCACTCAATGGCATTAGGCAGATTCATTTTCTTGCCGTTAGGCAATTTGTCCGGTATGGCCTTACATAGTGCGTTTGATATGTCCAAAGGCAGTTTCTGCACTCTGGCCACATCCTTTATGGCCAGTTTCGTAGCCATCGTGCCGTATGTAATGATATGCGCAACCTTTTCTGCCCCATATTTCTGTGTTACCCACTGCAGCACCTTTCCTCGTCCGTCATCATCGAAGTCCACATCGATATCCGGCAGGGATATTCGGTCCGGGTTAAGGAAACGTTCAAACAGCAAGTCGTATTTTATAGGATCCACCTTTGTGATGCCGAGACAGTATGCCACAGCCGAACCGGCGGCCGAACCACGTCCAGGGCCGACCCATACGCCCAATTCGTTTCTTGCGGCGTTGATATAGTCCTGCACTATGAGGAAGTATCCGGGGAATCCCATCGTCTTCATGATATGGAGCTCGAATCGCAGCTGGTCTTCCACCTCTTTCGACAGCGGGTCGCCATACAGTTTCTTTGCTCCCTCATAAGTCAGCTTGGCCAGATAGTCGGCCTCGAATTTTATTCTGTACAGTTTGTCGAATCCACCGAGCTTTTTAATCTTCTTCATACCTTCCTCTTCGCTCATCACCACGTTCCCGTTCTCGTCTCTGGTGAATTCGTCGAAAAGGTCCTTTTCTGTCAGCCTTGCCCTGTATTCCTCTTCAGTTCCGAAGCTGGCAGGTATTTCGAAGTTAGGCATGATAGGAGCATGGTCTATCGAGTAAGTTTCGACTTTGTTGAGTACCTCTACTGTGTTTGACAGAGCTTCAGGAATGTCCGAGAATATTTCGTTCATTTCCTGTCTTGTCTTGAACCATTCCTGTTTCGTGTAGAGCATACGGTTTGGGTCGTCCAGTTCCTTGTTCGTGCTCAAGCAGATTAGTCGGTCGTGTGCCTCCGCGTTTTCTTCGTCGACGAAATGCACATCATTCGTGCATACCAGTTTCACGTTGTGCTTTCTGGCCAGCTTGATGATTTCTTCGTTGCACATCTGCTGCAGAGGAAATGTTTCTCTGTTGGCTCTGATTTTAGGGTCTTTCACCTCATGTCTCTGCAATTCCAGATAGTAGTCGTCGCCGAACAGGTTCTTGAACCATACGACAGCCTCTTCAGCTTTGTCGTTTTGTCCGTTTCTTATGTATGACGGCACTTCGCCGGCAATGCAGGCTGAACATACTATGAGGCCCTCGTGATATTTTTCCAGTTCCTCGTGGTCCGTTCGCGGTCTGTTGTAGAAACCGTCCACCCAAGCATGTGAGACAAGTTTTATGAGGTTGTGGTATCCCTTTTCGTTCTTTGCCAGTACAATCAGGTGCCATCCGCTGCTGTCTATACGCGATTCCTTGGTCTTCATGCCTCTTCGTGCACAATACATTTCGCATCCGAATATAGGCTTGAAATCGAGCATAGGCTTCAGTTTTGCCATCGTTGCTTCCGCTTCAGCCCTGATATCTGCTTCAGGTTTGCCGTCAAACTTGTCTTTGCCGTCCTTGTCGAGCCTTTCGAGTTTGCCTTCGTCAATGTCGGCAACCAGTTTCTCCGCATCTTTATATTTGTCGCGGTTTTTGCCGTTCACTTTTTTGCAGTAATTGAACAGTTCCTTTATGCCGAACATGTTTCCGTGGTCGGTGACGGCAAGTCCCTTCATGCCGTCCTTGATGGCCTTGTCTACCAGTTTCGGTATGCTGGCCTGTCCGTCAAGGATGGAATATTGAGTATGTACATGCAGGTGAACAAAATCTTCCATAATCTTTTTCCCTGTATTTCTTGTTTGTTTTTTTTGCTTATTTGTTGTTGGTAGAGTGTTTAGTCATTACTTTCTGTCTCTTCTCAGAAAGTATCTATTTCTGCATCTTTGCTTTCTGCATATTTTGACAGCAAGGATACTATATATTGAGCTGTGGCCATAACAGATTCCTTGTTCCCGTCGTATCCGTTCACTATAGCCAGCAACCGCTTTGATTCAGGTGTAATCTTTGTCCGTTCGTTGTCGCTTGTAGGTGTACCTATACCACCGATGGAATCGCGGTAAACAGGCATTCCCGCTATGTTGAGCATGCCTCGTCCTATGCCTTCATACGGTTCGCCCTCTTCGCCGACTCCAAGCACGATTTCATTGCCTTCAATCTTGTCATAATCGAAACCACCGATGCTGTAGCCGTAAGCTATCGATGCCAGGTTTATCAAATCTACGCATGTATCAATCTGGTATAGGTCCTTGCCTTGAAGAGTCCTTCTTACCAAAGCTTCTCCCGACGGTCTGTATCTGCTCGGGTCTTTCCCGCAGCGTTTGTAGGCCTGTCTGGTGGCTTGTATTGACGGCATCATCTTGATAGATTCAGTAGTATATTTTTTCCTGTATTCAGTGATGTATTCGTCTATTTCCTTCCATAGACCTTCGGAATATTTGCTGTTCGCAAACTCTGCATATACGGCCGCGCCAGTAAATTCAGGGCATGCTTCGCGTATCTTGTCCGAAACGATTATTTTTTTATGCTCCATTGTCTTGATGTATCGGTTTTGTGTATTGGTTAGGCTGTTTGTCTTTTGTATTTATAGAAGACTCAGATGTCTGGTGAATTCGTCAATTTCATCGGCCCAATATGGTCCTGCAGCCATGCAGGTTATGGTTTCTTCACCGTGAAATTCAGTCTTTCCTGCATCAGTAATCAGTGCTGCCGGTATTTCCGGTTTCTCATTGCAGAATCGTTCGTATAGTTTTACCAACTCATCTTCCGAGTCTACATATAGACAAATCTTAGCGAAAGAACCGTCCATCCATTTTGCGAGAAACGAATCTTGCTTATAATCCAGAAGATAGTGAGTGCCCTCTTCGTCCGACCAGTTTTTGAAAAGCTGCAGAAATGCGTCGACTGAAGCGTGAGCACCTTGAGCAATCATTTTACCTTTGCGCATGTGAAGGTCTTTGCGCATTATTATGACCTGTTTTACCTCGCGTTCTTCCATAACTCATATATAAGTGGTCAGTCAAATATACTAATTATTGCTTTATGTTGTGGACTCTTCAGCCGTTATTTAGTATATATTTATATAATGTGCATGTATAGTTGTGTCAAGTCAAAATGAAAAATGTATTTTCAGTTTGTCTTGACAGAGACCTTTCATTATCTTTGCGGAAAACACTTAAGCATATGCGTTACATTTTGTTTATTATTTTCGCATCTGTCTTTTTCAGATTGGATGCCTGCGAAAATGCCGACAGCAACAAGTATGTTGTTCCCACTGTTTATGATTCATTGAAAGTCGTGCTTCCCGAGAAGTATGAAGACCAGTTGTGCAAGGTCGAAATACGAAGTTCGGGTGCAAACTTCATGGCCAGCGATTATGTGCGCAACGGTGAAGTGAAGTTTTATATGCGCAACATGCCTCAAGGCAAGTATATGGTCTATCTGCGTGTCGGCGATTTGTTCGAGTGTGAACGTGTAACAAAGAAATGAAGTTGCCGTATGGATGCTGGACGTATTGTCATCGTGGGGGCCACTTCTGGCATAGGACGCAAAGTCGCTGAGTTGTATGTCAGCAAAGGTTGGTATGTCGGCATTGCCGGACGCCGTACTGATTTGCTCGAAGAAATCCGAAGCATGTGTCCCGAACGTGTGGTTTGTGAACGTATTGATGTCAATTCTACCGATTCACCGCAGTGTCTTTCCCGATTGATGGAAAATCTCGGTGGAATGGACGTTTATCTTCATTGTTCAGGTGTCGGACATCAGAACCGTATGCTCGAACCAGGCATAGAGTCGGCCACTATATCTACAAACTGCGATGGTTTCGTCAGAATGATTGATGCCGCCTTTGCTTATTTCCGTTCCGTAGGGCATGGTCATATTGCTGCAATTTCTTCCATTGCAGGTACACGCGGTTTGGGCGCCGCACCGGCTTATTCCGCATCGAAGAAATTCCAGAACATCTATCTTCAGAGCCTTTCACAGTTGGCCCATATGGAGCATCTTGATATATCTTTCACAGACATTCGTCCTGGGTTTGTGAAAACACATTTGCTCGACGGCGACCAGAACTATCCGTTCCAGCTTGATGCCGGGAAAGTTGCCCGCTCTATATTCAAGGCCATATCGCATCGTAGACGAGTTGTCGTTATAGACAATCTTTATGCTGTCGTTACTTTATTCTGGTCGCTTATACCAGGCTTCATTTGGGAACGCATGAATATACATACAAACAAGAAACGTAAATAATATATGTCTAAAGCCAGCGAACTCGGAAAGACAGGTGAGGAACTTGCGGCAGAGTATCTCACCCGCAAAGGGTATACCATCCGTCATGTCAATTGGAATCTTCACAAAGGATATGAACTGGACATCGTTGCGGAAATAGACGGTGTAATCGTCTTTGTCGAGGTCAAGACCAGACGTCCGGGCTCTGTCCAGCGCCCGGAAGATGCGGTGGATTCGAAGAAAATCCGTCATATCTGTCGTGCTGCCGACCTTTATGTTCGCGAGTTCGGCATAGATATGTTCTATCGTTTCGACATCATATCCATCTTATGCAAGGACGAAAATGATTTTGAACTCGAGCATTTCCCAAATGCTTTCGGTTTGCCTTTGACAGCCCGCTGACCTGCAGCTTTTCCCTTTTTTCAGAGGTGTTTCGTTTGCTGCGGGCGCCCGCATTAATAATTCTGAGCGCTCGTATTTTGTTTTGCGGGCGCTCATAATTTTATTTCCGAGCCCTTGTAATTTGTGCTGTGAGCCCTCGCTTTTGTATATGCTTATGTGTATATGATTTGAAATTCTTCGATGAAATCGTCTGGTATGTCTGTTGTTCGTGTTCGTAAACATATTTTATTGCACGTTTTGTTTAGAGTTCTATGCAAATGACATACATTTGCATTGTTTGAATATCCGTTGAGGCTTTTTGATTTGCCTTGTCGGATAATTATAGTATTCACTTTGGATATCCAATCTTGCTTATGCTTATATCAAGAAAAAACCTCGAAGAGAAAAAGAAGAAAGCCGTCAAAGATATTGCTGACGGCTTGGCTTCCGACGGTGTAACAGTTTTCGTTAATCTTGAAACATTTGAAGTAGCTAAGGCTCCGAGCACTTCGCTTTGGGGAGTGTCCATGATGCCTGAATCTTCATCATTCGGACAGGACATGTCGTTCCCTTCCGGTTCGGACAACAATTCGTCGGTCGTAAAGATTTCCCCCATGAGTACAGATGAATTATGGGGCATGATACACGATTTCACCGAGTATTTGCCTGCCGGCAATACGAAAGATACGCTTCAGATAATTTTGAGCGATGATAAGGACTTTTCAAAGTTCAACCATTTCATAAATTCCAGTAGTGTGGCAAACCAGTGGTACGAATTCCGCCGTAAGGCTTGCGAAAGGTATGTCTGCCGCATCATAGATGGTGCAACGGGAAATCAAGGTTTGTCAGATTGACAAATATGTGTCTGTGACAGACATTTCAAACATATATAGATTTTTTGATATTTCGTCCAGCTCTCTGTTTCGTACATCTGTTTGTGGATTTTGATGTATGAAGGACGATGATTTGTCCACATTCTTTTAGTTGTACAATTTATCCCATCTTTAAGCATAAAAGATACCATATCAGGTGCTTTTATGCTTTTATATTTGTGCAGTTTTGATACTATCTCGATTTTAACCTTATTCTTTAACCGATCTTAAAACTGTATTTATGAAAGAAAAATTACTTGCTGTATTGTTTTTGGCAGGCCCGGCCGGTTCTGCTTGTCATATTTCAGCACAGTCCGAGTCCGGTCCGACTGACATGACTTCACGCATTGTCAATCCTGGATTTGAGGCTGGAACCGACGAACTGGTGGTGAAAAATCTAAATGAAGGTATATATAATGCCACCGGTTGGACGATGGTGGAGTATTCTGAGTCCGAGGGCAGTTATGACCATTCCAGAGTCAAGAGCGATTTAAAGCAGGAGGGTGAATACTCTTATCGTTTCCGTTTCCGTTGGGGAGCTTCGCATTCGATGTCGTTCAAGCAGACTTTGGAAGATATGCCTGCAGGACGTTATATGTTGAGTGCTTTTGTAAATCTTTCAAATTCAAATGATGTCAACGGCACATGGATTTACGTCAAGAATGCAGACGGTGAAGAAATAGGACGCTCTGCCGAGAAACCTAAATTGAATGATTGGACAAATCTCAGTGTTGCGTTCAATATGCTTGAAAAAGGTACATTTGATATAGGCGGTCACTGCACAGGTACAAACCCTCAGGGGTATGAGTCGAAATTCTGGTTCGACAATTTCACCCTTACATATATGGGTACAGGTTCTGAGTATCTCAAGAGTTTGATTTCAGATGCGGAGAAACTTATAGAAGAACATAAGGATGTTGATCTTTCGGCTTTGTCGGCTGCAGTTGATAAGGCTCGCGCCGTTGCCGAGAATGCGGATGCCGAATTTACTGAGATTCTTGAACAGGAAGAGGCAATGAAGGCCGCAATGGCTGAGGCTGAGAAACTTATAGAGATAGCTCAGCGTGAGGACGAGTGGAGCAATGTTCCTTACGATATAACTTCATTTGTAAACAACCCAAGTTTTGAAAATGGAAATCTTTCAGGATGGACAACAAACGGCTTCCAGATTCAGAACAATGACAAGTATCCTGGTCAGAAGGACGGAACATGGTATTGCGAACGATGGGTTGCCAAAGGTACAAATATGCCGGCTTCATCTGTTTTTCAGATTTTGGAGGATATTCCTAACGGAAAGTACGAGGTTCGCATGAATGCAGGTATACGCATGCAGTCGGCAACTGGCGGTGAAGACGAATTGGGAAGCGGTCTTTATGTCACAGCAAACAATTCTTCTGTTCATGTTGACCAGATTCTTTCTGAATATACAGTGTTTGCAGGAGTAATGGACCACAAGCTGAAATTCGGTGTGGAAGCGAAGGATGCTATGGGCAACCATGCATATATCGACAATATCCGCGTGATTTACCACGGTGGCGATATTGCTGCTTATAAGAGCATTTTGGAAATGTCTTTGGAGAGAGCCGACAAGGTTCAAAATTCAGAGCAGAAGTATTTCTCTGAACTTGTAAAACAGCTGGACGAAGCTGTTGAAAACGGAAAATCTGCGGTGGTTTCGGATGACAGCCTTGCAGTCATCGCGGCAATAAACAATCTCGACGGAGTTCTCTCGCAGGTGAATATGAGCATACATTCTTATGAAATGCTCAAGGATTATATAGAAGATCTCAATCTTGCGGCGTTCCACTATAACCGTCCTGGTGTTGAAGACTACTACAACGAGATGCAGGCCGGATATGACGGATGCTCGTTCGATTCAGAACGCATTGCAGAGGAAATCGCAAAGAAAGACAGTGTTCTTTACACAGAGGTGCTTGAAGCTGTAGATCAGGATTTGTATGTTATAAAGGACAGATTTGATGTAGACAATGTTGAGTCCGGTTTCCCTGTAGGTTTCTCGCAGACTTTTGCCGGCGACAATCACTATATCGCATATTTTGACAAGGACAAGAATTTCTGCATCGGTTACCGTAAACTGACTGACCGTTCATTCAAGAAGACTATCCTGGATTCGAAAATCGGTTGGGACAGCCACAACTATACAACTCTTATCGTCGATAAGGAGGGCTATATACATGTCAGCGGAAATATGCACAACGTGCAGATCAAATACTGGCGTTCTGAGCGTCCTTACGATGCTTCTTCGTTTAAGGCCATACACTACATGACCGGCAGTGAGGAGAACAAGGCTACATATCCTGTGTTCCTGATGACAGCCGAGGGCGATTTGCTTTATCATTACCGCTACGGTGCCAGCGGAAGCGGATATGAAGTATACAATATATGGAAACCTGAGACTCAGACTTGGGAGCGCTTCCTTGACAAGCCTCTTATTGATGGAGAAGGACAGCGCAATGCCTATATGAGCGGACCGCATTATGAGAACGGTTACTATCATTTGTATTGGGTATGGAGAAGTTCTGCAGATTGTGCTTCAAACCATGACTTCTCTTATGCACGAAGCAAGGATCTTATCCATTGGGAAAGTGTTGACGGACAGGCTGTAGGAAGTCCTATTAAGTATTCCGACAAGGTTCTCAATGTTGATGCACCTGAACTTAAGTACGGCAACGGAATGCTGAACAATGTGCCAAAGCATACATTCGACTCTAAGGGACGTATCGTTCTCTGCAACATGAAATACGATGAATACGGCAACTCTCAGCTTTATGCGTACCGCTACAATGAGTCAGAAGGAAAGTGGGATGAGGTACGTATAAGCAACTGGGTTTACCGTTTCAACTTTTCTGGTATAGGTTCAATGATATTTGAGGTAAACACCAAGTCTATGCGTAACCTTGGAAACGGAGAGATAGGAGTTGAATATACCCACAAGATGTACGGCCAGGGCGAAATCATCATCGACGAAGAGACTTTGCAACCTAAGGCTGTGAGAGAATTTGCTCCTTCATATCCTGTTGAACTTGACGAGATTACTACAGAAGGAACTTATTCAAAGCAGATTGTTGTAAATATGAATAAGTCTGGCAATTACATCCTCCGTTGGGAAACACTGGATTCAAACAACGACCAGAAGCCATCGGGCACATTGCCTCCTTCATATATGATGGAACTTATCGAGATTGCTCCTAAAGAGCCTGTTTCAATATACAAGGTGGAGAGCTCTTCTAATGTTGAGGCTGTGCAGATTGCAGATGTAATAAATGTAAGAGGTACAGTCAAAGGTGAGAATATAACATTGTCTGACGTTAGCGGCAAGGCTGTATACAGATGTGTTGCCGACGGCAAGAGCGTGAATATCCCTTCGCCTGAAGCTGGTATTTATATCGTCGGAACAGAACATGGTGCATGTAAATTGGCTGTTAGATAATTAGGTAAGATGTGTGTTTCGGGGAGCAGCTTACGGCTGTATCTGCCAGGGCAGTTCCCTAAAACATACAGTCATAGAGTAGAATGTATTTATGTAAAAAAATAATTGATTAGTACATGAAGAGAATATTACTTTTACTTGTTCTTATCTGTGGAACATTTGGCAGTGCATTCTCGCAATCGCTTTCTACAGAAGAAGAAATTGAAATTTTGAGGTCGCGTCTGTATGAGAATTACTTTGCCAGCACTTCGCCGGCAAGTGAGGCTGTATATGGAACGCAGTTGAGTGATGGAAGCTGGGCGGATATCGATTACGACAGCAAGGCCTTGGCGTATTGGCCTGCGCTGACTCATCTGCAGAGACTTAAAAGTATGGCTCATAGCTATGCAGAGCAGGAAGACAAGAATTCGGAGTTTGCCAAGATGATGGCCGATGGCGTAAACCGTGGATTGGTGTTTTGGGAGCAGAAGAAACCTACTTCAAACAACTGGTGGTATCAGGATATAGGCAAGCAGAAGGAATTCATATATATATTGATTCTTATGGGCGATGCCATACCGGAGGATATGCAGAATGCAATATGCAAGTATCTTGTCGTGACAGAAGGTAATCAGTCTGGAGCAAATCTTACAGACATGGCTACAGGTTTGCTTGTAAGAGGCGTTGTTCAGGAAAATGCAGGATATATAACAGATGCAGTTTCTAAGATTGCTTCTGTAGGCAAGATACAGAATAGAGGAAAGGACGGAGTGCAGATTGACAATTCTTATCTTTTCCACAATCAGCTGGTTTTCTCTATTAACTATAACATAGTGACATTGAGCTGTTTGGCAATGTGGAGCAATATGTTGAGAGGATTGAGCTTCCAGCTCCCTGAAAGTACCATAGAGGTCGTCAGGAATGTGATGCTTGACGGTAATCGCTGGATGTTCCGTAATGACCGCGTAGACTGGGCAACTGCCGGAAGATTCATAACCATTCCTTCTGCTCTAAATGTTTCAACATATCTGACTACCACCAATTATCTTCTCAGCGGTGATGCCGAGAATGCAGACAGATATGAAGATTTCCTTGCTGTGCTTAAACAGGAAAAGCCTGACACGATAACAGGAAACAAATATTTCTTCAGAGCTGAATATATGGTAAACCGTAGGCCGGAGTTCTTTTATTCAGTCAAGATGAGTTCGACACGTGTAAGCGGCACCGAGATGGGTAACGGACAGAACCTCAAGGGATATTGGTTGGGCATGGGAGCCAACTGTCTGATGCGTGATGCAAATGAATATGATTCCATCTATCCTTTGTGGGATTGGACAAAGGTTCCAGGTACAACAGCCGCTGATGAATTGCCTACATGCGGTTTCGGCATGAAGGGCGGATCTAATTTCTCCGGTGGATTGAGCAACGGCATCGATGGTATAGCTTCAATGCAGATAAATCAGCGAGGTGTAAATGCCAAGAAATCATGGTTCGTATTTGAGAATGAAGTAGTTTGCCTCGGCAACGGCATCAGCAGCGTAACAAATATCAATAAGGTGTTCTCGACAATCGAGCAGCGCCGTAAGCAAGGTCCTGTTCTTGTTGACGGTAAGGATGTAGGTCTTGTAAGTCAGTATGGACTTGAAAATCCTAAATCTGTTTATCATGATTCAACTCTCTATGTTTTTCCTAAATCCCAGAAATTGTATTTGTCGGCAGAAGAGCGTACAAACAACTGGTACTCTATAAGCAATATAGAATCAAAGGAGCTCGTGACAGATACGGTGTTCTCGCTTTGGTATGACCATGGACGTATGCCTTCTAATGCCAGCTATTGCTATGTCACTGTTCCGTTCATACGTCCTGAAGAAGTGGATGACTATATTCAGAATCTGCCTATAAAGATTGTTCAGGCCACACACAACGCACATGTGGTTACGCATGCCGGAAAGAAACTGACCGGCATAGTGTTCTTCTCTCAGGGAACAGTAACTGTAGATTCCATGCTGGACGTACAAGCTAGCCGTCCATGTATAATAATGATTGATCAGAGCTGTGAGCCTATGAAAGTTACTGTGTCTGATCCTTTGCAGAGTACGGCCAAACTTGTGTTGACGCTTAAACATAAGAAGTTTGAGGATGAAACATTTACTGTCGACCTTCCTACAGGCAATTACATGGGCAATTCAGTCAGTTTTTTTTCTGAACTAGACCGTGATGAAGCTGCAGGAGTGGAGAATGTTGACATGAATCAGATAAAGATTGAAGGCGGTGACAGATGCATTACTGTGAGCGGTGCTGTTCCAGGAAACAGCATAAGAATATACGATGCATCAGGAAGTGCACTCTTTAACGGCAAGGCCGGAAATTCTGTATTCTGTTATTCTGTGCCTAATCCAGGTGTTTATCTGGTTTCTGTCAATGATTGTACAAAGAAAATATCTGTCAACTAAAGCATTAAATCATGAAACGAATAATATTTTTCTTATCGGTATTGCTGGTGGAACTGTCGCTTTATGCTGAGGCCCCGGTATCGATTTATCTTCGCAACACATTGATGTTCAGCGACAATGAACGTACTCCTATACAATTGACTCCAATCATCTCACCGGCTGGTGCAGATAATTCAATAATATGGCAGAGCGATAATCCAGAGGTGGCAACAGTAGAAAATGGTCTGGTTGTGCCGGTAGGAGCGGGTACAGCTGTGATTACGGCAACATCAGCTTCGGATGCCAATATTGTCGGCCGATGTACGGTAACAGTTCTCGATGGTGATAACATGGTTGCAGATTGGGACGGAAACGAGATTGTAGGCGAAGGGTCTGAGATGGATAGGTTTGGGTGGTCTTGTACCCTGAATTCGGATACAACAGCCTCCAGCGGTTATATATTTCAACCTACAACGGGGTCTGCTTCTAACGGAATGCGCTATGACCCGCAACGAAAAATGTCGGATGCATCGGGTAAAACTGTATATGTGCGTACTGCTATATTACGTCTTAAATCGACAACAACAGTGCAGTATCCTGTAGAACTGAAGGCCGGCACTCAATATAGATTCAAATCGTACGTTGCATACGGTTCCAACGGACAGACATATACTATAGACATAAATGAGAAGAAAAGTTCACAGGGAACATCTATTGGAAAGTATACGCTCAAGACAAACGGCAGTTCTGTGAAATCTAATACTTTCTATCCGGTGGAACTTGTTTTCAAGGCTCAGAACAGCGGTGTACATTATATTTGTTTCGGAACAGCCAACGGAAGTACGCAGAATGGATTTGTTGTCGATATGTCTGTTCAGAAGATGTGTGCAAGCGTAAAACTACATTTTGTGGATAAGGAAGGCAATGTTCTAAGACCTGATGTAACAATAGAAGACCTTGATGCCGGCAATCGTTTTGATGTGCCTGAAGAGTATGTGGCTGATTTTGAACAGGAAGGTAAAAAATGGTATTTTGACTTGAATGAATCTTTCAATTATATTGAGGAACTTCAGGAAGGGGAAAACGAATTGACGCTTGTCTTTTCTGACGAACCTGTATCTCCGGAATCTTTTGTTACGATATATTTCCGTGATGATGCAGGAAATGAACTCAAGGAACCTAAGAACATTGAAGGTTTGACACCAGGAGAAGGTTTTAAGGTTTCGGAAGAAGATATGAAGGCCATAAGTGTTGACGGTCGCGTGTATCTGTTTAATGCTGAGGCTTCTGATACTATTATTGAGAGTCTGGAACAAGGACATGACAACAGCTTGACGTTGCGCTTTACAGAAACTCAGCTTAATGTTCGCAGTACGCTGATGTTCTATAAGAACAAGATGGAACCGCAGACACTGACTGCCATGTTCACTCCTGAAAAGGGACAAGGCGTATATTGGATTTCTGATAACCCTGAAACTGCTACCGTGGAAGACGGAAAAGTAGTACCGAATAAACCAGGTGTGGCTCTTATCTCAGCAGTTTCGACAGACTGTGAGGAACTCTATTCAAATTGTCTGGTTATTGTGAAAGGAACAGACAACCTGATAGTTGATTGGGATGGTGGAGACATCGTCGGAGAAGGCTCAGAACCAGACAATTTCGGTTGGCTGTGTACACTGGACTCTGATCCGGAGAATGGAAATACTGGACTTACATTTGATCCTACTACGGGAACATCTGCTACCGCTCACCGATATGACCCTAACAGAAAGATGACTGATGATCTCGGTGAGGTGTTCTATGGACGTACGGCGATAATCCGCATCAAGAATACTACAACCATGAACTATCCTGTTGAACTTGAAGCTGGAAAGTCATATCGTTTCAGCGGACGCGTTATGTACAATGCAAGCGGAGCAAGAAATAATATTGGTATATATACGGAAAAGAGTCGGAAGGGCAAATGTCTGAAGACTACGACTATCAAGACTGAGACAGGTATTACCAATCGTCTGCAACCGATAAATATGACATTCACTGCTGAAACAAGCGGCACACACTATATTGCTTTTGCAACAGAAAACTCAGGAACGCTTACGGCATTCCTTGTTGACCTGTGCGTTGAAGAGGTTTCAGCTTCAGTTACTATCGAGTATGTAGATGAGAACTGGGAAACAATCAAAGAAAGCACTGTAGTTACTGGTCTTAATCCAGGAGACAGCTATACAGCTACAGAGGATCAAATGGCAGACTTTGAGTATAATGGAGCATATTATGTATTCAATCCCAATTCGTTTGTCACTATTGACAATCTGCAGGAAGGAAACAATACTATAATACTTCAGTTTACAAAGACTGATACATCTGGAATATTGGATGTTGAGAGTGAGAATGTGGCTTCTAAAGCTTATTTCATGACTAACGGACAATATGTCGGCAACAATGCAGAATGCTTGCCGGATAGAGGTGTGTTTATTGTACGTGTCACCTACAAGGACGGAAGTGTAAGAACCGGTAAGTTTTTAAGATAAAAGATTGATTCTGATAACAGTAAAGGCATGCGTTCCGATATGGAGTGCATGCCTTTACTGTTATGCCTATATTGTTTTGTATTTTGTCTGTTTTGCGATATAAGCATGTTATTTTCTCGGTATATTATTGACATTCAGCGGTAAAGCTGTTAAATAACATATTTTTTTCGGGGGGGT
>ENA-UONW01001387-UONW01001387.1-human-gut-metagenome-genome-assembly--contig:-CS52-NODE-1387-length-29486-cov-5.661174_pt1 | contig 29486 bp, 22 predicted proteins | sample MGYA00242463_ERZ724010 | MGnify/ENA metagenome assembly ERZ724010 | reverse complement strand
TCTCCATCGATGACTTGTCATCAACAACTTTTAGACAACAGAGGCATGTGGAAACTTTATCCCAAGTCGGTCATTAGAAATTTTTATGAACAAAGTGCAAACAAACTGTTGTTTTGTGACTAACCATATAGTATATCGCTTTATTTTTGCTGTAAAATAGCATGTTACGGCATAAAGAAAAAGCACTTTTTCAAACGACCGATTTTAGATTAAAATAAATCAATTGGAATTACTCACCGCAGTAGACCATACAGGGGATTACTTCTTAATCTGAAAGAAATTACAAATTCTATGATTTAAAATCATTTTGAGAGGTTACGGTATAGCTATTGACTACAATATCTTACGCATAGCGAAATTAGTAAGTTCCAATTTGTTTGCCAGGCGTTTCTGTTTTCTTATTACGCTGTATCCATTATTTTCGAAAAATGAGCGTGCCGTCAAACTTACTTCTGATGTGATTTCTGTTGCACCGTATAGACGGGCAAGGCGTTCCACCTCTAAAAGAAGCTGTGTGGCGACTCCCCTGCCCTGCCAATCTTTATGGACAAACATGGAGTGCAGGTAACCGTCGGTGTTCATTGAGGAAAAACCGACCAATATGTTTTGAGCGTTGAATGCCCCAACATAACGATTCTTAGATAGAAGAGTTTCCCATTTTTCCAAACTCTCGCCACAAGAAGCCCAATCCGCAACTTCTTCTACCGTGTAGTCCCTAAGATTAACATTGAGGACCGTTGAACAAAATAAATTCTGCGTCTCTGGTATATCCTTGCTCTCAAGCTTACGGATTGTATATTGCGAAGTCTGATGAATAAGTTCTTTCACCATAATAAATTCCTCCTCGGTTTCTTTTATAATTTTGAAGCCCAGCTTTAGATACATATTAACTGCATAGTTTGCCTTCTGCACTGAAAGCGAAACACGTTTGTATCCTTTTTGTTCAAGCAGATTCATCATCTCATGCATCATGTGGTTACCGATACCTCTATTTCTATACTCAGCATATAGAGATATGGCAAGTGATGGAGTTTCATCATCCACATGTCCGTAATCGTTCATAATACGTGTCCAAACTGCACCTATGATTTTACCTGCACTTTCTGCAACAAGACAGCAGTCATCCTTTTTGTTTCCAAAACCTTCGATATAAACTTTCAGTTCTGGCAAATCAACAATATCTCTTGAAGGTGGCTCCATTCCTTCAGGGATAAAAATGGCCTCATAAAGGAAATCCTTCAACAAATATGTTTCACTTGGTCGCAAAGGGCAAATAGTATAATCTATATTTTTATCCATTTTGTTCACATTTTCTTTTAAGGTCCGAAACATAGTGCTTTTGTTGATTTCTTATGTAAAACCAAGCAAAAGGATACAACCACCATTTCTTCAATCTGATTGACTCTATAAACTGTATCTCTGTTCCGGATTCTGTACGCTTGAAATATCCGGTCCACTTTCCCGATAAATTCTCATTGTCCATCGTAAACGAATATTGGACCAACGGCTTTAAGACTGTGATGGTGAAACTTGTAACATATCCATCATTGCTAACTTCCTTGAAATGCCTTTCATCTGAAATCTCGACAGATGATATATCACTTCGCCATGAATAATCATGAAGCGAAGTTACTACATTCCAAACGGTATGTAAATCTGCACGTATCGACGATTTTCTTTTAGAACGTATCATAAGGACTGCTATAAATTAGATTAGGGAATACTCTAATATGAATATCAGTTCAAAAGATTCTTCACAAAATCCTCTTTCAGCAATTCAAAATAGTAACAATCTACAAACGAGCCATTTTTAAAACAAGCTTTTCGGTGAATGCCGCATTGATTGAAACCTACATTTTCTAAAACACGGATTGACGCAACATTATTAGCGTAGACGTTTGCATAAACTCGCAAAATGTCAGTATTGCGAAAATAACTTTCAAGAGCAATCTTAATAGCTTCAGTCATTATGCCTTGGTTCCAATATGGTTCGGCCAACCAATAACCTATCTCCGCATTAAAACGTTCGACATCTGAATCTCTCATAAAACCTATGTTGCCTGACGCTTCTGAATTTATTTCTATGCAATAATTGCTCTGAATTTCTTGACTTAAAACGAACTGAATAAACTCTTCTGCATCTTTTTCTGTATAAGGAAAAGGCAAACCGTCCCTACAGTTATCCCAAATCTTTTTATTATTTAGATTTTCCGCCAATGCCGGGATATCGTTTTCTGTCCAATTTCTTATAGTGAATGCTAACATAATCATCAGGTATTTTCAAGATTTTCAATCATTTTCCTCAAATTTGCTTCATTCTCTTCATATGATATTGAAGGGTCTTTCATAAAACGTCTGCAAGGTAATTCGGGACAACCGCCACAATTTTCACGTTTCTGTTCCTTACAGCATTTCCAGATAGGACATGCGTCGTCACCGGTTAAATTAAGCCAGAATACTTTGCCTTTTATTTTCCGGCATCCCTTGTATTTTTCGGGAAAAGAGGGACATTCAACACATCTTGCACCACAAGGCGACGGATAGAAAAAATCGTCTTTCCAATACCACCATCCGCACTTGCCGATATCTGGATTCTCCGTATTGACGAAATATTCCAAAGCGCGATAGAGATAAAGCTGGCAACGGTCTATGGTGCAACCGCGCAAACGACATTCCTTGTTATATAAATCATCAGCCTTAACACCTTTCAAAGACTCTACAGAAGTGTAGCCCATGGCCAAAAGAGCCTGCTCGGTCTGTTGTCCTACATTTGGAATACTTCTTAAAGAATGCCTATCGGCTTTTTTCGATTTCTTTTGAGGGCAAGGCAACGCCTTCTCCAGAGTACCAACAATCTTCAATAGAGCATCCTTATGTTCTACGTCAAGCACATAGTGTTCCTTTGCTCCATCATAAGGAATACCTGTTTCGGCTTCTTTCATCAAATCGGATATGGCAGGGTGCTTCTTGACATATGCAAGGTTGTCGCATATCATAACGGCTGGCTTTTCATTGACATACACCATATAGTCGCCGAACATCTTGCGATAACGTACAGCACCCAAATCCTGCAACTGGAAACAAACAAATTCTATGAAATCAAGACTACTCGCCATATACTATGAATAAAAAAAACGACTTTATAAATATATATCGGCATCAAAAGCCCATCAATGTTACCAAACATATATAAACAGGTTCACTTTGACGCTTTATCTGAAATGTTTGTAAAAAGAATTTCCACATTCAAATCACCATCTATATATTCAGCAGGAATAGTGACCAGTCCATCATCTGAAAGATTCAATGTTTTGGTCTTCCATTGACGGTTACCGTTTACGTACTGCTCGCCGGAAAGGTTGTAACCATGCTTTATAAGAAGCCCTTTCAACACGTAATCACCGTCCATTTCAACCTTAAAGGTATAATCCTTGCCAAATGGGATTGCAGAAGGCAACTGACGACCATCAACAGTGGAAACATTGCACATTCTTGCATTGACATTGAAAGCAACACTATCTTCGTGTATGTTAACAAGGAGGTCAAGAATGGCTCCTCCATTATCGACAATAGACTGAACAGTGTTGCCGGAGGCATTGTCGCTGTTCCAATCGACCTTGCAGCGCATGCGATAGAAGCCGGGGGTAATGTCTGCCGGAATTATGAATACAGGAGGATTGTCTTGTGTGGAATTTTGGATTGTTTCGCCTTTACTGTTGTGCCCTGCTGAAGCATCAGGTTCACCTAGGAATGAATATGAAACAAGATCACTGCTTGGAGCAGGAACTTTTTTCACAATTTCAGGCTGAAACTTGCCGTCATTTCCTTTGTCTAAATATACATATCTATGCATCCATCCGCCAGTGTATTGAAACACCGGTGTAATTTCTTCTCCCGGAACAGCAACAAGAGTCTCGGACTCAAGTTTGTCGATATATTCAGTTTTTACATTTGAAACATCAATGTACAAATCAGCACCTTTGTTTCCCTTAAATGCTACACCATTCAATTTTCTATCTGCACGTTTAGATATTTGCCCTTTATCAAAAGACACAGGATAGTTCTCATTGGAACAGCGCTCCAGCGGATTGTTGTTATAAATTATTTCATCTATATAAACAATATAATCGCTGTCTGCCGGCATCATGGATCTGGTGTCTGGGATAATTACCAGACTGTGCAAGCATGCTGCTTCATTGCCTGTAATCTTGAAAACAGCGTCAATCCACTTTCCCGGCACGGTTTCCATAGCTGAAAGTTTGACAAACTGAAATGTTTCGGGACTCTGATTGTCCCAATCATCCCTTTTGCCTAGTCCCAACAAGGCTGGTTTACCTTTTACAGGCGAATTTATCATTACATGTACATAAGACGGTTTACCGGAAAGATGTATGGGATTTTTGAGGTCGATTCTTGCACCGAAAAGGTTGCTTCCGTATCTTGATCTACGAAAAGACAGGACTTTTCGGGGTTCGTTTGCTCCACTTTCCACAACAGGATTGTCTATTACTTCACACTCTCCATGAAGCAGACCTTTTCGGAAAGGAGAACCGTCCCAATAATCATATACAGATATAGCCTTGGGACTTTCGTTCTCAAAATCCATTATATCTTGTGCAAAGGCTGATATGGCCAAAACCGACAGAAATAATACAGAAAATGTTCTTTTCATTGTCTTGTTTATTTATTGGTTCATCAATAAACAGATATGGTGTGTATAAGCGGACATTCCTTACTATCTGTTATATTTACTTTGACGTATCGGGCTTTTTGACCTGGACCATACGATGATGTGTCGTCATTCTTTGCCATAATTCTTTTATACCCTATGGTAGTACCAGATGCAAAATCAGTCCAGGAGGATTTGTCGGTGCTTGTCTCTATAGAGAAAGATTTCACTCTCTGTCCCAAACGAATGTACTCCTGCAGCATTACATAGTGTATATTCTTTATTTCGCCAAGATCAATTATCAATGAGCCTTTCTTTTCGCCGTCGTTCGTTGCCCAGTAAGTATTCTTGTCGCCATCCGTGATATTACCAGGAATAAAATTACCAGGTGTCCGAACCTTGTCTGCCGAGACGTCACAATTTTGTGCAAAATCTTCGGAGAGTCGTCGGTCAAGCAAATCTCCGAGACCTCCAAGACTCTCAACCAACTGGGAAGGAAGAACTCCAGATGTATTTGGCGCACAGTTCATGATGAGTGTAGCATTTCGTCCAACGCTTTCAAGATATATCTGGAAAAGTCTTTCCGGCGATTTTACATGTTCGTCCTGATCGGAAGTCCAAAACCACTTATTGGTAGTTCTTACATCCACTTCGGAAGGTATAAACAACAATCCGTCTTCAAATCCACTATTGTTTGCTCCTTCGATGGTAATTTCTTCGATGCTAAAATTTGACCAACAAGTTTTTCCGGAATAGCCATCTTCATTGCCGCACCACCTGAACTCACGTCCCCAAACGACGCTGTTCGGCTGCATCTTGTGTATGGAATCGGCCAAGTTGTCCCAATCATAGTAAGTGGCCTTGTCTATCGTACGACTTGTCATAGACTCTCCGCCGTAATATCCGCTTCCACCGTTTGCACCATCAAACCAGATTTCGAACAGTTCACCGTAATTGGTGCACAATTCTGTAATCTGTTTCATGAACACGTCGGTAATATATTTTCTGGTACCATAATGTTCGTTACTTGCGTCCCATGGAGAAAGATAAACACCAAATTTCATGTTATGCTTTCTACATGCCTCTGAAACAAGTCTGGGTATGTCAACCAAGGGCCCAGAACCGGCACTGTTGAGCACATTGAAATCTGTACTTTCAGTAGGCCATAGACAAAAGCCGTCATGGTGCTTGCACACTACAACCATACCGTTCATTCCTGCCGATTTCATTTTTGAAACCCACTGATTACAATCAGGAATATCACGAGGTGCAAATTCTTTAGGATTAGACTTTCGGTTATTGCCCCATTCCGAACCTACGAATGTATTTGGCCCGTAATGCGAAAAGCCGTAAAATTCTGTTTCAAACCAGTTCATCTGACGCTCGCTAGGTACGGGAAATACGGGTACAGGTATATTACTTTCATTAGGCAAGGTTTGCTTACACAGGTTCTGCGCATTGGCTGTAAGTACAAGCAATGCATTTCCTGCTAAGATGCATGACGCAACGGTTCTTTTAGAATTCAACATTGTGGTATTGTTATTTCCTAGTATTATAAGCTTTTGATGAAATTATAAAATTTAAAGATCTATGTCTGCGTATTCAACCAATTTTTCTTCATCCGACAGAATAGGACATTTAATCTTTTGATTTACAATTATCTTGCCACAATATTCGCAAAATATATTGATATCTGCAAGTAAACGGAATGTAAGTTCATAGATGCTTAATTTTTAAGCATTAACGACTACAGAAACAAGGGGTAAAATTATATTGGGATAACAAAACTTTATATCTCTAGACGTAAACAAACTTTATTGTCCAAAGGCAAAATAAAAAGAGAACAAACAATCGCCAAGTACATTTCTATATCAACTGAAAATATTTCTTAGAACAAAACAACGTCGTAAGAAACAAGGAATAAGTGAATGATATGAATAAATAAGAAAGAGTCCTACAATCACTTATCTGGAATGATTATAGGACTCTTATAATTATTGACGAAGGCAATATGGTTTCATATCATAAATTCATCTTTGCATTAAATGAATCAGCCTTCTTAACGATATGAATTCCAATGATTTCAAAGAAACATTACTCAGCGTAGAGCTTTGCACGCAGTTCGCGTATAGCATCAGAAGCTACATATTCGTCATACTCCATCAGCTTGTCGATAGAACCATGCGGAGTCAACTCTATGATGCGGTTGGCAACGGTCTGGATGAACTCATGGTCGTGGCTGGCAAAGAGTACGTTTCCGCGGAATTGACGAAGGTTGTTGTTGAATGCCTGAATCGACTCAAGGTCTAGATGGTTTGTTGGTGTATCAAGAATGAGACAGTTTGCATTACGCAACTGCATACGCGCAATCATACATCTCATCTTCTCTCCTCCGGACAGAACATTTACCTTCTTCAACACTTCCTCACCAGTGAAGAGCATACGCCCCAAGAAGCTTTTGAAGTAAACATCATTGCCTTCACCATACTGTCCAAGCCATTCTACAAGATTTTTGTCAGAATTAAAATACTCAGAATTATCAAGCGGAAGATATGCTGTCGTTATAGTAACTCCCCAACGGTAAGTACCGGCATCTGGTTCACGGTTGCCATTGATAATTTCAAATAGCGCCGTCATAGCACGTGGATTATGACTGAGGAATACTATTTTCTGTCCTTTCTCTACTGTGAAAGAAAGATTATCGAACAATACTTTTCCATCATCGTCTACTGCACGAAGTCCTTCAACTTCAAGAATCTGATTTCCCGGTTCACGGTCCATCTGGAAAATTATACCAGGATACTTTCTGCTAGAAGGCTGGATGTCGGCAATATTAAGCTTTGCAAGCATCTTCTTACGGCTGGTTGTCTGCTTGCTCTTGGCTGCGTTGGCAGAGAAACGACGGATGAACTCCTCAAGTTCGCGCTTCTTTTCCTCAGCCTTGGCTTTCTGGTTCTGTGCCTGCTTGAGGGCAAGCTGACTACTTTCATACCAGAAACTATAATTACCGGCAAAAAGATTAATCTTTCCATAGTCAATATCGACCGTATGTGTGCTGACAGCATCGAGGAAGTGGCGGTCGTGACTTACAACAAGCACTGTATGTTCAAAATTAGCGAGATAATCCTCAAGCCACATTACAGTGTCAAGGTCGAGGTCGTTGGTAGGCTCATCGAGAAGAAGGTTGTCCGGATTGCCGAACAAAGCCTGGGCAAGCATGACACGCACCTTCTGCTTACCGCTGAGCTCTCCCATCACCTTATAGTGAAGATCTTCAGATATGCCCAATCCGCTGAGAAGTATGGCGGCATCGCTCTCCGCATTCCATCCTTCAAGTTCAGCAAATTTCTCTTCTAGCTCAGCCACGCGAAGACCGTCGGCATCATTGAAATCAGGTTTTGAATAGAGTGCGTCGCGCTCTTTCATGATGTTCCACAGAACTGTGTGTCCCATAAGAACGGTGTCCATAACGGTATAGCTGTCGAATTTGAAGTGGTCCTGACTCAGCACAGAAAGGCGTTCGCCCGGTCCGAGTTCAACGGTTCCTTTGGTCGCCTCAATCTCACCAGAGATAGCCTTGAGGAAAGTTGATTTTCCTGCACCGTTGGCACCGATGACTCCATAAATATTACCATTTGTGAACTTGAGATTTACGTCTTTGTAAAGAACGCGCTTTCCGAACTGCACGGATAAGTTTGATACTGTTATCATAAATTGGCTTATGTATAAATTGTTCTTTCGCTGTTAAAAATCATGCTCATGCACAATATAAGAATCATTTTGATGTCTCCCTAATTTAGATTGTTATAATCATATGCCTAAATTATCATCACAAGCTTATGGTACTTTAAAGAGAAACATTCATGACTAAATCTATGCAAAGTTACGCATTTAAATCCGATTAGGAGCACGAGCATACCATTAAATGCACTGCCACTCAAAAGCAATGCATAAAAAAGGGGCTCTCGTGAGCTCCGCTGCTCACGCAGCAGGACTCACGGGACTACCCCAAAAAAGAATGTTAATGTGGTGTGAAAATGAACCTGCATGCAAGGTGCATGCACGTAACAATCATATAGAAAGCTCGTCGAGCACCTTGATGAGGTCTTTATTAATATCCTTGTCACTGCGTATAGCATCAGTAAACGGGACATAAACGACATTGTCGTTCTTAAGTCCTATCATGACGTTACGCTGTCCATCCAGTATGGCATCAATGGCACCTGCTCCTAGACGACTGGCAAGTATGCGGTCGCTGGCTGACGGTGATCCTCCACGCTGAACGTGACCAAGGATTGATATACGTACATCGTACTGCGGATATTCCTTTCTAACTCTATCGGCATAGAACATAGCTCCACATTTTGGGCTCTCGCTCACGATGACGATACTTGAGTTTTTACTCTTACGTATGCCACGTCCGATAAAATGCTCCAACTGGTCAGCATCTGTACTGTCTTCAGGTATTATGGCAGCCTCAGCACCGCTGGCGATTGCGCTGTTGAGAGCCAAGAATCCAGCATCACGTCCCATAACTTCCACAAAGAATATACGCTCGTGCGAATTAGCGGTATCACGTATTTTATCAACACATTCAACAATTGTGTTGAGCGTTGTATCGTAACCTATGGTAAGATCCGTACCATAAAGGTCATTATCGATAGTACCAGGAAGGCCTATGCATGGAACATCATATTCGTCTGCAAAAATTTTTGCACCTGTAAGTGAACCGTTTCCACCTATGATGACCAACGCATCAATGCCCTCGCGTACCATTGTCTCATGGGCTTTTGCACGTCCTTCAACAGTCATGAATTCCTTTGAGCGAGCACTCTTAAGGATTGTACCTCCTCGTGAAATGATATTGCTCACGCTTTCTGTAGTAAATTCCTTTATTTCACCATTGACAAGGCCATCATAACCTCTGTATATACCTTTGACTGTAAAACCTTTGCATATGGCCGATCTAGTGACGGCACGTATTGCGGCGTTCATACCTGGAGAATCACCTCCAGATGTCAGTATGCCTATACAATTGATTTTTGCCATTTTGTTTATCCTTTCTTTTTATCAAAACGTATGTGTTATCCAGAAAACCAGCATCCCGGCCAACCAGGAAACAAGAACGCGCCATGTCATGTTACGCAGAAACCATGAAAGTCTGATATTTTCGAGCTGCATAACCGAATGACCAGCCAACGATCCAAGCATTAGTGCCGAACCGCCCATGGCGCACGAATATGAGAGAAGTTGCCAGTACGTTCCGTTTTGTGCAAAAGCCGAAGCCGCACCAGCAGTTGTATCCATCGGAAACAAATTTATACCAATCATAACAAGCGGCACATTGTCAACTACACCTGAAAGTATGCCGGCTGCGATGCCATAGATATATGTTGTACCTACATGCCCAGCCAGCCAATGTGAAGTATCTGCAAGAAAGCCGCTTTCACAAAGAGCTCCTACACCAAGAGAAATTCCGATGAAATAGAGAATTATGCGCATACCGACAAACTCGGTATTTTTATAATATCTGCGCTGAACAAACATGTCCATGCCGTTGCGTTCCAGATTGCATATTCCATCAGCCACCCATATTAAAGCCAAAACGCAAAGGGCTCCTATAAAAGGTGGAAGGCTTGTGAGGTAATGGAATGTTGGTATCGACCACAATCCAACTATACCTATAGCCAAAATAAGGATTTTCTGGAAAGGAGTCAATGGCGAGTCGTCGCCGTCATAACGGTTGAGCACAGAAGCCACCTCGACTTTGCCGTGAAGCATGCCTGATACCAGAATATTGAACACTGCCATTGCTGTAAACGCAGGCAGAAACAATCCAAAGGAAAATGCAGTCGGCGTCACAACACCTTTTACCCACATCATAAGTGTTGTCATATCCCCTATCACAGTGAACGAACCGCCTAGATTTGAAGCTACCATAATAGCACAAGCATAGATAAGCTTCTGATAACGCGATCTGACAATCTGCCCCATGATAGATATCATAAGTATGACAGTTGTGAGATTATCTATATTTGCCGAAATGAAAAATGTCAAAAGTGAGATAACCCAAAGAAAACGGCGACTGCTCCGCATACGCAACCATTTGACAAGAGAATCAAAAACGCCATTGTTGTTCATAACTTCAACAATAGTATTTGTTGCGATAAGGAACAATATCACAGCACAAGCCTCACCGACGTACCTTACAATAACATTATTTGCAATGAAATTCTTGACAGTTTCATGGTTTGACATTGCACCGCCCAAAAATGATTCGTATTCGGGATGCACCAAGTCAAGATAAGTTCCCGCATTGAACATATAAATCATCCACGCAACAACTCCGCAGAACATCGCAACAGCCGCGCGGTTTATATGATTGATGTGTTCCGTCGACATCAATATATATCCCACGAACAAGACTGCAACTATGACAAGCGTCGTCAAGATCATACTTATACGGGTTTTACCTGGTTTATGAGCGGCAGGCGGGATTCGAACCCGTGACCCTCAGCTTGGGAAGCTGATGCTCTACCAACTGAGCTACTGCCGCAAACTTCGTTTCACTTTGCAAATGTAAGAAAAATATGGAAAAATGAAAGCTCGTGAAGTTTTTTTTCGACATATGCTTCTTCTTTTTTCCATTTTAGGGCACAATTAATGCCACTAAAGAATAAGTAAAGCCATTGTTGCCATATCAATGTATGGAGCATCCAATACAACATGCCCCATACATTGACAATGTTATACAAAGAACTATTTAGATGTATACATTTTCCATTTGCCGTCGGAATAAATCATTTTCTGCTCTTCCTGATCCACTTTTCCATCTTCGTATACCGTTTCAAAATATACCACCGCCAACGAATCCGGCACAATAATACTGTCACCAGTAATCTTATAATCAGCAATTTTACCATTGATGGTTTCTGCCTTGGCAGCCTTTTCCTCCAAGGTAGCTACATAAAAACTCTTTTGCGACTCAGTAAGCTCTTTTTTGAAATACATACCGTCTACTACAGTTTCAAAATCTTTATCCTTTACAGCTGTCATATACTTGTCAAGGGCTTCCCGTGGACCATCTCCGCCACATGACGCCAATGACAATGTTGCTAAAGTTGCTATACATACAGATTTCAATAAGTTTCTCATAATAAATAAATTTTTAAGTTTAACATAAAGTATTTATATAGCAGGTACTACCCTTTTTAATGCATCATCGCGATATCATCTGGCGAACTCATGAAAAACAGACAAGTACCTGCTGTTCCATATATCCTCTGGGAAAATCAGTTTCAGTGTATGGCCAGGAATGACTAATTCATGCCGTCGTTCATCGGCCAAATCTATCCCACACTTCCTATATGCCAACCATATAAGTTCTGTACAATAAAGCGCAGTAGTGTCAGTCAAGTCATACTTGTGGTCAAACGGTACAGAATCCATAAACTTCTCATAAGCTGAAGTTAAAGCTTGGCAAGCCACAGTGTCGGAACAACCAACACGGGCCGCGGCTCCAGCCGATGCTCTATCCTCTGAATAGAAAACGTCTATAGCATCACACCTGACAATGTCTACCCCGACATCTTCATCACCTTCTCCAGGTACAGCATGAACGACATAAACGCCTTCGTCTGTAACCTTGGCTATACCTATATGTGAATAATGCCCTCCTCCGACTGTAACTACGACATGGCTGGAAGCTCCACGTCCCATTCTGAATAAAAGGTCTCCGTTACGGATATCATCCCAACAAAGGTAAGGTCTATTTTCTGAACTATTTTCAGCACTACGTGTACATCCAGTAAATGCATGCAGAAATACCACGAGCAGTATTGTCAACTCCACATTTGCAGACACACATAAATGCATCATAGCCAATAATCTCTTTATGTTTTTCAAAATCATGCCTAAATGTATGATTTAAGTTCAGGTATCTACGCAAATATATCCAAATGAGAATCTCAAGCAAAAGGATTATGACATTTTTTTACAGAATGGAAATCGATATTGACGTATTAAAAACATTATGCCATTTTAACAAGCAAATATATCACACACATTATCACGAAACGACCTAAAACAAAGAAAAAGCTATTATACAGCAGCATTATCCTACAATATATTTTCAGATATAAGACATTTGATCAGATGTTTTTTCATATTTTTGTCATGACAAGAAAAAAACGGCCTTGCAAGACACAGACGAAAAACAAGGCAAACAACATTTATATATATAATTTTTAAACAAACCTTTTTTAACTTTAAACAAGCATGAAAAAGATCCTATTCACAGTTGCACTCTTTATGGCAACAGCCATTTGTACACCATCAATGTCACAAACGTCAAAAGAGATCTCACAAAGATGTACAATCGAAAATCTGCAGTACCACCTTGTTAATCCGACAAAATTCGCGCCTATACCGACTTGGGGCAACAGCTACTGGCAAGATTCTATACCTGAACAAATGCGCAGCAGCTATATAAGAGCAGGAGAGAAATGCAAAGGGACAAAATGGGAAACAACAGATATCGTTTTGTTTTCTGACTTCAGAAACAACGGTGACAGAGAACGATTCCAGCAATTTACCTACAAAAAACGCAACAATCTCATGGCCTTAGCCATGGCTGAAATAATGGAAGGCAAAGGACGTTTCATGAATGACATAATCAACGGCTTATTCTCCATATGCGAAGAGACATGGTGGGGAGTGCCGGCCCATTATGGTCCTAAAATGCCGCTTGTTGAAAATCAGTCACTTGATCTTTTCAATGCCGAAACAGGCGGAATGATGGCTTGGATGCTTTACATGTTCAGAGAGCCGATAAGAAAATTCTCACCATATCTGGAAACAAGAATCCAAAATGAAATATCAAGAAGAATACTTGAAGAAGGTGCAAACAAGAAAGAATGGTGGCGTTCAGCATCTATGAATTGGAATCCATGGATTTGTTCCAACTGGATGGCTTGCGTACTTTTTGCAGAACCGGACAGAGACAAACAGATAAAATACATACGTCTAATCAACGAATCACTAGACGGCTTCATAGACGGATATCCAGATGACGGAGGATGTGACGAAGGAGCACATTACTGGGACAGAGCGGCCGGCTCACTCTTCGACTGCCTCAATCTCCTAAGCTGTGCGACAGATGGTTTCGCAGAATTCTCGTCTGTCAATAAAATACGTCTTATGGGTGATTACCTTTGCAAGATGAACATTGGCAATGGGTATTTTGTAAACTTTGCTGATGCAGGACCGAAGCTTACACCCCACATCGACTGGTTTCCATCTGGACTATACATGGGCAACAAAGAAATCATAAGCATGGCGGCAAATACTGCAAAAACAAAAGATTATTTCACAGATCCCGCAAAAACATACACATCAAATTATCTATATTCATTCAACAGAGAACTTATGCTGTTGTCCAAACTGCCAACATTCAAGAAATATGTCGGCGGAAACGTCCTGCAGTTCGATTCCTGGTTGCCTAGAATACAGGTTATGACAGCAAGGTCAAAGAAAAATTCAACAGACGGAATATTCATTGCAGCCAAGGGCGGACACAACAACGAAAGCCACAACCACAACGACGTTGGACATTTCATAATCTATGTTGACGGCCAACCACTCATTATCGACCCTGGAGTTGGGACATACCGCAAAGAGACATTCAACAATGCCACAAGATACAAAATATGGAGCATGCAGTCCGGATACCACAACGTACCACAGATAAACGGTATTGACCAGCAAAACGGAAGCGAATATGCGGCTAAAAACGTAAATACAAAAATATCCTCTCGTAAAGTAATAATGAACATGGACATAGCAGGCGCCTACCCTAAAGAAGCAATGGTAGAATCATGGAAACGAACCATCGACTTCACCAGAGGGAAAAATATAAAAGTAACAGAGAACTATAAGCTCGAGAAATATTTAAATCCGACAAATCTTATTTTTATGACCCAAGCAAAGCCGCATATAGAAAAAGACAAAATCACATTCTGTATAAACGGGAAAAGCTACGGCATACATTTCAATCCTGACGAACTCAAAGCATCATACGAAAAAGTGAAACTTGATGACAAGAAATTTATAGACACATGGGGAAATATATACCGCATAAAGCTGACTATAATGCCAAACAGCACTAACGGCAAGATTGAATACACAATCAAGGAAATCTGATAAGCATACCTGTCAAACTAAAGCTACACACAGAAATAACCGCACACAGAAACATACATAAATCAGTCTGCGTGCGGTTATTTGTTATTATGCCGGATTATTATTCAAAAACACGTATAGACGATACATCTAGCAATATTGCCTTTTCTCTCAGTCCAAGACTCATTAAGTATTACCATCACAATGAGCCTATTCTTTGGCATCAAGCATGTCCTTTAATTCTTCAGGAGACAAATCAGACAACTTTCCAGATTTTACATAACCGTCCATCTCTGCACGAAACGCGTCACGCATAGCTTCCGTCATATCATACGTATAAAACCCGTAATCATCATATCTAAGACGAAGTATCCTGAAAAAGCCGAAAGCCTCAAAATATGGATAAAGATTTTTTCCGGCAACAAAAGAAGCTCCACGTACAAAATTAAGTTGGAACGGTACAACATTCGCATGTCGGTCTATTCCTGACATATATGGATAAAGTGTTTCCGTATTGCGCATCATCTCATACAAATCAGGATAAAAATCAGGCTTTCCATGCTTTACGAAATAGCACTGCAATTTCCAAAACGGGACAAGCCTTTGGAACACATCAACTTCCAGATAGCAGAGTGCCCTATCACTGTCACCAGACACAGATGATATTATAGAATCATTCATACCGGCTAAAACTCTAGCTCTACTGACCGTTCCAGACATACCGTCATGAAAGAAATTCTTTTCGGCTTCTTCAAAAGCCTTGCTCAACCTGTTGGGGTAGCCGAATGCCTGTGTACAATAACGGCTGCATATATTATTACTTGTTTCCCCAAGGCCTCCCCATGACAAGTATGGAGAAAGCTGATGAACATGCCCTATCTCATGGCTGAAGCCCCAACACACATCCTCATCCGTACGGCGCACCTTTTCAGGATCGGCTACGCGATTCATCGTATCATATTTGAAAGCAACACCGTTGCCGTCTCGGAACATATAGAAAGAATAGTTGACACGCGCAAAAATCTTATTGTCAGGTACACGATTATACTTCTCCCATCCCATGATAGCATACTGGTTTGCAACAATCTCATCATAGGCAGACAAAAGTTCACGTCCCTTGCCTGCAGCATATTTCTTAAAATCGGCCACGGGATATGCAAGATGTACATGACTTCCCACAGCATCAAAAACAGGATATACAGCTTTGGAAAGAAGCTTATCCCATTCCGAATCTGAGTCAACCGAAGCATCGAAATAACCGTTGACAGAAGAATTGACAAAATGAACCTTTACTTCGTTTTCCAGGTCAGGTCTGTCAAAATAATAATCTATATAAGCCAGACCTTTCCACTCAGTACTTTTATATATAATATTTACACCATTATGCAATGCATAACTCTCAGAATGCAGACTCCAATCAGCAGTTCCCTGGTCTGGAGCATACAAGTCTGCAACCTTCAAGTTCAAAGGTGCACCATCTCTCAACCCATCCACGATAACAACATTTTTTCCTGGAGCGATTACGATGCCGGTAACCTGTTGAAAACGGCTGTACCCATTACCTATATGAAGCAAACGTCCCAATGTCTCAGGTGTATACAACGGTTTGAAATTGTTTACTCTGAAACGTGTGTCGTAGTCACCTTTACGTACGGCATATGCCAGTTCCCGTAATTCAGGAACTCTACAAGACTGTATTTTTTGTTTTGTGGTTCCTCTTTTCAGTCTAGTGAAAAGTTTGTCAGAAAACAATTTTTCTCCCTCGCTTTGCCAAAATGCAACACTGCGAGATGGAACAGAATCAGAAACCTCATACATGGGAACGTCGGCACCATCGCCAATAGTAGATGCCCATACGCCTGCAGGCACTGCAGAAAGCAATGAAGCCCATAAAAAAGCCGAAACGGCACTCAAAGATAAGTTTTTCATATTATGGATTTTTGGTAAAAACAATCTGTATATAAATATATTCCATGTCATATCATCACAAGAAATACATTATAACCGCTATACAATAGTGAATTGTGTCCGTAAAGTTTATAAAGATAACATATAATACAACCTATATGTTCTGCATTTATATCAAATAGAAAGAAAAAAGGCAGAGATAGGACACAAAAGTCCTCTCTGCCTTTTATTACTTAAATTTTTCCAACGACTTTAGTTCCTTGCCCATATTAAGTTTGAAGTATGACTCTCTAAGCCCTTGGAGCCAAAGCGAAGTATCGTCTTCCTTATATTTCTTTGCATTTTCAAAGTTTTCACAAGCCTTACGATACAGCTCCACAACCCTGGCCTTTTTTGTTCCGTATCTTGGATCATCTATCGACAATTGATAAGACTTGTTGATTTTATGAATCTTATATAAATAAATATTACCTATATTCGAATAAGCATAAGCATCATCAGTCTTTAATGTTATGACATTGCTGAAAGACACAAGTGCAGAATCCAGTTCATCCATAAACATTTCTTCCTTACCCTTAATATACCAGAAACGTGAATCTTTCGGAAAATGATTTATCATACGTGCAGTGAGTTCATGCGCATCATTGTATCGCATCTGGTCATTATAATAATTCAACAATGTGAAGTAATAATACTCATAACCTGGATATTCATTGAAGCCTCTATTAAGCAGACCAAGCATATTGGCAGTATCCCCTATCTGAGCATACGACTTGCATCCGATTTCAATCAGATACTTACGCCCTAATGTATCCTGAAGCGAACAGTCTATATACTTAACAGCATTCTGATATTTTTGAGCAGCATAAGCACTGAAAACAGCAAGCACCGGGATTTTCACCGTGTCATCCTTTTGTATGACAGTTCTTGCATCCTTGCCCGAAAAAATCGGTGAAGCATGACTTGTCAGATACATGTCAAGATTGTTGAATGCATTGTCATACTGTTTCTTATTGTAGAAATATTTACCGGCATTAAGCAGATTGCTTCTGAATTTCAGCATTTTAGAAGACAAATCGTTACGATATTTATACCTGACTCTGTTTTTTTCATCTGGAATAGACTCTATGCTGTCGCAAACAAGGCTGTAGTGATACATATTATAGATATGGTTGAAATACTTCGACGTGTCTGGCGATGTAGCCAAATACATTTTTTTGTTTTCCTCCAACGCCAAATGCATCTGGATATTCGCTTCAATATAATAATACTCAGCATCGTTGCGCGCCTGCTCATAAGTCTTTACCGCAGACTGGAAGAGCTCGTCGGCATGAGTGTAGTTTTCACTCTTTATGTTCGACTTTATTTCTTTCAATACGGACCTTCTCTTATATTTCACAGGCTCTTCAGTCTGCGACATGACATCTAGAGTACCGAAAAATGCTGCTAACAGCAAAAGATAAATAAATCGCTTCATAATCAGGTCCATATTATATAAATAATAGTTGTATCAGAAAATAGATAAAACCACGGATCGCAATACGCCGTTACGTTATTGGATGATCCGTGGTTGTAAAAGATTAAGGATTTACTGCTTCAGATACTTGGCGAATTCCTTTGCCTTTGCAGTATTGCCGATGTTGTTGTAGCAAGCATAAAGCGAGTAACCCCATGTTGTAGCATCATCTGGTGAAAGCTGGCGTGCCTTCTCAAACATCTCGATGGCCTTGTTGTAATACTCTTTGGTAACATTCTTGTCCTTCGAAGTATCAGCAACCTTCCATGCAGCCTTTCCAGCTGCGGCATATGCCTCTACATAATCAGGCTTAACCTTTGTAGTTTCGACGAAGGCATTGTAAGCCTCCTTGGCACGATTGCTCTCGAAATAAATAAGTCCCTTGTTGTAGTATGCCCACTCATCATCAGGCTCTGACTTTATAAGCAAGTCAGCAATTTTAAGAGCATCGTCCCACTTTTTATTCTCTATATAATTTCCGAGAAGCACTTTTGAGAACACCGGCTCATTAGGAAATTTCTGAACACCAAGTTCACAATACTCAAGCCATTTGTCCATCTGACCGCGGTTCTTGTAAATCTGCATAAGACCGAAGCATGCGTTCTTTCCGTAAGTGTCTGAGTTTACGGCCTGTTCGTAAGCAGGGATAACCTTGGCTGTATCTTTCAGTTGTTCATACGCATTTCCCAGGATGTAGTAGGCATCATACTTCATTGTATCCGTTGTTTCAAAGTTCAACTCTGCCATAAATGGATCTTTAAACGTCTTGAAATACAAATCAAGGAATTTGATGCACCTGTTCACATCAGTATTAACATACTGGCTTCCAGCAATGAGAAGGTTCTGACGCGGAGTCTTTATAAGTTCAAGATTTGCCTTGCGGTATTCAGGCTCCTTCACCTCGCCCTTCTTGTTCGGCAATCTTTCCAGACTATCACATCTGGAAAAGAAAGTCACGATGTCATACTGAAGGTCGAAGAAAGCATCGTAGTCCATGTTGCCTGTGCTGGATCTGTCCATAAGCATCTTGTTGCTGTAGATGACCTTCAGGTTTCCGGCAACGTTCCAAGTCTTTGCCATATTGATACTCTCAGGGTTCTTCATTGCCTGTTCAATAAAGCCCCAAGCCATATCGGCTCTTTCGTAGTTCACACGTTTAGGATCCATAAGTGCATCCTCGAGGAAATACTGAGCCTTTGTGACATTTTTCTTCTGAGCGTACACTGCCGATGCAGTTGTCAACAGCAATGCACAAATCACAAATACCTTTTTCATGTTACTTAATTTTAAGTTCGTAAAATATCACTTAATTCTGAGTTTCAGGTACACTTTCAGCACTTTCGGAAGCCTCTGGTGCGGTTTCTTCATTTTCCGGCTCAACATGTTCAACCTTGCAGACAGAGCTAATCACATCATTGCGTTTCTTGAGATTTATCAGAGATACACCTTGTGTAGCTCGTCCCTGAACTCTAACATCGCTCACAGCCAAACGGATAGTAATGCCGCTCTTATTTATAATCATAAGATCGTTATCGTCTGTAACAGCCTTGATAGCAACAAGTTTTCCAGTCTTCTCCGTTATATTAAGAGTCTTGACACCCTTACCGCCTCTATGCGTGATTCTATATCCTCCGATATTTGACCTCTTTCCATAGCCCTTCTCTGAGACAACCATTATTGTTTCAGGGAAATCATCTGCTACTTCCTCGCCTGTCTGTTCCTGCACATCCGCAGAAGTATCCTCTTCATCTTCTGCGACATCTGCAGCATCATCGTCGGCTTCTTCTTCGTTTTCATTGAACATAGACGGGTCCAAAGGCTTGTTGCATGCCAAGCATACCATACCAACAACCTCATCCTCACCGTCATCGTCAAGACGCAATCCTCTTACTCCTGTAGCCGTACGTCCCATAAGTCTTACTGCGTTTTCATTGAAACGTATAGCCCTACCGTTTCTGTTGGCAATAATGATATCATCGTTGCCCGATGTGAGACAAACCTCAATGACCTTATCGCCCTCAACAATATTGATAGCGTTAAGTCCATTTGTACGCGGATGAGAATAAAGTTCGAATCTAGACTTCTTTACTGTACCGTTCTTTGTACAGAAAATCAAATTGTGCGACTTAACCCATTCTTCATCATTGATATTCTCGATGCAGAGGAATGCTGTTACCTTATCGTCGCTGTCGATATTGAGAAGGTTCTGGACGGCACGTCCCTTAGAGGATTTCGTTCCTTCAGGAATCTCGTAGACCTTCATCCAGAAACAACGTCCTTTCTGAGTGAAGAACATCATTGTGTTGTGTGTCTGTCCAGGATATATATGCTCAATGAAATCCTCGTCGCGAGTGCTTCCGCCCTTTGCTCCTACACCGCCTCTTGCCTGAGTACGGAATTCAGCGAGCGGTGTTCTCTTTATATAGCCGAGGTGAGAAATAGTTATCACAACAGGCTCGTTAGGATAGAAATCTTCAGGATTGAAATCTTCGCTTGCTGTGTAGTCAATCTGAGTACGACGCTCGTCGCTCCACTTTTCCTTGACTTCAAGAAGTTCATCCTTCATGACCTTTCTGCAAAGTTCCGGGTCGTTGAGGATGCCGTTAAGATAATCAATGAGTTTCATTAAATCGTCATATTCAGCATGAAGCTTGTCCTGCTCCAGTCCTGTAAGCTGACGCAAACGCATCTCAACAATAGCCTTAGCCTGAATGTCGTCAAGTTCAAAGCGCTTCATGAGTTCAGAGATAGCATCTTGAGGCGATTTGGCGGCACGAATGATATGCACAACCTCATCGATGTTATCGCTGGCGATTATCAATCCCTGAAGTATGTGTGCACGTTCTTCAGCCTTGCGCTTGTCGAAAATTGTCCTACGGATTACGACATCATGACGATGCTCAACGAAATACTTTATGCAATCTCTCAATGTCAAGAGCTTTGGTCTTCCTTTTACAAGGGCAATAGTATTGACACTGAAACTTGACTGAAGCTCTGTCATCTTATACAACTTGTTGAGTATGACATTGGCATTTGCCTCGCGCTTCACGTCTATAACGATACGCATACCCTCACGGTCTGATTCATCATTGACATTCGATATGCCGTCAATCTTCTTTTCGTTTACAAGGTCGGCAATCTTCTTTATGAGTTCAGCCTTGTTTACATTGTAAGGAATTTCGTGTACTACAATCTTGTCATGATTGAGTTCCGACTCTATTTCCACCTTGGAGCGTACGACAATTCGTCCCTTTCCGGTTTCATAAGCATCCTTCACACCATCGAGGCCGCAAATGATGCCTCCCGTAGGGAAGTCAGGAGCCTTGACGTACTTCATAAGCTCCAAGCTTGTAATATCAGGATTGTCGATATATGCGACACATCCGTCAATCACCTCGCCGAGATTGTGGGTAGGAATATTTGTAGCCATACCTACCGCAATACCGCTTGCACCGTTTACGAGCAGGTTTGGAATACGTGTCGGCATGACAGTCGGCTCACGCAATGAGTCATCAAAGTTGTTCTGGAAATCCACCGTTTCTTTGTAGAGGTCTTCCATCATGGCCTCTCCTGCCTTTGTAAGTCTGGCCTCAGTGTAACGCATGGCAGCCGGACTATCACCGTCTACCGAACCGAAGTTACCCTGGCCGTCAACAAGAGTACATCTCATTGCCCAAGGCTGAGCCAATCTCACCAATGCACCGTAAACTGAAGAATCGCCGTGCGGATGATATTTACCCAATACCTCACCGACAATTCTCGCACATTTCTTATGCGGTTTGTCAAAGGTATTGCCGAGTTCCATCATTCCGTAAAGTATACGTCTATGCACAGGCTTGAAACCGTCGCGTACGTCCGGCAAAGCTCTGGCCACGATTACCGACATTGAATAATCAATGTACGACGACTTCATCGTCTCATTGATATCAATTTTAATAATTCTGTCTTGATCTAACATCTATCGAAATTTTCTTTTTATACGTAAAAATACGACAAAATAGCGACACGACAAAGAATGTCCGTTTTTTTTACGCATAAAAGTGTTAAAATCGGCGCCATTTGCCCATATTTTTAATTTTAACGGGGTTAGAAGCGTTCAGAAGCACTGTATCGGCTACCCTCCGAAACATGACGTGCGACTTATTCAAGGGCTTTAAAACGGCTTATTTTGATATTACAAAAAGATATGGGCAAAAAATTACTGCACATCGCCTACAATACACTCCCTCATGTTTTCAGCATTCAAAAACCTATTGGCATAATCCATAATAACGTCTGCCGACATACTGCGTATAAGTTTGTTGTTTTCTATCAACGTGTCAGGAGATTTGCCCAAGATGTCAAGGATTACGAAAGCGTTAGGCAACTGAAAACCGCCATCATTATTTCTGCAAGCATACCCCGTCATGTAGTTTTTCACCTGTGCAAGTTCTGCCTCACCAACCGGTTCGCGCTTCAATCTTTCCATTTCCTTGTAGACCTCCTCAATGACACGCTCTACATAGTTGTTGGCAGTTTCAGTGACAACCATGAAAGCACTGTCGTAAGGCACAGTACTGATGACAGTACTTATATCGTAAGTATATCCCTTGGTTTCTCTGATATTCGTCATGAGTCTGCTGCCGAAATATCCGCCAAGTATAGTTGAAAGCATTGTCAGAGGCACAAAATCCTCGCTGTCGCGCGGAGGGAAAAGACATCCTATACGTATTGCCGACTGAAAAGTTCCAGGCTTGTTGACGATAGTCCGCTTGGTTTCAGCACTCACTGCATCATGACGCTGAAGAAGTCGCATCTTATTGCAAGATGCGCCCCAAGACGATTCGCCGAACAAAGACTCAACACATCCTATTATGCTTTCATCCATAGCACCTGTAAGGTAAATCTTGCAGGTATCAGAACATATATACTTATTTTTGAAATCCAGAAGGTCCTCTCTCCTCAAGGTCGAATAGTCCTTCTCTTCAGGCTGCATGGTGACAGGATGATTATTGCCGTAAAGAGTTTTATAGAAAAGGTTACGGCATTGGAAATTGACAGTTTGAGAAGAAATGAGGAAAGACTGCTTAGCCATACTTAATTCGAGCGAAAGCTTGTCTTCCTCATATATTGGTTCCATAAAAATAGACTGCAATATAGGCAGTATTCTACCGAAAGATTTCTTCAGACAGTATACAGTGGCCAATGAATAATACATCGTCGAGATGAAATCAACCGAAGCTCCGTAAAAATCAAGCTTCTCGGCAATCTCATCGGCAGAATATCGGCGCGTTCCTTCCTTCATGTGGCTGAAGCTGAATTTAGCCTGCAAAGGACGCGTCTGCTCCCACTGTCCGGCACGGAACAGAAAATCAGCCCTCACCACATCTGAACCAGGAACGTCGAAACAAGCAAGACTCATGCCGTTGCGCATCACACGCACATCTGGTCTTTTTATTTCATTCAATTCCACCGGAGAAAGTTCGGGTTGTACACATCTGTCCATATCCATATATCGAATTTACGTTGATAAAATCACTACTCTTCTATATAACAAAGTCCTATCAGGCAGTCCTAAAAATCAAAAACTTCAGTCAAAGTTCTCAGAATGTTTCAAAAACTCTTCTGCACGAACAAGATCCTCAGGAGTATCAATACCTACAGTCTCAATATTCGTCAATCCGACCTTGATTCGATAACCGTTCTCCAACCATCTGAGCTGCTCAAGCGACTCTGCTAGTTCCAACGGCGACTGCTTCAGTTTTGTAATTTCATCAAGCACATCTCCTCTATAAGCATAGATTCCTATATGCCTGTAGAATTTATGAAGTTTAAGCCACAAATTCTTCTCATAACCTCTTACAAAAGGTATTACAGAGCGGCTGAAATACATGGCATACATATTCTTGTCGACCACAACCTTTGGAATATTGACATTTTCGAGAATGCTTGTTCCGTCCTCCTCCGACAAAGGCTTTACCAATGTAGCAATCTGCGTTGCCTCATCATCAAAACACTTCTTGAGGGTCTCGATCTGTTCAGCCTGGATGAAAGGTTCATCGCCTTGTATATTCACCACGACATCATACTTTCCGGCACCTACCTTATGGAAAGCTTCAGCACAACGGTCTGTTCCGCTCCTGTGCTCGGTGCTTGTCATCACGGCCTTTCCGCCAAACCCGACCACGGCATCATAAATACGCTTGTCGTCCGTTGCAACCACAACATCATCCAAGATGCCAGAAACTTGTTCATACACTCTCTGTACGACCAATTTGCCCGACAGCACAGCCAATGGCTTGGCCGGAAATCTCGTCGAAGCATACCTTGCCGGTATTATACCAAGAAACTTCATATCAATTTTTTGACTTATATGTTATTGTCGTTACTGAAAAAACTCGTCAATCTCACCGTCTCCATACAATGAGCCCTCATCATCCTCGACAAAGTCGGTTCCAGGCTCCAGCTTGTCCAGCTCACTCGAGCAGAGAACAAAGTCATCAGGAATCTCAAACTTTTCATCCTGACTGTATCCGAGACTGCCGTCTCTATACACCTTGTTCATAAACAAACCGTAAATAGGCAGCGCAGCACTCGCACCCTGACCATACTGCATGGTATTGAAATGGATATCCCTGTCGTCGCCGCCGACCCAGCAGCCAACAACCAGACTTGGCGTGAATCCCATGAACCAACCGTCAGAATTTTCGTTGGTCGTACCAGTTTTTCCACCCATTTCAGCCTTGATGTTGTATCTGAAACGTATACGGCGTCCGGTACCTTCGTCGATTACAGCCTTCAACATGTCAATCATACAATATGCAGTATTAGGACTCATCACCTCTTTCATCTGAGGAGTGAATGTAGCCACGACATTGCCGCTGGCATCTTCTATGCGGGTTACAAGCAATGGCGAAAATTTCACACCTGCGTTGGCAAAAGCCGTATATGCACTTACCATCTCGCCCACACTGACATCGCAAGGACCGAGACAGAGGCTGAGCGAAGGATATATGTCGCGGTTCTTTATACCCATATCGTGCATCAATGTTACCAGCTGCTTAGGATTCAACTGCGACATAAGATAAGCGGCTATCCAGTTGTTCGACTGCGACAATCCCCATCGGAGTGTCACCATCTCGCCATATCTCGCATGGCTCGAGTTACGCGGTGTCCACACCGTATTGCCGACCTTATAAGAACGCTGAACGTTTGGAGCAACATCACACGGGGTAAATCCGTTCTCCATCGCAAGCGTATAAAGGAAAGGTTTTATGGTCGAACCGATTTGTCTGCGTCCGCCGCCAAGCACATTGTCATACTGGAAGAACTTGAAGTTCAATCCGCCGACATAAGCCTTGACTTCGCCGGTCTTAGGGTCCATGGCCATCATAGCCGAACGCAAGAAACGCTTGTAATATCTCATTGAGTCCATAGGCGTCATGATTGTGTCAACCATACCATGATAGGTGAACACGCTCATTTCCTGTTTGGTGTTGAAAGCCTTCAAAATGTCTTCATCCGAATAACCGGCGGCCTTCATCACTCTGTAGCGTTCCGTCTGCTTCATGTAGCGCTCCAGTATCTTGTTTACCTGAGCGCGCGACAATCTGCTCGAGTATGGAGAATTAGGCGAATTTCTTTTTTCTCTATCGAAATTAGGTTGCAAAAACTCTGCAACATGTTCATAAACAGCATCTTCTGCATATTTCTGCATCCTTGAGTCTATGGTTGTATATATCTTAAGACCATCAGAATAGATATCATAGTTAGTACCGTCCTTTTTCTTGTTCTTCTTGCACCAGCCATAAAGCGGGTCCGTCTCCCAGGCAAGCGAATCTTCGTAATACTGCTGACCCTGCCATGAAGCATAATCATCCCTGTTCGGTCTGTCGGCCATCATTATCTTGCGAAGATACTCTCTGAAATATGGCGCCAAACCTTCTTTGTGGTCGAGCACATGGAAACGGCTCACGTCGAGGTCCTCAGCCTGAGCCTCTCTCATCTCTGATTCTGTCAAGAAGCCGGCTTTCTGCATCTGCGATAAAACGACATTACGTCTCTCACGGCTGCGCTCATTAAATCTGACAGGGTTGAAATACGATGGGTTCTTGCACATGCCCACAAGAGTGGCACACTCTACGAGGTTCAGCTGACTTGGCTCTTTACCGAAATATGTATTTGCGGCATTCTTTATGCCGACAGCATTGTTGAGGAAATCGAAATAGTTGAGATACATTGTGATGATTTCCTCTTTGGTGTAATATCTCTCAAGCTGAACAGCTATATACCATTCTATAGGCTTCTGCATCAATCTCTGGCTTGTGCTCTCTGCCACATCGCTGTACAACTGCTTGGCCAACTGCTGCGTAATAGTGCTGCCGCCTCCGGCCGACTTTTGGTGCAGAAGTCCTCGTTTCACGACTGCTCTGGCCACAGCCCTCAAGTCTATTCCCGAATGGTCATAGAATCGTACATCCTCAGTTGCAACAAGCGCTTTGACAAGATTATCCGGAAGGGAGTCATAAGGCACCATAACACGATTTTCTGAAGCATAGCTCCACGTGCCAAGCACTTTTCCGTCAGCCGAATAAATTCTTGATGCATACTTGTTTATTGGATTATGCAAATCCGATATAGGAGGCAACTTGCCCAACCATCCTTCGGATATGAAAAATATACTGAAAAGCACGGATACGATAATCAAAAGGACAATAGTCCACAAAACCACGACTACCTTCTTGTATCCCTTCATCGGCTTCTTCTCCGAAGCCTTCTGATTGTCTTCCATATTGACCTTCAATTCCATCAATCCTTTTATCTATATATATAAATATAACTATATCAACTTGTTGTACACTACACTCCCTTTCATTATGGTCTACCCTTCAATACCAATGAAGTTATCTTCATATCACCATTAAGTATTGCTGTTCCTGACAAGGTCCTGTCAACAGTACTGTCGCCCACCTCACCGTCAGCAGGTGTTCTATGAAGCTGAAATTTGACATTGTAGAAATACTTTCCATTTCCGGCACCGACCTTGACGACATTGCAGTTTTCAGGTTCCAGGCGTTCGCCATTCGACTTCTTGCTTACCTTTTCCATATTCTCTGCCACGTCGTCCCATGTCGCATTGGCCTTGCCGATGTATGAACTGAGAGACGAACTAATTGTGCGCCTCATTGCAGCTTCGTCATCCGATGTCATTGCATCGAAATGAGCTCTCACGCATCTCAAAGCGCTCTGTTCCTCGGCTGGAGTCAGTACATCTTTCTTCAGTGTCTCTACCCATTTCTGAGCATCTGCCAGATATTTTCCATCAGGAAACTCAGAAATATATTCGTTGAAAGCCTCCTCCGTATTTGCTGCAAACGCATCAACAAACGACAAGGAATCAAGCTTGCTGTAAGCCTCCTTGTAGAAATGTCCGTTAGCATATTTGTCCATATATCGGTTCATCGACTCGACTGTGCATTCCGAAAGGGCTTCGTTCCAATCAGACATTTCTTCATGAAGGCTCTCCTGCATGGCAGTAGCCTCATCAATATGTACACCGTCGGCATACGTCGTAACATAGGCCGTCAATGCAGAATCAAGCCTTACGCAGTCGCCCTCGCCCTCACATTGCTTTACCATCTCCCATGCGGCATCGTCGTCATCCGTACTGCTGTTGTCACGCACATACCAAACGGCTGCCGAAGCAAGTATAGCAATGAAAATAACCACTGAAACAAAAATTGTTGTAATTTTCCTGCGTCTGCGCTTACGCACAGCTTCGAGCAGGCTTTTAAGACGTACATCCGATGGATCGCCTATAAGCCCTTCACGAATCATGCGTTCGGCCTCTTCGCAGTTGCCCCTGCGCAAGGCATCCTCGGCCTTATCGGCAAAATCATTTACACGCTGGGCACTACGCTTGACCATAGCTTCACGCGCTTCAGTAAAAATACGGTTGTTGGGATATGCAGCCAACAGCTCATCCATTGCAGCCAACGCCTTATCACGGCAACCGCTGTTGAAATCGGCCACAGCCTTATTGTATTTTTCTTGAACAGCTTCAATACTGTGCTTTGGTTCCGCAACGGTATCTGTGTGTCCAGACACACTTGCGCCACCCTTCATATCTGCACCACATGCAGAACAACGCTCATTACGTTTCAGATTTACGGTTCCGCAAGCAGGACAAACAGCTATATTCCCTTCAATGGGACATCCGCAACCCGGACACGTCGGTGCGAGGTCGGAAACTGTACGGCCACACTCGGGACATTTTATCAACGACATACGTTATACCTGATATTTTTTATATATACCTATAATATTATATTTACAAAACTAAATCTTATAGAGAAGCTAAACGCTCCCTATAACTAAAAAATACTAAAGTTCGTCTACAACCTCAACATCTGATGCCGATGCCGACAACGAATCATTGGCTGTTCTTGACTCAGCAGGAGCAGAAGGTTCGGTCGCAGCCACTGTATCTACTGACAATTCGGTACTATCCGGCATCGTATCGACAACTACTGTTTCTGGCTCAACCTCTTCTACAACTGGTGCCGTTACGACAGTATCTGTTGCCGCACCCTGAAATACAGGCATCTTCGGTTTTGCTTCCTCATCGAATACAAACATCAGCACAAGAGCCAATAAAGAGAAAGACATGAACCATATCGTTGCTGTCCTCAAAGTTCCGCCAATACGTCTGCTGCGTATCTGAAGAATCAAGTAGATTATGTCGACAACAAGCCATATCGTGCCCAACCATGTGAACCCGAACAAAAGACTCTTTATGATGATTATCACAAAAAGCGATGCAGCAAGCATCAGACCTGCATCAGAAAGGGAGGTACGTCCCTTATTAGATGATGCCACCTTTATTTTCTTTCCGCAGCAGGGACATACGTCGGCATCTCCTGCTTCATACCCGCAATGCGGGCATTTACCATTTTCCATATATAATCTCCGATAACGCCGTACCATTCAGCACGACACATTTTTATCCATAGTAACATGCAAAAATAAGGAAACAAATCGAAAACTTACAGCACAGAAAGATTTTTTTAGAACATACATCATGCTTTTATATAAAAAAGCGTATGGACTACAAAGTCCACACGCTACATAAAAGAAGGCTTATGCATTTAAAGAGTTAACTGAACATGCCATTGAACTTAAGATTACCTGTACCATAATTAACACCGAGGTTACTTCCTTCAAAAGGACAGCTCT